>FTIZ01030515.1_pt1 | contig 10498 bp, 9 predicted proteins | sample 1658381 | NCBI WGS metagenome assembly FTIZ01 (sample SAMEA3914822, study PRJEB12502) | metagenome | biome: forest; material: soil | place: USA | collected 2012-03-12 | depth 0.1 m
GCCTTCATCGCCAGGTGCAGCATGACCGACGAATCCTTGCCGATCGAATAGAGCATGACCGGATTTTTGAACTCGGCGGCGACTTCGCGCATGATGAAGATCGACTCGGCTTCGAGCCGTCGCAGATGGGTCAGTTGTTCAGCAGACACGTAAAAGGCGCTTTCGGAATTGGCGCCGGGGGCACGGCGCTGTGGCTGGTGTTTTTACTTACGGGAGCATTGCCGGACAAACCACAATGTCTAAACTCAGGGATAAGGTCAAATGCACGGGGATAAGATGCGGATTGTGGTGACAGGCAGACAAGGGCAGGTGGCGCGAGCGCTTGCTCAGGTCAACACGCAACATGAGCTGGTCTTCCTGGCGAGGCCGGAGATAGATCTGGCGCGGCCGGAGGGGACGACCAATGCTGTCAAGCGCGCCCGGCCCGACTGCCTGCTGTCGTGTGCGGCCATTACCTCGGTCGACGTTGCCGAAGCCGACGAGGCCAGGGCGTTCGCGGTCAATGCCGAGGCGCCCGGCGAACTGGCGCGCGCCTGCGCCGAATTGGGCGTGCCGATAATCCATCTGTCGACCGACTATGTTTTCGGCGGGCGGCAATCGACACCCTATGTCGAAAGCGATGCGCCGGATCCGGTCAATGTCTATGGCCGTTCGAAACTGGCCGGCGAACAGGCCGTGGCGGCATCGGGGGCGCGCCACGCCATCGTCCGCCCGACCTGGATTACTTCGCCGTTTGGTGGCTTTCTGCTCAACGTCCTGAAAGAGGCCGGGCAAGGGCGGGAAGTGCGTGTCGTCGCCGACCAGATTGCCTGCCCGACCCCAGGACTTAGTCTCGCTCGCGCGCTGCTGGCCATGACAGAGCGGTTAAATCGTGACGACGGTCCGCGACTGACGGGTGTATTTCACGGCGCGGGCACCCTCGCCATCGACCGGGCGACGGTAGCGCAGGCGTTGGTTGACCGGTTGAATCTGCCAGGCAAGATCGTGCCGACCAGGGCTGCTGAAATATTCGCCGGCGCATTGCGCCCGAACTATTCGGCGTTGGACAGCACGAAACTCAAAGCCGTTTACGGTCTGGACATGGGCGACTGGCGCGACGCCGTGGAAGATGTCGCTCAGGCGTGAATGTCAGGATCGCCGAAGGCGACGAAGTGCGGATTGGCATAGCCGTTGCCGGCGCGCCCATAGGTCAGGAGTTGGCCGTCGAGTGTTTCGACACGGCCGCCGGCGGCGCGCAGCACGGCGTCACCCGCCGCCGTGTCCCACTCCATCGTCCGGCCCATGCGCGGATAGAGGTCGGCCGTGCCTTCCGCCACCAGGCAGAATTTCAGCGACGACCCCGCCGCGACGAATTCTTCGACCGTAAAGGCCTTGAGATATTCTTGTGTTTCCGCGCCGCCATGGCTGCGCGACCCGACCGCCGTCAGGGCGTCGGGCTTGACGCGGACGCGAATGGGTTTGGATGCACCCATGACCCCGTCCTTGACCTCGGCGACATAGGCGCCTTCGCCGCGCGCGCCCCAATAGAGCTTGCCCTTGGCCGGCGCATAGACGGCGCCGCGGATCGGCTCGCCGTTTTCGATCAGTGCGATGTTGACGGTGAACTCGCCATTCTTTGAGACGAATTCCTTGGTGCCGTCGAGCGGATCGACCAGGAAGAAACGGTTCCCGATTTCAGGAAGTCTTCCCGCCGCGGCCTCTTCCTCGGCGATCACGGGAATGCCGGGCGCCAGTTCTTTCAGCTTTTCCAGAATAATCGTCTCGGCGCGCTGATCGGCTTCGGTGACGGGCGAGGCATCGCCTTTTTGCACTACGGCGAAGTCGGTAGCGTAAATGCGCATAATTTCGGCGCCGGCCGCCAGCATGATCGGGTTGAGGTCCATGGGCTCGCTTTCGGGAGACGTGTGGGGAGGGCGTGTCTCTGCCCCAGGTGTGTGTATGGCGTCAATACAGGCCGTCTTGTCTGCGCCTTGAAATCGATTAGTCTCAAGCAAAACGGAGGGCGATGTCATGCGTATACGGGGTTTGTTTTTCGGATTGGCGCTTCTGGCGGCGACGCCTGTCCATGCGCAAAAGATCGATCCGGCAAAGGCGCTGACCGGCGAGATGCCGATTGCCGATATCGAGGCCGCCATACAGCGCGGTGACCTGACGTCGGAAGGCCTGACACAGGCCGCGATTGCCCGCATTCGTGCGCTCGATCCCAAGCTGCACGCCGTCATCGCCGTCAACCCCGATGCCCTGGCGCAGGCGAGGGCGGCCGACGCCGCGCGCAAGGCGGGCAAGGACCTCGGGCCGATGATGGGCATTCCGGTGCTTGTGAAAGACAATGTCGAAACCCTCGACCCAATGGCGACGACGGCGGGATCGCTGGCCTTGAAGGACAATATCACTCACCGTGATTCGCCGGCAATCGCCCGGTTGCGCGCCGGCGGCGCGATCATCCTGGGGAAAACCAACCTGTCGGAATGGGCCAATATCCGTTCGACCCACGCCATGAGCGGCTGGTCGGGTATGGGCGGCCTGGTGGCCAATCCGTATGAGCTGACGCGCACCGCCTGCGGTTCGTCGAGCGGCACCGGCGCCGGCATCGCCGCCGATTTCGCCGTCATCGGCATCGGCACCGAAACCGACGGCTCTGTGACCTGCCCGTCGGCGATGAACGGGCTGGCAGGCCTGAAACCGACTGTCGGGTTGGTGTCGCGCACCCATATCGTGCCGATCAGCCATAGCCAGGACACGGCCGGGCCCATGGGCCATTCGGTCGCCGATATCGCCACCCTGCTGACCGTCATGGCCGGCAGCGACCCTGACGATAAGGCCACGGCCGACGCCGACGCGCATAAGACCGACTATGTCGCGGCCTTGAAGGGCGCCAGCCTCAAGGGTGTGCGCATCGGGATCTTACGCGACGGTATCGGCAACGAGCCCAAGACCGCCGTGGTGTTCGATGCCGCCTTGGCTGCGCTCAAGGCCGCCGGCGCCGAGCTGGTCGATATTTCGGATTCGAGCGTCGATGGCCTGGGGGACGCCGAGGACGCCGTGCTGCACTATGAGCTCAAGGCCGACCTCAACGCGTATCTGGCGACAACGCCTGACACGGTGAAAACGCGCACGCTCAGCGATGTCATCGCCTTCGACAAGGCGCATGCCGCGCAGGAAATGCCGTTCTTCGGCCAGGAGTATTTCGAAGCGTCGGATGCCAAGGGTGGGCTCGACACGCCGGAATATATCGCCGCGGCGGCAAAGGCCAAATCGACGGCCCAGGCGCGCATCGACGGGTTGTTAAAGGACCACAATGTCGCTGTCCTGATTGCGCCGACCTATGCTCCGGCCTGGACGTCCGACCCGATCTACGGCGACATCTATAATGGTCCTTCGGCGACGCAACTGCCGGCGACCTCGGGCTATCCGCATCTGACCGTGCCCATGGGGTTCGTCCAAGGCCTGCCGGTCGGCATCAGCTTTATCGGCCCGAAATGGAGCGAGGCGGAGCTGCTCAAACTCGGCTATGCTTTTGAGCAAACGACTCATGCTCGCAAACAACCGGACCTGAAATGACGACGGAAGAAAGTATCGCCAGGTATGGATTGCGGCCGGTCGAAAAACACCTGGCCGATATTCGCGCGATTCTGGCCGACGATGTTCAGGCGGAGCTTGACGGTCGCGGCCGGGAAGATGATCTGGCGCTGTTGTGCTGTGTCCAGTTGTTTTCCGCCGCGCTGCCTGACGACAGTCTGGTCATCTGGGCGGCAAAGTCGGCCAGTTTCGACCTTGACTGTTATCTTGGCATTCAACTGTTATGCGGGGCTGGGTTGGAGGCAACGAAGCGGTACCTGGCGGGCCACCCCGGTCCGGAGGCAAAAGACGCGTTGAACAGTATTCTCGAATCGGAAAAATGGGATGATTTCGAAAATTTTGCCCCCGACGAGTACATGGCTTATCACGAGCGGTATTTTCGTGCTTAGGCGCGGTCCAACATACAAACGCGCAGACGGATTGGTCTGCCGAAAGCCTGAAATGAAGTCTTGCATGACCCTGCGCGCCCTTTGTGCTCTGCTCCTGTCGCTGGTGTTGCCGGTGGCAGCGCCGGCCCTTGCCGCCGACAAGCCCGTTACCGTCGCCGTACGCGTCCTGCCGCCCTTCGTCGACCAGGCCAACGGCCAGTTCACCGGCTTCAGCGTCGACCTGTGGAACACCATCGCCGAGCGCCGCCACTGGCAAAGCCGCTTCGTCGTCGCCGGTGACGTCGCCGACCAGCTGGGCGATGTGTCGGCGCAGAAAGCCGATGTCGGCGTCGGCGCCATCTCGATCACCTCGGATCGCGACCTGCGCTATGACTTTTCGCAGCCCATCCTCAATGGCGGTTTACAGGTCCTGGTGCGCAGCGAACACGCCGGACCCGAGGCGACGGCGCTGCAAAGCCTGATGCACCTGCTGTTTTCGCCGGCAGTCCTGGTCTGGCTGGGCATTGCCGGACTTCTGACCATCGTGCCGGCGCACATTGTCTGGTTCGTCGAACGCCGCCACCCCGAGGGCAGCATCCACAAATCCTATTTCCCCGGCATTTTCGAAGCCTTTTTCTGGGGGCTGGGGACGCTTGCGACTCAGGCCGATTCGATGCCGCGCCACTGGATTTCGCGCATTGTCGCCGTGTTGTGGATGTTCACCAGCGTCGTCTTCGTGGCGTTCTACACCGCAACCCTGACTGCCAGCCTGACGGTTCAGCAGTTCCGCAGCGAGATCAACGGCCCCGACGATCTGCCGGGGCACCGCGTCGCCACGGTGGCGGCGACGACCTCGGCGCAGTATCTGCGCGACAACGGCGTGGCGATCACGCCCTATCCGACCATTCAGGCGGCGGTGAAGGCGCTGAGTGACAAGCAGGTCGACGCTGTGGTGTTCGACGCGCCGGTGCTGCAATACCTGTCGTCGCACGGCAGCGACGGGACGATGGTCGTCGGCCCGGTCTTCCATTCCGAGGATTATGGTTTCGCGTTCAGGAACGACAGCGAGTTGCGCAAGCCGGTCGACGCGACGCTCCTGACTTTGCGCGAAGACGGCACTTACGAGCGGCTTTATGAGAAGTGGTTCGGCAAGAAGTAGCGCGGGAACGCGCTACCGCAAAACTCACTTCACGCGCCGCAGCCATCCATTCGGGTTATAGGTCGTATTGAAGCCGAAATGATCGCATAGTGACGTATCGACGACGTAAGTGTCAGGATATCGGGCCAGGAATTCTACGATGGCTTGGCTAGGACCGTTTTCATATTGCCGGTAATGGTCCCCACTCAACTGCCCGACGACCCCGTCTTCGACAACGATGTAGTCGCCGGGCTGCAAGTGTTTATGGAAAAATTCAAGGGCGCCGATCGATTCTGCGTAGAAATGACTGCTGTCTTCGATGACCAGCCATGGATGAGGCCTTGCCAGGATTTCCGGCGTCAATGTGTAGCCGAGCTTTTTGGCGTCGCCTTCCAGGAACAGGATTCGCGAATCCTCGAATGTCGCTAAAGGTAGAATGTCGACTGAAACGATAGATGCATCGAGACCCTGGGCGCTCAACATGTCTGCAAACCAGAGAGCGCTGCCTCCATATTTGGTTCCCACTTCGAAAACCGTAAGTGGCGTCAAGCGGGACAGAAGCTGAAGATACAGAGCGATGTCGAAAGGGCTTTTGAAGAACGGTACGTTGCGATAGACCGTGCCCATGGTGCCGCGCTGGATATTGTCGAGGCTTTCCGCGGACAAGGCCGAAGTGAACGCGCGCCCATTCAGCTCAAGGGCTGCGAGTTTGTCGATATGGGAGGTCATGATTGAATCTTGCCCTTGTTCATGGCTTGCTCAACAGAAAATTTGACACTCGGCAAGGTCGCGGGATGTAGCTGCCCGAACAGGCGTGGCGTGCCGGCGGGGGCGGAGTAAGGCTTGCCGCGTATAGCCAGATATTCTTCGTGGAACATCGGCCAGCGATCGACCGGAGAATTGGTAGCGATCCCGCCGTGAAATTGATGGAACGTCCCCTCGCCGAGAAGAAGGGTCACGGAGGAGTCGGCGCACAGGCGCGCCCAGACATCGAGATTCGCCAAGCCGCCGCCCGGTGTTTGAAAGGCCATGTCGTAGCCACCGAGCGCTTCCCAGTGTTCGCGGGCGAGGAAAAGCGCGTTTGTTTCCGCCGGAATAACAAACCATCCGTTGCGCGAAGAACCGGCAAAGACAGATATGTCGAAAAGGCGATAACCGTCCGTCTGCCAGTCAACTGTGCCCAGGAGCGCGTCCTCGACAGCTTGGCAATAGCCGTCATGAATGCTTTTTGACTGGACGTCCGGCCCGAGATGAAATGCCAGCGTCCCGATGACCGGCTTCTCCAGCCCGCGCGCGGCATCGAGTGCCGTTGCCAGCAGGCGAGGTGAGGCCATGCGGGCGCCGTCTATCATGACGCCGACGAGATGCCCCCGAGCGGCGGCAAGACCCTGATTGATCGCACCTACCGGCGAGACTGAGCGCGACGTCGCCGACAGGACACGGACATTAGGGCTCAGCTCCACATAATCGTCGATGTTAGGCGGGTTGTGGGAGCCGTTGTCGATGATGATGATTTCATAGTCTTCGGCGGAGATGTCCGTCTGCATTTGCGGCGACAGGGACAGGATGGTCCGTGGCAGTTCACGGTCCATATTGTAGCAGATGACTACTATGCTCAGGCGAATATCCGGGCTCAAGGACGGGGCCGTCATCAGAGGCTCAGGCGAACACGGATTTCAGCTTTTCGACCAAATTGGGGCGTAGCCGCTTTCCGGTCGCCAAGGCGGCGATACGCGCCTGGATTTCCTGACCTCCGGGCTGAGCGGCGCCCTGCCGCGATAAAATCTCGGGTGGGACGGAGTCCATCGCTTTGAAGCGACGGACGAGTGGGTTGTACTGGTCCCAGAGGATGCGGTTGTCGCGATCCAGGCCTGCGACGATCAGCAGACCACTGGGAAAAGTGTCGAGCGGCAGAAGGAAGAGGTCCGGTCGCGCTTCCGCCAACAGTTGATGAAGTTTCCATACGTCGCCCATCCAGGCGCGCGTGCGCCTGTCGCGTTCGGCCTGCGCCGGGTGGTTGGGAAAAACATCGTCAATGACGACGATCGTATCCGGAGTGGATAAACGCTCTACGTTCATGAAGTCCCGTAAGGCGTATTCAAACAGATGCATTCCATCGACAAAAGCGAGGTCCGGTCTTCCCGAAAGTTCCCGTTCAGCCGCCTCGGCGAAGAAACGGTCGCTTGTCATTGTTACGACGCGCGCATTCGGTGGAAGGGTTTCCGTAACCTCCGGCGCCGGATCGACGCCGACCGCCCGTCCGGTTGCCAATTTCAGGCTCCGACCGTGGCGGACGCCGATTTCGAGATAGAGTTCGGGACGCAGACCTTCGTGCAGCGCCTTCAAGACGTCCTGGTAAGGACGAGCGCCAGAGAGACGTTCTTCGTCCTCGGTGCCTGGCGGCGAGTGCACCAGATCATAAGGTGCGGGGGCCATGATCGCTTCGGCAGGTTTGCGCGCAGGGATAATGTGCTTGCTGAAAACGCCTACCAAGTCGCGCCACGGGCCGCGTTCATCAAGCCAGACTTCAATAAGGCGGCAATTGACGTATTTGGCCAGAGCCCGGTAGGCGTCGGGGTAGAAGCGGTAGCAGTCGACCGGGAAGCGGTGGATGGGGCCTGCCGAAGGAGCGATCAGAATCAGGTAACCTGAAGGCTTCAGGACCCGCATCATTTCTGCGAAGGTCAGCCAGAAGAACTCGCAGTGCTCGAGCATTTGTCCGCTGAGAACGACATCCACCGATCCGTCGGCGAATGGCAGCCGGTACGGGTCTTCCAGTACGACATCGACGCCGTTACCTTCTGCCAGATCCACCGTGAGGTATTGAAACTTGGGGGCGGCGAACACCGAACGGTATCCTCCGTTCACGTCCGCTCCGCCGACATCGACCACGACAACGGAATCTGTCTCGAACTGAGGCGCACGGGCGATATATCGCTCGTAGCAGATGATCATGTTCTCAAGAGAAGAGGCGTGCATGTTACCGCGCTGCGAAATATAAGTCGGCGGACACTAACTGTACCCCTTCGCAATTACAACGCGTGATTACCCTTATTCCTCCGTTCGCAAGTCGAGCTGAGAGCTATCCGTATCGGTGACGTTGCCCGTTGCAACGGGGATCTCTTCTTTTGACGGGCCCGATGGCTGTGTGGGAGACTCCGGCTTTTCGTCTTCGACCTCATATCCGAAGCGCCTGAGATTGCGCCCCATAATGTCGTTCATGAGCTGGACCTCATCGGCACTGAATCTCGATTTATAACCCCCTATACACCCGTCCTGACGGGCCTTATCGCTGCCCCGGCTTTCCGGCGGGGCGTTTTCGAGCTTCGTTGACTGGCTGATAGCTAGGGCCTTTTCATCGGAGAGCGGCGCCTCCAGGAAGGCAGCGAGCGTCTTGAGGAAGGTGAGGCTGTTGACGCGGATGTCTTCGTAGCGAACCGACAAGACGCGATCTGCCGGATGGAGGTCCTGGGCGACCGAGGAAATATCCTGTTGCGCGCTCCACATCTGGGCGTACCAGGCAATGCAGTATCGGCGCAGTTCCTCATCCGAACTTTCGTGCAATGTCTGAGAGGCAAATGCAGAGAACCTTGAGCGCATGACGTCGCGGCCGTCGCGGACCAGCATGACCATTTTGGACAAGGGCATCCACAGGGGGATGAAGTCGGCGATCTGACCATCATTGGGACATTTCAGGAAAATACTGCGATACCATCCAAGGCCATATTCCCGCAGACACTGTTCTAGACTGGCCTCGACGAACATACTGGCCATCAGGCCTCGGCTGTGCGGCGCCCAGATATTATTCCGTGTCCGGGCCTCACGCACGATTTGCCGTTGGACGGCCGGAGGTGTCTGGTAATCGACGATGATGTCTTCATCGTTTTCGGATCGATCGGGTTGAATGTTGACCTGCATTGGGCCGCTCGACCACAGGGCAGGGTTGGACGGGTGGAAGAGCTCGGGGTCGACTTTGGAGATGCCCAACATGCGAGGAAGGCAAGGTTCGTCGATAACCGCGATCTCGTCGAGAGCCCAGCAAATTTCACCAAGCCAGGTGGTTCCGGAGCGCGCGACCGAAAACAGCCAGACCGTGCGTTCTTCGAGGCTCTTCATGAGGATGGGCCGATTGACGACAAACGCCGCGATCCGAAATCCATAAGCTCCGCGTCGCTTCAGCAGATCGAGATTCAGTCCACTGACCTCCACCTCGATCTCCAGAACGCCTTTCGAGGCCAGGCCGAGGCTGACGAAACACGCCGACACGGTTTGTTGCCGGTCAAGAACAAGGGTCATGGCGGGCTGAGTGATACCCGCAGCTCTAAAGGTGAGAGTGACGGTTTCGTCCGCGGCGAATATCTCCTTGAAAGCGTTGACCTGAATCAGAATGTCCGTAGGTGTATAATCGGCAACTTCGGCTGCGAGGCCGCAAGCCTCAAGGTCGAAAGTCGCATTGAAGCGGTCGTTAGGATCGATTGCGAAAGCTTGCTGAACCGGCAGCCATGTACCGCCGGTCCTGAAAGCGTCCTCGTTCAACGTGACGGCGCCTTTGGGAATATGGCGATTGGGACGCGTCCGAACTGCGTCGGTCTGCCATTCGCGTATATCAAGGCGCGCCGCTTCGGCCAGGTCCTCATCCAATCCACCTGGAATGCACTCAAAATTGTAGACATACACTGCGAGATCGCGTTGATCCTCGTTGATACCTAAATAGGCCGGGCATCCGCTCAGTTCGGACACAATTTTTATGTCGTGCTGGATTCCCTTCGCCGCCTGAATCTGGATACGGCGAGCTTGGTTTCCCTCGGTGAAGGTCAGGAAGGCTGCCGGTCGTTCATCCAGATAGATCCAGACGTGAAACGGAAAATATTTATACAGGCGCGGGTCACCCGTCGACACGTCAAAGGACAAGACGACATCTTTCGCCGGTGCTTCGTTTGTGCCGTCTTCGGCGATCTCCGCTTGAAATTTAAGAGTCGCTAAGCGAGGAAGCCAGGGATCTCCCTCGGAAATGGCTTTGCCCTCGTGGGCCAGGGACCATCGCGCATAAGGTAACATTTTGCAGACCGCATTTTAAGCCCCCGGTGGCTTACGTTGATGATGTTACCACTTTAACAGCACGATCACGGATTGTGTCAAATGTTTAGCACTCGACGATATTGACCGCCAGGGTGTTCACCGCCAGTCCGCCGAGGCTGGTTTCCTTGTACTTGACGCGCATGTCCTCGCCGGTCTGGCGCATGGTTTCGATGACGGCGTCGAGGCTGACAATGTGGTGGCCGTCGCCATTGAGCGCCAGATAGGTGGCGTTGATCGCCTTGATCGCGCCCATGGTGTTGCGCTCGATGCACGGTACCTGGACCAGGCCGCCGATCGGGTCGCAGGTCAGGCCGAGATTGTGCTCCATGCCGAT
>FTIZ01748730.1_pt1 | contig 10488 bp, 10 predicted proteins | sample 1658381 | NCBI WGS metagenome assembly FTIZ01 (sample SAMEA3914822, study PRJEB12502) | metagenome | biome: forest; material: soil | place: USA | collected 2012-03-12 | depth 0.1 m
CTCTCTCGCAGGGTCGGACCGGTCGGCTTTGCGGGCGGATGAATCGCGACGGCGTTGGGGCTGTACGTCATCTGTACGTGAAAGTGGCCGCCGTTGATCCAAACTCGGTTCTTCAGCCACTTTCTGGTCAGTCCGGACCAAGAGTAGCGTTCCTGATGGAGAAGCACGAGGATCTTTCGCGCGGTCGACTTCATGCCGAGCAGGAAGCGCTCGTACTCGCCAACCTCGGGAGAGCCATCAGCCAAGCCAACCAACAGGACGCAGTCGGCCTGGGCGATGCAGGTCTGCGTCCACGGAGCGTTCACGTTGGTGTCTTTGCGGGTGTGTCAGTATCTAAGCTCACGAAGGGGTCGCATTGGAAAACTTACCGGCAACATAGATGACAAGCCCATACTTCTCCTCCAGATCCGCCAGATAGTGCGACAGCTTGAGCTTGCCCATTTTGTTAAACGCGTGCTTCCCAAGATGATTCAACACGGCTGCACTATTGAGCGAAGTGGCACCGTTGGGAGCCCCGACCTCGGTCAGCGCGTTCAGCAGCCTATTGCCAAACTCTGCCACGGGCACGCCGGCCGAGACCGGCAGGACGGCCACGGTCCTCAGGTTGAGCGTTGTCGAGCTCTTGTTGGCCGGGCTCCGCCCCGACCCGTCCCTGAGCCCCAGCGCGCTCGGAGGCTCGTCAATTAGCGCCCTCATCCGGGACGCAATGATCTTGGAGATCTTGATCGTGATGTTGGGGTGCTCCTGGGCCAGGCTGTTGAAGAGCGTGCGCGGGAACTTGACGAGCTCCGTGTCCCGGATGGCGTGCAAGGTGCCGGAGCGGGAAGACTCGGTGAGCACCTCGAGCTCGCCGATGCTCTCGCCCTGGCCGAACTCGGCCTTGACATTCACCCCACCGTTTTCCCTGTCCTCGACTAACCTGAGGCGGCCGTTCAACACGATGTAGATGGCCTCGCTCTCGTCTCTTTCGTGGAAGATGACCTGGCCGGCATTGACTTGGAGCCACTCCAGGGCAAAGTCGATGTGCAGGATCAGCCGCGGAAGCAGGTTTGTCAGCCTCTTCGCCATGGTTAGGAGGACGATGGGGTGCCGGTCGACAATTCTCTCGATCGAAGCTAGCGGGAGGAATCCGACGTAGACATCCGAGCTCGCCACCACATTAATGAAGGACCGATACGATGAGATGGTCCCGACGTAGCCCGCGAGGCCGCCCGGCTTAATCATGGCGACTCTTCGCCCGCCGGGCTGAGGCTTCCTCTCAGCGCCCTCAGCATCGCTACCCATGCGCGTGGATTCCGAGGGCCGATGGGACGGAAAAAGCGACTGGGCGTTATCCATAGCATGAAGCGACGTCCTGCCTGTAGCATGAACAACGTCGGACGACGAGTGGCCATCCTCGGTGCATATATCCAGGAAGCCATCCACGACATAGTAGAGACCGGGGTTTCTCTCGCCTTGTTCCACCAACACCGACCCCTTAGGAAAATAAACAATCTCTAGGTCGTCTCGCATATCCTGCGCGAGGAGATGAGGATTGGGGGAAGGCATCACGGAGAACCCTGCCGAAGTCATGGATTCCGTGTCGCCGTCGGCAGAGCCTTCCAACCCATCCATGAAGCCGAACGCCTGGTTCGTATACATGGTCTTGGATCGCCCCCGCTCGAAGGAAACGAGTCGAGGGGAATTCTGACTCGAGCCTCCGTCCTTGTTCGCGTTGCCGTTACCGTTGCCAGTCAAGCCAATAGCCTTGAACATGCACTCGAGTATCGACTCCCGAAACAAATTGTCTTCGTCGAGCGTGTCTCTCTTATCGAGTGCATTCCTCTTGGTCGCGAACGGGTCGACTGGTCGCGGCCGTGGACGAGGCGCGGGCTCCCTATGCAGATCGAGGTGAGCAGATGGCCCATCGAAAAGTGCGACGCTCTGTGGCCGGCCACCACCGCCTCTCGATTGCTGCAAGTGCGTCATGAGGTCCCCTGCGCTGGGGACTGCCAGGGGCGAGGGCGCTAGGGAAGACTGGCGCTGCTTGGAGAAAGCCTGCCAGGCGGCCTCTTTTCGAAGGGTCGCCGTCGAGCGGCGCCGACGGCTAACGCCGACTCGAGCATTGTGGAGAGCTATCCCCTTGCTGACGTCCTCGCCTTCTTTGATCCTCTCCTTCTCTCTTTGGAACTTCTCCTTGAGCCTGTCTAGAGCATCGCCCCTCAGGTGATTTGGGAGCTCCTGCGTTGTATACTTGAGCATCTGGCGCTCGAGCTGGAGGACCTCGGAGGTCAAGCCAAGGTAGTCGTATGCCGTAGCGAGGGTGATTCTCTGGAATCTAGAGAGAATGACGTGGACGATGTGCGCGGTGGCCTTGGGGTATATCTTGATGAGACGCCTAAAGGCGCTGGCGGGGATAATCGCGACCGTCGTGTCCCTGGTTGCCCTTGCGATGATATCTGGATGAGCCGAAGTCGTGCCGCTCCGCTTAGGCACGGGTCTCTGGGGCCTACCAAGACCACTGCCATCGAGCGAGATGGGAGGAACCCGGGGTAGAGGGTGGGGGACACCGAGGTGTTCAGGCAGGTTTTCTACAGAATTGGTAGCGGAGTTGTCAAGCTGAGGACTGCTAGGAGGAAAGTCGGCCGCCGTGTGCGACTTTCGGAAATCGGCGCTCGCGGGGTAGTGTGAAAATAGAGCGCTGTGGACGGCGGACGCGGGCTCTGAGCCGTCATCTCCCGACCGCAGCGGCAGGTCCTCGGTGAAAAGCGACATGATGGAAAATAGCGACGACATGGGAGCGCCGTTCCGCACTTCGGTGAGTAGCTGGTACCGTTGCTGTCTGGGGGCCGACTGCTCATCATCGCTCGAGGGAGCCTCGCTGACGGCCCCGGCATGGGGGCTGTGGTCGTAGCGACGGCTGTAGTTGGACGACTTGACAAAGATCTCGACCAGGCCATCCACCACAAGACAGAAACCCTTCTCCTCCTCGAGGTTGAATGTTTCGCCGGCTATCAGCTTTCTGGTCTGCATGCTGCGAGTCAACTCGTGGAAGACGGGCCGCTCCAGGTAGCCAAAGATCTTGATGGCGCTCAGAAACTCGTCGAAGTAGTTCGCCAGGCCGGACTTGATGCCCTCGTCGTGAGTGTCTGGGAAGAGGTCGAGTTCGGGCTCCTTGCGTTGGGGCTCGGGCGGCAGCCGCGAGTACATGTTGAGGTAGCGGTAGCGGACGACCCAGCTGATGGCGCCGATCATGGCGGCGACGATGATCATGCTGGGGGATGGTTAGCAATGACACTCTCGGGGAGATATCCCCGGGCTCGACATACAGCGTGGTGGCGTTCATGGTGACGGTCAGGCTCGTCGAGAAGAGGGTGTAGAGCAGGGTAGGGACCGAGATGGTGGCCAGCTTGATGGCATAGTACAACACCATGGACACGAACTGCAGGATCCAGAGAACGACCCTCGCAAACAGGCCGAGCCACGACGAGGAGCCATGGGCCTGTGCCACATCGCTTGCCGCGGCCACGGCCGACAACAGCGCGTTCGGAGGGCGGTCTCCCGCCGTCCCGGCCGCCGCCGTCACCACCCCGAGGGCGCTCGAGTTTACTACGTCCATCGCCGCGTGTAGTTCGTAGTGTAATTGGCCGTGGACGTGATCATCGGGATTGTGGCAGTAGGAAAATGGAGGTTTCTGCGACGTCTCGGGTAGTAGTGTTGAACCGTGGTGGTTGCCGGAACATGTCGGCTTTGGCGCGCTCCCTTGACTTTACTCGATCCACGCTGACCTGCCTCGTCCCTGGCCCTGAATCCAGGCTTCGCGGGGATCGTCCGGTAAAAAGCAAGGGACAGGAACGCGCTACTTTCTTTTGGGTGAAATCTTCCTAGAGTTCGAGGTTCCAGGCAACCAAGAAAACGCAGGCTGCACTCCTCAGTTCTTCAGTGCTGAGGCCGAGCTCCGGGCTCCCTTGGAAGCAAGCTGCGGGTGCTCGGGGAACAACAAGGGCCCAGCGCGCTGACGTCGGTGCTGCTGGAATTCTGGCATGTGGATGGCGGGTGAGTGGGGCGCCCAAGCTGTGGTCCCATGAGCAAGGGTGCCGTTGCTTGCCGAGCTGCCCTGATCTCTCTCAGCCTCTCCCACCCCCACCAAAATTCACCAGCCACAGCCCACCTTGCTGCCCGCCTTGTTGCCTGTGGCCGTGCATTCGCCGTGGTGATTTTGAAAATCAGTTGCGGGCCTGATGACTATTCTTTGAGCTCAAACTCGGTCCCGCATTCGCCCAAACCCACCCGTGGACTCGAGTTTGCGATATCCCCTCCGTCACCCCGAGGTAGAAACAATCCGACAAGGATTTAGTGCCGTCCTCTTCCAGGTTTACACTTTTCCACTCCTACACACCATCTCTCCCGGCGCACCAGGCCGACCCCTCGAAAAACCACACCCACACACATCCCACTCTGCCCCGCCTGGGAACGGCACCCACCGACACCATGTCGCTCTCAAACTGCCGCTTCTACGAGGAGAAGTATCCGGAAATTGATTCCTTTGTGATGGTGAACGTGAAACAGGTAGGACCACCGCTGCGGACCGCCGACGGTCGCCGTATGCTGCTGTTTGCTGCCTCGGTGCTGACCGTCGCTAGATTGCCGACATGGGAGCTTATGTCAAGCTCCTCGAGTACGACAACATCGATGGCATGATTCTCCTTTCCGAGCTTTCGAGACGTCGTATCAGAAGTATCCAGAAGTTGATTCGCGTTGGCCGCAACGAGGTTGTCGTCGTGCTCCGTGTGGACAAGGAGAAAGGTTGGGCGACCCCTCCATAATTGCGGATGCGCGCCGTGCGGCATTGCTAAAGCGGGCCCAGGATACATCGATTTGTCCAAGCGCCGCGTGTCGCCCGAGGATATCATTCGCTGCGAGGAGCGGTACAACAAGAGCAAGATTGTGCACTCGATCATGAGGCACGTCGCCGAGAAGACTCAGACGCCGATCGAGAGCCTCTACGAAACAATAGGGTGGCCCCTCAACAAGAAATACGGCCACTGCCTCGACGCATTCAAACTGTCAATAACGTACGTCTCGGACACCTCAGCCCGAGCGAGAACACCCGGCTGACTTTAGATGTGCAGCAACCCCGACATCTGGACCGACATTCAGTTCCCGAGCGACGCGGCGGCCGAGGAGCTCAAGTCTTATATTGGCAAGAAGCTGACGCCCCAGCCGACCAAGGTCCGCGCGGATATTGAAGTTACCTGCTTTGGCTACGAGGGTATCGACGCCATCAAGGCCGCTCTGCGCACCGCCGAGGCCCGGAACACGGATGAGACCCAGGTCAAGTGCAGACTGGTTTCTCCCCCGCTCTATGTGTATGTGCCGTCCCTAAAGTACTTGAATGTTGCGAGCTTGTGCTGACTCGCCACAGCCTTACCAACACGTGCCTCGACAAGAACGCTGGAATCGCGCGGTTAGAGGAGGCCATCGTCGACGTCCGGACGAGCATCGAGGCGGCCGGCGGCGCCCTTGTCGTCAAGATGGCGCCCAAGGCGGTTACCGAGTCGGATGACGCAGAGCTCCAGGCCCTCATGGAGAAGCGCGAGCGTGAGAACGCTGAGGTTAGCGGCGACGAGAGCGTCAGCGAGAGCGACGACAACATTCCTGAGACAGTTTAGAGAGGTCTCAGACCGGTGGCAGGTTTCGGAAGTTGTCGGCGATGTAGCCCCAGATTTCCGACCAGATACCCCATGCAGAGGGCTTGTGGGACAGCGAGCAGGTTTATCGGGACCTTGGTGCGACTGGCGTCTCAGGAATCAAAAAGGTCGGGAACGGTAGACAGGTAGCTATCCTAGGGATCTCAGCGTAAACAAAAAGAAATGAAGCGATGTTTGCAGATGGTGTGCCTTTGTGCGACGACGCTGTTATGCAACTATTGGGGCAAGGCCCCGCTCTTTGGCTCTCTCAACAGCCCACCTCAAGCTCCCCAAACTCACCACTTGCATAATTCCATCTCACCACCCATCCACCGACCCGACCAGCCAACTTGCACGGCAACCCAAAAGTTACACCAATCAATGGCAACATGGACCGCCGCCGGCGGTGGCATGCCCCGGTTCCGATTCCTCAGCCAAGTCTCCCATTACCTCGTGCGCTACGCGACCTGGATACCGCCGCTCATCTGGTTCAACGCCTACGTCGCCGAGGTGACGTTTATCAACGGCCCCTCCATGTACCCCTTCTTCAACCCGCAGTACAACGAGTCGCTGCGCAAGGACTTGTGTCTAGTCTGGAAGATGTATGCGCAGGAGGGTTTGCGGAGGGGGATGATTGTTACTTTTCGGTCCGTCTTTGTCTTTTCTCTTTTTTTTTTGTCTTTTCTCTCTTTTTTACGTCTCTTCTCTCTTTTTTACGTCTCTTCTCTCTTTTTTACGTCTCTTCTCTCTTTTTTACGTCTCTTCTCTCTTTTTTACGTCTCTTCTCTCTTTTTTATGTCTCTGTAGGTGCTAACTCTCCCTCAGAAACCCCTACGACGCCAACAAGGTGACTGTCAAGCGGGTCGTCGGGCTGGAGGGTGACGTGGTGCGGACGCGGGCGCCGTATCCGTACGAGTACGCCGCCGTGCCGGAGGGGCATGTCTGGGTGGAGGGGGACGGCGAGCGCAGCCAGGACAGCAACTACTACGGGCCCATCTCGGCGCGGCTGGTCACGGGCCGGGTGACACACGTGCTGTCGCCGTGGGAGAGGGCGGGCAGGGTTAGGTGGTGGGAACACCCGCTGAGGAAGGGGGTTAATCGGGCAGAGTGAGAGGACGGTTTACAATGTGGCGAGAAGGGGGTGGTTGTAATGATATTGTATGATGCCGTTGACTTGGTTGCGGATATACCGGTCTGGGATGGATGTGTATACTTGAGGGTGTGAGGATAGGAAATCTCCTGCAGTGGCCGGTTGGGACGAGATAATGTCAGGCCGTTGAGTGGAAACCTCAAACATTCCAATCTGACTGTGTAGTAGTTATTCTGTAATCCAATCCTTGAATTAGGAACCTGGAACCCTTCTCTGCTCTTTGCCTCACCCTGCAACATCTCAGGGTTATCGCTGCGCAAGATGCACGCCACGCACGGGCCACCGCAGTGCCAAAAAAAAAGATCCAAGCCCGACAGGCCCGCCAGAAATTTGAACTTGAACATTTCGGATGTGTTGCGATACGCCCGCGAAGCCAGCCCCCACCTCGTGACACTGCAAACTCGACATATTCGGACGCTTGTCCTCTTCCCCTCGGGGCGATGGTGCTTGGCTTTGAGACGGCCGAACGCACCCCGTCAAGTGTCCCGCCCTCGACCTCGCCCTCGCCCTCGCACTCGGCCTCGCACGCGACCAACTTCTCTGTCCCGCACCCGGGCCCGGCCGGCGCCCTCGACGATGGCCGTACGGGCCCCGCGCACATCTTGTCGAATGCCACCGCCATTCCCATTGCCGAACCCGAACACCTGCGCGCTGGGAATAATATGAGTTCTCAGGATGGAGAGGTCGAGGGGCGCCCGCCCTTTCTGCACGTGGGTCGAAGCCTCTTTGTAGTCCACTACCGCCGAACCGCGCGCTGACCGCACTCCGCACCCGCAGTGCATGCTTGCCGGAGGGCTCGGCGGATCTACCGGCGACATGCTCATGCACTCGCTCGACACAGTCAAGACCCGGCAGCAGGGCGATCCCCACATTCCGCCGCGGTACACCTCGCTCGGCTCGTCATATCTCAAGATCTTTCGGCAGGAAGGGGTACGGCGCGGGCTGTACGGCGGCTGGATCCCGGCCCTTGCCGGCTCGTTTCCGGCGACCTGCTTCTTCTTTGGCAGCTACGAGTTCAGCAAGCGAAAGATGCTAGAGCACGGCGTCCAGCCCCACCTGGCGTATCTGTTAGCCGGTCAGTTGTGATGATGAATCTCGGAGTCAGGGGGCTCGGTTTCTGACGCATTTGTTTTCCAGGCTTCATTGGCGATCTCGCCGCCTCCACAGTATACGTGCCGTCCGAGGTGGTCAAGACTCGCCTGCAGCTGCAAGGGCGATACAACAACCCCTACTTCACTTCGGGGTATAACTACAGGGGGACGATGGATGCTGTGAGAACCATGGTTCGCACCGAGGGACCATCATCTCTCTTCTACGGCTATGGCGCCACCTTGTGGCGCGATCTCCCCTTCTCGGCACTCCAGTTCATGTTTTACGAGCAGGCCCAGGTCTGGGCGCGGCAGTGGCAGGGCAGCCGCGACATCGGGTGGCATATGGAGCTTCTGACGGGCGCGGCAGCCGGCGGGCTGGCCGGAACCATCACATGTCCGCTCGATGTCGTAAAAACAAGGCTGCAGACCCAAGTTCACCCGGGAGCCGGGGGGGTCTCGACGACATCCCTCGAAGGCACGGTATCTGCAACGGCGAAAGAAGGGCACGCCAAGACGACCAGCGAGGCGGCGAAACAACTGCTCCAGAAACGGTTAATATCAACGGCCTCGCCGTCAACACACACGCCGAAACCCGGGGCCGTTAGGCTTAACACGTCCTCGATGATCACCGGGCTCCGGCTGATCTACAAGAGCGAAGGCGTCGCGGGGTGGTTCCGGGGCGTCGGGCCGCGGGCCGCGTGGACCAGCATCCAGAGCGGGTGCATGCTGTTCCTGTACCAGTCCATCTTGCGCAAGCTGGAGCTGTACGTGCTCCCCGGGGAGCGGCGCGAGCTTGTTTAGCGGTGGGATGGCAAGGCGTTGCTGTGTTGTATAGAGAGGCCACTCTGTATTATTTTTGTGTCATGTACCATACTTGGAACTGGGGCCGGGGTCGGCGGAGGCACATATGCGGGAGGCGTTTGGTGGGCTGGATACCTAGAGACATGCTGAGATAGACGTGTAGATGAACAAATCTTCATTCTTCAATCATACGAGACTAGGAAATAGCGATATTCAATTATGCAGTATAGCCATCAATTGGCTGCCCCGGGAGCCCGGCCTAGACCGCCATTGGCTCTAGCTTCGAGGTGCTGTGGGGTGGTGCGGCAGCATCACCTCATGCCCGGAAAATGGCCGCGAGCTTCGACCGAAGCTCGACAAAACCGAAGTAATCCATAAATCAGCCCACGACTCCAGCAACGCCGCGACGTGCGACAACGACGCCGCCCTTCGAGATGCGCTGACGACATGGAACGGCCGCACCAGGGATCACCATGTCGTCTTCGCTTCCCGTGCCCTCCAAGGCGGCCTTGACGGCGCTACGAGGACTCGTGCTCGGCACCTCGTGCACGCTCGCGCTCATTGCCGAGGACCGCCGCCGCAAGATCAACAATGCCGTGCGCGTGGTCGAAAATGGTCAGAAGATCAAGTCCGCCAAGAGATACCGTGCAGGAGGGACCGCCCTCGCCGTGGCCATGGAGGAGGAGGCGCTGTGGGATCCGGGATTCGGTCTCGCGCTGCACCAGCATTCCAATAATTCGGAGCCGGCGACACCGGCGCTTTTATTTACCGGGGAAAGGAGGAATCAGGGGATGCAGCTGGGCCGGCAGCACGGGGTTGTAAAAATGACGGAGGCACCAGCGGTGGGATGGATGAGAGCCGAAGCCGAAGTCGAAGCCGAAGACGACGTGGCACCCGAACAGACCATCGTCCACAACACTGACAGCACCAATTCTCCTCCACCGCCGAGGCAATCCACCCGACGGGCCAAACCTTCAAAACGAGCCCCCGTCCAGCTTCCCCCCAAGCTCACCACGCCGCCCACATCCGGTCCGAGCTGGATGCACACGACTGTGAACGCGAAGGCCCTCAAGGCTTATGCGTTCCCCACCAACGACGAGATTGTAGCCAAGATTCGCCAGGCGTGCGACACGAAAGACCACCGCCAGATTGCCGCCGCATTGCGGGCGGTCCTCGAGGCGATGCACCACAAGGCTGCTCCCGACAACCTGGACGGACCCTGGATTGAGGCCACTGCGTTGCTCTGTCGGACATGTCAGGAGCAAGGGCTTCTGGATGATGCCGCGAAGCTTCTTTATCGAGTTATCAACTGGGGGCCGATGGAGGAGAGCGCCTACGTCAGCCACGAACCGTTCGCGTTGATCGACTCGTTGCTTGCGCGGACGGAGCTGAGCGAGCAAACACGAGACGCCTACGTGGCGAACGTCGACACGGCCGTCAACCTGTTCGTCCCGAAATTCACGGACCGCCCAACGGGTGTGAACCTGCAGGTTTACAGCCTCGGTCGCAAGCTGCTCGAAGTCTGTTTCTCGGCAAACCGGCTGCATCGGATTTTCGGCGTGCATCGGCGGTGCAACCTGGTTGCAGGGGCGGATTCGAATGACCTGACCGGGTGGTTTCTCACCAAACTCCACGAGAAACAGGACTACACGTCTGTCGTCAAGGTCTTTTGCTCCACCTTTGCTCAGTCCTCTCCGACAAAAGCCTCTGTCCATGCCATCGGGGATATGGTCGTCGACAGCGTCGAGCTAGCCCACAACCACAGGCCAGAGGATGT
>FTIZ01751984.1_pt1 | contig 10485 bp, 11 predicted proteins | sample 1658381 | NCBI WGS metagenome assembly FTIZ01 (sample SAMEA3914822, study PRJEB12502) | metagenome | biome: forest; material: soil | place: USA | collected 2012-03-12 | depth 0.1 m
GTCCTTAGATTCACGAAGACGACTTGATGCATCATCAGGACGATGGCCGCGTTGAAGATGTGGTGCAAGTCGGGCAGCAGCAGCTTCTGGCGCGGACTATGCAGGCGCATCAGCCGGCCGAGGCGGAGGTTACGCCGAGCGGCATCGCTGCACGCCCGGATCGGCTCAATGTGCGGCTGGTTTTCCATGTCGAAGGGCTGTTCGGCGCAGACAATGCTGGCGACGGCTTTCCGGACAGCCATTAGCATCGCAGGTCGAACTGCTAGTATCAGGAGCTGGTCCTGGGGTTAGCGGTCTTTCTCTCGCTCAGACGACGTGTCGAGAGGCTCACCTGATTATAACTCATGTGTAGCACCCAACAAGCCCGATCCTGTCCAAAGCTGGCAGCGCCGTTCAGCAGCCCGGCCGGACCTTGACCAAAAGAACTGGCTTGTGTGAAAAGGTCGACTGGAATAAGCGTCAAGGGGTCGGCCGGGAGCTGAAGGGCAAGCGGCAAGCTGACACGCCACTTTTCGAGCATTTCAAGCGCCTTGGCGACACGGACAGTGGCCCTTGTCAGCAAATCCGGCAGTCCAGCTTCACGGTAGTTACTGTAGACGAGATAATCCGAGATCCTGCAGAGCTCCACATGGGCGCGCAGTCCGATCGCGGGGGGGAGCCCGCTGCATATTGTTAGCTCACCCAACAGGCGGAGGCGGAGGGGGGCGGGGCGAAGAGACGTACGGGCATTCCCGGGGAAGCGGAAGTGTGATGGCATCGTCTGGAGTCGCGGGTGGCCGGCCCATGACGCAGCTCAGCCACCTTGAGAGACACGGTCAGTCCGCCAGCCGGAGATCTCGCCGGGGCCCGCACTCACCTGTCCAGGACGTATACCGTCCAGAAGGTCCTCACGCCAATCTCGTTACCCGAACCCCCCTTGTGGAGGCCATGCATGACGCTGATAGTCATGGCGGTACTGATGGCCATGTAGCCCGCGTCCCGGCGGTTGTTCTCGACCAGGTAGACCGCCATAAGTGCCAGCGCGGCAATATCGCCAACTGTGTACGTGGTACGGTCCAGCAGATTGCCCATCAGAGAGCGTGCCCTCGCGAAGTGGTCCTCGCCCAACTGGCCGTCGACGGCGGAGCCGGGATCTCTCAGGTGCAGCAAGTGGGCGACGGCGAAGGCCACGTGATACAGCGCCAGAGCGCGGTGGTGCGGTCCGGGCCGGGTCAGGCCGCCAACCTGCACACCTGGGAGGGAAGCGAGCGAAACGATGCTCTGCACGTCCTCGAACGGCCAAAACCAGATACCGCCGCTGGCAAAGAGGCCGCCCCCGTCCAGGATGAAGTAGCGGGCTTGTCCCAGGGCGGCAGCAATATCGGCCTCAGGGGGCAACGCCAAAGGGTCGACGGCCGGCGGCAGCAGCATTGGGCGGGAATCGTGCGTCTGGTACTGACCTAGGGAGCCGAGGAATGCGGCGCCGGCCGAATCCTCGCCGGAGCTGCCGTCAAGCACACGGGCCAGGGGCGTGACGAGCATGATCAGGTCCTTGAGGGCGTCGAGGAAGGTCGCTCCAGAGGTCTCGCCGAGGTAACGAGAGATGCCGGCGCCGTCAGCAAGCATCCTACCATCGATGCAGGCGGGCCGGAGGGCGGCGTGCGGCGAGTCGCCATTCCCGTATGGGGCGTCGGTGCGGGAGGATGCAGGAGGGGAGCCGAGGTGCTGGTGCGGCCCCGGTTGTTGGTCGCCCCGTTCAGTGGCGGCCAGCTGGCGCTCCAGCGATGCGCAGCGGCGCTGCAGCGACTCCAGCTCGGTCCGGGGGATGGTTACCCTCTCGACGGGCTCCGGGTACAGACAATCGCGCTGGGCGCTGGTGCACTGGCGACACGGGCGGTCGCCACTGCACTTGATGCGGCGCACATTGCAGCTATTGCAGCTGTCGTCGTGGAGCGAGACGCGTCAAAGTTAGGAGCAGTCGCGCGCGGTGAGTGGTGGGCCAGAGGCCGGAGAGGGCGCCGAAAGGGATAGGAGGGAAGAGTAAATAGGAAAAGGGAGGAAGAGGAAGGGAGGAAAATTGAACATGAATGGCGATGAACTCACGCGGTGGCCACTCGCTTGCGCTCGTCTGGCGAGACCTTTTTCCTGCGGGGATTGACGGGCAGGCGGTGCAGCGGCGACGCCGACGAGGTCGATGAGATGTCCAGAGTCGCAGGGGAATTCGCTGGCCTCGGCATGTTCTGGCATCGGGTCGGGAAGTGGCTCGAGGGGATCGACGCACTCGACGATGTTCGCGGCAGATGGGTTTAAGCTTTCGGTGTCGGTACCCGTCGAAGAGGGGACGGTGCGAGGTTCGGTCCAGTTGTCTGGTGGGGGGGACTCGGCTGTGTGGGGCACCACCCCGCCCGCCCCCGAACCTGTTGACGTGAATTGGCAGCCGCCGATTGGAGCGAGGGCGGCCCAAACTCGAACTGGCCATCAGAGGACAGCCTGTTGACGTTATCAACCGATAACAGGGGGGCCATGGGGAGGCCAGAGTGGGGGTTCGCGTGCATCTGGCGATCGACCTTTTTGGGGCCGGTTGCACGGATTGCAGCCAGCCATCCCTGCATCCCACCGACCGCAGCATTCTGAGCTCTCACACACGGGCAGTTTGGTGAAGCTCCGGAGCATTTGCCTCCATTTCTCGGCGGGTTTCCGACCCCATCCTGGCCGCCCGAACCTCGACGTTGTCGCCGTCGACCGCCGGCCGGAAGGGAGGCGTAGCGACGGAGCCGAGGGTGAGCGCGCCGGACGGCAAGACGGCAAGACGGCGTCGGTGTTCCGCACAGAAGACACGGGGCACGTGTCCTCCTTGTCGGCGTTGTCGTTCATCGGGTGCCACCTCACGGCGCCATCAACGTCCCAAGACAACAGGGCGGCTCTCTTCAGCATCGATCATGCCGGGGAATCTTCCATTCCCTGGGCAGTTCAACGTCGTACTGAGACCGAGGTGCCTTCGTTGTCCTGGGCGTAAGCTCGGGAGGGGTCCACGGCCACTGTACAAACAATTAGGGACTCTGCTTCTGCTGCGCCGCAATATCAGGCTCCGCAATTGACGTTATGAACCTGCAGCTGTTGGCCGCCCTGGCCCTCGCGGGCGCATGAATCCCATTTGCATGTCACGCAGCCGGCGGTTTCGCTGTTTGGCTGAAGTTGTCCCGATGCATGAAGCACGCACGGCCTGTGCTGCTGCAACGGGACTTGCCCCTAACCAAAAACGGTGAAAGGTTTTGCGTCTCCACCCCAGGGCCCCAAACCCACCGGTTCTAGGGAAAACGCCGCCTGCAGCTAAGTTCCTCCGTTTCTGGCGACGGAAGGTTAGCGTCGTACTCTTAATTACTGTGTATCCGTATGTGCAGCGTGACGAAACTGGAGTCCTTGCTTGGATGCAACTTTTCAGCCATTGACAGCACGCGGTTCAGATCCGCATCGAAGCCAGGCGTGGTCTTTGGTTCGTGGAACCTCCGCCTAGAGACAGTGCACCGCACAACTGCTTCCTTGTCTTGACCTGCGGCAAGCAGGCGATCGAGGGATCCTCGCGCAATGCAGCGGGGGCGGCTTGGCGTCGGATGGTGAGGCGCGTTTCTCTGCTTTGGTGGCACTTTTGTGCAGCTCTGCAGCCATCTGATGTGCGCGATCTGGCTGCAGTCATCGGGGCTTAGGCTGACGGGATGAGACTGCTGCTGCTGGAATGAATGGAGCGATCCCTGCCCTCACCAGATACGAAGATGGAGAGCCATGGGAATTCGCCATTGCCTGCCCGGTGATCCCCACTGGCTGGCTGCCTGGATGAGGCTTGGCCTGGCCGTTTTGCCGCCGCTCCCTTTTCCAACCGCCAAGACCTGGCTGGCGTCGTCGCCCTGGCGCGGTGCCGATTTCTCTCATTTCCCAGCTTCCCTCGTTCAATCCACACCGTTTTCGCCTTCGATTCCATCCTCGATTCCATCCTCAGTTTTCCTCTTTCTCCATTTTCTCCTTCTTCGGCCGTCCTTTCTTTCCGTTGTTTTGGCAATCGCATACACCGAGCCCGGCGACAATTCCCCCCTCCCCCCGATCGCTGCCCGAATTTCCACCCTCCTGGGGCACGCCAGCTCCTCGACCGACCGCCTCCCCCCACGGTCGCTCTCCTGGCTTGCGAGAGCCGTTCGCATGACGGCCCTCCAGAATCTTCCGCAGTCCTGGCGGCGGGCTCTATTGCTGCTGCCAGTCCTGATCGTGACCTTGATCCTCGCCACCGGGCTGCACAATGGAGCGATCCCAAAGCCAACCTTGTGAGCACTGCTGCGTCGCTGCGCGCCGGCGCCACTTGACTCTTGCTAACGGGCCGCACGGCGACCCAGACCCAAGCTGGTCTTCGGTGATTCGGCCAGCACTGCTTTCCCCGGTCCGCCCACCCTCGACAGCCTTCCCGACGTGATCCGCGCTCTGTGGGCCCCGCTCGTCGTGCCCATCACTGCCCCCACGTTCACGACGCTCGATGGCGAAGAGAAGCGTCTGCCGGCGCCCGAGGAGCTTGTCCACACCCAGCCGCTCGGCAAGCGGATTCTCATCATGGACATCGACAACCGCGAGTTCACGGGTAACGGCAGCATCTTTGCCAAGGACCTGCCCACGTGGGACAACCTGGGACACCCGGCCGCCGGCTTCCTCAGCCACTACCTGTACGCCACGATCCACGGCTACTCGTACAAGTTCATCAGGGCTCCCAAGTACGCAGACCGCGCGCCGCACTGGTCCAAGGTGGTTTTCACCAGGGAGCTCCTCAAGCAGTACGACATCGTCGTCATGCTCGACTATGACGCCATGTTCGTGACGCCCCAGGTGCCGCTCGAGTGGCTGCTCAACTACTGGAAGATCGGGCCCGAGACCTTGGTCGCCATGGCCGAGGACCCGAACGGCGACCCAAACTTTGACAGTCGCCACCGCGTCAACATCAACTCGGGCTTCATCATCGCTCAGGCCAGCGACAAGACGCAGCGCCTCTTCAAGGACTGGGCCGAATGCCCCCTGGAGACGCGCTACCCGGGTTGCGCCGTCTGGAAGGACCAGCCATTCCACGAGCAGTCGGCCTTCAGCTCCTACGTGCGCTACGACTTTCTCGACGGCTTCAGCATCGACACGCACCCGCAGTACATCCGCATGCTGCCCTGCAAGGAGGCCAACGGGTACCCGGAAGTCCGCAACTGCGGATGCTGGGGGCAGTTTGTGCGTCACTACTGGGGTCACAAGACCATGACCAACAGCGAGTTCAACCACAACATCATGGCCGCCATCACCCCGCTTCTCGTTCAGACCGCCTACAAGCAGCCCGGCCACGTGGAGGAATTCCGTGACAAGGTGCTAGAAGGCGCCGAGGTTCTCGACAAGGCGCCCTAGCGGTTCGCTTCGAACTCGCCCCGATGAGGGATTCATCCTTCCGTGTTTTACTACTCGATTTTTGCATCGGTTCGCAGGCGGATTTCCCGTCTGCCAGGTGTTTGGTGTTGCGGGACATACAGGGTTGGGGCATTTGCGGTTATCTGACGCCTTGTACACAGTGCGCGCCAGCGTCGTTCTGGAGATATGAAGGCCATGTACTACAACCTGGCACTACAATAATTCTACAAGCTGAAAAGGGCCCTCGTGTGTGTGTCTGGGAAGCTCAGCGGCTCTTGTTCTCGTCCGACGACTGAGTGGCAACTCAAGTGGGCATCTTTGCTCACCTTGAACCAACCCAAACAACGCTTGACCAGATACACCCAGTCCAGACGCTGCAATGAACAAGCACACACGACCACAGGCGCCACCAAAACAACTCGGGATCCCGTCCGCTCCCGCCGCGATAAACTGGTGCTCAGGTCGGCAAGGGCTAGCAATTTCTTGTGCTGCATCTCTTAACCTAGTCTTCGCCTTTTGGTGGACGGGCTCTTGAACCAGCGGGGCAGGTCTTTCTGTTTACGCCGGGGCAGAGTCGCAATGCCGAGAAACCATTCAACGAGTACAAGCAGACGACTGCTATCAACGATACATCCTAACTCCCTCTGAATCAATAACACCTCCTGCAGCTTCCATCCGACCCAGTCCCGTACACGTCCACCTTGCCGTTGTCCCATGTCACGGCGCTCGGCTTGGTATCGACGTTCCCCCCCATGTACTCCCAGTCAGGGGTCCACTTGTCGTTCTGGCATGCCCTGCGGTACACGGCATTGTCATCTCCCGTGATGTAAACTTCGATCTTGCCGCCGTATACAACCACATCCGGTGCCTTACCGCTCTTCAACTTCCCGCCCATGTTCTCCCAACTACCCCATCCCGTCTTCTGCTTGTACGTCTTATGCCAGCAGGCACCGTCAGTGCCCCTGACAAAGACGTCCATCCGGCCGTCCCACGCACACGCCGTTGGCTCTGCGTCGAGCGAGCCGCCCAGGCTCTCCCACTCGCCCCATGCAGAGTCGTACTTTCTGTGCCAGGTCTGGCCATCCTCGCCTTTGCAGAAAACACTAGTGTGGCCCTGGCCCCAGGAGACCGCTTTGGGCGGGCCGTCGAGATACCCGCCCATGTTCTCCCAGCTGTACCACCCGCCCTGGACATCATCGTACCGGCGGTGCCAGCATTGGCCGTCGTTGGACGACACGTACACACTCACGTGGTCTTTTCCCCATGAGCACGTCGACGGATAGTGCTTCACGTTGCCGCCCATGCTCTGCCACTGACCCCAGCCGCCGCCCGTGTAGGAGCGGTGCCAAGCCTGACCGTCGGTACCCTTGCAAAAGACGTGCATGTTGTCCTTCTTGCGGCTGCACACTGCCGGTGCCGAGTCGAGGTAGCCACCCATGTCCTCCCACCCGCCCCAGCCTGCACCGTCACGGCTCTTGTGCTTGCATGTTTTGTCCTTGTCCGTGTAATAAACATCGAGGCGGGATCCGCCCCATGAGACGGGGGCCGGGTGCCACATGGCGCTTCCCGCAAGACTTTCCCACTGCCCAGAAGTAGCGCGATTCGACAACAACGGTACGGCATTGGGCGAAGAGTCGGAAACAGGGGGTCGTTTGAGCGGCGGGTTGTTGAAGTACCGTTCAGTGTGAATGTTGGATCGTTTGGTCAAGAAGTCACCGTGGTCGCGGGGCGCGTTCCAGTCGAGGCGGCTGGCACGAGGCTCGGTGCGGAACACATCGGTTTCATGCTGGGGCACAAAGACGGCGAAGCCGCTGGAGACCAAAAAGAGAATGAGCTTGAGAAGGACCATGCTGGTACTTGAGGTTCACCCAGAGCCCAATGTCGATATCATTCAGGAAGCCCACGGCCACAGAGGAACGCAAAGCCCTCTTTATAACTGCGAGCTCACTTCCTCTTTGTCGTCTTGGCCGCCAGGGCCCAAGCCAGCCATTGGTAGACGGTTAGGTTGGATGCATCAGGGGGGATGGGGATGTGGGTGAGCTGGCCGCCGGGTTCTTGATATCCGATGCAATTGTCTGCCGGTTGGATGTTTTGGAATGACATCGCTATACAAAATGCGACGCCGTGGGCGCTCTGTTCTCGCTGAAGAAGTATCTAATATCATCTGCGCTCCACGCTTTGCGGTGTGTCACACCTTCAAAGTTCTCAAGGGCCTAGGCCTAGGGCTACGATCTTCCCCAGTTGCAACCCCAACACGGATAAGCCCCTATCCGAAGCCGAAGCATGACATTGCAACTCTGAAGGCAGTAGTACTATCATCCCCAGATGAGTTTGTCTAAAGGGGGGGCGCCAAGAGCCTCGGATGGCGAGAGCTGCTGTCCGCCTCATAGAGCAGTTGTATGCGAGCTCTCGGGGATGAAAGCGGCACGGCATTCTCCGCATATTGAAGGTTGAATCCATGGGGGGCGGGAATTTTGCCTATTCCCAGACTCGGGGTTCACGAAAATGAGATTGCACTTGGACTGCGAGCGATCGTCAGGAGGGGGTGTCGGTTAGAGCTTTGGGCTGTGAGTGACGTTAGTAAAATGGCAGAAACGCAGCTGCTTCATACGCTCGATACGAGGAGCGGGTAGGGCACGAAGTGGTAACAGCTCAAAGATGCACATATGTGAAAGCAGATACCCCCGGAATCCCGGGCCGAGAAGAATGGTTGAACAAGTATCATTGACCATCATACTTCCTTCTCTAGCACACCCTCCTCCCTCCCTCCGCAGCCCTCTCCCCTAAGCAGTCCTCAAATCTTGCATGACTTGCCTCAATTTTCCTTCAGGGCCCCAATCCCTCCGGCCAACTCCATGGTCTCGTTTCCCCACAGCCGCCGCGAAGTCCTTTAGAAACCGCCACCGTACCCTTTCCACCCACTTCCTCTCGGCAAACACATTCATGTGGCCGTGCGGGAAGAACTCGACGTGGTCCAGCAATGTCTCGTCATGCGCGGCCGCAACAAAGACATTGTCATGAGCGTCTGCCTCTTGGAGTTTCTCCACGGTCCGCATTGCCTCATCCACGTCGTGGTGAAACGTCTCTTCCATCTTGTCAGCTCGAGCTGGTTCGTAGACGGGCCCGCAGGAGGGTCTGCCCCGGTCGGCAAAAAGCGAGTCAAATACGGCACCGGGACAGCCGTAATGGGACTGAAGTGGATGAGGATCCGGTGCAAACGGATCCGGGATGATGTTTTGCGGCAGCGGCAGGAACTTGCTGGGCCGGATCTCGCCGGGGTGGTGGATGGCGTCGCCTGTAAGAAGAATGAATGACGCCGGGTTGGATGTGACGCGGGCCAGGGCGCTGATATGGCCGACGGTGTGGCCGGGCGAGTCGAGAAGGTAGAAGGAGCCGTCGCCAAAGTAGTCAAGGGCGCGGAAGCGGCCTATGGTGAGAGGTTTGTAGGTGCTGTCCGAGCCAAAGTCGAGTTCGATCAGCTGCCGGTCGGCCAGATCGCTCTCCAGGATGTGCGAATCCGGGTTGGTGGGGTGCCCTGGCAGCATGGTCTTGAATCCAGGGCCGACAATAAGCGAGGTTTTGTGCGGGAACGTCGTCGGGTCGCCTACGTGATCAAAGTGATGGTGGCTCCAGATTATGGCCTCGATGCTGTTGGTGTCAACCCCGGCCTGGTCGAGAATCTCGCCGACATCTTTCTCCACGTGCAGTTTCCATCCCAAGGCCTTGATTTGGGACAAGAGAGGCGGACTGAGGTTTTCCCAGTCCTTACGGATGCCGAGGTCAAAGAGAACGGAGCGGTCAAGGCCGGAGTGCTGGACGAGGAAGGAGAAGACGGGGTAAGCTATCCAGTCGTAGCCTTTGACGGGCGAGGAAAGAAATAGCCGGGCCGAACATCCCTGGATGGTGGCTGTTGTGTCGATGATAGAGACGTTGACGGTGTGCGGAGAAGGGGGATGCCCAGTTCAGGGGCAGGTTGCGTCGTAGTCTCGGCCATTTATGTGATGTTCAAACCGGCGTGGACCGATGAAGATGATGGTTCGAGGAGCCGGGTGGGAACACGGCATCCTGATGCGCTATTTGATGATGTCGTTGAGACGTCACCTCATAAGGGACCATTTGCGGGCCTCATTCACACAATCAGGCATAATTGTTAGGCATATCTATTATGGCCTCGACACCTTGGTTTATAGCGAGTGATGGTGGAAAATTCGACCGAGAGTTTTAGACTTCGAAAAGACGCGCTCACTTATTAGACCCGGTACGGATCACGCTCTAACACATACCTTAGTACTAAGCCTGGATCAAGCTCCAAGCGTTCAATTTGTTTGCCCACCCAGTGGTACATGTCCTCGTGCAGGCCGTAGTCCTCGACCCACAGCCTCAGCCAGCTCTGTAGGACCACTCTTCGCGTTTCGATGTCGATTTCGTGATAGATGAACCGCTTGTACCGGTCGAAACGGCGACGGAGATCCGGCAAGTCAGACTCTTCGACGGCAATGCCTCTATCGGGGCTAATCCATTTAAATCCGTCCAAGATCTCGCGTCCCACAGCTGCATGCTCTGCGAGTACGGGATTCGAGCGCTGATGAGCGGGGTCAAAATCCCGGGAGACCAACCTCCAGCCGAAGCCAAGATGGCTTAGAATGTTCCTGCGGTGGTCGCGAAGCATCCGCAGCACGCCGGCGGACAGCTCGCGGGCAAGCAGGGCGGGATCCTGGCGAGTTTGGAGGTGGCAGCGGTTACAAAGGAGGGGGGCCAGGGATGGCTGCGGAAAGCGAAACCCCCAGCGGAGGAGCTCCCACTGCCGGAAGGCGCTGAATTCCTGCCAGGTGCCGCATGACGGACAGCAGACAATGTATAACGTGAGGAAGATGCCGTCGGAGGATCCTCGATTCGTCCGCCAATACCTGGGGAGCTTATCGGGCGGCAGGAGTTCGATGAGGCCCGGGAAGTGCCGCTCCCAGATGCTCTGGAACTTGAGCTGTCGGCTTTTTACCATGGGGACCTCCTTGCCGGCAGGTCCCGTGGTGAGCATGGGGGAGTTGCCGTGTGGTCGCTGACAGTCAATACACCTGCGCTTTTGTCGTG
>FTIZ01730515.1_pt1 | contig 10482 bp, 11 predicted proteins | sample 1658381 | NCBI WGS metagenome assembly FTIZ01 (sample SAMEA3914822, study PRJEB12502) | metagenome | biome: forest; material: soil | place: USA | collected 2012-03-12 | depth 0.1 m
GTGATGGCTGACGGTGTGGTGCAGTTTGCCTGGGGTGGGGTATGGGATGAGGTGAGTTCCAGAGATGGGTTGTGTCTATCTTTCTTTGCTGCTGTACTTGTGATTGAGAGGGCGGGTTGATGATGGAGCTGTGGGATATCTCACGGTATATTTCTAGACGGAGACAGGACGGCTGACATTGTTGGCTACAGCAAGGCAGCTGTGAACTGGTGGGCGAAGAAGGTCAGTGTAGATCTGAAGGGGAAGGTGGTGGTGGGGATTTTGCATCCTGGGTGAGTTGTGTTCCCATTTTCTACTGTTTGCAGGTTGCTCGGTTGAGGTCACTGATCACGGATGGTGTAGATGGGTGCAGACGGAGCTGGGCCAGGGGCTGGCAGACGCCATCGGGTACAAAGAGCCGCCTCTCACCCCCGAAGAAAGTGCCAAGGGGGTGGTTGAACAGGTGCGTTCCGTCTTGATGGATCGGTTGTTGCGTGACTAACGAGTTGTTGCCATGTAGATTGACGGCTTGACTCCGGAGAAGTCGGGCAAGTTCTTGTCGTACAACGGTAATGAACTGCCTTGGTAGTAGTAGCGCGGCCGCCCGCCGTGGATGCGGTTTTCTGGGATGGAGAGAGGGAGGGATATTCTAGAGTCTATCTCTTTTTGTTCGTGCGATGAGATATGGGAGCCTTGGGACGGTTTGCAAGAAATCATGACAAGGGAGGGCCGGAGGGCTCTCGTTCTACGAAATACCTAGACAACATGATCGTCTTCTCAGAAAACCCAGTTTACCATTAAATCTTGATTCCATGTACTCGGATTCCAGAAATGTAGAAGGACAGCAACGTGTCAAGGCATCCTCACGGCCTGGCAATGCCACCGGTTCGTGAACGGGCCTTCAACGGTCAGCCATGGATAAGAACGCCACGGTAAGATCTACCTTTCCGCATCGTCAACCACGGTGCTCACAGCGCGAAGCATATTTTGAGATGTCTCTGGCGAGCAAGCATTTTGCTCGCTAACAAACTTGGCTGCACGTTAGGGCGACAAGTGTTGGCGAAACGGTTTGGGCAACCCCTGGCGCCACCTGCGACACGACTGGACCCATGAGGGACCCTGATCGTCGGCAACGCCCGTGGGTTCGCAGATCAATCCAGGCATGATGATGCGCACGCGGTTTTTACCCGGGCGGGTGTGGGCGACGGACCTCTGGGGAAGGCCGTTCTAGCGCCGGCTGCAAAACCCAAAAGTCCCAAACCCGGGTTTGATGCTGTCACGCACATCGTCAGGGAGCTGCAGACGCTGCATCGAGCTGCGTCCAGCTGCGTCCAGCTGCGTCCAACTGTATCCGAGACCTGCTAGGTTCGGGCGGTCTCCGACGGAGTGTTCATGGAGCCGTGGACGACGGCGGTGCGATGCTGGGTTGATGTCGACAATGATGGGAGATGGATTTCGACATTCATCATTGGATGCTCAATCTTGAATGTTGGCCTGGCTCGCCTGGTCAAGAAACTCTGGTCTTGGCTCCCGCGGGCCCCGTCCCGTCTCAAGACCAAGTCTCGGGAGCCTATCAAACAGAGCGATCTGCACAGCCCCCGATGTGGGTTGACGTCGCTAAAACCAAGAACACACACCGTACGGAGTATTCTGTACAGAAGTAGACTAATCGCAAATAGTGCGCCAGCAGGTGTGGCAGCTCACCGGAGTCTAAATCCAGATCCAGCACCTGAGCACCGAAGATGGGGGCGGAGCGGCCAGCTCGGGCAGACTCCTACTCATTCCAACTCGAACGGGGATGCAGACCGAACAACAGAAGACTCCGCCCTGGGAAAAGGCACTCCTCGAAACATTCAGGCGGCAGCCGGCCGCGACAATGCTGGCAACGTCAAAAAATCCCGGGGCGATCGGTTGATCTCGTTCGTTTCCGTTTGTGTGCAGTTGGGTGTCCTCGAGGGTGTCCAAGCAAGGAGCAGGAGGTCAAGGTGACGTTTGTGGGACTGAAAGTGTCCCGATTGACGTTTCAGGGTGGCGCCAGCGGCGAGAACGGCCCACGCAGGGCAGGGGTCCGAAATCCCTGTGAAGCCCCGCCCGTTACTGGGCCAGATCCAAGACCCACCCGCTGTCCGGCCCGCTGAGACCCCAGCCGACCCGACCCCAGCCCACTGCTCCGGGCTGTGGAGTGGAGGTTTCTTCTGCATACGAGACAGTGCACAGTGCATGCGGCCGGTCCCAGCCAGCTTTTTCGGGCGAAGACACGAGAACCCTTCTTTTATCTTGGCTTCGACCCTGTGTCTCGGCGTTGGGAGATCTCCAAGATCCATCTGGCCGTTTTCTGCGATTCAACGTCTTTCTGCAGTCATTTTTCCTTTCCCTGTGATATATTTCCACCCCGCGGCGCAGTTGTTTGGGTGGGGTTCTTGTTCCTGGCCTGGCCCTGGCTCGTCCTACGCCGTTACCGCACAGCAACCAGACAGAACAGGGAAACAGAACAGGGAACGACCGACAACGACAACGACAACGACGTCGACGGCGCAACTGGGAACGTCTCGCACTCAGACGTCTCGCCCTGACAGCGACAGGTTCCACCTGCTCCAACACTCGAAACCCGGCCTCGATTGGCCCATACACCTCCGCCCTTCAGACGATACCTTGTGCGACGCCATCGAACTCAGCTCGGCCAAGTCAACACCCACATCCCAGCCCCAGTCCGTACTCCGTACCGGGCCCATCCTGATCTCCAGGCCCGCTGGTGTCTCGGCCCACCACAGCTTTGCTTTGGCTCCTCCAGCGCCGCCTTGTGGAGAACACACGCCAGCCCAACACGAGCTGAGGACTCGTCTGCCTTGCTCCTCTTTTTTTCTGCGAGAGCTCCCCAATCGACACGGATTCGACCTCAGCCGCACCCCGACCCGACAAACCGCAGCTCATGCTGCCTGCCACGCACTCCCCGAACACCACGATCGCATACCACGACGTCTCCTCCGGAGCGCATTCCTCCCTACAACCGTCTTTTGTCCAAGGAGTTTCCCGATAACACCAAGACGCTGACGATCTAGTCGTCGAATCCGCTTCCTGGCGCTGCCATGGAGAGCGCAGCTCAGGTCCTCAACGATGCCCACGAGCTGTACACACGCTCCGGCGGCCTCGGCGGGGATGCCTCCGATAGGCCACCCGCCTTCAAGGCGATCGGTATCGGCCTGGCCGTTGGGTCCGGCGCCTTCATCGGCGTCTCGTTCGTGCTCAAGAAGGTCGGCCTGCTCAAGGCGAACGAGAAATACAATGAGGTGGCCGGCGAGGGGTACGGATACCTCAAGAACCTGTATTGGTGGGCCGGCATGACCCTCATGATTCTGGGCGAGGTACTCAACTTCGTTGCCTACGCCTTCACCGACGCCATCTTGGTCACCCCGCTCGGCGCCCTCTCGGTTGTTATCACCACCGTCTTGTCGGCCATCTTCCTCAAGGAACGCCTCAGCATGGTCGGCAAGGTCGCCTGCTTCCTGTGTATCGTTGGCTCTGTCGTCATTGTCATGAACGCCCCCGAGTCGTCTTCGGTCGCCAACATCCAGGAGATGCAGACGTTCGTCATCCACCCGGCCTTTTTGAGCTATGCCGGCGTCATCATCGTGGGCTCCGTTATTGTGGCTTTCTGGCTCGGCCCAAAGTACGGGAGAAAGAACATGCTGGTTTATATCTCCATCTGCAGCTGGATCGGCGGTCTCAGCGTCGTCTCGATTCAGGGGTTGGGTGCCGCCATCGTTGCCCAGGCCCGCGGAACCCCCCAGTTCAACCAGTGGTTTCTCTACGTGCTGTTGGTCTTTGTCATTGGGACCCTGGTGACAGAAATCATCTTTCTAAATGTGCGGTTATCTTATCCTTCCTTGCATTGGTTTGTTGCTAACTCCCGTTTAGAAAGCGCTCAATCTATTCAATGCTGCCTTGGTTACACCAACATACTATGTCTACTTTACGACCACAACCATCATCAGCTCGGCCGTCTTGTTCCGGGGCTTCAACGGGACGCCGACGTCCATCATCACCATGGTCAACGGGTTCCTGACCATCTGCTCGGGCGTTGTGCTCCTCCAGCTGTCCAAATCCGCAAAGGATGTTCCGGACGCCGCCGTTTTCTCTGGAGATCTCGACCAGATCCAGACCATTGCCGAGCAGCCGCAGTCCGAGACGGAACCCAAAGCAGACGCCATCAGAGGCGCGGCAGCCATTGTCAGACGGCTGTCTTCGGCGAGGCAGAAGATGGAGCTCGAGGAACTTAGGCGGATGCGCGAGGAGAAGCTCCAGGAGACCCTCGAGGCGGTCTCGGAGGACGGCACCACGCCGCAGTACCAGTGGGACGGCCTTAGGCGGCGGAGGACCGGCACTTTCAGCTCCCACAGGACCCCCACTCCGGCGACCGTCCACCTCGCCCCCCCAACACCGCACCCGCCCCTAGGATGGTCCCATTTCCCCACCGACGAGGAGCTCGCCGAGGCAAGCCGGCCAGTCTCGCCCGCCCTCTCCAGCATCATGGGCACCATCCGTCACCGCGCCCGCAGCGTCCTCCTCCCGGGCCACCCCGACTTCCGCAAGCCCTCCTCGGACGCCTCCAAAGTCCAAAGCCCCATGCACCCCGTGCAACTCACCTCCATAGCCGTCGCCGGCTCCAACCCCACCGCCCTCGGCGACTACCCGCCCGGCACCTCGGCCAGCGACGACCCTTCGCGCTCCACCCGCCACGTCCAGTTCGGCCACAACATCTCCGACGACGCCAGCGACGTCCCACCAACACCCCCACCCCACACTACCACCCGCCGCCAGTACTCCTTCCAAAACATGTTCCGCCGCCACCAAGCTCACGCCCCGCCAGGAACCAGCGACAACAACGACCCCTCCTCCACAGACCACCACCCCACCCGCCCAACCTCCTCGCGCCACGGTCTCCGCTCCCGCGGCTACTCCAACACGCAAGCCCGCGGCGCAACAGAGGAGGAACGCCTGGGTTTGGTAAAGGGCGACTCCAACAACCAGCTGACGCAACAGCCGTCGCGGATGCGCTACGACGACGGCCTCGACGACGACACCGATGATGATGAGGGGGATGTCTATCGCGACGATAAGCAGGAGCAGTACGGGCATAGCATTACAAGGGGGTATAGCGTTGCTGCGGGGCATAGTCCACCGCGGCAACCCCAGCCACAGCCTCAGGCGCAACCGCAACCACAACCGCAACAGCCACCTCAACAGCCGCAACCGCCACCGCAGACGAGGATTGTACAACGCGAGGAGGGGTTGGGGTTAACAAATCCTGCGGGGGATGAAGTGGAGGGGTATGAGGCAAGGAGAAAGAGGTTTGCGGAGCGCAGGAGGAGTGGTGGTGGGCCTGGTGTCGGGGCCGCAAGCAGCCGGAGCAGGAGCGGTGATCGGGCGGGGCAGCAGGCGCCGCCTGGAGGGAAGGGGGGATTTATTTGATTAGCGTGCGTGCGTGCGTGCGTGTTGGTGTTTTTGTGTTTGGGTGTCTTTTTTTTGGTGGGTTTCTCTTTTGGTTATATCTGCGCCTGTTTGTTTGCCTGTCTGCCTGCTGTGCAATGGCATGAGATGACATGAGGATATGAGGTATGATGAGCAGAGTCGAGCAGGTTGTTCATGTACAGGCCTGGCTTTGGTATTTTGTTTTTGGATTGTTGGCATGGTATAGTGCTGCTAGGGCTTTTTGTTCATTTTCTTTTTGGCATAGATCGATGGGTGGGAGGGACGAACCGTGGCTATGGATGGGCATTGGCATGTGTTCTGCCTGTACTGTACATACATCTGGCATGGCATGGTTGGCATTTGTATATACTACCTTGATGTGGCGGATTGTGTAGGTCGGGATGATGCCTGATACATGGAAAGTGGTTATGTCTTTGCGCGGTTGTTGTTCGTGGCAGATGATCGGTGACTGGGCAGATTTTGTGGTTGAGTTAGGCAAGGGTATTCTTCTGTCTACGTAGTTCTCAAACAAAACCTCTCTTGGGCAAAGTACCGGCAATACAACCTGCCTGACGAGACCGGTCCAACGGAGGGGCGTCGGAGCCGAGTCTAAGCCTCTCAGCCCCCTTATCCTTCTGACCGAGCAGAGCCTATCTGCCACGCATCCTTAAGGCCCCCCCGATCCTGGAGTTCACAGTGGCTGCACAAGACACACATATCGTCGTCTCGGAACAGCCACACACTCCCCGCCTCGCCGTTCCCGCCGGCGAGCTCTCTCCCTTCCCTCCAGCGAGGGAGAACTGCAACTCGGCTGTTTCTCGCTTCTCCACGCCTCCGACCTAAATAGTCTCAAGCATGCTGCCTGCTCCCAGTATATCCAGGCCGTGCATTCCCAGCTAGGCCACGTCCCTCGCGGACCTTGAAGAAAGTGCATCCCTCCTTCGCTAGACACTCTCGCCCGACCGCAATACCCGAGGCGGGAGAGGAGACGTGGCGGGAATGACCGGCGGGTAGGCTGCGGTGCGTGCCGACGCGTCTCGGGATACTTCAGGCGAGGTCTGGGGGTATCTATGTTTGTTCGCGCTCCACCAGCCGCATGGTTCATACATTGCGTCGTAACTCGTACAGTCATGTACATGCAGATGTGTGAGAAAAACACCAAAAAAACACCGCGCTATGCAACCTCAAAACTGGGTATCCCACACACTAGACTCCCTACCAGTCGGCGGCCCAGCCGTTCTCGTTGAGGAACTCCTCGCACGCCTGCTTGAGGTCGAGGTTGGGCCGCAGGTCGGACGGGTACAGCGGCTCGCGGGTGAGGGGGTCCGTAGGCTGGCGGCGCAGGTGCTCGGTGATGGAGGCGCGCTCGTAGGACTTGCCTGTTTTTGTCTGCGGCGGGGTTAGCAACCCTCATCCAAAGAGGTAAGGGACACCGGGGCAAGGGATACTCACAATCACCGGATCCACCATGACACAAAAACTAATATCATCAATCGCCCAGTCCGGCACCTTCCTCCTCTTCTCCTCCTTCGGCCGCGCCCTCTCAAACACCTCCCTCACCCTCTCCATCTTCCCCCTCCACTCCTCCTCAACCTCCTCCCTTGCAGCCGCATCCTCCTCCCCAACCTCCCCAAGCGCAGCCTCCCTCTCCCGTTCCAACAACTCAAGAACCTCCCCCTCCAACTCCCCCGTCTCCCTCACCCGCCTCCTCTCCAGATCATCCCACCTCTCCTTTCGACACCTCAACACATGAGCAGTAATCGTCTCGAGGCTCTTGTCAGCCGCCTTAACGCACAGCGCGTGGGCGCGCAGGGCGTGGTGCAGCGCGTCGTCGAAGGCGCGCAGCGCCAGGTGGGCCTGCGACAGCGAGTAGTGCGCCTTCATGCTGTCGGGCGCGCGCTGCAGGCACTCAGCGCAGTCGGCTATTGCGCTGTCCCACTGGCCGAGCTTGAGGCGCGCCATGGCGCGGTTGGTGTAGAGGGCTGTGTTGGAGGGGTCGACGATTAGGCTGTGGAAGGGGGGGTGTTAGTTGGGTTGTGGGAGTGGGGAGGTGGGATGGGGGGACTTGCGCTTGCGAGTAGAGCGCTTCGGCCATGACATAGTCGCCGGCTTGGAAGCGGCGGTTGCCTTCGTCTTTGAGGTGGGTTGGTTTTGACATGTTGGTGGTGTTGTTGGCTGGTCGTCACGGCATGGCCTGCCGGGAGTTCTTTGGTGGTTAGTGGTCGGCGGCTCGTTCGGCAAACGGTGGATGTGATTCTGGAATGCGCCCGGAAAATGGATCGGGTCTGCGAACACCTTCGTGATGGCGCGAGGGGTGGTGAGCAACCAATGGTGGCGGAGCGGCAGCAGACAACACAGCGCGGGCGAAGTCTCAAGTTCTGTATATTCTGGAATTCTGGACTGCGGACCCGACGGAATACATGTAGAGACGACAGCCCGGAGATGAGAGAGGGACGGGACCTTTCGGTGGAGCTCCGACATGGTCAGCCCCGCGATGGTGCGGCTCTCCCCGCTGCTGCGGCCGGTCTCGGGTGGGGTCATGATTGGGCCGATTTGTCACTCCCGGGAAGATTCCAGAAGCCGGCCCGGCAGCGGTAACTTGTCGTTTTCCGGGCTCGCCGTCGACCAGGTTCATTTTGGGCGTGACAGATGAGAGATGACAAGTCGTTGTCCGGATTGATGCTTGATGCTGATCACTCACATCAATGACTGCGCTGCTTTGACACACAAGCTGCGCCTTAATTTGGTGGACCGACCGGGTGGACGGACGGCAACAAGCCATCCCATCCCATCTTTGGGAGCTCTTTGCGATGATGGCCGCCGTCAACGGCCGATGAAACAATTCAGCAGGCGAGCCGTTGCCTGAATCGAGGGGCCCGCAGCACGCGCCTGGATTGATTGCGCGGCTCTCCAGGCACACCGCTAACCTCAGGTTGGAACCACTCACAGCAGAGCGCCAGGCACCAGGATTCGGGGGCTCAGCAACGTGGGGAGCGGGGAATAATAAACAACCTCCTGTGACCTTGGAAGACAACGCTGTTTCCCGACATCTTCACCAAGGCACGACACCCCACACTCACTCTCTCGCGCCATAGCCATGCCAACCACTAAAAGCTCACTGCGACGCGCGGCGGACACGGCAGACCCCCAGCTCGCCTCGCCCCTCTTCACCCTCCTCCCGCCAGAAATCCGCAGCCTCATCTACATCGAGTTCTGGCGTCTCTGCTCCTTCCGCCAGCACATCATCGGCAACCTGGTGCCAGACGAGGGGCATCCCGGCGCGGTCAAGAGCCAGTGGGTCCGCGTGCCGTGCATCACCGACGCAACCGTCAAGGACGTCCGCTTCAGCAAATTCCTCGACACAGCTCCCTCATCGGCCGAAAGGGATGTCTGGGGGACCCGGCTGAAGAGCGAGTGGTGTTGGCACTGGGCCTGTCAAGAGCACAGTGAAGATGCTGTGTCGTCGCCAACCAAACCGGGTCTCTTGAGTCTCGTCATGGCGTGTAAGCGGATGTGAGTAGACTGCGCCCCAAGCCACAACAGGCCACCCCACCCAGTAGCTGACCCCTCGACAGGTACCTCGAGTGTCTCCCGTCCCTCTACGCCAACACCACCTTCATCTTCACCGACACCTACACGGCAGGCAGCTTCCTTGACCTCTACGGCGAGGACCCGGAGGACCCGAAGCCCTACTCGATCCGCTCGCTGGAAGTCTGCCTCCGGATCACCAATCTCATGACCGAGATCTACTACCCGCCCGCCCCGGGCAAAGGCGACGACGGCCCGCCGGCCATCTTCGCCAGCCAGGCCCGCCCGACCCTCTCCATGAAGAACAACCCGTGGCAGTTCCTGTGCGACATGCTGGTCCAGCAGCCCAACCTGCAGGACCTGCGCATCTGGCTCGACTCGACCGACCTGCGGCCCTGGCACAAGCGCGTCAGCGAGACCCGCTTCTTCGGCCGCCTGTTCGACGTCAAGGTCCCGGACAAGTCCCGCTTCGTCGTCGGCCTGCCGGAGCTGCCCGCGCGGCGCGGCCCGGATTCACAGGACCTGGAGGGGCACTACCTCGAGGGAGAGAAGCTGGAGAAGGTGCCGTTTACGCTAGAGAGGGGCGAGAGGCCGAACAACTGGCGCATCCACCTGCGTAACATTGTTAGCGTCGGCGGGCTGACTCTAGCGCCCCAAGTCTCGGGTTGAGACACTACGACGACTTGGAGATGCGGCAAAAAGCTCACCGGCTAACTCCCTCCTCGGTCAAAGGGCGGGAGCGGTTTGGAAAACCCGGGATTTGGCGACGGAAGTCCCACAATCCCAACTACGTCATCCGGTCTACACAAATTGCACAGTGGGAAGTGGGTAACAGAGAGTGCAAGACCTTTCTACGTGTAGGCCCAGCAGGGTGAGTCGTTGGGTGTAGACCAGAAGTTATAAACGCCAAGTGGGTTGCAGAGAACAGTATCCCGATGGTAGCACGTCACGAAGCCCTAGCTTAGAACTGTGAAACCGTCCGATACAACAAGACATATCTACGAGTTACATCTGTACAAGGTCCACCAGCTGGCCGTGAGTGCTCAATAACACAAATCCTCCCAACGGCTCCACTAGCACAAAATCCCACCCACTCCCACCCTCCAACGCACAAGTGCATCCCGCCCACAAGCTTCCTAACCCACGAATGAAACATCCCAGACAGACAGACAGGCCACTTCCAGCAGCCTTCCTCCAGAAAAAAACAAAACGGTCCACCACATCAGAGGCGTATCCCAAGAACAAAACTGCCCAAACCAGTCGACCAAAGCGAGTGACATGAAGACGGTCCATCTCTTCTCCCAAACAAAACAAAACCCCCCCAAAAACCCCACCAACACATCAAAAGACATAATCATTCGCCTCAACCCCATTCCCCTTAGCCGCCACAAACCCAAAAAGAAGAACGCCATACCCCCCCAAACCCCGTACCACACCATAGTAGAGCACACCATAAAAAAACAGGTCAACCAACCCAACCCACACCTCCCAATTTTCCCCTCACCA
>FTIZ01746163.1_pt1 | contig 10482 bp, 7 predicted proteins | sample 1658381 | NCBI WGS metagenome assembly FTIZ01 (sample SAMEA3914822, study PRJEB12502) | metagenome | biome: forest; material: soil | place: USA | collected 2012-03-12 | depth 0.1 m
CATCCTGCTTGCTGACCATCTTGTCGATTGAGGTTGTAAAGATTCGAGCACCTCGGCTAAACCCCGAATGTCCTCCAGACCAGGGCTCCCGAGATGCGCGACCATCCAAGCCGGATTGTTGACGTCGTTGGCATTTGGCATCATTGACGTGGTCTTGCATCCCCTAGCCGCTCGGCCACCGAGGCCAAACTTGTTGTTCTTGGGTTCACCAGACGCCTACGCCGCTCTAGGGACCTGAATCCGAGTATCGTGGCAACGGCGGTCAAAGACCTTGAAGTCAAATACACCCTTGAACGTCTCCCGAACTTGAACCAGGCGCGAAAGGCCCTGCTTCATGCGTTCAGGCATGGTATCAGATGGGGCAGAGTCCACCACGGCACGAACATGGAGGATCCAGAGCGGGCTGACGGGTTTGAGTGATGACGGGTTCGGAATCTGCGGTGGCGCCGCAGAGTCTAGGTTCGGCGCCAAGGTGAAGCTGCGAAGCAGCTCATACTCGATGCCATTGAACCACCACTGGTACGATTCCTCGATCAAGTGCGACTTTGTCCTGAACATACAGCAGCAATTAGACACGGCACAATGATTGAGAGAATGAACACGGACCTGAACTTGTTCTCGGTGAGGATCGTTTCGGCCTTGGGATCGGCAACGTCGACAACCCGGCGTTGGGTGGCGAAAGGGAACCGCGCATTCTCGGGGTCGGGCAGATCGGTCCACCTGACAACGGAGAGCTTGCCGGGCGGGACATGGATAGCAGCGGAGTTCCGGGTTTGGGCATTCCGAGTCTCTTCGGTGATGTCGGTGCGCAGGTGAAAAAAGGACGGCTGCTTGACCAAGATCTGGTGCAGCTCCTGCCACGGGGGCGTTCCAGTGGCCGACGCCCGCTCTTTCTGCAGCTGCTTGATGGTGGAAAATCCCCTAACACTCGGGTCCTGGGGCTCGTAATGCTGGATGCGGGTGAACTGGTGCCGCTCGCGCCTCTCGGTGACGCCGCTGATAATGGTGCGGGCCTTTTGCACGTCGGCATCCTGAATGCAGGCAGTGAGGAAAATATCGTACGTCATGGCGACTGGGGGGATGGAATGGAGGAAAGAAATGCGAGTGTTTCAAAAGAATTAAAGTAACGCCAATGCTGTAACGAACGTGCAGTTTTTTGTTTGTTGTTTTCAATGAGTGTGAGTTATCGACTCTTTCTTGTGGGTGAAGTTCAGAGCTCCGAAATGCTTCTCCAGGGGGCTGCCACCACAGGGATGACAAGGACCCGATCAAATAATCACGTGATCCATCCCGAGTGGTTCGCCCTTTTTGTTCGATTAAAAACAAAGGAGTCAAGGACCACTCGAACAAAATCGCCGATGATTGTTTCGCACCAGTCTTGGTGTCCAGGCTCCAGGTACTCAAGTCTCGAAAGACTCTGACTTAGACCAACATAGCCAATATACTGAGCATACTATCCTGATCGACCCGTGGTTCTTGGTGGCGTATTTCAGCTCGGCGGCTCGGTGCAGTACACGACCGAGGACGGAGCAGCCGTTTGCACGGAGGTGGCCGTCGAGATCTACACGCTATATCTTCGCTGTCGTTTTGTCTGTGTGCTGAGAGAAGGTGCCCACACACGGACACTGTCTTGCTGAACACCGAGGACTTGCCCACCTATTCACGCTGTCTCCTCGTTGGAACAGGTCATGCACTATGTGGAAGAGCATGGGCTGGCAGAGCGACGTGTTCCCAGACCAGTGATGGCAAACTGGACGTTGAGTTTGGGCACTAATAACGCGCTCCAAGGTTTGAATCAATTCAAGGTATTTGGTCGCACACAGTGATGAATGCCCATGTAGACCATCAAAGGAGCAAGGATTCTTCAAGGCAGCAGCCGACATAGACAAAGCTCCAAAAAGAGCTAGTGGGCAGAGAGACAATACTGTTTGCCAGGTCTCGAGCTGTGTTGCCTGTCCAGTTGAGAGGTAGCTTTGTCACCTCACAATGGACCCTAACGCCACCCCTCGGAAAGGAGTCTCGCTCGAGGCTGCATAGCACCAGCTACCCGGAATATATAATCACAGCGACTAGTTGCCGACACAATCCAGGAAACCAGACTCCTCAGCAACTCATCCTTTTCCTATCATCCCACCGACCTTCATCAGTGATCACCCACTTCTCGACCGTCCTTGGTCAGAGTGCTGACTCAACAAGTAAACGCCCAAAGCCACCCCATCATGTGTGAAGACATCAAGTTCATCTTTACCCAAGGGAAATGCCGCGACAAGCGATGCGAGGACCCCAGCCTCACTCCACGGTGCAAGAAATGCCCGAACCTCGGTATTTGCAAGAGAACTACAAGGGAGCTCGAAGTCCCCACCGCCTGCCCCCAGCACCGCAAGGAGGCCATCGAAAAAATGGAGGGGAAGTACTTCCAGATCCTGAGCAAGCACAAGTTAAAAGACGCAGTCACAGGCCAGAAGGTCAGCAAGCGTGATTGTGTCCACGCAGAGGTTCTGAAACGTGTTGAAGACTACCCTGAAATGTGCGAGGATGAGTACAACCAACAGCACGAAGCAGTCATTCACGAGGTGTATTCATGCTACACCCGCTGTGGCAGGCTGGATGAATACCTGGCTAACAAAACAGACCAACATTTTGACTTTGTCAAGGCGTACAGGGTCAACCTCAAGCGCGCCCTGGATAACTTCAAGGACAACGTCGTAGTCTCTGATGCTCCGATAGAGCAACCCGAGAGCGTCAGGCGCTTGTTCTGGAAGCATGATGATCCTCTTGTCAAGAACCTCGGGATTTGATGATCATTGGCTCTGGTTCTCCTTGACTGAGGCCAATCGAATGATGAATCCAGCGATCAATGCCTCGGCAGGGGTCAGAGTTAGATGAGGCGGTATTACTCCTCGGCGGTAGGTACTACAAGTAGCGACATCGAGGAGGTCTCAAGATGCAGTGTATTACGAGGATATCAAGCCATAAAGTAGAGATCAACAATAGTGTCACTTGTCAAGCTAGTTCCTCCGTTGTTGGTGTCCGGACAGGGTCTTCAAAGCCAGGAATGGAGCTACCTCGATACCTCGGATAAGTGTTTGGATCTGAAAATAAATGGCGGGCCTCCATGGCAGTCTCTGCAGTGCAAGTGCAATTTCTGTGTCTGCCCGTAGATCGTGACCTTATGACGGCCTCTTGTCGAAAGGAAGGGCCATTCGGAGTGCCCCGCGTCAGCTGCTGGCTGCTGGTGTTCAGTGTCACCTTCAATATTGTTACCCCCTGTATTTCTTCTCCGCAAACTCCAAAACACAGTTGGCCAAATCTTTACACGACTCGAAATAAATCCCAGTACATAACCATTCACGCAATGGCTCAATCCGGAAAGGTGTTCCTCGGACCTGTCATCCATTGCCCCTCAGCCTCGGAGCTTGAGATTCTCCCGTTTGCCCTCGTCGGCGTCAACAGCGAGGGGACCATCGTCTCGCTCATTAAGAATGCGGACCCCGAGAACACCCAAGATCTTGTTGCAGCCCTCGACGTCTCCCCCAGCCTCGACACCATCCACCTCCTCGCCCCAGGCCAGTTCCTCATCCCGGGTTTTGTCGACACGCACAACCATGCCCCTCAATGGGCCCAGCGCGGCCTGGGACAAGGGATGCACATCCTGGACTGGCTCAACGCAATCACCTTCCCCAACGAGTCTCGGTTCCGCGACCCGGACTACGCGCGCCGCATCTACGCGAGCTGTGTCGACGGCTTCCTACGCCAGGGCATCACCACGGCCTCGTACTACGGCTCCGTCCACGGCGAAGCCACCAACATCCTGGCAGGTTTCTGCCTGGAGAAGGGCCAACGCGCGCTGGTCGGCAAATGCAACATGACACGCAACGCGCCAGAGTACTATCGCGACGCCTCTGTCGAGGAGAGCTTGCAGGTGACCGAGGCGTGTATTGCGCACATCAGGCATCTTGATCCCGAGGGAAAACTCGTGCGGCATGTCCTCACGCCGCGCTTCGCCATCTCCTGTGACCCTGAGGTGCTTCAGGGCCTGGGGCAGATCGCCGACCGAAACCCGGACCTGCCGATCCAGACGCACTTCAACGAGGCCGAGCAGGAGATGAAGGCCACGATGGAGCTGTTCCCGCAGTTCACCAACGAGGCGGATCTGTACGAGCACTATGGCCTACTGGGCCAGCGGTCGATTCTGGCACACTGCTGCCACATGAGCGAGTACGAGTTGGATCGGCTGAAGGCGTTGGGATGCGGCGTCGCGCATTGTCCCGTCTCCAATATGACCGTTGGCGGCGGGTTCATGGCGGCGCCCGTCCGCGAATTCATGCGCCGCGGGATCAAGGTCGGGCTTGGGACCGACAGCGGAGGCGGCTTCTCGAGCAGCATCCTGGATGCGATGCGTCAGGCCATGATTGCCAGCCACGCGCGCGAGGTTATGTCCAGGGGGCAAGACACAGGCCTGTCCATTGGCGAGGTCTGCGGTCTGCATGACAAGGTTGGAAACTTTGAGGTAGGCAAGGAGTTCGACGCCATTGTCGTTGGGACTCAGGGACCCGAGCAGGGTATCATGACCATGGTGGAGGATGACGACACTCTCAAGACTGTGTTTGAGAAATTTATCATGACAGGCGACGACAGGAACATTCTCGAGGTGTATGTCCAAGGGCGGTCGGTCAAGGCTACTTGAGGTATCATTAATTTGGAGGTTGGTGGGAGTGAGCGGGACACTAGGTACCAGAGAAGACGGCCGCCAATAGAGGACGATTGTTTCCTACAAGTTCAGTTGAGCCATGAGACGAAAAAGCAGGACGCAATCATCTCGGTTGAGTTGCGGGACGGTGAGCCACCCCAGCCCAGAGCCGTGGATGGCAAGGATGAGCATGTGGGCCTTCCAACCCCGACTGCTTTTAGCACTCAAAACAAGGTCTCTAGACCTGCATTACATTCAAGTTGTTGCCTGCGGGCTTGTTGAGAGGCTGAGCTGTCTCGTGCTGTCCCCACGTGCTCCGCCACGGCTCCTGCGCCTGTGCGTGTGAATCAAGTCCTGACGTCGAATTCGGGACCAGGCACATTGTTTCACATTTTAATAGGTATATATAAAACCAGGACACGGACAGAATTAGAGCACTCGGCTAGTGACTTCCGTACCCAAGTGGGCGAGCAAAACCGAGGTTGCAGGTAGAGGTGACACAGAGGGGCTTCATTTCACAGGATCTGGACCGATACTGAATCTGATCAGTTGGGTGCTGATTAAAATGGGAGTGTGGTATTTTGAAAGAACAACGACAAGAAAAATCATTAAACAAACCAAATCCCCCATGCAGCAACCGCCGCTGAGATTCAAAAGCATGTAGGTCGAGGTAGACTTGCACTGTCCCAGTAATCACCTACTATCAACCCCCCCGGCACTATACTCGCCTCAAGTAAGTTGAACCGTCTTCGTCTCACAGCCGTAAAAGAAGCCCTTCCTGCTGCCATACCCAATAGCCACTCCAACACGCCGATACGACTCAGGCTGCCCCCTTCTGCGGTCTGGTACCAGCAAGAGCATGGCCAACTCTCCTAGCTCGAGACACACAATCTCCTTCTCGTCGCCTTGCAGAACGCACGGCGTAAAATCGCGAGTTTCGGGCTTGTCGGCGTGCAAAGGTAGAAGATAGTCGAGCTGCCCAACCACCTCGCCGCTGTGGGCATCCTTGGATATGATCTGGCCGTCGGCGTTGTTGCGGGCGTAGAGATGCTGGCCGGGGAAGGCGTCAAAGTCGAAGCTCGACCTGCCAGGTCGCTGCCGCTCGATGGCGTCCCACGAGACTTCCTGGGCGTTCTCCGAGATAAAACGGCGGAAACGGCCTTGAACCTTGACAGTCTTTACGCCTCTGCCCCGCTCTTCGACGGCACGTCCACGGTTGATGTAGTCGAGCGAAGGGTCCTCGGGGTTTGTCGTGGTTGGCTTTGAGCTGGCGTCGGAGGAGTCAGTGTCGCCGACGGCAATGAATTTGAAGTGTTTAGACGGCGCGAACGGCGGTTTGGTGTTTGTATGGACCTGGAGTGGGAGCGATGCCCATGACCAGGACGGGGCGATACGCTGCAGATTCGATCGCGGGTCCGCCCCGCTTGCCACAGACCAGGCGAGATGCCTGGCAAAATTGTCCTTCCACAAGCCGGCCAGATACTCCTCGGTAATGAGTGCTCCGCCGTTGCCTGCTTTGGCGTTGTAGAAACGAACAGCAAGACCAGCAATCGCCAGGAACCGGTCCTTGGGGTTGACCAAATCCCGGCGGGTGTAGGCCTCGACGATGTCGAGCCACTCCTCGTGAAGCTGATGTTCATCGCCGCTGCGGCAGAGCTCCAAGAAGCGCTGTGGGCAACTCCGGAGCTTGTTACTGTCGGTGGTCGGAGAGGTGCACTCGACCTCGCTCCTCTCAGCAACCTGGCACTCGGAACAGGACCAGTACCAACGCTGGCCGGTCCAGTAAACAATCCTCGGGGAGAGGCGCTCTTCTTGTAGCGTCCATCCGCGCTGCGATACAGGAGACTCAAAGCGGACTCGTTCTAGAGGCATCTGGGTGTTTTGAAGCCACCACAGCTCGCGCAGTTGGCATGGCTTGCTGCGGTGTGTCCATGCCTGCCTGTCGTATAGCAGGTGGTCTGTTGCCTTGCCGCTCGAGGATGCAATGAGGGTGAAGGCGGCATTCCCGTACACCTCGTGCATCAGCGAGGCTTCCGTGTCCCAGTTGGTGCCCTTCGGGATGCACACATTGTCAATCCAAACATAGGAAAAGCCGAGCGATGCTGATATCGCGATGGCGTCTTGCATCGTCTCTGGGAGCTCCCACACCAGAAATGGGCTCAACCGCTCAGGGACAGGTCGGCCGTTTATTGTCTTGGTGCCAGCGCCCTTGATCCTTGCCCACTCGGCATCAGGCATGGCCGCCGGGTCGCCCCAAGAGTAGCTAAGCACGACATAGTCGACACGCGTTGGGGGGCCTTCGACCAATTGGACATGATTATCAGGGAGGATTTTGAGTAGCCACGTCGGGTTCCGGCGTGACCAGCGGTACCTCGAAGAGCATTCGTGATTCTGGTGGCAGTCGTGGATAACGCGGCCGAGTTCGCTGAGATCGGAGCGCAGACTGGGGGCCTCTTTCGTGGGACGCCGAGGCAGTGGCCGGGGCTCGTTGCTCAAGTGAATGGTAGCGGAAAAGAGGACGTTTTCTGAGAAGTCTTTGATGACGAGCAGCAACTGATTGTTCCCAGAGCCACCGAGGTTGAGAACAGCCTGAACGGGCCATTGATTGTCGGGGTGCTCCAGCCGCTCTGCATCTTGCCCAGTAATCTGTTCAAGGAGGAACGCTCGGCGCAACAAGCGGCAGGTATCGCAGCCCGAGATGCCGGCGCAGAGATCCAGTTCGAGAAAGCTGTTGTGGATGATGCGGGGAGACGAGGTGCCGCGGTAGGTGTGGTCTCGCCGCCCTTGCACCTCACCCCAGCGCAGGAGCTCGCAGACCTCATCGCATCCCTTGCATTTCCGTTGGGAGAACTCATTGGTCTGGGCTCCGGGACGAGAAGAGGGGATCAGTGTCGGGAGCAGCTCCCGCACGAGGTCCATCGCCCTCCACAGGTGGCTCTGGGGTTTCGAAGGTGCCAGCATCGCGGCACTGGAAGCATGAAGTGACATGGGATTTCGAAGAGGTGGTGACGTGGAGACTGGAGACCGGCCCGTCGGGCGTCCCGTGGTCCTAATAAGTACGATTCCTCGTTACCATGTCCTGCGAGCAGTTGTCGGTACCTCCCTTGCCGTCACCATGCAAGAGCCAGGCAAAGCAGATGCCATTGAGCGCCTTTGAGGCTGAGCCTGATCCCTTGGGACGTCTTCAACGCCAGCGGATCAACAAAACAGGCGAATCCAACCCCCGGGGCAACCTCTGACAGTGAACCAACACAACTCCGCGCCGACCAACATGACGGTTCCCGGCTTACCGTCGGGCAAAGCTGGGCATCGCTCTGCAGCCAACACAGATGGGAAACAAGGTCAACCGCGAGAAGAATCCGTGCTGCTCGGGCGCCATTGTGTTTGTGTCTTGGGTTGTTTCAAGCAGGGAGTCAGTCCAGACCCCACCTGCCCGGGCCGTGGCGGCTATGCAACACCATGCGACATAGCACCATGCGGGACCGAGGCTGTGGTCTGATCACTCTGGCGGCACAAGTCGTCCGCTTGTTCCGGCAGCCGGCCAACCAGGGCTCCAGGTGGGGTTCGGCCCGCCCTCGGGTCCTGTTCGACAAAGTCGTCCGGGTGTTGGCGGCGGGAAGGTGGGTTTTGTTGTCTGTCGGCGTGCCCGGTCCATCAATGGGGATCAAATGGAGACTCGGGCCCGGCAAAAAACGGGGTGCTGCTGACGGGGCACCGCGCGGCCACGCCACCCCCAGCGTGCCGCCAGAGAGGGTCGGGTGAACTCGTGTGGCTCCGTGGGTGTTGCAAGCTGGGTTGCTGCGGATCGAGGAATCGGCCCGTCCGCTTCGGTGTCCATGTCCGGGATCCTGATTGTTCGCAGTATTCGCAGTCTTGTTTCTGGATTCTGTGGGTTCGTAGTAATATTCGCAGCATTCGCTGGAGGTACGTGTATGTACTGCACCTCGTCGGAGGGAACGTCTGGTTGGTGCCTGGGGGCGCAGAGATCGAGTTGCGGGTGTTTGTCCCCAGATTCCACTGGGCTGCATGTTGGCGCTAAATTAGGTTCTGGACCCCTCAGCCCTGGCTGTTGCCCCGCAACTTTGCCCAGGTTTCAGGCGCCTTCCCCTGAAGCCGGACAGCACTGTTCCTGGCAACCGACACACCACCCCCAACTTTTCCATCCAATTCCAAGCACACGTCCGGAGGACAGGATTCGCTCCCTTGTCAGCAGAGCTGAGACGGTGACGTCGATGGTTTCACAAAGCATTTCTCTTTCTTAAGAGGTCACACAACACACGAGGGCGGATTGCTTGCTTGTGCGGCTCGCACGAATCCCATCTGACATGTCCCGCTGCCAATCAGAGAGCCTGGATCGGGCCCAACGGTGGCCGGCGCCCACGTGTTTGGCGACTGGGGGGTCGAGTGACGCCCTGTGCCGTGCGCCCGGCGTTGCTGCCCCCAAGACCTTTCGCAGCGGCGGGCGAGGCGGACCCAAGAATGTGGCTCATCGTGCGGCGAGCCGTTGAGCTATGCCGGAGCGAGTGCACGCCAGGAGGGGGCTGGCGGTGGGCTCGGTGGGCTCAGAATGGGGCCAAAATGGCAGCAAAGTGGCAGCCTAATATGAGTCGCCAGTTCGCCGTAGCACCTTCGTTGGCGCTGCTGTGTGTGTGACTCTTCGGAAGAGTGCTCGTCCTTGGTGCAAATGATCCTCGCTTGAGTACTAGCCACACTTGCTACTGCGACGTCCCCGATGACCGACACCAGTCGGGACCAGGCATCATCGGGGGGATACCTGAGGTGCCTAATGGGTACTAGAGCGAGTTGCTGCGTCCGCCCTGCCCTGAAATCTGCAAACAATACGCCCCTCGGTGGCGGCGTGGTTGGTGCAGGTATTATTACTCCATACCTAGGTACCTCGCCTACCTCCATACATAGCACTGGCACCAAGACACCTCACCCTCGCCCTGGCGGGATTCCTACCCCGTCGCTGTTGATATAATCCATCGCGGCACTTCATCCTGCCTTCTCGCCCAAGCAGCTCATCCTGCCCTCCCCCTTCTTGGCTTCTGGTGCCCCGACCAACACCCCAGTCCTCAACCTCGCACTCCCGAGTCCTTGGGCCTTGGGCCGCTCGTTTATAGAATCCTCAACCGCGTTCCCGCTCATCCCCCATCCCTCGTTCCTCATCCGTCCTCCCGTCCGGCGCAACTGCCGCCATGTATCAGATCAAGCACTTGAGGTGGAGGCTAGTGCACGTCTGGGGCATCCTGGCTCATCTGGGTCTCGTTGTCGCAGCTTCCATCGGCTTTCTCTGCGACGTTGGGCAGACTACTCAAACAACAGGCCCCTGGGGCTACTCAGCAGCTGCCCAGGTGCACCCTTGCCGCTATGCTCTGATGGCTGGCGGTGGGTTTCACGTCGAGGACCGGCTCTCGTACGACATGGCCACCCGTCCCCTGCTCATGACCTCTGTCATGGTGGTAAGCCCTCTATGGAACCTATTTGGCAATATCAATATACGCAATGCTTACCACCTCGCTCAGGGGGCTCTCGGCCTTGCTCTTAATACTGCCCTTTTCATACTCCTCCTCAAGGTGGAGCCCAACAGGATCATGCTGACTGAGGGAGAGCAACACTGGCGCAAGCAGGTTGTCACTCTTTTTGGCTGTCTGCTTAACCTCCTCCTGGGAGGTGCAGGAGTCGCCCTCGCCGTTGCTTTGGGCATCAAGGCGGCCGATTCCAAGACGCTGATTGCTCCGCTGATATGGGCATCTATACAGGCGTATGTGTACTCCGCCCCCCCCCCCCCC
>FTIZ01160382.1_pt1 | contig 10473 bp, 11 predicted proteins | sample 1658381 | NCBI WGS metagenome assembly FTIZ01 (sample SAMEA3914822, study PRJEB12502) | metagenome | biome: forest; material: soil | place: USA | collected 2012-03-12 | depth 0.1 m
CCCCTCCTCCTCCTTCACCTCCACCCACTTCCCCTCGCCCTCATACGCCTCCCGTTCCAGCAACTCCCTCCGCTCCCGCTCCCGCTCCCTCTGCCACTCCCTCTCCTTGCTCCACAACTTCCCCGTCACCCACCCCCCGCTCTCCACCCACTTCGCCACCTAAGCCTCCGACCCGCGGTCCATCCTCAGCGGCTCAATGTTCCAAATCTCCTCGGCATACTCGTTGATGCACCGGTCCGAGCTGAAGAAGCCCATGCGCGCCACACTCGTGATGCACTTGGTCACCCACTCCTCCTGGTTGCGGTACGCCTCGTCCACCAGGCCCTGCGTCTCCAGGTAGCTGGCAAAGTCGTCCGAGACCAGGTAGTAGTCGCCGTGCTCGCGCACCGCCGAGATCATACCCGCAAAGTCCTCCGGGCTGCCGAACGTGCCCTTCTCGATCTCGTCAAACACCTTGGCCAGCTCCGGGTCCACCGTGTGGGTGCCGTACACGTGCGAGTGCCGCAGCTCCTCAACCTCCTCGGCGAGGTGGCCAAAGAGGAAGATGTTTTGCTCGCTGATCTCGCGCGTGATTTCAATCTGCAAAACAAGACGTCAGTGCACCGTTGGTCGGGGTTACTTCCTGAGCGGGAGGAAAGGGAGAGACGACATACGTTGGCGCCGTCGCAAGTTCCGATGATGAGGCCGCCATTGAGCACAAACTTCATGTTGCTGGTTCCCGACGCCCTAGAGCACACCGCACGTTAGTCATTCGAACGACGGAACCCGATAGATAGGTAGACTTACTCGGTGCCGGCGGTCGAGATGTGCTCACTGATGTCCGAAGCCGGAATAATCATCTCGGCCTTGCTCACATTGTAGTCCTCGAGGAAGACCACCTTGAGCAAGTCGCCAATCTCGGCGTCATTGTTGACGACCGCCCCCACGCTGTTGATCAGGTGGATGATCTGCTTGGCCATCCAGTAGCCCGGCGCCGCCTTCCCGCCAAAGATCACCACGCGCGGCAGCTGCTTCTTACGCTCCTCGGGCGTCAAGGCCTTGAGCGTCAAGTAGCGGTGGATGGCGCCAAAGATGTTCATCTGCTGACGCTTGTACTCGTGAATGCGTTTGACCTGCACGTCAAAGAGCGCCGCCGGGTTGACCGTGACGCCCGTGGTGGTCTTGATGTGCTGGGCGAGGCGCTCCTTGTTGGCGTACTTGATCGCGGCCCACTCCTTGCGGAACGCCTTGTCATCGATGTGCAGCTCCAGCTTGTTGAGAGCCGTCAGGTCCGTGAGGAACTCGTGGCTGCCCGTCTTGCTCGCAATCAGCTCCGACAGGCGGGGGTTGGCCTGGTGGAGCCAGCGGCGGGGGGTGACACCGTTGGTTACGTTGGTGAACTTGTCCGGACCAAAGATCTGCACAAAGTCCTTGAAAATAGTCGTCTTGATGAGATCCGAGTGAAGCTCGGCAACACCGTTGACCTTGTGGGAGCCGACGATGGCGAGGTAGGCCATGCGGATCATCTTGGGCTGCGACTCCTCGATGATGGAAACCTCGCGGAGGAGCTCACGCTGGTTGGGGAACTTGCGCTCGACGATCTGCAGGAAATACAGGTTGATGTCGTAGATGATCTGAAGATGGCGGGGGAGAAGATGCTGAAACAGCGGGACCGACCACTTCTCGAGGGCCTCTGGGAGAACCGTGTGGTTGGTGTAGCCGAAGGTGTTGGTGACAATGTTCCAAGCCTCGTCCCACTCAAGACCCTCGAGGTCGGTCAGGATGCGCTGGAGCTCGACGATGGCCAGCGTGGGGTGGGTGTCGTTGAGCTGGATGGCCACCTGCTCGGGGAACTCCTTCCAAGAGCGCTTCGACTTCTTGAAGCGGCGGACAATGTCGTACAGCGAGGCAGCGACCCAGAAGTACTGCTGCTTTAGACGCAGCTCCTTTCCGCGGTCGAGATTGTCGTTCGGGTAGAGCACGGCGCTGATGGTCTCGGCGCGCTGCTGGTCGGCCACCGAGCTCTCGTAGTCTCCGCTGTTGAACTTTTGGAAGTCGAACTCTCCACTGGCGGCCTTACTAGACCACAGCCTCAGGTTGTTCGTGGTCGGCGTGTCGTAGCCGGGGATGGGCACGTCGTAGGCGACGGCTCTGACTGTCTCGCCGCCCTCCCAGGTGCACACCGTCTTGCCGGAGTCATCGGTGGACTTGGAAACGCTGCCGTAGAATTGGATCTGGCGCGGGCACGCGTGTTAGCCAACGTCGGTCCTTGAGCCAGTTGCTGGGTGTCAGCGGAGCTAAAGGCACTTACATCGACTGTCACATCGTGCCTCGGGAACTCCCAGGGGTTGAAGTCGAGCCAGTAGTCGGGGACCTCGACCTGATAGCCGTCGATGATTTCTTGCTTGAAGATGCCGTAGCGGTACCGAAGGCCGTAGCCCCAGGCCGGGTAGTTCAGGCTGGCAAGGCTGTCGAGGAAGCAGGCGGCCAGGCGCCCCAGACCGCCGTTGCCTAGGGCGGCATCGTGCTCCTGCTGAATGACGTCTTCAATGCGGAAGCCGAGGTCGGCGAGGCCCGACTTGGCCAGGTCCTTCTGGCCGACATTCAGCATGGCATTGTCGAGGGCGCGGCCCATCAGGAACTCGAGGGAGAGGTAGTAGACGCGCTTGCTGTCGGCAAAGGTCTGGCGTTGCTGGGTGCGGTTCCACTCGAGGATCAGGCGGTCTCGGAAGGCGAGAGCGCAGGCCGAGTAGACAGCCGACTCGTCGCAGTTGTACAAGCTGCGAGCCAGCGTCGTCTCGACGTGGCGCACCACCTCGCGCTCGAAGCCATCCTTGTCCTTGAAGCCGCCCGACTGGTGCTTCAGCCAGGCCTCGCGCTGGGGTTCGGGGATGGAGGCTGGGAACGAGCGGGGGTTTTGTCAGCGCTGTTGTTACTTAAGCAATTTTGGTTGTTATTTCTTTTTTGCACCTTGTTGCTTGGTTGTTGGTGTTGGCGTTCCAGCAAGCAGGCAAGGCGGGCAGCTTGCCAACCACACCCCGCATTGGTGGTGAGGGGCAGTTGGAGGAGCTCCGGCAAGCTTGGGAGCTTCCCCCAAACCCACCCGCGCAGCAACCGAGCCAACAACAAGCAACAAGGAGCAAAAAGGAGCAAAAAGGGCGGGAAAAGGGAAGAACAGAAAAACAGACCAAACACATACCTTCAACACTCTTGATATCAGAGGCACCAAAGCCTGTCAGGGTGCGCTTGTGCTTGGGCCGCGAGATGCCCGCGGGGCCGACCGACCCCTGGATGTCGACAATCGGAGCTCCCACCGACGGCCGGCGCTCTCTGGTCGGGATCTTATCCGACGCCATGCTGTCAGCTTCAATTGGCTTCGTGTGGCGGGCCTGCAGTTGGCACGAGTTCTCTCGGGGAATTTGGAAGACTGGTGAGAGAGAGACCGAGCGGGCAGACAAAGTCGAGAAGCTGGCGTTGGTCTGCTTTGGTCCGGTCTGGGGGGGCTCTGATCCGACGATGAGCTCAGCGCAGCTCTAAGTGGGGTTAACGTTAGCTCGCGTTCTGGAGCTCTCCCGCTCTCCCTCTCCTGGTCACGGTCCAGCCCACTCGTATCTCGGAGAGATAAGACGGGGCAGAACACGCAGTGGCTGTTCCGCGGAGCGGGGGGGCTGGGTAGAAATGAGAATTGTGGATGCTGCTGTAGCACAGAGGAGGAGGAGGAGGAGTCGGTTTGTGATGGAAGTGATTGTCTTACGAATACCACAGCAGTTCAGGTTCGAATCGAAGGAAGGCGAGACGCTGGAGGACGGATAGCGGAAGCCAAGCAGGACAGGCTCGGGCGGAAGCAGGGAAGCAGGAAGCAGGAAGCAGGAAGCAGGAAGCAGGAAGCAGGGCCGGGAAGCAGGGAAGCAGGAATGGGCAGGATCCCACACTGTTTTATTTCCAGAAGACTGTATCGAAGCGGACACGGCCGGAATCCGTGAGAGAGACTGTGAGAGGGACCCCAGCCAAACTTAGCAACAGGACAGGCACCACGTCTGGAATCGTGCCTCCGGTGCCACCGGCCTCCCGCTTCCTGCCTGCCGAGTGCGCACACAGCACAGCACACAGTAAGAGTGTGTTAGAGGGGGTGTGAGAGGTGAGGGTGATGAGCCTGACGATGACAGGAGCCGTCCACCCCACCCTTGCATGTTGCCCTTGGCTTCCGGAGACACGGCAGGCCAGGACAGGAGCCGTCTCGTATGTGCTTTGCAGGCCCTGTTACGACGAAGTGCTGTGCTGGAGGACTTCCGAACCGGGTACTGAGTGCTGGGTTGCCGTCTGTCGCGATTGGGGCTCGAACCGCATGCATATGCACACTTTGGGGGCCCTCTCGCCACCGGGCTAGCTCACCGGTATTGGCTCGGGTGTCAGTTGGCCTTCTGCAAGACTGCAACGCCGTTGTCAGACTGCAGGGCGTGGGCTGGGCGGGTTCATGTGCCGCAACCGGCAGATGTGGCGTGAGCTAGCCGAGACCCAACAAGGCTCGCATGGCTCTGCTCCTCTCCTGTCCCGCCGCCCCGTCAGAGGCGAAGCTGTTTGCAGCTGGCTCAAGTGCCGCCAACCGTGCGGCGTAGGCACCTAGGTTGGTGTTCTGGACGCAGACCTAGGGAGGAGAGGCAATGGAAACGGACCAGGGCTCAGGTCCGGACAGAGAGAGCGGCGAGCCCTGTCAAGGCCCCGGTCCTCACTGCCTGCGGCGGGGGTTTCAGAAGGGCCACGGCCCACAGCAGGCCCACCCCGCACTGCAGCACAGCCAACCTCGACCAGGTTGACATCATTGCTTGCTGCACGCACATGCAAACGAGTTCCCATTGGCCACACCGCAGATATTAAGTGCCCTCTCGCCAGCCCATGGCGACCTGCAACCACATCACGACAGGGAGCGATAAGCGCCGGCTACCCGCTTGGCGGGGGTAGCGAAGTCGTTTCTCCACGCGCGAGGGCAATGGCGTGAGATACACCTCGACAGACGAGATGGTGCATGACAAGCGAGGACGTTGTCGAGCTGAGCCTCGACGTACTGTGTAGGTAGTAACAGGATTCGGGAAAGTTGCAGCGGGCAACTCTGTTGTGGGTCGGCCGCTCGACTGACTACCAGGAAGCCTCGACATGTTTGATCTTCATCCCCGCTGCAAGGACTTGGGCGAATGGAACAATCGTAGATCAGATTTGCCTCGCACCAGACGAGTCAAGATGGGTAGGTACCGTAGCTATGCTGTAGCCAAAACATGAAGGTTCGACGCGAGCCCCCGATCGAAAGCGGCCGTATCTCTTGCCAAACCACAGACATGAATCGTGGGCTTTTCGTTCAGACCGACCTTCGACAATACCAATACTAGCCCAAAAAACTTGACCCGTATCCGCCCTAGCATGACCAGCCCAGCCCGTCTTGCACCCGACGACATACGCACGAGAAGCCCAACGCTCCCCAAAGCCGTCCCGCCAGTGTCTGTCGCAAACGATGCGCCGCCAAAACCAATACACGCGCGAATTAAAGCAGAATCGTAAGTGGTTCGCAAAAGATATTTTTTTGCCGCCTGTCCCCGGTGGTGTAGAACAAAGCCATACATCGGGCCAAGATGTCCCAAGATGTGAGTGTGTGTGTCTGTCGTGTTTCGAACCTTGGTCGAAAAACAGCCAAAAGATACAAGTTACCCCCTCCAACGCCGTGTCATGCATGTAGTCGCCAGCTCCCAGAAATCGATCGCTCTAAGCAGGACAGGTAAAGAAAAAAAGTCGCTATATGGTAGTTTCGAGCTCGAATTCGAGGGGGGGTATATGAGCCGGGGTGATGTCGAGTGGAGGAGAGGTATCAGAGGATGCCCGAATCCTTGAGCGCGTTGTTCAGGATCGTCTCCTTGACTGCGGCGAAGACGAGGCGGATATTGGAGGTATCGGTGGCTTGTGTCAAACTGCCGCCGAAATGAGCATGCGTGGACGGGGACGGGTAGGGCACGCAAAAAGAAAAACGACTTACTGCGGATACAGGTTCAGGTGTGCTCGGTTGACTTGGTTAAACCTCCAGAGCAGATACTTGGCCGCCTTGTTGACGTCGTTCCCTCCCGAGTAGTCGGGAAAGTAGTTGCCCAACGGTGATCTCCCAAGTTTTTGCTTGAAGATGTCGACCTTGTTGAGGAACAGAATGATACTCGTTCTCATGAACCACCTCGAGTTGACAACCGAGTCGAACAGCAATAGGCTCTCCATCATGCGGTTCTGTGGCAAGGCATTAGCAGCGTGCGAGTATCGAGACGGAGAGCATGCCTACCTGACTGCTCTCTTCCAGCAGCACCTGGTCGTACTCGCTCAGGGCGACGCAGAAGATGATGGATGTGACATTTTCGAAACAGTGAATCCACTTCTTGCGTTCGCTTCTTTGCCCACCGACATCAAACATGCTGCAAGCGGGGGGGGACGAGGTTAGCGGCCCGTCCGGAGAGAAAAAGGGATAGGATGTGGTGCCGACGCACTGAATGCTCAGCTGCCCCATCTTGAACCTGGTCTCGTAGATACCCGTCGTCTTGGTTCTCGCTCGTAGTACGTCCATCTCGACGGGGAGATAGTTTGGTGATACGATCCTGGTGGCTTCCTGAAAGAAGCTGGGGGCGGAGAAAGTTAGCCTCGAATGCATCCTCGCAATCCCGCATGAGAAAGGCCTACTATTCGGCCGAGTCCATCAGGTAGAACTCGGTTTGCCTATCCATCAACTGTTCCCTTGCTGGGTCGTTCCATATGGACTGAATCGCGGTGCCCACCCTGGGATCAATCCTGGCCTGTGGGTTCGTGTCGAGCGAGTATTCGAGAAGGAACTCGCAGTCCGCCTTGTTCTCATCCAGCACCAGTTCGATGTCGAACTGGCTCAGGGCGCTGCAGAGGGCCTTTGCGCATTCTAGGAGGTTCTTGTACACCGTCGGCCGGTAGCTGGCGAGTTCGTCTGGTGAGTAGCCTTTCAAGTGGATGATCTTCATCTGCTTCACAATTGTCGACTTCCCGCTCTCGCCCGAACCTGTGCATCATCGGAAAACACCAAGAGTCAGCAGGTTGCGTCAAAGGCCCCCGTCCCTGCAGCGGCGCAGGCATGCGGCGCGACTTACCGAGCAGAAGGATCTTGCATTCCTTGCGCAACTTTTTTGAGTCCTCCTCGAGCTCCTTGTCGATCTTATTGCTCCTCTTCCTCTGGTCCGACTCCTCCCCACTCGTACTCATGCACGACCCCATGACGAGCATCAGCTTGCGCAGCGGCCGACCCTGGTGAGCTGAATACGGATCCCCGTCGGGTGGGCGGCGGGAGCGTCGGCAGCGATAATGCAGCGGCGGTCGACGACCTTTGAATCGGGCAGAAACGGTACTTGGTAGTTTGTGTGGGCTCGCCGCCTTAAAATACCATCAGAGCGGGAAGATGACGGAGCGATGCGATCGAGGACCGATCGAGGCAGTCGGGGACACCAGTGAGAAGGGGCGATGGCGGAGAGGTCAATCGGGTGCCCGGGACTGGTGGAAGGGATGGTAGGCTAGGTGCCTCGGTGGGCCGGAAAGATTGCCTCGATTCAATTGAAAAGGGCTTCCCGCTCGGCAGTGGTGCGTTCAGCAAAGACCCGACCTTGCCGGAAATCGGGAAATCGTAGCTTTTGCCGACAACGGAAGGGCTTCTGTCGGCTCGATGGTGTTATCGCGTCAAATGCTTGCGAGGGGGATGGTGCAGAGCAGCGAATGCCGTCGATGTGCGTAGGTGTGGACGTGGAGCGGGTGGCGTGGAGAGGCGACTGTCTGTCTGCCTGGACTCGGCGCGCGAATTGCCCTTTAGCCCAGAACTGCGGAGCTCTAGCCAGGTGGTGCTGCCGGTGGTGTCGCCAGCGAGCGGCAGCAGTCCGTGTCGTCTCGAGAGTTGACTGCTGCAGATCCGTCCGGCTCGGTTCGGTGTGCAGGTGTGCAGGCGTGCAGGCGTGCAGACGTGCTGCTGTGGATGTGGATGGATGTGGATGTGCTGTCTGGACTCGGCGGGAAGGGAGGGGGGAGCGACGGCCCTGTTTCCTTTGTCGAATCCCAACAAGCCAGGGCTTTTGGGCAACACGACGCTGCAACGGGTGGTCCCCCCGGCCGCGAAAGCTGGGGGCGGGAGGGATGGACGCAGACAGGGGCCGGGGGTCCATCCGTGGACCCTCCGCCGTGCGAAATACAGAACTTTCGTAATTATTACCTACTGAGTTAGGACCGAAAGGTGCGACAAGATGCGCCCAAACAGCCAAAACGCCGCAACGCACTGACCGCCTCCGCCTTCGACGTCGGCATCCATCCCAGTTTACGGCCGAGGGTAGTGGGCAGCATCCCCCGGCCCATCACAGCAGGCTGCGTGTTGGCGTGTCCGGATTTGCATCGTGACTGGCATTCGGGGCTGAGGCGATCTGGGAATTGAGCCGCTCTCGTGCATTTCGCATCTCAGAACGGCCAGGGAAAAATAGCAGTTGCAAGGAACTGAAATGAAAAAGTGCGTCGGGTAATTGAGCTGATTACGGATGCCCTCGTAGCTTGAGCTAGCAAGCATTTCGCGGTGGAGTCGGATCTGCATCAAAAGGCAGCAGACGCGACATTGGCAGGGCCTGGGGAAAAGCTTCAGGCAGCGCAGCCGCGAATTCAATGGGCAAGGCGCAGCCTGGGCAGCCGCCCTGGGCAGAGGGAAAAGGGTTGCGTTGCTTGCCCCGGCCGCCAAGACGCCGCCTTGATGCAACATGCTCAACCCCAGATATTTTGATTTCCAGGCCCACAGGGAGGGGGAGGTTGGATTGGCAACTCGCCACGCCGCCTGGGCCTCGCGAAGCCTGGATGTGTTCGGTATTACGGAGGACGGGTGGAAAGTTGGTTATGCTATGCGGCGGCGTTTGCGGGTTTGCTGCCACCAAAACACGTGGGATGCGATGGAGCCTCGAGATCGGAAACCACAAGTGTGACATCTCAAACCCTCTCGCTCGGTCTTCACCTCCAGGGCTCCAGCAAGGCCCCCAGGTCGGCCTACCGCTGGTGTCTCCACTGTCCGTGAACACTTTGGTGGTGACATGGTGCTTGCGCGGTGTGGAACTGCTTCCAACAGGAGCCCCGATACCCCCGCCGCCCGAGGCTTGAATCCCGACCACCACGTGTCTTCAGCCGCCGAAAGCCCGGAATCGTCGCCCTGATCGTCGCCTGCCTGGACTCACGGACGCCGGCCAGGGGTATCGCGGCCGTATCCGGCCAGCCACACTCGCCGTCGAACACACACGAGCGGGCGGGTTAGTTATACAGTACACGGTTCAAAAGGCTGGAAGGCTGTCTGTCTGTCGGCCTCGAAGCACCTCCCGAATGAACCGAATTCATACCCCACGTTTCAACCTGGACTCCAGGCTGATGATGGCCTGAACGTTACATCACACTCGCAACAAGACCCAAATCAACACCGAATCGATTGCGGACCACGCACACTGACCGAGACCGACTGGAGAGCAAAATCAAAGGGGGTGGGCGGGTTGGAAGAGGATGGTGTGACCGGCAGTTGCCCCCCGAAATGGGACCTGGTGTTGCAGACCGGTTCGACGCCACCGAACGCCGGTTGGTTGACCCGGCGGTCTCGGCAGGCATCGATCTCAGTGGCGGGCCAATCAAATGCATTCAGAGGTTCAACTGTCAAGCAGCGTGCAAGGCGGGACGTTCGCGGCGACCCTCGGTGTTCACATGGGGGCCGAGTCCTGCGAGGAGCAAGCCATCCCGGACTCGACTCATCCTATTTCATTCCTGGTCCCTGACGTCGGGAACATATCGCCGACACTGAGCCTGGGCTCAAGGAGCATTACTAATAGTAACAAAACCCTTCCGCTCCCCTTCCCCTCACATCGAAAACCCACGAGAACAAGACCTCCGGGAAACAAACAGGAAATACCAACACAGCTCACCGGGGACAAACCCCTCCGCGGAAACAACCACACCAGCCCAGCACGGGGCTGCAGCAGGCCTACCACACTAGCTCCAGCACTGCACCAACGTCTTTTCCCAAAACGCCCGACCGCACCACCATCCATGGATGGGATGCATGTCTGCTGCCTGAAGGCGCTTGAGGCTCACCAACTGCATAGCACTACGACTGTGTCCATAACAGGCATGCTCGTAATATCCCCGTTTTGTCCGGTGCTAGTCCTGTACCGTATGTCTATGCCTGTCCAGAAGGACGTGTAACGAGAAACGGAGACAATTGGAAAAGGGGACCGAAAAGCCAAGGCGGAAATCTCAACGAACCCGGAAGCCAGACCACGAAATTTCTGATCCCCAGACGACGAAATAAACCGAATGACTACTAGCATCCGTAAAACGATCTAGGCCTCGCTGTTCTTTGTTTCACAGGGAAAAACTACCCGACGCTGCACCGATCCCGCACCGATCCCGCCCTCACCCGCCCGGCCGCAGCCCACAGCGATCATTACCACCGAC
>FTIZ01000566.1_pt1 | contig 10461 bp, 9 predicted proteins | sample 1658381 | NCBI WGS metagenome assembly FTIZ01 (sample SAMEA3914822, study PRJEB12502) | metagenome | biome: forest; material: soil | place: USA | collected 2012-03-12 | depth 0.1 m
GCCTACCTCACCGATATTTCATCGGAAGACCAGCGCGCCCGCCGCTTCGGCCTGTTCAATGCCATGTTCGGCATGGGCTTCATTATCGGACCCGTGCTCGGCGGCATTCTGGGCGACAACGGCCTGCGCCTGCCCTTCATGGCCGCCGCCGCCCTGAACGGCTGCAATCTTCTGCTGGCCATATTCGTCTTGCCGGAATCGCGCACAGCGACGCATGAGCCCATAGACCTTGCCGCCTTAAACCCGCTGCGCCCCTTGCGCTGGGTGGTCTCGATGAAAAGCCTGCTGCCGATTATCCTCATCTTTTTTCTCTTCAGCGCCACCGGCGAAGCCTATGGCACCTCCTGGGCCTTGTGGGGCAACGACGCCTTCCGCTGGAACGGCCTGTGGATCGGCCTGTCGCTCGGTGCGTTCGGCGTCTGCCAGACCCTGTCCCAGGCCTTCCTGCCTGGCTTGGCGGCCAAGTGGCTGGGCGAGCGTGCCGCCATCCTGACCGGCGTCGCCGGCACCTGCGCCGCATTGACCGTCATGGCCTTGGCCACCAAAGGCTGGATGATCTTCGCCATCATGCCGCTGTTTGCGCTTGGCGGCATCGGCGTACCGGCCCTGCAATCCCTGGCCACCCGCCAGGTCGACGACAACCGCCAGGGTCAATTCCAGGGGGTGCTGGCTTCGACCGTCAGCCTGGCCTCGATCGTGGCGCCGCTGGGCTTTTCGAGCCTCTATTTCGTCGTCCGGGCGCACTGGCCCGGTGCGATCTGGCTCTCGGTCGTCGTCGTGTATGCACTCGCTATTCCGCTGATCCTCGGCTTGCGGCTGAAGTCGCCGCCAACGCCCTCGCTTTCGTCTTGAGCCACGCCGGCAATCGGCCTAAACCTCCTGAGACTACCGGAGTGCCTTCATGCCTTTTCCCGCCCCCGCCGCCTTTCCTCTCGCCCGTCCGCGCCGCTTGCGCCAGTCGGCATGGATTCGCGACCTGGTGGCGGAAAACCGCCTGCATGCTTCCGACCTGATCTGGCCGATCTTCGTCCATGACCGCGATATTGCCCGCGAGCCGATCGGCAGCCTGCAGGGCGTCGATCGCCTCAGCGTGGCCGAAGCCGTCAACGAGGCCCGGCTGGCCCGCGATCTCGGCATCCGCGTCCTTGCCCTATTCCCGCATCTCAATGAAAAGATCCGCACAGAAGACGCCAAGGCCGCAGTCGATCCCGATGGCCTGATCCCGCAGACCTGTCGCGCCATCAAGTCGGCCGTGCCGGATATCGGCCTGCTGGTCGATGTCGCGCTCGATCCCTATACCGATCACGGCCACGACGGCCTGCTGATCAATGACAGGATCGCCAACGACCCGACGGTCGAGATGCTGGTCGAGCAGGCCCGCGTCCAGATCGAGGCCGGCGCCGACATCGTGGCGCCGTCCGACATGATGGACGGCCGCGTGCTGGCCATCCGGCAGATGTTGGAAAAGAGCAGCCATCAGGACACGCTGATCATGTCCTACGCCGCCAAATACGCCTCGGCCTTTTACGGACCGTACCGCGACGCCATCGGCGTCAAGGCGTTGAAGGGCGACAAGAAAACCTATCAGATGGATTCGGCCAATTCCGACGAGGCCCTGCGCGAGGTCGCCATGGATATCGCCGAAGGCGCCGACATGGTGATGGTCAAGCCCGGCCTGCCCTATCTCGATATCGTCCAGCGCGTCGCCGAGACCTTCAAAATGCCGACCTTTGTCTACCAGGTCAGCGGGGAATACGCCATGATCAAGGCCGCTGTTGCGCAAGGTTTCATGGATGAGGACCGCGCGGCAGCGGAAACCCTGCTGGCCTTCAAGCGCGCCGGCGCCAGCGGCATCCTCACCTATTTTGCCCGCGACGTCGCCGAAAAGCTGAAGGGCTAAGGGCGTGCGGGCGCTGGCGCTCCTTGCCCTGCTGGCCACCCCGGCCTATGCCCAGACATGGACTTTCGACGCGCCGTCGCCCGATGTCTCCGGCGCAGCTATCTACGTTCCCGGCATCCATGGCCAGGCCCTGGTCTTCGATGGCGACACCACCCGCGCCACCACCAAAGCCAACCCGCCCGGCCAGGCCTTCACCATCTCGGCATGGGGGGCGGTCAACGCCTATCCGTGGAACACCGTCCCCATCCTCGACCAGAGCGACGGCGATGCCGGCTATAGCCTGAGCCTCGATGCCTTCGGCCACACCGTCTTCACCGCCGATATCGACGGCCAACGCCAGTCGATCACCAGTCGGTCAGCCCTGCCGCTGCGCCGGTGGGCGCAGGTCACCGCCACCTTCGACGGCCACGCCATGGCGCTCTATATCGACGGCAAGCTGGAACAGACGCTGAAAACCTCTGGCCCCTTCATACCGGCCTCGACCGATATCCTGATCGGCCGGACGCGCACACCGCAACTGCCCTACCCGCAGGATTACATCCACCCCAAGGACCCGGTCAGCTATTCTTTCGACGGCTGGCTCGACGATGTGCAGGTCCGCGCCTCCGCCCTCCCGCCCAGGGCTATCGCCGCCGAGGTCGCTGCCGCCCATGCTCCGGCCGGCGAGGTCATCCCGCAAGCCGTCCTGCCGCCACCAGAAGCGCCCGGCCCATTCGGCGCCTTCTACACCACGCTCGCCTACACTCCGGCCTGGGACGCAGGACGCCATAGCGATGGTGGCAGCGACGTCGTCGTCCGCTTCCCGCAGTCGGCCATGCGCCTGGTGTTCTGGGCCGGCACGTCCTACGTCCCTGCCTGGGTCACCGCGAACAACCGCTGGTACAGCGACGAATTCGTCGAAAGCTACCGCCGCGGCTGCCCCGGCGCCGGCGACTGCGAGCCGATGTCCGACCGCCAGAACCGCTACTCCCGCGTCACCATCCTCGAATCGACGCCTGCCCGCGCCGTTGTCCGCTGGCGCTATGCCCTGGCCGATTCACGGACCCTGCAAGGCGCCTATGCCGACCCCGATACCGGCTGGTCCGACTGGGCCGAAGAAACCTGGACCGTCTATCCCGACGGCGTCGCCGTGCGTAAGCAGGTCCTGTTCAGCAACGCGCCCGACGACCCCGAAGACGACCACGAATGGCAGGAATCGATCGTCATCAATGGCCCCGGTCAACGCCCGGAAGACTCGATCAACTCCGATGCGCTGACCCTGGCCAATATGAATGGCGAGACCAAAACCTACAGTTGGGGGATCAAAACCGACAACGCCTTCACCCTGCCCAAAGGCCCGGACAAGCTCGACCTCGACCACGCCAACATCCAGTGGATCAACCTGAAGGCACCGGAAAGGCCGTTCCAGGTGGTGGCGCCCGATGCAGCCTGGTTCGACAGCTATAATGGCGAGCCCAGCTACGCCATGTTCGAATGGTGGAACCACTGGCCGCTCGGCACCATCGATTCCAGCGGTCGCCCGGCCGTCGCCGCCGACCGCGCTTCGCACAGTTCGCTGTCGCATATCCACTGGGGCGATTACGAAAAATCACCCGGCCGCGAAAGCAAGCTGCTGCTCGACGGCCTGACGACGCGGCAGGCCCCTGACCTGTTGCCGATGGCGCGGTCGTGGTTGCAGCCGCCCCTCATTACCGGCGCCACCTACGACCCCGCCCAGCGCGCCTTTATCCTTGCCGGGCCAGCAACGCTCGACATCCCGGCCAGCCCCGACCATCCGCTGGTCGATCCGGCCTTCGTCATCGATCACTGGCAGGGCAACCCCATTGTCAGCCTGCGCATCAACGGCCAGAGCCAGGCCACCGAAGCCGTTACCGGCATCGTCTCGCACCTCAACGGTGACACCCTGATCGTCTACCTGCCGGTCACCCTGATGCAGCCGGCACAACTGACCATCAATCGATAAACAGCACCTGCGCGGCGCCATCCTTCGTGCTGCCGTCCTTGAGCGTGGCGCGCAGCGACAACTCGTGCTTGCCATGCGAAACCTGCCCGGCCGGAAAATCCCAGTCGTACTGTACATTCGGCCAATCCGGATCGAACTTCAGCGCATCCGGCGCATGATACCCTTCGGGATCGAGGCCGTAATGCGCGTGGGCCACCACCTTGCCGTCGATCAGGATGTCGACCGCCGTCACACCCCTGGCATCGGCCGCCATGCCGAAATAGTGGCCGTGATCGTCCTTTTTTAGCGTCTCGCCGCGATAGGGTTGGGCTATATAAAGCTGCGGCAGCAGCGGGCAGACGCCCGTCGCCGGGATACCGCCCGCCCTGGCCGTGAACACATGCAGCGTCACCTGGCCCGGCGGCAGGATCATGTCGCGGAAAGGCTCGATGTCGCCGAACTGCCGGCACAGGTCCTGGTAGAAAGCGACCTCTTCCGGTGTATGGTAGAAAACCTCCGGTTCGTTGAGCACCAGCACCACGCCCTTGCCGGCCTGCTTTTGCAGCAAGGCGGCACGGTCCAGCCCCCACTTGTGGCGCGCCACCACGAAGCGGCTGGCGATGTCGTAAGGCTCATCGAGCGTATAGACCAGACGGCCCTTCACGCCCGGAAATTCGAGGTGAACCGCCGTGGTATGGCCGTCGGCGGCGATGACGCTGCCCGCGCCGAAACGTGCGTCGGCCCGGGCCTGCGCCTCGGCCAGCATAGGCTCGACCAGCGCCCAGTCTTCCTTCTTGTTATTGCTGAGCGTGCCCACGATGGCCGGCAAGGGCTGGCCCGAGGCCTGGGCATAGACCACCCATGAAAAGCCCACCAGCATGAGGAGCGCAATGACCGGGGCCAGCGCCACCAGTCCCATGCGAAGCCAGCGCGCCGAAGCGCTAACGGCGGCATCGGCGTACGACGTCAGAACGCCCGGCAGGTAAGGGATCAGCGGCACGAAGGCCAGCCACGGCCAGTGCGGCATGACGCGCTTGTTGAAGGGCGCCTGCAGGACATAGAACAGGAAGATGACCGCGCTGAGGTAGCCGAGGATGGCGCCCGGCTGGTCGCGCTCGTCCCAGGCCGAGGCCTTGGCGGCCCAGATATAAGCGACGAACAGGACCGGCGTGCCCATGATGATCTGGGTTGAAAAGACGCTGAACACGTATTTCAGGCTGAAGGCATATTCCGGCCGGTTGAGGATATGGAACTGCACCGCCGGCCAGGCGTTTTCCATGTTGTAGACAAGGGCGGGCGCCATGCCGATCATGGCGATGACGGCGGTGACATAAGGCCCCGGCTTCTTCCACAGGCCGCGCCCGCGTGCGTTGGCCAGCATGTAGACGATCACCGCCAGGCCGGGCACGAGAAAGCGGTAGTGGACCAGCAGGCCGAAGGCAGCGCACACGCCGGCCAGGGCCCACCATTTCAACTGGTCCTTGTCGATGGCGCGGACCAGGCAGCCCGACATCAGGGCCAGCATAAGTTGCAGGCCGCCCTCGGGATAGAAGATGGTGCCGTTGAAGGTGACCGCCGGCAGCACCATGCTGAGGATGGCCGCCCAGAGGGCGTTGCGGTGGCTGGTCACCGGCGTGGCGGCAAAGTAGACCGCGAACGGAATGCCGGTGCCGATCAGCAGGGCAATGATGCGCAGGGGTGCGATCGACCAGCCGAGCAGCGTGGTCGAGAGCCGCGCCAGCCACGGATAGCCGGCGGGAATGTCGGGATAGGCCAGGTCGAGGTGCTGGCCCGAGACGACGAAATGGGCTTCGTCCCACAGTATATGGGCGACGTGGCCCATGACGATCTTCCACACGATCAGGATGGCGCCGAGAGCGAACGCGAAGATCATCAGCCTTCGGTCATCGCCGATCAGCGGCTTGCGCTCGCCCTGCACGACCGGTTCCGCATTGAGATCGTAGAAGTCCTGCGTCATCCCTTAGGCCTCTATCCAGCCAGTAGACGGCAAGATCATGTCACTCAGCGCCAGGTCGACAGCCGCCTGGGCCAGGATGCGGGTCGAATCGAGGCTTGGCAACGGCGAGCGGCCTTCGCCCAGCAGGATCGGGAACTCTGTGCAGCCCATGATGACGCAATCGGCGCCACGATCCCGCAAGGCCTCGATCTCGCGGATCAGCTCAAGACGCGAGCTTTCCAGCCATTTGCCCTGGTTGACCTCCTGGAAGACGATCTCGTCGAAACGCGCATGCACCGAGGCATCCGGCACCAGCTTTTCGATGCCGAAGCGCTGGAACGCCGCGTCATAGACCGTGCCGGTCATGGTCGAGCGCGTGCCGAGGATGCCGGCGCGCCGCCAGCCGTTCCTGGCGATCACGGCCGAGACGGCGTCGGCGATGTGCAGGGCCGGCAGCGGCGCCTCGTCGATGAACAGCTCCAGCACGCCGTGCGGCGTATTGGCGGCGCAGACGAAGAAGTCGGCTCCGGCGGCCTTCAGCTTGTCGACCGCCTTTTTGAGATACGGTACGGCAAAGCCAAGATTCCCCGGTTGCGTATAGGCCGGCAGGCAGACCCCAAGCGTCGCGGTGGCCAGAACGATATCCGGGTGCATCAACGGCCCCATGCGCGTCTGCGCATATTCGCACATGGCGGTGAAGCACAGCCCAGCCCCTTCCGGGCTTTGCGACAGGATGCCGATGGTCTTTCCCTGAGGGTTCACTTGCGCCTCGCCTCAAGCCGGGCGTGCAGCGATGAGGTGTCCCAGCGCGCGCCGCCCATGGCCTGGACCTCGGAATAGAACTGGTCAACCAGGGCGGCCACGGCCAGGTGCGCCCCGTTGCGGCGCGCCTCGTCGAGGGCGATGCCGAGATCCTTGCGCATCCAGTCGACGGCGAAACCAAACTCGTAACTGCCCTCCGCCATGGTGGGCCAGCGGTTCGACATCTGCCACGAGCCGGCGGCGCCGCCCGAAATCGCCTGCAGGACCAGCGCCGGATCGAGGTCGGCGCATTTGGCGAAATGCAGCGCCTCGGCCACACCCTGGACAACGCCGGCGATGGCGATCTGGTTGCACATCTTGGCGGTTTGCCCGGCGCCGGCCTCGCCGAGACGGGTGATCGTCTTGGTATACGGCTTGACCAGATCGGACATTTCCCGAAAACGGGAATCGTCTCCACCCACCATGATAGCGAGCTGGCCGTTTTCAGCGCCTGCCTGACCGCCCGACACCGGTGCATCATAGAAGGTGACGCCCTTAGTGGCGGCGTCGAGTGCCAGGTCGCGCGCCAGTCTGGCCGAGGTCGTGGTGTGGTCGATGATCAGGGCACCGGTTTTGACATGCGGCAATGCCCATGTCAGCAGGTCGCGGACGTCGTCGTCGCGTCCGACGCACAACAGCAGCGCATCGGCGCCGGCAACCGCTTCTTCGATAGTGTCAGCCGACACCGCGCCATGCCGCGCCGCCCAAGCCGTGGCCTTGGCATGGCTGCGGTTGTAGCCGACAACCTCATGCCCGGCCTTGACCAGATGGCCGGCCATCGGCCCGCCCATGATGCCCAACCCGGCAAAACACAGTTTCATCGTTCGCCTCCGATCTGGCCATATTGGCCGCGGAAAAAGGTCAGGCCGGTCTGGTCCGGGTCGCGGTCATAGTCGAGCACCCGGCCAACGATCATCAGGTGGTCGCCCAACTGACGCGTCTCGTAAAGCTCGCACGACAGGAAGCCGACGCAGGCGTCGAAGCGCAGGGGATGCAGCCGGCCGATCAGGCCTTCGTCCGGCGTGATGTGGGCGTTTTCACGGGCGAAGCGGCGCGACAGGGCTTCCTGGCCGCCGCTCAGGATGTTGACGCCGAAGACCAGCGCTTCGGAATAGACGGCGTAACGGTGCGCGCGATTATCGAGAAACCACGACACCAGCGGCGGTTCCAGCGACACCGAGGTAAAGGAATTGGCGGTCATGCCCAGTACATGGCCGGACACATGGTCGGGGTCGGGAATGGTGATGACGCACACCCCGGTGGCGAATTGGCCGAGCGTATAACGCAGTTGCTTGGTATCCATCATCAGTCCCTGTAAGGCCTTACGCTATAAAGACAAGGCCACCGTTTTTCCAAGCAAATTGTAGGGCCTGACAACGGATTTCAACGCGCCATTAACGATACCGCTCCTAAGGTGACTATCCCAAGCCGAGGAATGCATGGCCAGCCGCGACGTCCCCATCATCATCAAGAAGATCAAGAAGGGCGGCGGCGGCGGCCACCATGGCGGCGCATGGAAGGTGGCCTATGCCGACTTCGTGACGGCGATGATGGCTTTCTTCCTGCTGATGTGGCTGATCAATACGACGTCGCCTGAGCAAAAGCGCGGCGTCGCAGACTATTTCGCGCCTGCCAACGTATCGGAGGCGACATCGGGCTCGGGCGGCATTCTCGGCGGCACGGCCATAGGCCAGGACGGCGACAAGCAGGAAGGCACCATGTCCTTCATCGAGCAGATGGCGCCGAAATCGCCCGACAGCCAGGCCAATGACGGCCAGGCGCAGAATCCCGGCGAGAAAGGCACAGCCGGCACGCCCTCCGATTCGGAAACCGACGCCCAGAAGCAGGAGCAGGATTCGTTCCAGAGCGCCGCCGAATCGTTGCGCCAGTCCTTGCAGGACATGCCGGAACTGGCCGAGCTGTCAAAGAACATCCTCGTCGACCAGACGCCCGAGGGCCTGCGCATCCAGCTGATCGACCAGGAAGGCCGGTCGATGTTCAACGAGAATTCGACCCAGCCCAACGACCGCTGCAAGCTGTTGCTGCGCGCGGTCGCCAAGGTGATCAACAACCTGCCCAACCGCATCTCCATCACCGGCCACACGTCGGGCACCGCCGGCCAGTCGACGCAGAACCCCGCTGACTGGGGGCTTTCCTCGGCACGCGCCGACGCCGCCCGCGCCCTGCTCCAATCGGCCGGCGTCGACCAGGACCGTATCGCCTCGGTCACGGGTAAGGCGGCCAAGGAGCCTCTTTATCCGGACGATCCGTCGCTGGCCGGCAACCGCCGTATCGCCATCGTTCTGCTGCGGGAAGCACCAGTCCTGCCGCAAAATACACCCATGTGACGTCTTAACTTGCACGCGACGGCTGAAAACATGATGTGACGATGGTTTGGCCCTGAAAAGGCCTTGCCGGGTCATGAGAATTAGGATCAACTGAAGCGAACCGGCGCGCGTCACCCAAGCCGGAACCGAGTGAGCAAAGGGATGAGTGAGCATTTTCCGGGACGAAAGCTCAGATACTATCTGACCATCCCCGGCCCGTGCCCGTACCTGCCCGGCCAGGAAGAGCGCAAGGTCTTCGTCCATCTGCCGCCGCTCGAAGCCATCGGCGTCAACGACCAGTTGTCGGCCATCGGTTTCCGCCGTTCGCAGAATATCGCCTACCGCCCGGCCTGCCAGACCTGCCGCGCCTGCCAGAGCGTGCGCATCCCGGTCAAGCGCTACGCCATGACCAAATCCGATCGCCGCGTCATGAAAGCCAATACCGACCTGGTCAAGGCCTTCGTCGAAGCCGAGGCAAGCCGCGAACAGTTCGATTTGCTTCAGAAATACCTGAAGGCGCGTCATCCCGACGGCGGCATGATGGACATGACCTGGCCCGACCTGGTGGCGATGATCGAGGACACGCTGGTCCGTACCCACCTGATCGAATACCGGCTGGGCGGCCGGCTGGTGGCGTGCGTGCTGGTCGACGCCCTCAACGACGGCCTGTCGCTGGTCTACAGTTTCTATGATCCAGAGTTGATGACGCGGTCGCTGGGCCGTTTCATCATTCTCGATCACATCGACCAGGCCAGCCGCGCCGGCTACGACTATGTCTATCTCGGCTATTGGGTCAAGGGCTCACCCAAGATGGATTACAAGGCGCGCTACCAGCCGCTGGAAGGCCTGACCGACCTGGGCTGGCAGACGATCACGCCGCTCGGCGCCCCGCGCGCCGGCGAACGCTGACACTTCTTTCACACCCGTCTTTCCCCCTGTGGCCGGAAGGCCGCGCCCGCGAACTTTCGTGCCGGCTGCAACAGTTTGCGGCGCTGAGTGCGTTATACGGCGCAGACCGCCATAACCACAAAGGCCGAAAGACCTCCATGCACCGCACTTTTTTCACGCCGTCTTCTCCTGCCCTTCGTACCGGTGGCGCCGTCGCCGTCGGCGCCCTGCTGCTGGCCCTGTCGGCGCATGCCCAGTCGACGACGCCGTCAAGCAGCCAGACCACGACAACGGACAGCCCGTCCAGCGGCACGACCTCCTCACAGTCATCGTCGAGCGACAGCAATAATACGACCGTGACCATCGTCGGCCAGAAGCCGCCGGTCCAGCACAAGATCGACCGCGACATCTACGACGTCTCGAAGGACCCGCAGGCCCAGACCGGTTCGGCCGCCGACGCGTTGCAGAACGTACCGTCGGTCAGCGTGGATAACCAGGGCAACGTCTCCCTGCGCGGCAACAGCAACGTCAAGGTCTATGTCAACGGCAAACCGTCGGCCGAAATGGAGGGCGACAGCCGCTCGACCGCGCTGGAAGCCTTGTCGGGCGGCGACCTCGATTCGGTCGAGGTCATCACCAACCCGTC
>FTIZ01116496.1_pt1 | contig 10412 bp, 15 predicted proteins | sample 1658381 | NCBI WGS metagenome assembly FTIZ01 (sample SAMEA3914822, study PRJEB12502) | metagenome | biome: forest; material: soil | place: USA | collected 2012-03-12 | depth 0.1 m
CCCCTCGGCCAGTCATCCCCCCCAAGCCGAATCTCAGAGACGAGACCTAGGAAGCCTCCTCCCATGGCCCCCTCCAGTACCAGCCCCCAGCCCCAGCAAGTCCCATCAGCCCCATCCCCCCGAGCCGTCTTCCGTCCCAAAAGAATCTCGGCACAGCCCGTCCTCCCCAGCGGTACCCAGTCAAAGTGAGTGAGCGCAGCGCAGCGACCCAAGCCCGGGCTGGCTGCCCATCCCATCCACCCAGATTACCTGCCGCCGCCGCTACCACCACCACCGCAAACACACACGGCATATCCTACTTGCTGCTTGCTGCAAGTCATTTCCAACGTACTGACGTTCCATTCCGTCCCGTGCTTGCTTGCTGCTGCTGCTGCCTTGCCTGCCGAGCAGAACCAAAAAAAAAAAACAGAAAAGGAGAAAGGAGAAAGAAAAAAGAAGCAAGGAGAGAGAGATGCCATTTCCCATGGGTCTCGTCCGCTTTCGTTTGTGCCCCCCCCAAACCCCAAAATAAAAAAGTAACGACAGAGAGGGAAGAGAAAAAACGCCGTCCAATGTACTTCAGTAGGAAAACACAGCACACAGAAGATGAAAAAAAAGAGAAATACAGGGAAAAACAGGCCGTTGTTGGAAAAGGGCTCGTTTCGTGACTGGTCGTTATGCAGATGCAGGCGTCGATGACTGTTCCTTGCAGGAGAGGAGGGGGAGTGGGACTGGTCGAGGCGGGCCGGATCGGTGGCGAGGGAGGAGAGAGATTGTGATTTTGCGATGGTGGTGTGAAGCTTGTTTGTTGGTTTTGTGCTTTTGGTTGTTGGTTGTGTGTGTTTGACTTGCGTGTGTGGTTTGATCCGGTCCCCTCCTCGAGTAAAAAGTCCTAGCTCGACTTCAGTGCCGATATGTTTGTTGGTTCCGTCCCCTTTTGCTGTTCTGTTCGTTCCCTCATCTGTCGGTCCGTTGGGTCAAGGATACCAGCCGTCCTTTTTTTTCCTTCTTCTTTCTCTTCCCTGTGCCACACAAAACACGAAGATGACGAGAACCCCTCACCGTGCCAAACCAACACTTGGACCGTCACAGCAGGCACGCAGGCCAGGCCACCTGACCCGACCTGGCTATCCCTCCCCTCTCTCCTTCCGGCGGGGGTGCGGGGCCGCGCTCTCTTCACCCGCCGTAGCAGAGCGGGCACTGGCCCGGCGACATGATGTAGCGCTCGTGCGGCCCGCGGGAACACGAGCGTTTGCGGTTGCCCTCGACCTCGGTGCCGAAGAAGTGGGCGCCTGGGTCGATACACGAGGTGTAGATGTAGAAGTTCTTGATGAAGTCGCACATGGTGACTTATATGTGTGAGTTTTTGTCTGAGCAGACGGGTTGGTGTTCTGGCTGGCCAGGCCCTCTCTCTCTCTCTCTCTCCGGCGCAGACGGGATGAGAGGTGATGCAAGAGAGTGAGTGATGGCGGGTAGGTATGTATGTAGGGAGGCGGCAGTCTGAGACTGGATGTCAGGTCACCCGTTATGAGGGGCCGAACAAGGCACGGCGAGGAGCCTGGAGAGAGAGGACCTACAGGTAGGTAGATATAAATGAGGAAGAGACGTTGGGGCGGGACCCTGCCTCAGAATGCAACGGCGGGATGCCAGGGGGAGAGGGCGATGAGCTGATGCTGGTGACGAGATGGGTTGGTTGGCTGTGCCGAGGGCAAGGAAAGGACCGGCAAATCGCTCCGACTTATATAAACAACAAGACGCAGGCGGAATGGGGGTATATCAGAAATGGGGCGACGGCACATATGGGCCCACCCAGGCGGCCAGAGGTCGAAGCAAAAGAAAGGTGAGGCGTGAATCAAGGCAGAGGATCGGGATCAACAATGCGCAATAAGATGGACCCTGCGAAGCTCATCGGACTTTGTTTGCAGTGGCGGCCGGACCAGAAACGAGAAAGAAGGATGGCGCCCAGGTCAATATCAGAGCCTGTCAGATGGTCCGAGCTGGGCGTTATGGCGCGAAACTGAATCGCTCGCGTCGTATGTGAGGGAGAGTAAGCCGTTGAGAGGAGGCTAACGGTTGACACGCTCGTGGTTGTGGGGTGGAGGGTGTCGGTCTCATTTAGGCGCTTGAAGCAGCCCCATCGGCGACCGTCATCTTTGGGAAGGCAAGTGACGTGTATGTGGACGTGTGGGTAAGGGCGTGTGAGATCTGACTGAAGTGGGAAAAAGCAGCCCAAAGGAGTGAACAGGGGAATATGGAAGGGGGGGTGTGGGAGGGTGTGAGCGAGGAAAAGCAGAGGGCGGCTACCAGAGCAAATATAACGCCGGGCTCGTCATAAGAAAGGAAAACGGGAGACACTCTACGTCTGAGGGTCGGGTAGGGGCTGTGGGCACATTCACGCCGGCCAAGAAGCAGGTGCCAAAAGGGCCGTGGTAGACACACCGGGCCAGGGCACGCCGCCGCCGCACTGGCCTTGATCCTGGATCTTCGGATGGATCAGGTGTGGGGCGCAAGCAAAAGCACTTCTCGGCTGTATGCTCTGTGCGTACGTATTCGTAGACGAGGAGTGAATCCTCGGCCTTGTTTACAGGAACTCCAGGCCAGCTCAAAAGGCGAGTTTCATGGCAAATCTGAGTGAGGAGCGCTCGGTATCAGGCATGCCGGGCAGCAGCGCAACGGCCATCTGATGTGCGTGAGCAGGTAGTTTGGTGCCGCGCGCCGCTGGCCCAAGAAAGGCCAAGGAGGGGTTCAGCTTGAGATGGCAAAAGTTTGCCAATGCTGGGCACCTTGAGGGCTTGGGACTTTGTTTCCGCTTCCCCCCATCCCATGCCAAACCCCCTCGCAGCATGCACCCCTCCCCGAACAACGTGGGCATGCTGCGAGGTAAATCTGCCTCTCGCCTCATCGGTGTGACCTTGCATTGGCGAATCCAACGGCGCCGCCTTGGACCTGCGGAAGCGGACGGGGAACACACTGGAAGCTCCAGGAGGAGCAAGCAAGGGTGGGAGGTGGGGTGGTGGGGTATCGTGTTGCGGTGGAGGACGACATGCGACGCGCAAGTCATGATGGAGGGGGAGGTGAGGGTAAAGGGAAAATCCGCGATCCTCGAATGGGTCAAGAGGGCAGTGATTTTCCAAGGGACTGACGAGTCCTTCCGGACCTCCCCGGGTTTTCCTTCTTTTACTGCGAGAAGCTCGTCAACGGATCACAGCAAATTCTTGTCGCAAGGCCCATGACGGGCACAAGAAAACGGCAATGAGTGTCAGGGGCCTGCGACCGAGGAGCTTGGGCTTCCGATTGACGAATGACGGCCCATGTCAAACAGGGTGTGCCAGGACACACCCCTTGTCTGCGCACTGACACAGGAAATCCGCGACAGGACCGGCGCGAGAGTGAGGGAGAGGGAAGGAAACGTTTCCTCTTGTCCGTGGACGGAGCAACGAGCTCAGCTCCGTGATCACGCTCTGGTGCCGCCGCAAGCGATGATCCGGTAGTTGGGGGGGCGGCATTGCGGCCCAGGGCCTTCCTTGCCTGGTTCTGTGGTTCTGGATTCCTGGGGCGCTTAACGTCAGATAATAACCCTTGGCCGTTATAGCGGTCAGATATATCATATGGCCAGCTGACAGTTTTCTTGGTGGGGGGAGGAGGGAACGTGATCGGAGTGAGGATGGAGAGCGCGCCGTTTCCATGGCGTGCTGCACGAAAAACCCACCCACCTGTCACGTCAAGGGTCCTTGACCCCTAACGTTATCAGAGTCAAAGCCAAGCCGCCTCGCAGACTACTGCATCCTTGTGGAGCCCTTGACTTGGGATGATCGAGCGGCGGCAGACTGGCAACTCCCGCAGCCGCGGCCGTCAATAATAAGCGCGGGTAAGTCTCAGAAAGTCTGGGGCTCTGGGCTGACGACAAGGAGCTGCTGTGGAACCTGACAGCTCTCAAGACGAGCTGGAAGAAAAGCTCCAGCACCAACCAGCCGCCCCAATAACGGCAACCCGCCAGTCATCCGACCCCACACGGCCTTCTGGCGCACCCGGTCCTCAGCTTTAGGCTTTTTGTCGAGATTTGGAATGTCGAGTGTTGACTTGATGAGATTCCAATCCCTGGCCGGGGTTGCCAGAATCCGACCTGATTTCTCGTCTGCTCCAATGTTGGCAATGGCAGCCAAAGATTCGGTGGGAGGTCCAAGCACAGGCGAGGGCTAACGCGAAGCATCCATGCAACCGTGCCACGGCCACTCAGGAAGCAAGATCCCAATCCGGGACGCCCTGGATGAGGCTATTGGCTGGCGGGCTCCCAGTCTCGGCTTGGGTTCCCGGATGGACGAGACCATCTCCAACTCTCGGCACCACACGCCCTTGTGGCCGTTGCGGGGATTGGAACTCAGGCTACACAGCCGCGCCCAACGAGGATGCGCTGTTGAGGCTCCCCACGCACCAAAGTCTAATTGCGCACGGCCTCGAGTCTAACGCTCGAGTTCGTGCGCGTTTCCTGTGAGACGGGACCGAGCACAGAGGTTGGGAGATGCATCAGATGGGCTTGGGTTGTCTTTCTGATCGACTCCTCACAAGTCGCAAGGGCGTTTCCAAACCCGAGCAAGATCCTGTCGTGCCGCCGGCCGGAGGCCTCGAGCAGACAAGGGGCGTTGTCCTTTGGTGAAAGCAGCGAGCGTGGAACGTGGGAGACGATGAGGTTTGCCATTCGAGGAAGCGCCCGGCTCAGGGTCCGGACTTCCCAAAGGGGTGATGCGATCAGCAGGCCAATGTGAAAGCCGGCGCCCCATGCGGCGGGCGGATCATCAACAGTCTCGTCCGACGTCGAAACCCGGGTGGAGACACTGTTTACCCTGAGTCTCTGTCCCTGACGTCCCCTAAACCCTCGGGTACTCGCTCGGCAGTGCACGCGCACTTCCCGCCATGACAGTACTAAGTATCACGACAGAGCAGGAGCTCCCCTATCAGTCGAGAAGGCAGCGCCATGGCCAGATCGGCTATGCCTGTGCGCCGGGGGTCGTTTAGGTTTGTTGGGGGTCCCGCAAGTGCATACCAACCCCATGGGAAACATGGGAGATGCCGGCGCTGGCCTGTCGATATCAGCGATGTTATGGGGCGCGACCTTGGAGCGAAGGGCCGCCGGGATGCTATTTTGAGCTCGTTATCAGCATCGCACCTTTTGCCAGGACCATCCGTCACCGGAAGGACCCCCACGACAGCGGGGTCGTCCTGCTGCCGTCGCCCACGGTTGGCCGACAGCAGGGCTGCTCATGCCAACATGTTGATTTGAGTGGCGGTCATCGTCCGTACTCAGGTTCGGACGGGAGGGATAGGATGGGGGTTGCTCAGGACCTCGGCGGGCCGCTGCTGGGACGATCGGCCGCCCACGCATGCTGCAGCTCCGGCATGGTGCAGAAAAGAGCCGCAAAACGGCGCAGCCCGGCTGCTAGTCATGGCCGAATCGGTCAAAGTTGGTGGCGCGACGGGCGGTGACGGCGTTCAGATGCAACACGCACGGCATCCTTGGCATCGCATTCGACATGATCGGGCAACACCAGTCCCGCTGACCAGTCGTCAAGGCAAACGCGGGATCGTCACGGAGGCGGTTCCCCGGCCCATGACCCTGACCATGACCATGACCATGACCCCCGACCGGCTCCCGGTCCGCGACGGCCAAAACTCCGTTTCTTTCGAGGACCTCAACTCACGGGGGAGGGGCGACGAGGCGACGGGCTGCTAGCCAATGGCCGTTGCATCATGCTGCCAGGTTCAGCAATGTGTTGACAGGCAACAGGATGCAGCAGAAATCACACAGATGCGACAGATGCGACGTCGATCGTTGCGTGCGTGGTGCCAAGTCGTATTGATGCGGAGAAGAGGATTCGAGGAAGAAGAAGCGAAGAAGGCCGAGAGATGCAAGGGCAAGGAACAGACGGCGCCAATGGCAACGCGGCCGCACACGTTTTCCAGGTTCCTTCCGCCAAAATTAGGCAGGAAGGCCGCCACTGGCCAGGCAGGGGAGGGGTTCTGGGGATTCAGTGGGGCATGCCGCCAGGCTCCTTTCGTCGCAGAAACAGCCGAGCCAGCACAGAACACAGAAGGCACCCAAGCCGCCCATCATCTGCAAGAGACTCCGATTTCAGCAAAGGGCGAAACCGTCTCGTGTCATGGGACTGCGGCCGACGAACCATCGCCCGAGAAAGGCAAGGAACGGGCCGCCCTGCAAGAAACCGTTGCATACCTAACGTCAACTATCCTGTATTCTGTACTCTGTATTCTGTACGGAGTAACTATTCCCAGTCCCCAACCGTTTTCAGTAAAGACACGGCGCATTCATTCGCCTTTCTCGGCCGAGCGGCGGAGGGCTCGGACTCGGAATCTGTAGGTACAGATGCACCAAGTCCCGTTTGACCCTCTTCCCAAAACAATGTCGGCTTGCGACCCAAAGCAGATCGCGGTGCGCTCGGACGTCTCCTTTTTTCCTTTGGCACACCATTTTCCAATTTTCTACTTGGCCGGCCTAGTCTTGCACGTGCTTAATTCTAGGGCTTCGGCACCGAGGCAGGACAACTCTCAGCACCTTGCACAGCGCGGTATTCTGTATAATGTCGAGCAGCAGGGTCCGTACACGTCTGAGGAGAGAGAGACAACATCCCGCAGTGTGGAGGACTGCCAACCTTCCGCCGGTTGAAAGTTCCCTTCCTTCGAAGCTCGGCCAATCTCGGATCCTTCCACAGGCCCGACATCGTCCTGTACACAGTACCAGTGGCACCCGCGTCTTCCACGGTTGCCGACTGAGCGTCGAAAGACGTCGACTTGTCCCCCAAAGATGCTGGCTGACAACCAGGGGGCCGTGGGGGTAGAGGGATCCACAACTTATACAGCACAAGCCAACCGTCGTGTTCCGACCACGCCACAATCTTGAACTTCGAAACAAGACCCCCTCTTGAGCATGGCACAACGGGCCCTGTCCGCTCGGCTATCTGCTCGTCACCGCTACACATTGGTTTATTCCCCCCAAAAAATCCAGCGGACATTGGACAATGGCTGGGCCCCACCCGGCTTCCACACACACCAAGCAACTGACGCCAGATCACCCACGACCCAGACGCTTGCCTGGCCGCAGCGAGACATGTCGGCATGTGTCCGTCTCAGACGTCCGTGGCATCAGTGTAACCGACCCAGACCAGGTTTCCATCCCTCGACCTCGCAGCCCAAGATCCGGGTAGGCAAGACGACAGAGTCCGTCCTCCTCCTCGTCGAAATGGGATCCAATCACACACCACTGGACCTCTTCGTGTTCCCCTCGGCCACCCGGCAGCGGACCCTGGACCGTGCACCCCTGGCGAAGTTCCCGTCTCAAACACATCGCCAAGAGACATGGCTGACCGCTCTCACACAAGTTCCCTCCACCCACAGTCCAAACCGCGTGGCAGCGGAGCCCGGCCCCACTCCACTCTCCCGCTAACGTCGAGCCCGGGGGTCAACGGGCGTGAACGACAGATCGAGACCGGAGGATGGTGCTCCCCCGATCTGTCGTTCGCCGGCGTTCACCGGCGAGCCAGACAGACAGAGGAAACGCCCTCCGCCGTCCGTACCCCCACCATATCTCTCCGGATCACCAACGGCGGCAGGGGTTGATTCCTGTTGCTGATTGCCGCTACTGTTTCGCCTCTTCCCTCGCATGCGCGTCTCAAGCTGGAGAGACACAGGTGCCGCCGATCTCGCTTGCGACGATGCATATCTTGGGCTGTTTTGGTACCATCAGTGGCACTGCCGGGATCATTCCCAGTTGCCTTTGCTTAGGCGAGACTGAGTCATGTGCTAGGAGCGTGATATCGGGCTCATACTAAGTGCAACGGCCATCATCTGCCGTCCACCCAGCAAGGGTCAAGGGCATGTATGCTTGGCCCCTAAGGGAACGGTATGTAACAGGGTGGATACAACGTCTTGTATCACTGTGGACCTGACTGGCGACATGTGAAAAGAAAAGACTTTTCAGTCCCCGCCCGCTGAGACACACCCGAGCCTAGATGTACGACGTGAAGGTCGGAAAGGGGAAGGCAAACCTGGCGCGTTCACATGAGAATGTCATGAGCGAAGGCATTTTGATACTCCTAACAATAGTCAGAGGATTGACAAAGACCGAGGTCAAGCAGTATCTCAGAAACAGATGTATGCAAGAGAAGAATAGAGGAATTTAGACATCAAGGAGAAAGAACAACAAGCCGCATTCCCTCAAGCTCAAAGCATCATGATCCATGACCGCAGTGCCGGAGACACGACGAGGGAGAGGCAAAGGAAGCGAGAGGCAAGTGAGCGTGACTATATCCCGCGAATATTCTCACCCACACATGTACATGCAGGGTGTGAGGAACAGGAATCCCGGCCACGACATACAAGTCGATAGAGCAACAATGTCAGAGTAAAGCAAGGGCTTCTCCCGGAGTGAGGCATCTCTCACTGAAGTGGCGTGAGAGAAAAGAATCGCAGCCGTGTTGAAATCGTGAAGACGCCTCTTTCGCTGAGTGACGTATGATAAAGTCCCAGAAGCCCAGTGAGAAACAGCCAAGGTCAAAAATATTCCCCAAGCAACGGGCAGCTTATCTCCTCTCACTAAATTCCCAGCACGGGAGAATGCAAAGAACAACCAATATCAAGAAGAGCCGCCTGGAAAACGTGCAGTTTCCACCTCTTGACCTCCAGCATGTCCACATGTAGGCCGAAATCAGGTTTTCAGCAATTATCCATCCTCTCGGGCCGCCCAGGGGTCAAAACAACACACCTGGCTCAACCAAGCCACTAACCAAAGCTAAGGACAGAGGATGAAGTGCTAACAGCCTCGTCTTAGACCAAAAACAAAAGATTGGGAAAGCGAAATAGTTCTAATACGTGATGAGTAACTCGGACCTCAAGACTCTAGCATTGTACATGAGACTAAAAAGCTTTCACAACAAAACACGCATCTTGTAAACACCACTCATCTTGTAAACACCACTCATCTCGTAAACACCACTCATCTTGTAAACACCACTCATCTTGTACACACCATCCATCTTGTTGACAAACCCTCTTACAATTATAGCATCACTAACCCCTGACATCTCGAAAGGGAAGGGAGTGAGAAGAACGAACTCCTAACGGCCAAGAAGGCTCGTGTCAAAACCCAAACCCAACCCAACCCAAAAGCAAACCAAAAATCTTTTCCGTGTACTCCTCTTCCCCCATTTTCCCAATCCAAACTCCCACAAAAACTCCGTTAAGCCCACTACCCCACAGACATGCCATCAATCCCATGACTCTCACCGCCCATCAACAAAGCAGTAGTAACCCAAACAATCCCCCACCCAACACAAAACAAGTCCCTCAAAGCGAAACCCTAACAGCAGCACCCTGCCTAGCTGACTTCCCAGCCGGCTCAGCAGCCGACCCAGCAGCAACAGCAGGCCTCTCCTTAGGCGTCGTCGCCTAGCGCGAGGCAGCCAGGCCGGACGGCTTCCCAGACGACTCGGCAGCCGACTCTGCAGCCGGCTTCTCCTTGGGCGTCGCCCATCGCGAGGCAGCCAGCCCAGCCCATCCCTCAGGGATCTCGTTGATCACCTTGGGCTTGGGGATCTCACCGCCGAGGACACCCTTGCGGCGGCGCGGGGGTTGGGCGGATGGAGTGGCCGGCGAGGCGGGTGTGACCGGGGTGGACGCGGCGGCTGGGGTGGTTGAGCCCGTGGTGGTGGTGCTCGGGGTGGTCTGGGCGGACGCAGACTCCTCCGTGGAGGGCTGCTGGTTAGGGGTGGCCCAACGCGAGGCAGCTAGGCCAGCCCAGCCCTCGGGGATCTCGTTGATCACCTTGGGCTTGGGGATCTCGCCGCCGAGGACACCCTCGCGGCGGCGCGGGGGTTGGGTGGCCAGCACGGCGGGTGTGGCCGGCGTGGTTGAGCCCGTGGTGGTGCTCGGAGTGGCCGGGGCGGAAGAAGACTCCGGAGTGGGCTGCTGCTTCGGGGTAGCCCAGCGCGAGGCAGCCAGGCCGGGCCAGCCCTCGGGGATCTCGTTGATCACTCTGGGCTTGGGAATCGGGCCGCCCAGCACACCCTTGCGGCGGCGCGGAGTCTCGGTGGGAAGGGTGGCCGGGATCACAGGCGGGGGCGGCGGAGTGGGAAGGGTGGCCGCGATGATGGGCGAGGGCGGCGGAGTGATCACGCCCGTGGAGTTGACGGGGCGCGAGTTGGCGGATGAGAGAGACCCAGACGGAAACATGATGAAAGGCGCGTTGGAGTTCGTTGTGTCTTTGTGAGTGTGTGAAGAGAGGGAAGAGGGAATGTGATGAGGGATGGAAAGAGGGATGTGGAACAGCACAAGGGGGCGATTATGTACTAACGCGACAGCATCTCGGAGCAAGGCTGATTGCCCGCTGCCCGAGTGTCCGACGGCATGTTTGTTATGGTTCTCCA
>FTIZ01742689.1_pt1 | contig 10408 bp, 12 predicted proteins | sample 1658381 | NCBI WGS metagenome assembly FTIZ01 (sample SAMEA3914822, study PRJEB12502) | metagenome | biome: forest; material: soil | place: USA | collected 2012-03-12 | depth 0.1 m
TGATGGGGCCCTGAACAGCCGATCGGGCCTTCAGCTACTGACGACGGGTGTTAGCAGGCCCGCTTCCACACACCGCGGCGTGAGCAAGGGGCTGCATCCCCGACCGTTAGGAAGAGGAGCGTGATATGGGATTCACTCTGGAGCCTGGACGTCAACTACGGAGCCGGACCTCAGGAATCCTGACCTCGGTTGAGGAGAAGGGGACGAATATAACAGCCTAGATAACATGAGAGAAATCTTTGTGTGTACAGATATTAAATACAGTGACCCTTCCAAACAACCCGGTCGAACTGGCGGCGCTGTCAGTTTCTTGGTGACCCCAGCATGCTCGCTCACGAAGCAGATTGCGCTTCACCTTCGCCCGCCTCCCCTATTTCTAAAGGAAGGATCTCAACCACCTTGCGGACGGGTTCCAGGCCGGTGCCCCCAGAAGAAATCTCAACCTCCCAACGGCCCAATGCCTTGATCCTGTCAGCATCATCGGTCAGGCCTAGGAAACGGATGTGCTCCGGCCCCAAAACGATGCGACTACCGTGAGGATCGTCAGCCAGAAGCCCCTTGATGTGGCCCACGACATCGGTGGCGGATACGGAACCGTAAATGGCCAACGGGGTGTTCCGATCGTGTGTCGCATCTGCATTCGCAGACGAGATAAGCGGGGAGACCGAGCGTGCCGGCGGAGGAGGGGCCGGTGCCGGGATCGGTTTGCGGTAGAACACGAGAGTCTCGGGAACGTTGGTAGACAAGAGGGTGTGGGCCTTTTCGGGCTGTGGGTAGGCATCATTAGCACCGCACATAGTGAGGTAAAAAGGGAGGGAAGTCGGCCGGCGTACAGAAGTGGTGATGACGGTGGCTGTCAGCGCCTCGGGCTCTCCGACATCTTCGACTTCGGCGACAGTACCGAAAGCGGTGTCCCGCTCACCGATGTCGCCGCGTGTCAGGCCAAGCTCACGTAAACGCAATGCCGTCATGTACTCTGCTTTGTTGTGCGGAAACCACTCGTTGCGCATCCGCCCTCGTTCGACGCGGAAGATGGAGTCTGGCCGGGTCTTGTTAGCTTGGATTGGGCGCGCAGCAGAGCAGAAGCCATGTGGAAGAGAATGCCCAGGCCTACCCTTGCGACCATACTTCGGGATATCCTCGAGCAGACGGACGGCGACGCCCTGGTCCTTCAGCCTCCTGGAGGTCTTCTTGGTGCGGACCTGCATCTGCACCAGCGACACGGCGCTGGCGCTGCCATTGCGGTTGCCGAACGGCTGCGCGAGCCTCCGCAGGCATGCCAGGCACGTCGGCGATCTGTTTGACAACGGCGCCGCCATTGTCGTCGGGCTTGGACGGGGAGAGCCGGGAGGAACTCGCGGAGGGCCGAGCTGTGTGGTGTGGTTGAATCGCTGTCGGTCCCAAAATTTCAAGACGGCCCGCCATGCGCTGCACTGCAGCTCGGTGCTGCGGGTAATTGTCGGGGCGCTGCAGGCCGGGGCTTGGCAACCACACCACTGAGCTGGCAGCATCAAGAATAATATGGAAGGTAATACCTACCTACCTAGGTGCCTACATGGTAGGTACCTAGGTAGGTAGGCACAGAATACATGCACGGATACGACCTGAAACAATACACCACCAACCTCAACACCACAGCTTTTTCCGAGTTGGCCTTCCGCTAATTATTCTGCGGGCCTAGTTCCTCCCACGCATGCACCCCATCCCAATATTGTGATCATCCCTCACATTATGCTCGGTCATCCTGCCGTTTACTTCTCCATCGTACCTAGTCATCAATAAATCACTCCCAGGGATTGCTTCGCCGGCCTTGTCCCTCTCAACCATGTGCCTGACCCCGACCGAGTCGACCCAGCCAGGCCTCGAGGTCTGCGGCCACTCCATCGACGATTTCCGTCTCGACAATTCCTTCCTGCCATCCCAGTGCAATTCCGACCTCCGCCCCGCTTACGCCGGCGACGCTGATGCTGACAGCAGCGCCGCTGACGGATGCCCCTTGCGACATGGTAGACCGCTGAATCTTCCACCCACCTGTCGCCTCGGCCATCTCCTGGCTCTCCCCATGGCCCCCGGGCATTGACCCGATGTTAGACACTTCCCATGTATGCTCGCGTGGCTTGCCAAGGTTGGAAAGCCAGAACTTTTGCCAGTCGGTGACGTAGCCAAGCATGCTCATGATATCGTCCTTGGGCAAGTTGGCAACACGCTGTTTCATGCTCCGTCCCAAGTCCGCGGCGGCTCGCCAGATGGCATCTTCCGAGGGCGCCTCCCGCAACGCTGCGACAGCAGACGAGTCAAAGGCATGAGCCTGACCCGTGACAAAAACGCCAAACAACCGTCGGTTGCCGCCGGGCTGCGAGCTGCCATCAATGACCGGGCGCAGGTCAATGGGCGTAGAGCTTTGGAAAGCATGGGCCTGCTCTGGGGGGACACGTCCGGCGAAGGAGGCCAGGGCGAGGGCGTGGAGCAATGGCGTAAGTGTCGTCTGGTTTGCCCTACACGCAGCGAGGATACGCATCACGGCGTCTGCGGGGACTGTGAGGAGCTTCAGTTTTGTTCGGCATGGTTCGCGGGCGATGCTCTTTCCAGCCCACGGCGCCGCGGGTCTCCGCCTCTGAAGCCAGGCGGGCCCGAGTTCACGCCACAGAGTCTGGGCCAGAAAACCCCAGGTCGTGGTGAATCCGACAAGCTCTTCCTGGGGTGGGACGAGCTCGCGGGCGCTCGGAATGTTCAGGATGTGCCCAGAAGGACGTGCCAGCGGGCCCGGAGCGCGATTCAGCTCTTCGAGGAGTTTGGTATGGAACAGCGCAGTGCTCCGTCCGTCGGCTATTGCGTGGTGCACCGCGAACACGGCATCGAACACCAACAGGCCGTCCTCAGACGCTCCGCCCCACACGATAGCAGTCAACTTCCAGGGCGGCCGATTCTCTATGCTGGGCCAGGAGCGATCGTGCTGGGCCTCCAGGATGTCGACGAGGGCGGAATCCTGGGCGCTGGAGTTCGTGTGCGCTCTCTCGAGGTACTCAAAGTGGTCTTCGAGATTGACAGACCGCCGCTGTATGAACCGTGGCGCTGAGGTATCCTGACCGACAATCCCAACGCTTAGGGACGGAGTGTCAAGAACGACGTTGGCAACGGCAGTCTCCACAACATCCCGGATGGCTTGACCTCGGAGCCTTGTCAGAGGGACCGAGTACCGGCATGTGTTTGCTACGCATTTGTAGAAACCCAGGGCGTGCCGAGATGACGAGTATATCTCGCTGTCCCCGGTATTAGCGCCGACGAAGAACACAGTCCACCAGAGCCCAGGAGCTGCACCATTGATCGGACAGAGGGGGAGATGTGTATTGACATACCAAGGCCCAAGTGGGCGGGCTGGCTCATGTAAGGTGTCCATCATTTTACTTTTACAAATACTGAGAGCTGTACAATGTACAGCGTGAAATCGCCGTCGGCCGGGCAGAAGACAGAGAAGACGGCTTCACGGACATTAATACAGCCCCTGTCGCGTGGTTGGTGGAACAAGGGGGTTGTTCTGTGTATTCTGTATTCTGTATTCCGCATTCCGTTTCCTGGGATCAACAACCTGACCCGGTCGTTGGCTGCAGACATGTCCCGTTGTCCCTCATTTGCAAATAGGTTCACTTTCAGCTAATGGTAGATGATATCCCATGACTTATCTTGTTGTCTTTCTCGTTGAGCTTAGAAAGAAAATGAAACCCAAACCTTGCTTGGTCAAGGGATTGCTCTCCAACGATACAAAATACACAGAGAGGACAAAATAACGTTACAGGGCCCGCCGCAAGCCAGCGGTTCCGATTGGCTGATCGCCGCTGCAGCCAGGGCGAACGGAGCTTGGGTCTGTTGCAGCCCTGTGCTTTTGAGGCAGCCCCGCTAATCTAGAGACCCAGGTAGCGTGTCAACCTCCCGCCAAGTCACTGGTCCAGTTGGCGGCTGCGCTGGACAGCAGCCCAGCACATGCTTGCTTGGTGTGTGTTCTCCCACGTTGGAGTCCAGCAATGCCCACTTTGCGCCGTGAACCAACAAGCTGCTCACCTTGACCTTCGATGTGTTCAGCACAGGGTGCCCGTCCGTTCCAGCATGACAGCGCATTCCTGAAGCTCGGCAGCGCCTGCTAATGTTATCGATTAGCTCTGGCGCGACCTGGCAGTGCGCGCAACGCGTCTGCATTTCTTGATCCCACCTGCGACCGACCCGACGATTTTCACCTCTTTTACCCGCGCGACGGCGATAGCAACACCAATATGGAGCGCGATGGGGCCGGCAAGGCCGAGCCGATCCCCAATTCGAGAGTCACGCAGCCAACTACCCGCTTCACCTCGCCGCTAGTCATCAACAGCGCTTCCCGACGAAGGAGCCTATTCTCGCGGCCACGGCCGAAGGAGGATCCGGCCCGCCCGACCAGCTCGGGCTCCGTCTCCGACCCCAAAGTCGCGTCGCCAAGCGGCACGAGGATTCCTCGCCTCGCCCAGCGGCCGCCGTTTACGCTTTCTGACGCCTACCAGCTGGCCGAGTATGAGGAGGAAGCAGCCCAGGGCTCGCCCAGCCCGGCACCACGGTTATGGCGATCCCGACGCGAGTCTGTCGAGCAGAGAACCGCCAAACCCGGGAGCCCTACCGCATCGGATGCGCGGCAGCGTGGTGGACTCAGTCGGCAGCCTTCAGGACTCTCGCGCCGCGACAGCCACGACGAGCCCAATGCTCTGTCACAGCAGAGCGACCATTCGGACAGCACCTTTGACGAAAAGCTCCGCCAATACGCGCGAGACAAGACAAGCCCCGAGGAGCCAGGCCGTCGCAGCAACGGCTTGTTTTCCAGATCAAGGCTTGGTACTAAGATTGTCGAGACGGGAAAGGGCCTACTGGTTCGGAAATCTAGTCGGAACAGCCTCGATACCTCTTCCTCGCCGCGGATTCCTAAAGCGACGACCAGCAGCCCATCACTTCTGCAACGACTATCCGGAATAAGACCCGGGTCGAGCGATGCTTCCTCGGCTCGGGAGCCGCTCGATTGGGCACACCCCGGCAAGAATGCTCACGACGACCTTCCACAATCAGGCGCAATCTTGCCAGGCCTCCAAACTCCGAACAGGAGCTTTGCCTGGCAAACCGAGGCCGACTTTACAGCTGGCGACTTGCAAGTTTCGGACAGCCCACCCGTGGCTGTTGGGCGGTACAATACCAAGATCGACGAAATCCGGGCCTTGGAAGCCGAAGTCAATGGCCGCTTCTCCCAGACTACCGACATTGAACCAGAAAATAATGCTCGAATCGACGCTGGCCGCGCGCGAGAAACCAGCCCCGCCCCAAACCCCGCCGACGATGCTGTTGAGTCGGACAGAGCCGCCAGGAGCGATTATGAGGTGGCTCCAGATAGCGAGGATAGAATCCCTAGCCACCGGCCGGCCAGTCGAGCAAGCATGAGAATGAGCGAGCCTAGATCGCGTGAGATTGAGGGCCTGTCTAAGAGGGCTCTCGCCACGGCTAGGCTAGATGAGTTTCGCGAGCGAAACATTAGGACATCACGCTCACCGTCCCCAGATATTGCACAAAAGACCAGTCAGGAGCCGATACGGGCTTTTTCCCCGCTCCGCGACCGGCTGCGGCGTCAAGAAAACAGGCCCTGGGTGGCCACGAGACAGACCGAGGAGGGTCGAGCTGCTGAGAGCGCACTTGCCCCTGCCCTTCCCGGTCAACATCATTCCCCGGACAATACTGCGCATGCAAGCCACAACCGCGCGCTGAGCTGGAGTCGGGAGGCTCGCCACAGTGGTTCACAGACAAAAGATGAAGCAGGCGATGTTCTGCACCGGTTAGCGGCCGCCTCAAGCAGCAGCCCAGCACCAGAAGCGCAGGTGCCCGCGGAGAGCCAATCCCCTGCAACTCGCGATCGGGACCAAACGGAGCGCGCAAGACAAAGGAGGCTGATTGGCGGCACTAAGGGTGTTGCCCGACCAACCGTTGGGTTTGCCGGCCTTTCCAGAACTTCGTCCGTCGAGTCAAACCTTGCCAAACGAGCAAGTTTTGTGCATTCCGACTCTGACCCCACAGAACGCATAGAGGGCGAGATGAACCTCTTCGCCCCTCAGGAGAATCAGTCGGAGCGTGGTTCATTGCGAGTCCCGTCGCCAGAGCCCGAGGAGGAGGCCCCCAACGAGACCCCAAGGCCCATCAAGCTTGACCCCCTGACACAACCGACCCCGAGGGTCACAGGGGCGTTTGTTGAGACACCGGCCACGGTCAAGGTGGAGAAGCCCGAAAGCCCCTCCACAGGCCCAGTTGACGAACTGCACAAAAACGGCCGCAACCGTCCAAGCGCAGATAGCAGTGGGGAGCCCAAACCACCCATCGCACGAGACGGGAAGGATGGTGTGAAGGGGCGCCAAGAGCAGCGTACACAGTCGTCCAGGGGCGACCGACCGTCTGGGCGTTCATCATCTGTCTCTGCTCGCCGACGTGCCAGATCGTTGTCTCGAAGCCGGACCCCGTTGATCAATTCAGCCAGGCTACCCACCGTTCGGGGCGACCTGTTGGAAATCCAGCGGGCCAACCAGATCGACGACTCGACGCTGGACGACGTTGCCGATTTACTCATCCCTCATGTCCCGAGCTCGCGAGGAGGAAAACCCGAGCCGGCCAAGAACGACAGTCTCAAGAAGCTTGATAGGGAGGAGCTAGAAGCATACGGCCGGATGAGCCGGTCACTCGAGACTGGGCTCCTCGGCATCCGAGTTGCAAAGGAGGGGATTACACGTCTTGAGAAAAAGGTTGCCGATTCAGGCATCCAGGAGCACCCGCAACACACGGCTCACAGCGACAGCCCCAAGGAAGAATCCTCGCCGTGTCCCTCTTGCCGGAGCTCCCGGCTCGCGGCGGACGCGCCCGTGACATACGTCCACCTGCCCCTACCTCGCCTCTGGCACCGGCAGGAAAATTTCCGGTTCACATTCCTCGGACTCAGCCTGTTCATTTTGTCCCTCTGGTATATTGCAGAGTCATGGATGTGTTTTCAGTATTGCAAGCCGGAATACTGCTATCCTGGGACACCATGCGACTGGTCTCCGGAGGATCCGGACTGGGGCTTTGCAATCCCGATGAAACTAGACCAGTGGACGAGTGGCGGCATGGGCGGACGTCTCGTGCGCCGGATCCGCCCCGAGGTGGAGGATTGGTTGGCCGACATTTGGGATGCCGCCACGGGGACCGACATCACCGCTGTGGACACCTCTCGCTACGGCTGGGAGAAAAAGCGGCAGCATCGGAGACGGCTGGCCAAAAAGGGACTTGGGAAGCCGTTTGTCGCGCGGCAGGAGGATCAGGCCGTCCTCAGCGGGTGGAAGTCTGTTAGGGAGGCTAGTGAGAAGGCCCAGAGAGCGCGGGAGATGGGATATGAGGTGATAGACGAATATGAGAGCATTGGTGGCGACGAGAAGCTGTAGCAAATTTGGTGAGAGCTGTTGTCGTCAACATGGTGTTTGCCACCTTGGAGACCAACGGAGTGTCGGTTTGGGGGGCAAGGCGTTGTTGGCTGGATTTGCTGGGTTTTTTAGAAGGGTTCTATCTTGATGAAGGAAGGAATGCTGGGAACCGTGGCAACGTCTCCCGATGTCTGCTGTACAAATGGAGAAGGGCGGGAGGGGGCGTGAGAGCAAGGTGCATACCATTATTCACTTGGGAGTTGAGAGATCGATGTTTTGCGGTCTCTCGATGGCGCGTTTGTACAGAATACAAGTTGCCCATCTATCTACTGCGCTGCTTCGGCGGCATTTCACAAGTCGTCTGCATGGTGGTTTCGAGGAGAGTGAGGTGGGCCAATATGGCGTCGACGGCTAATGTCTATGTGTGTTCTTCGTTCTTCGTCTACCTTTCAGTTGAGTCGCAAACCCATGATGGCCTCTTCAGCTTTCTGGTTGCATGCCTTGAGTCGCATAGCGTCTTGGGCCTTGTGTTGTTGCTCGTCCCACGCAAGCTTGCTCACCCGCTCTCCGTTGTCTCGGACAAAAGCTCGGACAACGTCAGCGTCGTAAAATCCATCCGCGTTCCTTAGGTTCGGCGGAGTAAATCCATAGGACAGGTCTTCCTGCATGACAATCTTCCGCATGGCGGAGAGCAAACATGATCTGCGCTGCGGTTCCATGGTGCCCGGGATCAACTCCTTGAGCAGGGATTTCATCTGGTCCTCGTCCCTGTTAAGCTGCCACTCCTTCAACCGCCTCTTGTATTCCGCCTCGACGAAAAAGCGGGCAAAAGCCTCATCTCGGACCATGGTTCGAATCTCCTCGGTGGATGTGCCTAGGCCTCTTTTCACGAATCTCCCCTTCTCGCGCAGTCCGGGAATGTACTCATTGATCCAGCGGCGATAGACTGGGCGACCTTTCATCCGCCGGCGGTCATTTGACTTGAGCTTTTTCCGCCCTTCTTCCCCGCCCAAGACCCCGGATCCGGTCGTGTCGCTTTCGGCATCGCCGTCCACTGCTTCTCGAACGTGAAAAAGGCGGCAGGTTGTCGTGTACTCGAACAGGGCGTCCACCGACTTGAAAGGTTCGGCCCAAAAGCCCTCGACCTTCATGCCCAGGAAATGCAGGATATCGACGGGGTCCCGGCTGAGACACACCTTGGCCTTCTTGCGGTTGAACGTCTCGATCTCGGGTATCCTTAGCCACAGCGCTTCCTCGTCGACTGTGAGGCCAAATGGACGGATGGTGCTTCCGAGAAGATTCCAAAGGTCGCCGTGAGCATGCTTGTAAAGGATCTGGAAGCGTCTCGTCAGTATTGTTTGTTCCCGATTCAGGTCGTGCCCTCCCACCCAGAGCTAAAATGCTTACCCAGCAGAGCTGGTCCATGTCTGGGCAGATGTTGATGTCGACCTGGATAAACTTGTCTCTTGATTCACCAGAACCAGGTGCTTCTCCGGGAGCCAAGTCATGTTCCTCCATGTCCAAAGGCCACGGGATGGCCAAGTTTGCAGAGGACCCGTGGACGATGGCATGCTTGGCAGAGAGGCTGCGTTGCACGACCGCCAGTAGCTCGTGCGGCGTCCTGGGCGCCAAGTCATGCTCGGTGGCGGGGAATACCACACGCCTCTCGAGAGCAACGAGGATATCAATGTCGCCGTAGTCATTCTTTCCCGGCCCTTCGATGGGTGTCGCTACGCACACAAAGAGCTCCCGCAAGGCCGCCTGGCAGTGAGAGAGCACACGCTGGTATACCTTCGGGGGCATCCGGGGCGTGTACGGCGGGTCGGGCGCCGAAGAGAAAGCCGAGCCGCCCATGGCGAAGATGCTATCGTGTTATTGAGATGTTGTGAGATGTTGTGGTACCGAGGTGTTGGTTGGGGATGTTGTCCGCACAAGGGCATGGGTCGTCGACGGGAAAGAAGGCGAAGACGAAAGCCGAGGCGGGCGATGGGCGAGCAGGCGAAGAGAATATGATTTGAGAGAGAAAGAGCAACGCAGATTTATGAAAGAGTTGAAGATTACTTCCATGGGATCTGGTCTATCTACCCGAGCTGAGGTCGCTGAGGCTGGCGCGAGGCTGGCGCGAGGCTGGCGTTGGGAAGCTGTGGGATGAGGTGGAAGGCCTCCGTGCAGCAGGTACCTTCTATGTACCTCCAAAGTTTCCATTCTCTCTCTCCCATGGGATGTGATGGTTGAGACGGGAGTCACCGCGAGGCTGTTTGAAGGCCCTCCCGCCAGTTCCCCACCAGATTCCCGCTTACCCATGCCAACGGCCAGTCGGGCCATGATTCGACACTGCATCACGATCAAGAGGAAGCTCCATCCTTGCTTGGCCTGTGTGGGTGACTGCAGCGCGGCGTGACAAACAGCGACTGGTCTGTGCTCAGTCACACAGGTGGGGCAGCTCCCAACAACCCCCCCACGGCAAGGCAGGGTGGGCCTCTCTTCCCCGAAGCAAACCAACCGCGACGCCCCCCATTCAAGCCGCCAAAACTCAGCATCCCGCACTTCAGAGGCTGTGGTGGCCGTTTGTCAACCATGGAGAACGGTGCAGTTACCCAGGGCGAGGGCAAGGATCCCTCAGGTTTCCTGAGCGAGATCATCGGGAACCCCGTCACTGTCAAGCTCAACTCGGGCGTCGTCTACAAGGGTGAGTCCTCACTCAGTCCTTCACTCCGGCCGCAGACACGGCGTGAGGCCGTCCCAAAATGACCATCTGCTGATCACGGGCCTTCTCGCCGTGCAGGGGAGCTTCAGTCGGTGGATGGGTATATGAACATTGCGCTGGAAAAGACGGAAGAGTTTGTCAACGGCGTGAAGCGGCGGAGCTATGGTGACGCATTCGTCAGGGGGAACAACGGTCAGTGACTCCTCCCTTCACCAGCTGTTTTTGGTATTGTGTCTGACAGTCACAACTAGTCATGTACATC
>FTIZ01005163.1_pt3 | contig 10406 bp, 8 predicted proteins | sample 1658381 | NCBI WGS metagenome assembly FTIZ01 (sample SAMEA3914822, study PRJEB12502) | metagenome | biome: forest; material: soil | place: USA | collected 2012-03-12 | depth 0.1 m
GGGGTTAGCGAGGGTTGAGAACACCGAAGGAAGGGTAGAGGGGAGGGCGGCTGCTCACTACATGACCATGGGGAAGAGACACTCCATGGTGTAGCAGAAGCGGTCGATCTGGCTGGCCACGTGGGTCGCGCTCTGGGCCGAGGACTGGAACGAGTAGGTCACGGCGCGCATCGTGCCGATGACGGCCAGGAACGTCAGGCGGACCTCGGTGCTGCGCATCAGGTACCGGAACAGGCCCGTCGAGAGCCCCGCGCGCGCGAGGGCGTTTTTCTTGGCCTGGGCGAAAGTCGACAAGAGGTAGAAGGCGCTCAGGCACTCGAGCCCCGCGATCAGGGGGAAATAGGCCATGTGCAGGCGGTCAATGGTCCTTTGGAGCCCGTCGTCGGAGCCGCCCTCGACGATGAACCGGACCCGGGCGATGGCGATGTTGATCCGCACGCCGACGATAGCCACCATGATGATCCAGAACAGGCCCGCGAACGTGTACCATCGCCTGTGGGTCAGGACACGGCTCAGGATGATGTAACCGTAGAAGGACAGTCCCGCTTCTTGCACCTATAGCAAAGAGTGTGAATCTTGTGTCCCGTGTCAATGTTGGAGGCTTGTTGAGGAGTGCGTACCAACCACAGGATATCCGCAAACGCAGCAGCAACAGCTTGGTTCACAACCGGTGGGGATGTCAAATAATAAGCGTAGAAACAGAGGCCATTTGCCACGGCACAAGCAGTCGAGGTGATGAGCGGAACGGCAGCAATCGGAGAGAATCTCGTCGCGGTGACGACGAGGAGGCCAAAGAAGACATTGGCCGCTCCGATCATGCTGAGAATTGCCCAGCTCAGCTCGAAGAATACGGGGTCATCCGCCATCGTGGTCGATAGAGCCGCGCCCACACCTGATACGATGCAGTAGGCTGGCGCCGCAAAGAGGAAGCGGCGGGAATCATTGCTGGAGGTGTTCGTATTTGAAGGGCCGGCTAACGGAGGCCGGTGGCGATCAGAACTTGGCGGTTCTTTTTTTGTTTATACCCGAAGACCTAATTACTGACCTGGAAGGCTAGAACTGCCGTCGCCTTTTGCGGGGAGTTCTCCATCGTGCATGGATCACCATCGCTATTTGGAGGGATGCTCCTTGAATGCAATGGAGGGCTCGCCGCTGTGGTGTGCTCGATATATCCCGGATGGGAGGACAAACCGTTTTTGGGCGTCACCAAGCCTTAAGTACCTGACTGACTCCCAATCACCCCAACTTCAGAGGTTCGTGGCATGACCGTGACGCGTCGGATTTTGAGGTGACGCATTTCCACGTGGGGGCACGCGCGCCGGAAGACCTGTCCGGTTCTCTTTCGAGTTCGGTGGTTGAGTGCTGGATTTTGGCCACCAGCTGTTCAGGGGCTGCACCCCGCAAGTCTGCAACGAGACTGGAAGCAAGATGGAGAGAGATGGTGACAAGCTGTGACCGCATCTTGATGCTCCACGCATTGCAGGAGGCGGCAGGAGAACTGCCCGATCCCCGATATGCGGGTCCCCTTTTCCAAGATCGGACGAGATGTCCCCACGATGGCGCAGTGAAACCGACTAAGACATGCTGATGGAGAGATCTGCGAATCAATGTCAGCCCCCGTGTGTTTCAGAAGTCCTCAGCCAATGCGAAGCAAACCTAGCCAAGGCAAACCGAGTAAGTAAACCAACGTAAATTCAAGAACAGACATTTTCACTCATATTCTCCTTATATTTATTACTTGGCTTGATTGCTGTCTTTACGATGTTGCGGGAAACGTGCTTAGGGTTTTGATATTCAGTGATATTGTCTTGATGTTGGTGGAAGTCGCACGGTTATCTTTGGTATATGTCGGTGTTGCGTCGACAAAGACACTCTATATTCCTGAGCATTACAAGAGACGCCGGGCATGCATATGGCGCGTGTGTATGTATTTCCTCCAGCAAGCAAGCTTCCGTCGAGATGACAGCGGATGCATGTGAGGCATGTAGGGTATGCAGGCCCATGAAGTCGAAGGTATTAGAGCAGATCAATGTAATGGGGTTGTCAAAAGCGTTCCTCGGACCATGTGTCGTTCTCAGGCTCTCTTCATTCTACTCGCCCATCCATTCTTCGGCTCATCGCCAACACCGCCCTGCTGAATTCGCCCACACCATCGGGCATCGCACCTCAAGGTGTTTATTGTTGGTCGTCCATGATGTATCGCGGCCAGTCCTTCAATAACCCCCCGCTAGAGACGACGATAAATTGGAAACCCGACGTGTATCCGGGCATGACCAGAAGCACTGCGTCGTCGAGTGTCGATGGATCCCGGCTAGAGCACGGGGTGATCGGGGAGGTCGAGTGGAAGCCGGGAAAGAAAGAGTATGCCGTTATGCTCACGCTCGCCCTCATCTCCTTGATGGTGGCGCTGGACGCAACGATCTTGGTGTCAGTGTTGCCGGTGAGTAATTGCATCTCGGATTTCGGTCCAATTCCTGGCGAAAAAGAGCCTGCGCTGACGGTCTGACAGAGGTTGGCAACAGACCTAGGGGGCACCGCAACGGATGCATTCTGGGCAGGGACGTCGTATCTACTCTCGTGCGCCGTGTGCCAGCCGTTCACGGCGGCGCTGTCGGACATCTTTGGACGCAAGGAGATGCTCGTCGTCTCCGTACTGTTCTTCACCCTCGGCACCGTCCTTTGCGCTCCCATCGCTAAAGACTTCACCGTCTTCTTCGTTGGCCGCTCGATCCAGGGCATTGGGGGTGGTGGCATCATCACCATGGGGCAGGTCATTTTCGCCGACATCGTTCCGCTGCGACAGCGGCCAAAATACTTCTCGCTAGTGCTGGCAGCGTGGGCGCTGGGCAGTGTTTTAGGTCCGCTGATTGGGGGGCTGTTTGTCGAACATGTCATTTGGCCGTGGTGCTTTTACATCAACGTGGGTTCCTGTGTTCCCGCCTGTGATGCTGGGGCCGAATTTCGCCACTGACTCTGAATATTTGCTAATTATTTCCAGTTTCCGTTCTGCGCCCTGGGTCTTGTCCTGGTCCCCATCTATATCAAGCTCAAGACTGTCAAAACGTCGCTCGTCTCTAAGCTCTGCCGCGTCGACTGGGTGGGAGGCTTCTTTTTCATCGGCGGCTTGACTAGCTTCCTGGTCGGCATTTCGTGGGCTGGCATCCAATTTGAGTGGAAGAGTGCCCAGGCCGTCACTCCCATGATTATCGGCGTCGTCGGCGTCACCATCGCCATAATCTGGGAAATCTACGGCGCCCGGGAGCCCTTTCTTCGCCCATCGCTCTTTTGCTCCGTCTCAGCCCTGGCCACCTACGCGTGTGCCCTGTTCCAGGGTTTTATCGTATGTTTGTCTTGTCCCAACTCGCGCTGGACGCTTTGCTGATACCAAACCGCGGCTCCAGCTTTTCTGCGCGCTTTACTACATTCCCTTCTATTTCACCGCCATCCGATTTCAACACCCCACGCAGTCGGGCCTAGACATCTTCCCCGTCACCTGCTTCCTTCTCCCCGGCAGCATCGTCATCTCGTTGATGACCACCCGGCTTGGCCGGTACCGGTGGGCCATTTGGAGTGGCTGGGTGGTCACCGCACTCGGCTGCGGCCTCCTCGCGCTCCTGGATGTTAACACGAAGACACCAGTCTGGGCCGTCATCCTTGCGATCTTTGGCATCGGCCACGGGATGCTCCTCACGAGCGTTAACATCGGAATCCAGGCGGTGAGCCGCGTGGAGGACGCCGGTCGGGCCGCAGCCATGTACGCCTTCATGCGCACGCTGGGCATGTCGATTGGCGTCGCAGTTGGAGGGACCGTGTTCCAAAACGTCATGATCAACAAGCTCAACGCTTTGGGGCTGCCTCACAGCATCGCGCACAACTCCGAGGCTTACGTTAAGATACTGGCCGCCATGGATCCAAAGGATCCCGAGCGTGTCGCTGCTGTACAGGCCTGTAAGCCCATACCATCCCCTATGAAAATCTTTCTTGGTGCCTCGTGCTGACTGATTATTTCAAGATCTTGCTGGTTTCCATGGCGTCTACTGGACGATCACAGGCGCCGCGATTGCCTCGTTTGTCATCAGCTTGATCATTCGGAAACACAGCATGGACAAGTTTCTCGAATCCAAGTTCAAACTCAAAGGAGCGCGAGCCCTCCCTGTGCCAACCGCTTCATCCCCACCAGTCAAATCCGAGTGCAGATCGATGTCGGCGGTAACCTGCCTCCCGCCAATTTTTACCTTCTCACCTCTCTCCAGTCCAAAAGCATCGCTTCATAGCTCGGAGAGCACATATGCGGGTTCGAAACAATCGCAACCGTCACCGACGGCGCAATCACAAAAGCCGGACGCGAGGGAACAATTGGGGGAGTTACAGACCGGGGTGCAAATAATACAACCACTGCACACGAATGGGCAATCGCAAGGGGTGCAGACCGAAGACCTGGAAAGCGAACACGGCAGTCAGGGCGAAGCAGATGTAATACGCCAAACGACGGCGGTGGCGTATTACATCCAACCCGGGGGCAAGGTGTTTCGTGTGGTGGATGATGGCGACCCAGGGCCAAAGTTCGACGATGGTGACCCGGGGCCAAGCACCATGAGGGAGCCGGTCAGTGCGAGCCGGGAGCACTTCAACGATGAAGTATACACTAGTGAGGGGGCATACACTAGCGAAGAAATCAGCAGCAGCGAGGAGGCTATCAGCAGCGAGGAAGTCATTAGCAGCGAGGTGTTCAGCAGCACTGAGGAGGGCATCAGCAGCGACGAGGTCATTGGCAGCGACGAGGCCAATAGCAGTCAGGAGGACGACAGGGGGCAAGGGGTAACGCATCCGGACAACAAACACTTCCTGGATTTCGACTCAAGCTCGCCGGAACAACCGCCGGCCTTAGGAAAGCACGAGATTGTGGTGGACAGCCCTGCTCTCGCAGAGATATTCAAACAGGCGCCGGAGGTTATTGAAGGGTAGGCGGACCGAGTTGGTTGTGTGTTGGAATAATACCCATTTATCTCAGGCGTTTTGAATTTGGATAGAGTCTATGCTGTCCACTCGGATTCGTTGACTCCGCGTTAATATGACAGGACATGGTCTGCTTTTTTTGGGAGTGGCCGAAGTGGCCGGAATGGGTGTAAAATAGCAGCATATGAGAAGAAATCAGTATAACCAAGTCCCTTCATTTTGACTCCTGACCAGCGCCACCCTTCCAATGAAGCCACCCTCGGACTCTTGCGGCAGAGACGACAGACATGCAGTGATGGCAGCGGCTTGAACCTGTTACATGTACTTCTCCAAGTTTTCTACTTACATCTCCTGGCCCGTCCCCTCCACATCACTCCCAAAAAGAAATAGTCCGGCACTCGATGCTCGACCGTGGCTTCGCATCCGGGAAGCTCGCGTCCCAAAACGCCGAGTGCGGCACGCGCCAGCCCAAGCCCGGGCCCCTATTCCCACTATCATGAAACTTGAACAGCAGCGCCTCGTCCTTCTCCATATTCGAAAAGTACCACCACCGATGGTCGGGGCTATGCCGGAAGATTGCCGCGGCCAGCTGCGCGTCGTCGTCCATGGGCGCGAACATGGCATCCCCCTCGGGGATCTGGTCCACCACCCACAGCACGTTGGGCGTGCCCTCGTCGTCGCGCACGCTGCGCGCGTCGCACACCGCCAGGGGGCAGTCCTGCGGCCCCGGGCTGAAGGTGCGCCAGAAGGAAGACATGATGAAGCGCTTGAACCCGGGGCCGTCGGGGCGCGCCTTGGCGTACAGGCGCTGCGCGGCGCGGAGCTGGCGGGAGGGTTCCGTGTCGACGTGTACCTCGCCCGCGGCGGGCTGCAGGCCGCCGTAGTGGCGGTATCCCTCGGTCTTTTTGGCCCCGTCGGCGGGCTTGGGCTTGTCGGGGATGTCGCCCGACGTGCGCAGCATCCAGCCCTGGGCGACGACGAGGTCGGCGCCGTAGGCCGCCTTGACGTGCTCGCACACTTCGGCCTGGTAGTCGGCCTCGACCTCGGCCTTGTCGTGGAAGTTGGCCACGCGCGTGGGCGCGTCGATCAGCCGGAAGCCGTGCCGGTCGTACGAGAAGTGCTCGCGAATGGTGCGCCCGTCGCGGATGGTCGTCGGGTAGGGCCCGTAGGTGCCTGTGTTGACCTCGACGCCGGACGAGACAAAGCGGCGGTTAATGTCGGGGCCGGGGAGGAGGTAGTGGAGGTTGGTCTGCGCGGTGCGGACGGTCTCTTCGATGCTGTCGTCGATTGCCATTGGAACTGCTTGTTTGGTGACTCGGGAGTAGGTTTTGTCCTGAATTTGAGGTTTGAGATCTAAGACCGGCGAGAACCTGTCTGTTCTTTTTATATCATCGAGACTGTAGCGAAATCAGGTCCGTGAAGTCCTTATCCTGGATGTTGATGGAGGTAGGTACCTAGGTACGTAGGTATAAAGGAATGCCGAGCCGATGAGGGGTGATTGGTCCAGTTCGGAGCCCGAGCGTGTGAATGCGGGGGCATTCGGGGAATTATGAGTTGCTCATGGAACGCGACACGCGGCTCCCGGAGGTTGGAGATGCTGGGTGGGAGCCGAACCCCAAGGCGGCAAAACTTCTCCGCCCGGTGACGACTGTAATGTTGGGGAAAACGCTCAAAGCGGCATTTAGCCCCTAATGCCCGCGCACCGTACATAGTCGGAAGGGCGCGAGAGAATGTGGGCGATAGTAGAAACACTCGGCGGTCTGTCGATGGCCCGATGTCATTTCGGTCCCGCGTGTTGTTGTTTCTTTGAGAAGCACCACTCACACAATGACCATGATCGTGATCATAATCATACCGGAGTTGAGCTCAACCCGTTGCCTTAGGCCTGCAGTGCATCAAACCCCGCATTTTCTCGCGCCACGTGGCAAGGACTAAGATCGCATGTAAACTTCCGAGTACAGGAGCGTGTCGATAATGCTAGCGTGTTACTATGTCCTCTCCACCTGGTTGGGGTAGCGTTCCGGAGTGAGAAGAGTTTGGGGGTGCAGACGATTTTGACTTGGCGGAGCCTGATTTTGGTCCGGCGGGGCCAGTCAGCTCAGTTAGCTCTCAGTGACAATTGCGTCCACTCACATTCGCCAGCCAAGTTGGCTCGGGTGACCCCAAGCTGAAGGATGCGAAGACGCGCGACTCAGGACCAAGGATTCCGCAATATTATTCCGTGCCTGGGTGTGACCAAGTGACCCGTGCTGTCCAGGCCCCTGAAATAGCGGCACTGGTCTGCCCAGTCCGGCTTCTCCAACGGCAAGATCTGTAATTAATAGTACCTAATTTAATTAGAGTGCATGCTGCGGTGGCTCGGGTGGGAGAATGACCAATGCAAGGCGAGAGCCCTAACCCTGAGTGATCCCCGATGCACGGGCCACTTGCCCGTTTCACTGCGGCCCCGGGGCATGCTGGCATCTGGTTGGCTGCATCAAAATAAGCCCCGACAAGGCCCGGCCGGGGCCCACACGGCGCGCCGCACCGATGGCCGGGGGCCAGCACCGGTCATGAATCGCTCGGCCCACTATTCCGTTTCTGTGCCTCACTCAGATCGGGTGTGGACCCGCCCCAGTTGCCAACCGTTGCTCTGCGGTCAAGTTTCAGGGTCGTTTGTGTGTACAACTTGGCGCTGGGCCTCGTCCGATGCATGCTCCAGCCCGATGCCCCCTGGGACCGACTCCGGCCGACTCCGGCCAGCTTTGGTCTGAAGTATCACCACCTCCAACGGGCCGTCAAAACCTGGCTGTTCTGTTTCAAAATCTCGGCTAGTTTAATGGCCCTTGACTTGTTTCTGTCAGAACTATAAGACAACCAGGTCGACGACGCCGATCTTCTTTCCACTTTCCACTGCATCAGACGATTCCAGATCGACAACCATCTCTCCTTGCCCAAGGTCTCCGCCATTTCTCCATTTTCTCAAGACTCTCTCGAATTTCCACACCAACCACAAAACCACCACAAAAATGCACTTCTCAACCCCCCTTCTGCTCCTCCTCCCCCTCACCACCGCCAAATTCACCGACACAATCACGGGCTTCTTCGGCGACCCCGTCGGCCTGATCAACTCGCTCCCCACCTGCACGCGCAGCTGCGCCGCCTTCGCCCTCTCCGACGTCAAAAAGGCCTCCTGCCCGGGGGAACTCTCCAAGACCTCCTCCACCAACGACACGCTCTCCTGCTTCTGTAGCGACGGCGGCAAGACCTGGGAGAACGCCACGCAGTCCTGTTTTGCTGACATCGACAAAGCCGTCGAGGACAACAAGAATAAGGGAAAGGGGGATGATGATGAGGCGCTGGATGAGTGCAAGGGGGAGTACAAGGCCGGCAAGATGACCGATGTGTGCAAGGCTGTGGGGGAGATTGATGCTGGGGATGAGAAGAAGCGGAATGAGACCGTTGAGGCGTTGACTGGGATGTATAAGGAGGCCTGGGAAGGGTTGTTTAAGGCTCTTGACGAGGCGATCAATGGGACGGCCAAGGGGAGTGGTGCTGCGAGGGTTGGTGGGACGGGTCCTGTGCGTGGGGTTGGCGGGCTGGTGTTGGTTGTGGCGCTGGGGTGTGCTGTTGCGATGCTGTAGAAGATGGTTTGGACATGTTTTTTTGGCGTCAAGGAGTTGCTGTAGAGGAGGAGCTAGGGCGTAAGTGCCGGCGTTGAGGTTGAAGGGTTGTTTGGTGGTTTCTGTCTTGGTTTCGTCGGGGTGTGTGTCGTCCACAGTCAATGTCTTCTCGCTTGGAATCCCCTTCATGTGTCTCATGAACAATTGTGTGAAGAGATCGTGGCATTAAGCTCCATATCATGGCAACACAGCTTGTTCAATACAAGTGCACGAGATGTTCGCCCATCGCTCAAATGGCATCCACCGACCACTCCTACACCCCTCCAAACGCATTCCCGATAACAAAGCACAACTTGCCTCTTTGCAGTATGGCGGTGTGGGTCGATACCGGATAGGCAACAACCTTGCGTTGCCATGCTCACACTCACCTCGGCTTCATTCTGCCAACCTTGCCCAGGTTACTTTCCCCCCAACTGTCCCTTCCAAGACTTGGCTGTGTATATCCAGCTTATGAGCTGCGTATGGTCATAGAAATGCTTCCCAGATCAGCTCTTGTTGTAAGTAGGCTCTCTTGTCGGCATGCGTGGGCACCATCCTGATCTCAAATGACCTCGGATCGCCTACTCCGACAGTAAGCCGACGATATCCATGTATCGTCTGCAGTTAGACCCCGTTGTCTAACTAGTGCTGCTGCTTGGGCTGCCACCGTTGGTTTTGCGGCCCTGCTTGGGAACACTGGCGGGGTAGTGCACAGCGGTCAGGCTTTCAATGTGGGCAAGATATGGTAGCTTGCAGTATGCCTTGCCCCTGCGGTATTTGCACTCGGGGTTCTGGCAGATGTGGCCGTGAGTGCACCCCTCCAACCGGCACGCGCCTTTTCGCGGGCATGGCTGAGATCGGGCGAGCGATTCGAGGGGCGTCAGTAACTCTGGCTCGAGTGGCTCGTGATCGAATTCACATCGATCACCCGCGTCGCAGGACCCTTGCAGTTGGAAGCTGTTGCACACGCGGCGCTTGTCGATGCGGACCATTAAGCGGGCAACAAGATTGGCGCTAGACGGTGGCAGGTAGGCATCGAGGCGGTGGCCAGATTCGTTGACCGCAACGCAACCAGGGAGTATTTCGTGCTTCTTCGGCAAATTGGCCAAGAGCGTGAGCGTATTTGCCCCGTTGGTGGGCGGTGGGCTGGTAGACGACGGGAGGTCTGTGAATTGTTGCCCGTTGCTTCTTGGGCCGTCGGGCGGATTGGCATGGAACAATTTGCAGTACTTGCCATAGCGGCACTTGCCTACCGGGTAGAACAAGCACGCTGGTTTCCGATCATCGCTGGTGGTGGATCCCGGGGTTTCTGGCGCTGGTACTGGGCCGGTAGGCTACCCCGTCGAGGGGCGCATGGCGGAAAACGCTACGGAACTCCTCGGTACCCATGCCCAGCTTTGTGAACTGGTCGTGGAACCGGATGCCGGGCGTCTTCACAAGGGTAAACTTGGAGCTGTTGCCGGCGAAGGGCGTAAGCTCGGTAACGTAGCCGACATCGTGGCAGCCGGCAAAATAGATGTGCTTGCACTGGGTATTGTCGGCGTAGAGACGGAGCAGAGCGCGCAGCTTAGAATCTGCGTTCTCCTTTAGCTCTCCGGCGTCGACAAACTCGGTCAGGCCGTAGGAGCGGTTGAAGCTGGCGATGAAGGGGGCAATCGACCGGCTGTCGCCGCCGACCACGCCTGTTTTGGCGAGTGCCTTGGACAAACCAAAGACATTGGCGTAGATGCGCACCATGACCTGGCAGTGCTCCAGACCCTTGGTCCGCAGGCTGGCCTGGACCTCGTCATTCAGCGCCTGGGCCGCGGC
>FTIZ01751748.1_pt1 | contig 10405 bp, 14 predicted proteins | sample 1658381 | NCBI WGS metagenome assembly FTIZ01 (sample SAMEA3914822, study PRJEB12502) | metagenome | biome: forest; material: soil | place: USA | collected 2012-03-12 | depth 0.1 m
TTTTTTTTTTTTTTTTTGGCTTTGCCCGGCGACGAGAATCGAGGTCAAGACTGACCAGGGGCGTTTCAACGAGGTTGCAGAAGGCGGGTCAGGCCCGGTCTGGCCTGCATGCAACTCACTCGAAGTTGACGCCCGTCTCTGGCGCCGCCTCATTCAGCCGGGGCGGCCGCTGCAGGTCCTACATGGCGTAATAAGGGTTTGAGCTTGGATGAACTAAACTGAAGCTCCCTGGCCTCAGTCAAGCGATTCGTGTGCAGCTTGTCGACACGTCGGCAGGCAAAAGGAGAGGGAGAAAAAAATCTTCTCCTCAGCCGAGCTGCTGGCACCATTCGGTCCCGAAGCTTCGATAATGACTCCTCGATAGGAAAGGTCCAGATCGATGCTGGGCTGGACCTCTGCTGAGTAGGCAAACATTTTCAGCTTGCTATGCACACACCACGACCGAGCTTGTCCGCTGCAGGAATAACGTCGAGGCTAGGGCAATCCGCTAGGCGGCCAATGGAAGGCCCTGGCTGGCAACCACACGGCCAACACGCCACGGCCATGTGTGTCGAGGATCGTCGATTTCGATAGCTCACTTTTGGACTCCAGCTTGGCGCTGCCCACGAACCATTGCACCAGAGACAGTTCCTCCGAGAATGTGAGGGCTGAGACACCCAACGGGGAAAGGTTCTGGGTGTGGAAGAACGGCGTCGGCCTTTCGAGCATGAGGCACGCCTCAACTTCCTCGAACGGAGCAAAAGCTTCGGATTTGGCGGACAATGGTCTGTCGAGTCCGTCTCGAGATGTCGTAGCGTAGCTTGTAGTTAGGGCTTGAGTTCCTGCCCTGTCCGGCCTCATCCGAGGGTGCGGATGACCGAAAAAGAACTTTTTTTGTCATCAGCGTTCCGAGTCCTCATCGCTGGCGGCTTTGGGCAGATCTTGTGAGATGATTGGCCGCTCACCGAGGACGTTCAGCTGATTCGACGCTCCCCACCACCCAGGAAGACTTTTCCTGCCATGTAATCTGCAAAGCCACCACTGACGAGGCAAGCTGACACACCAGCGATCACGAAAGGTCCTGGCAGGACGAAAAGCCTCGGAGAGGATCATCGTCAAGGATTTCCACGTTGGATGGCGGCGCCCCGTCGTGGCCCCCTTATCTTCGGTCTCAATCTCGAACCGCGGTAGGTACGGCGACCCGTGGCGTGCAGCCAACCGACGAGATATGTGATCAACACAATAGCACCGATTTCTGGTCTCCGTCACAGCGAGCGGGAGGCGATGGTGACACAAGGCAGGTGAACAGCGACTTTGCTCATCATCTCCCGACGCTGTGCCAGCAGCCGCCGCCCAGGGACGGAGGACGCACTATGTGCGTACATACTATGTAGTAGACCCCAGTCCCCTGACCAAGGCTGGAGAGCACATTGTCTCAGATGGGACCATGATGACATTTTCTTGTCTCAAACCTCTGGGCCCTCTCTCTTCTGTTGCTTTCGGAGTCGGAGGGCAGAGATGATGCAGGCCTGAACTCCGAGACGGGGGTGGGCGCACCTCAACCATCCAACCATCCAGCCGCGATGTCGCGGGCCCTTGTGTGTGAATTGCGAAGTGTCTCTCCCCACCTTTGCGTCACTAAGGGGGATCTGCTTAGAGCTCTGGGATGTTGCCTGCCTCCCCAGCGAGGCCCGAAGCCGACCGCTCCGAAGGGTTGGGGGTGCTGACGACGGCGACCGCGTGGCCCACCGATCCGGAGGCATCGTCATCGCACGGCAAACTTGAATCAGCTTGCATGGGGATCTCACCATCGTCGCCCGATCTGATCGCCATGTCCCTGATGGCGACAAAATCAACGCGGATGCCGACAGCTCTCGGCAGCGCGGCCGATCCGGATGTTGGGTTGCTCCAGGAAGAGCTGGGGGGCATCATCCCCCACAGCAATCGCGACATGGGGGGACGGACCGGAGGACGGAGAGCAGGGACAAGGGCTCTCTTCAGACCCCGCCAGCGAATCGCCAGACTTGCCGCAAGGCTGTGGAGCCTTTTCTCATTCTCCGAACAGATAACGCTATCCACAACCTTCTGCAAGCAACTGCAGGAGAAGATGCAAGGGAAATGCCAAAGTCGCATCCAAAGTGGATTGTATGTGGATTGCCCTGGTTGTTTCTGGCATGATTTCCGTCTGGCGAACACCCCAGATGAGTGAAGATGGGGCGATGAAGTGATGTTCGTCCGGGATGGGAACTGCCGTTGTTTTCCAGACTAACGTTGGCACTGCTCGAGGGGGGATCATCGTGTCACCACGAGACCATAGTTGGACAACGGCATTCGCCGGGCGAGGTGAAGGTCGCACTGCGCATTACGGAAGACCCATTGCCTGTAACACGGAGGAGTGCCGAATGCCGTTGACTGAGTTGTGCTATGTATCAGTGGAGCAACAGACAGAGGACTCTTTCTAAACAGGCTTACTACACTCGGATGTATTCTGCATACTATCCTGCTCAGAATACAGTGCTATGTCGGACGAATCAGTGATGGCCAAGGAGTTCCGAGAGCAAGCCCGTTGTGAATGTCCTAGACACCGGCTGCGTTGACGAGTTGCGTGTTGACGCGAGCCTTTGCCCGGCTGAGGTCTCGTTCGCCGCTACGGATACACAGCAGGTCAGAAATTCGTCATGTTTGAAACGGGTGGCCTCTTTGCAAGCGTGCCATGGACGAAACGTGGTTTGGTGGTGAGTTTGGTGGTGATTTGCCAGGCTCTGGTGGTGCAGAGGGTGCGTGCTGCAGCGCCCTGCTGCAGGTGAAATCGAAAGCAGGCTAGCTCAGGCAGCTCCCCACGGCCAATGTGACGCTGGGTGCGGCAGGCACCGGAGGAAGGGGTTGGGTGAGCAATCGGGCGTGCGCTGTGCAAGATCTCCATTGACGATCCGCTTCTCGACAGTGCTGTTTGCTCAATGCTCGAGTGCCGTCCGTCTCATCATCCACCGACGCTCAGCCACGGGGGGATCTACCTGCAGCGGCCCACAGGCCACAAGAGCCTGTTACAGACCTCGAGTGAATCCCCTCTTTTGTCTCACTCGAGATGTGTGGTTGATCAGAGACACCGACTGACTGCAGGCGAGGGAACCTCCTCGCCCAGTCACAAGCACTGATGCTTGAGCACAATAACACTCTAAAATGGCATCCCGGGGTTGCGACATGCCGTGACATTGGACAATGGCACCGAGTCCGCGGCATGTTTCTCTTCTGCAGTGCTTCGCAGATGCTGATTGGCATGGTGGAAAGCCGACGGCCTCATGCGGCCCACGGCGCCAACCTTGTCCACCAGCAGAAACCATTCTGTGCTGTCTGCATACGCCGGCAGAGAGGGGTGTTCGTCCCAGGAAGAGGAAGATTGCCATTGAATAGGCTATCGCCAATGAGGAGCCCCGGCTCTGCAGGTCTGCCTTCGACGCAGGTGGGAGTGAATTGGGAAGCTTTGGGGGGGCGCCTGCGACAAAGCCAAGGTCACACTGCAGCACATAGCTTCAACAGTCGCCGGCCTCCACTCGATAGCAGCGTCGTTGTCGTCTGGCAGCTCCTTTGACGTTAGCGCCCCTCGTTCGCTGGGAGGGAAGTGCCTCGCGCCCTGGGCGAGTGCTGCGCTGCAATGCAATTTGAGGGTCGAACGAGACGGCGAAACCCCCACGCATTATCTGCTGTTTTATCCAGAGCTTCCGGGTGCGGCAATGCGAAACGGGATTCCCTCGACTCTTGACCTTGATGAGGGAAAGCCGACGGGCAGTGCTGGCTGTCGTCGGCATGAAGCCCAAAGGTGGATTGACGGGTTGAGCAGCACAGATTGACATTTTTGGAAACACCTCACCAGGCCTCAACCGCTTGGTTTCAGTGTGTGGGTTTCACGGCCCAGTCATGGCAGCAGGAAAAAGCCTTCATTGGTGGCCCTGCCGAAAAAGAAAAAAAAAAATTGCTGCTCTCGCGGGCGAAGGCGAGGAACGCAGACTGTGTTCGTAAAACGCCTGATCGCTCAGCCCAGGCAAGCCTGAGGCCGGCCAGAACGATGTCTGTCTGCACGCCCCCCCTCCCCAGCGCTGGTGCACCAGCGCGCGCACCATCGTGGGCACGCAAGCAGAAGCAGGCGACGCCCGCTCCGGCCTGGGCTGTTCTTGGTAGACAAATCCCGCCTTTGTCGACAGACAGAGAGAACGGGATGGAACGAGAAGAGGGTCAGGCGAACAGCACCAGAGACCAGAATCCGTCTGATTTCGCCTTGGCAGCCGTCCAGATCCCATCCCATCGCAGCAGATGCGTTCACAGCATGGACATCCCTCCTTGGTAGGCAATGACGAGATTCCGAGATTCCCTCACGGATGCCACGGTGACAGCGGCGACCAATTGCGCACACAGCACACCTTCTTGCGCACTCCTGGCCTGCGCGAACACCACCCAAGGAGGGAACTGTGTCAGCACGCCCCCTTCACGGCGCCCGTTATGGAGGGCCTGCGCAGGCCGAGCAGCCAAGAAGGCGTCAACCTGCCAGACTCCACCCATTTGCTCACAAATGACCAGGGTGGTGCCACGACAAGGCCATCATGTTATGCGCACGCCTGCCAGGAAGAATTTTTCCTGCACGCCAGGGCTGCGACCCCTGCTCTTGGCCCACGACAAAAACAGGCTAGCGTAGCCTGCAGCGAGACGTGCCCCACCACACTTTTTGCCCTGGTCGTGGGTGACTTTGGTACCCTGGCCCCGTGTACCTCGTCAGCGGACTGGCACCGCCGAGGTACACGCCGCACCCTCTGATCCAGGTACTGCGATGGCGCCAATGTTTGAGTCCCTGTGGGTCCTTTTTGGTCATGGGCCGCTGCCTCACTCCTCCGCACCCACACACGCAACAGCCAAGCGCAGGCAGGCAGTGCCAGAGCCAGGATACATAATCCACGCTGCCCCAGCTCCCCTCAACTCCATTCCCACTTCTGGCCCCAGGATAGCTTCGTTGCACCACTCTCTCTCTCCTTCGTCCCCACCACTCGCCTTGGATTGGCATTCGATGCTATGAGTCAACAAGCCTCTGTCTTCTTATAGCCAACCCTTCGCCCCTTGGAACCAGCTCGCAGCTTCACCACTCTCTCTCAACCACACCAAGCAACAACTTGCCCAACACCAACAACAACACCAAGGCATATCAACCACACCACACCACACCACACACGCAACGCACAAGACACCCCCGAGGACTTCGTACCAGCGTGCCTTCACTGCCGTCCGAAGACAATCAGCCCTCGACACCACTCCCTCCAACTCGCTCGACCTCGCGTCTCCTCAAACAGCCGCCATGTCTTTCGACTGGACACACCAGTTCTGCCTGGGTTGCGACAAGCAAACCGAGGGCGCCACCTACTGCTCCGAGTCGTGCCGCCTGGCCGACTACGACAAGACCTCGCCCTCGACTCCCAGCTCCGCCGCGAGCTCGCCGTCGCTGAGCAGCCCTCCGCTCGACTGGAACCTCTCCAGGCCGACAACATCAGCGAACACCAAGTTCTACCTCTCCCCGGCCTATGACTTCGGTCTCGCCCAGCCAAGCACCCGGAGGCCCTCGGCCTACAGCCACGTCCTCTCGCCGTCGGCCTCGCACACCAGCCTCTGCTCGATGCGGAGCACCTCGTCTGCGGGTCTCGACCCGGCGCAGCTGACCGAGAAGGCGGCAAGGGAGCTCCGAGCATACGCCCGCTCTTTTGAATCCGTCCGCGGCCAACGCCGGCGATCATACTAGGGCGGCTCTCCTCCCTCCCTTCCACCTCACCTCTCTCGACTACACACCCCACCTCAATCGATCCACGCATCCGCTTTCTTCCTCAGAAACACCACACGACTCAACCTTCCTCATCTCCTTTGTCTTTCGGTCAACGGTCAACGGTCAACGGTCTTGTTGTAACAAAAAAAGAATTTGCATACATCGGAGCACAGCATCATAAAAAAGTCTTTGGGTCGGCAAGGGGCTGAGGGTTTACACTTGTTTTGATATTTCCTTTTATTTTATTTTGGGCTTCTGGGACAAGGCGTATTTGGCCGGGTTCACAATTTTGGGTTTCGGGGGCGAGAGAGATACCGTGTATTACGCTGCGATACACTGCTGGGGGCGGGTTCTGTTATCCTTTACTATGCATATGGTCGGCCTTTGGGTGGAAGGAAGCCACATGGACAATGGTGTTGGGGGCAGGGCCACACTCAGATTGTTGGACCCATGGCTCAGGAACTACTGGAATCGGGCGTTTGGATACAGCATCCTACGGGAGCTGTGAGTGCCTAGGCACTTGGGACTTTTTTTTTCGGATTGGATTCGGGCTTGATGATCATGTCATGATAGGATTTCTGTTGTATGATGGAGCGGGGGAGCACTGGGCGACGCAGCCGAGGACGAATGTCCCCATGGCCGCTGAGATTGGCAATCATCAAATTGAAGCATTTTCCAATCCACCAACCGCATCCTCTTCCCAAACCACACTGTGCCATGTTTTCCATGATTTCCATGTTTCTCTCCGTCTCGGGCTCACAATGCCTTACCTAATTATCCACTCTCTATCCACTCTCTCTCCACTCACCAACTCGCCAGTCAGCGAGCCGTCTCTCTCCACATGCCACCGGCGTGCAGCCATTGCGGGTTTGCCAGAGAAGCAGAGCGGAGTTGCGGTCCCGTTCCGCATTCCTCCTCGATTGGACCACCTTGCCAAACATCATTCGACTACAAGGCACGTTCAGGCTCTGCTCGGACAATACGGATACAGTCATCGAACAGACACGACCTCTCATCAATTGACTGCTCCACCAGTCTCTCGTACGAATGATCGATCGCCTCTGGATTTTTTTTTTCTCATCTCGCTTTTGGGCGGGTCAGACAGCTCGACGCCGCCCGCAGAGTGGCACAACAGAGCTCCACGCCGCAGCCCCGTTATGGTTGGGGAGCTCTCCCCGGGCAACTGATCGTCCGAGCAGAGCAGTGAGAGTATGTAGGGCCAGATTTGGGATCAGAACCCCGCCCCAGGGGCAACAGCTGCCATAACCTCGCCGCCACGTAACACCTCGTGCCGCATTGCCAACTGAGAGGCAAGCGGCAGTTTGACTTCGATCCCCGTCCGAGTCTAAAGCTGCAAAAGTTAAGGGTGGAGGGGGGTGAGGATTGTATTCCCTTTAGAGATCCCCTTCAGGGTTGACCTGAGTTGAGTTGAGTCCTATTCGGCACATGGGCCCGTCGATTGGTGCCCGCTAAACAAGCCCCGTGGCGATTTGGTCTTTTCTTTCACCCCATAATGTTGGAACTGAACCCATCCTCGACTCATCTGGGGCGCAATTTGCGCCTGGGCTCCTGGGCCAGAACATCGTTGTGGAGCAAGGCGTCAACCTTTCGCCATCGATGGCCACTGGCTCCCTTGTTTCCACTTTCCACTTCACCTGCCGAGCCTGCGCACAGATGCAAATCTCCAGCTGGCTTTGGAGCTTTTGGTCCACCAGAGGTCCGACAGCCGGTTCCAGACAACGCACCGAACCCGCTTTCCATCGATAGCACCGACTTTGTCAACCCTTTGTTCCCAAGGGAAGCTAAGCCGGAGCAGCCGATGCCGGCGCCTCTGCAGACAAAGCCTTTCCATCTTTGGCCCTGAATAGAGAGATGCCATCTGAGCCCGTCAGACCCGACAACTCGGAGCCTTTCCACCAGAACAACAAAGGGGGAAGAGCCCAAGGAAACGAAACGCTGATGATCATGCCTCCCCACAAGCCTCTCCACAGGCTCCCCACCTTCTCTTCATTTCTGGTGGGTACAAGGACGGATCACGGATTTGTACTTGCCCCTAGCTCCCAACGGCTCAGGAGGAAAAGCACCGGGTCTGGGGATCTGGGGAGACGATAGATCGAGTTCGCCATCGCCAGCTAAACTTTAGCCTCCCAGCCCCTCACCAACAAGGCAGTCTATATCCGCGGGCCCCATCTAGGCCATTATGCCGTCTTCCACAGCGGGGAGGAGGGGGCGTTAGGGGGCAGCAGGAAGCTTAGACAGCAGTGTACCAGCGGCAAACCTCCGTCGCCTCAGACAGATGATGACCAACCCGTCCGCCAGGTCCTGGTCTGGCTCCCTCCTCCATCACTGGCGGATCAGAATCCGGACCCGGCGGGGTGGATGGTGTGGGCACTATCTCCCTGACGATACAAAGAAACAACCCGCCCTACGCCATCGATGCTGAATCGCGCTCTCACCTGACTCGTCTCCAGATACATACATCATCGTCGTCAACAAAGACAACGACCCCATCTCGCCAAGTCCCATGACGATTTGTCACGCAGCAATCGGCGAAACGTCAAGGCCCGAAATCGCGAGAGAAAGCACACATCACATTACCGTGGTCGATAAGCAAGCAAGACAACATCAATCTGACTTGTCCCATTGAGTGAGGTGGCGGCGGCAGAGAACCGAACCCAGATCCAGCCCCTGCACCAACCCGACACATCGATCAAGCCAGCCACCGAACCAGGCGGCAGATGGCGGCTGGCTGATGGATGGCTGCGCTGTGCCTTGCCGTCCCGCGCGCGCAGGGACTTGTCGTTCATCAACCAGAACAGCAGTGCTTCAGGCATGCAGCCGAGCCACACAGAGGCCTACAAGCGCGGGTTTCTCAGGTCGGCGTGCATGCATGTAATGTGCTGTGGTGGTAGTCCGGCGGTTGGAGCTACTGCAAAGCGCTACCTGCCTAAACTAATAACTGCGCGGTTGTATATGCTATGTCCAGCAATTCCCGTCCCGTGCGTTGTTCCCTGGCCGCCCTGTGGTGGTGGTTTGGGTGGGTGTTGTGTGGTAACGAACATGCAAGGGCGGCTCGCGGGTCGGCCGCCGGTCGCCCCGGCGCTGTGTGCGGTGCTACGGTGCCATGGCTATGCTTGCTCGGCAAGGGAGGTTGTGTGTTGTGTGGGTTGTTGTCGGTTGCTTAGCGGACTGTGGGTAAAGCCGAGTTGGGCCGGTGTTGAGGAGTTTGATGCGAGCGAGGTGCAAGGTTTCGTTCGGTTGCGGAGTCTGTTTTTTTACCTTCTCTGTTGTTTCTTGTTTCTTGAGTGGATGTCTTTTTGTGTTGGATTACGTCTTTGCTGGTTTCGGCTGGGGGGAGGGTGGAGGAGCGGTTGCCGTTACCCTCTCTCCCCCACCGCACATTCCATACAGGAATTACGACACCCACCTCCTCCCCAGGCCAGACTCACGGGTCCTTTCTAAAATACATGGATGATCTTGTATTGCCATCCTTACCACCCCCTCATACTGAAACACCGAGACGTGCTGGTGAATCCAGGTTGGGCCGGTGCCCTTTCATTTCGGAGTATTTTGTATAGTACAGGTAATCAACAGACTCCTGCACCGAGGTCCTCCAAACCACGGGTGAGCCGTCTCTTGGGTAAAGCCGAGATATGTCAAAGTTTAATCTCTGTGGGCACCGTGATGGCTGGTGGGGGGGAATTGATATTGACTGACAGACCATACGACCCCCACCGAGTGTCCTGCTGCATGGAAGATGGTGTGGTTTCGGGGTCAGAGTTGGTTGGTGGTGGGGGGTGTGCATGTCCGCTGCAGGACCTTGATGTTCTGGGTCGGAAAGGAATGGTGCAATCTGTGGTTATTGTCCTCTCATCATCACGCTCTCTCTCATTCCATACTGGCCGATCTCGGCCAGCCACTTGACCCGACCAACTGCTGGGCGATCAAACAAGGCGCTGAGCGGTGCGGGTCAACTGGGGCCTGTTTGAACTCTGAAGTGGGTTTTGTTCAAGGTCCGTTGTGTCTAATGGGCCTGGCCTTGGCCCGTATGATGACATCAAGGAGTCATTCCACGAGAAAATATTTTTGGCTGGTCTTCTGGGCGTCTCGTATGTCTCGGCTTGTGTCTCTGGCGGTGGCTGTGTGATACGGAAGGGAAGGGGAGCGACAAGACGTTGAGTCTGGTCGCGGTATCTTCCGGGGCCCTGAGAGTTTTTTTTTTCTTCTTTTTTTTTCTGCCGGTCATGCACACCACTGCTTTTGCAAGCTCCGAAATTGGAGGATCACCTAGTTCAGCACTTCTCACCTGAGCTCCCGAAGCTTCAAAGGCCGAATAGCCAGGTCGTTTTCGGCCATGATGACAGACCGGGAGCCAGCCAACTGGTTGACTCACTGGGCATGCTAAATTTTTTTTTCCTTGCCAGCTGCTTCCGGGGAAAAGGTGCAGGGGGACAGGGTTGACGGCGATCCCGCTGTGGGGCCGGCCGGGAAAGTCAGTCAGCGGAAGGCCCCACTCATGGCATCATCAACTCAACTTGTCCAGACCACCAGTTGGCTCATCACGGCGGCAGTCGAAAGGCGCCGCCAGCTGGCCGGGACTGGTTGTCGGGGCATAACGCAATCTTGAGC
>FTIZ01004046.1_pt6 | contig 10393 bp, 11 predicted proteins | sample 1658381 | NCBI WGS metagenome assembly FTIZ01 (sample SAMEA3914822, study PRJEB12502) | metagenome | biome: forest; material: soil | place: USA | collected 2012-03-12 | depth 0.1 m
CCAGGCGCTTGCGCGTCTCGGTCAGCACGTCGCCGATCATGATGCCGATCATCCGGCGCACGCCTTCCAGGCGCAGCAGGCGGTCGTCGATGTTCGGCCAGTCGACGCGGACGGACTTCAGCGCCGGTCCGATCATCGGCACGTCGAGCAGGTCGTCGATGGTGAACAGCCCGGCGCGCAGGCCGTCGTCAACGTCGTGATTGTTGTAGGCGATGTCGTCGGCTATGGCGGCGCATTGCGCCTCCAGCGAGGCGAAGCTGTCCGGCCGCAGGTCCCACTGGTCGTTGAAGTCGGCGATCGCCTTCCATGACGGCTCGCCCATGTGGTGCGTCACCGGCCCGTTGTGCTTGATGATGCCTTCCAGCGTTTCCCAGGTCAGGTTCAGCCCTTCCCACGCCGGATAACGAATCTCCAGGCGGGTGATGACGCGGAAGGTCTGGACATTGTGGTCGAAACCGCCCCACGGCAGCATGCAGCGATGCAGTTCGTCCTCGCCGGCGTGGCCGAACGGCGGATGGCCCAGATCGTGCGACAGGGCGATGGTTTCGGCCAGGTCGACGTCGAGGTTCAGCGAATGGGCCAGGGACCGGGCGATCTGCGCCACTTCCAGCGAGTGCGTCAGCCGGGTGCGGAAGTAATCGCCTTCATTGGCGACGAACACCTGGGTCTTGCCTTTCAGACGTCGGAAGGCGGTCGAGTGGATGATCCGGTCACGGTCGCGCGCGAAGGCGGTGCGGGTCGGGCTTTCCGGTTCGGCATGCAGCCGTCCCTTGAATTGGGTGACGTCTTCGGCGTAGCTGGCCAGGGTCATGTCGGTGTCAATCTCTTGTAACAGGCGACCGCTATACTACAAATTGTGAAATCCGCCTGAATTTTTCCACGAAGGGGCTGATTTCGCGGCGGAAAGCGACCATATTCGTTGTCATGAGCCACAATATCTCCCTTACCGCTTCGGCGGCCCGTCAAATCAACCGCCTGAGCGAGGCTGCCGGTCACCCGGTGATGCTGCGTATTCTGGTCGAAGGCGGCGGCTGTTCGGGCTTTCAATACAAGCTCGACCTGGTCGATGAAGCCGGCGCCGAAGAGAGCCGGATCGTTCATGACGGCGCCACCGCCTTGATCGACGATATGTCGGCGCCGTTGATGGCGGGCGCGATCGTCGACTATGTCGAGGAACTGGTCGGTTCGCAGTTCAAGATCCTCAACCCCCTGGCCGTGTCGTCGTGCGGCTGCGGTGTCAGTTTCGCCCTCTGACGGCTTGCGGGAATCCGGCGGGCGGCCTAAACCGGTCGCATGAAAATCGCCACCTGGAACGTCAATTCCGTCAATGCCCGGCTGCCGCTGATCCTGGAATGGTTCGCGGACGCGCAGCCCGACGTCTGCGCGCTGCAGGAAATCAAGTGCATCGACGAGAAGTTCCCTTACGAGGCCTTCGAATCGCTGGGTTATAACTGCGCCGTCCACGGCCAGAAGACGTGGAATGGCGTCGCCCTGCTGTCGAAGTTTCCGATGATCGACGTCACCCGCGGCCTGTCGAGCCAGGCCCTAGGCATCGACGCGGCCGACGAGCATTCACGCTACATCGAAGCGGTGATCGACGCGCCCTCGCCCGTCCGCGTCGCCGGCATCTACCTGCCCAACGGCAATCCGCTCGGCACCGACAAATATGCCTACAAGCTGCGCTGGCTGGAGCGGCTGCACGCCCGCGCCAAGGAATTGCTGGCGCTGGAAGAAGCCACCGTCATCACCGGCGATTTCAACATCATCCCGACCAAGGACGATTGCTGGAAGGAAAGCGCCTGGCTGGACGATGCCCTGTACCAGCCCGCCGTGCGCCAGGCCTATCAGGGCCTGAAGAACCTGGGCTATACCGACGCCTTCGACGCGCTTCGCCCCGAAGGCAATCGCTACACCTTCTGGGACTACCAGGCGGGCGCCTGGCAGAAGAACGAGGGCATCCGCATCGACCACCACCTGCTGTCGCCCCAGGCCGCCGACCGGCTGGGCGGCATGGTGATCCACAAGGACGTGCGCGGCCGCACCCACGACGAAGCCAAGCCTTCGGACCACGTGCCGGTGGCAATCGAACTGCAAACGGTATCTTAACCGCTTTGCGGCAGTTTAAGCTTTTCTTAGCTGTAATTTCCGTTTTGCCACATGGCTCACGCCGCGCGCATCTTGTTGTACTTCTTCTTCGCCGGCATCGGCCTGACGCTGATCGCGTCGGGGCTGATGTGGTGGTTCGAAGCGACGCGCCGGCTGACGCGTGCCCTGGCCTCGTCGCTGGGTAAGGCGCCGGACGCCATTGTCTACGACGTCGGCGGCAAAAAGGCCGCGGGCCTGGACTTCACGGCCGGCGACCTAGCCGTGATCTGGAACACCGGCGGCCACGGCCTGGTCTTTCCGTTCGATGAAATCGAAGGCGCCGAACTGATCGTCGACGAACGCGTCGTCGCCCGGGCGCAAAAGGGCGAGGCCCGGCGCGTGCTCAACGAAACCCATACCCAGGCCTCGCGCGTGACGTTGCGGCTGATGTTCGAGGACGTGCAGACGCCCGAGTTCGAAGTGACCCTGTTCGGCGACGTGTCGCATAATCCCGTCCACCCCAAGACCGCCGCCGAGGCCGTGCGGCTGGGGCGCAAATGGCTGTCGCACGTCGACGCCGTCATCAAGCGCATGCCAGCCTCGCAGACCGAGATTCCGGCCTACCCCAAGACCGAACCGGCCGAGCCGAAGCCATCGCCCAAGGTCAATACGCGAGCGGCGCCCCCGCCTGCGCCCGCCGCGCAGGACAGGCCACCACAAGATCGCCCCCCTTGGGAAGACGACGACTTCGACGACATGCCGGAAAGCGGGCCGGAAAACGGCCGGATGTGATATTAAGACGACGGACAGGCGTAAAAGCTTGCGTCCCTCTTAACCCTCGCGCACAATCGTGGTTAATGATAATGTTGCGACTGGTAACACTTCTTAAGGTGTCGTCTTGCCTACCTTCCTTGCGCCAATCGTCATCCTGTCGGCTGCGGCGTTCGCCATCCTCGTGATCCTGTACCGGATCTACGAGACGCGCGTCGAGCAGCCGAAGAAGCTCGAGGATGAGGTCAAGGAGGCCCTGGCCGGCGCCAAGCCCGAGGTCGAATCGATCGAGCCGGTGCGCAAGGCGGCCCTGGCCATCTCCTATGCCGCCAACAAGATCGTCATCATCCGCGACTTCGGCAAGAAGCCGCCGCGCATCTACACGGTCAACGACCTGATCGGCATCGAGGTCTTCGTCAACGACAAGATCGTCTCGCGCGTCATGCGTTCGGGCCCGCACAAGATGCTGGACGATATCGCGCCGGAAGTGCACCGCGTCACCATCCGCCTGATCTTCGACGATCCGTCGCATCCCGATTACGAACTGGTGCTGTGGGATCCGCACGACGCCCTGACCGCCCGCGCTGAAGGCCCGCGCGCCGCCATGGAGACCGCGCGCAAGTGGTTCTACCACGTCGAAGCGATCCTGCGCCGGCCGCAACCGCGCGAAATCAAGCCGGTGCCGACCTCGCCGCCGCCCGTGCCCGAACCGGCGAAGATTCCGGCCGTCGCCACGGCAGCGACACCGGTCCTGCCTTCGCCCCCCGCGCCAACCATCGCACCGCCGCCCAAATCCGAGGGTGATGTGCTGAACGCGCCACTCATTCCATATATTTGACCGGAGCCCGGCCATATATCTGACGATAAGTCGGATGGCCTTACCTTCTGGGGTGTCAAGCCGCGCGGGCTGTGTTAAGCCGTGAGTGTTGTTTACCATTCGCCGGGCGTGCGTCCGGCCAGACAGTGATCGAAACGCCTGATGTGGACCCTCGCCCTGGCCTGCGCATTTTTCCTGTGCATCCATCTGATGATCAGCGGCACGGTGCTCAAGGAACAGATCATCAACGGCATCGGCGCCATGGCCTATTACGCGCTGTTTTCCCTGTTCTCGATCGTCGGCCTGATCTGGATCTGCGCCGCCTACGCCATCGCGATCAACGATCCGCTGAACGTGAAACTGTGGGACGCGCCGCTGTTCCTGAAGGTCATCGCCCTGGTCGGCAATTTCATCGCCTTCCAGCTGGTCGTCGTCGGTGCGCTGAGTTCATCGCCGACCAACCTGCTGGCCATGAAGCACCTGCCCGAAAAGGCCGTCCACGGCGTCATCCGTATTTCGCGCCATCCGATCCTGGCCGGGATCGGCGTCTGGGCCGTGATGCATATGTTGTGCGACGGCAATCTGGCGAGTTGGGTGTTTTTCGGCTCGATCCTCGGCCTGTGCGCGCTCGGCGCCAACAATATCGACCGCAAGCGCATCGCCGCCCTGGGCGAGGCCTATGTCTCGATCAAGAAACGCACGTCGATCGTGCCGTTCGTCGCCGTGATCGAAGGCCGCACGGCCTTTGCCGCCGAGGAGCTGGGCGCGGCCAAGATGCTGCTGGCGGCGTCGCTGTTCTCGGTCTTCGCCGTCCTGCACGAGCTGCTGTTCAACACTCGAGTGCTGTAAATTCGCCGCCCTACCGCACAAACCTTTCGCGATGCGGCGATATTTTCGTTGATATTATCATAATAGTTTGAATTAATGGGTTTAGAGCATGAGGCGGTTCTATCGAACCACCTCATTGCTCTCAATTTTTGACGCCTCACGTTTATCCAAATAGTGGGCGCCACTTTTTGGCGTGAGGCTCGGGATCTGAAAAACTCAGATGGGTGGGTGCGCGTCAGTCATGAAGCTTTCGGCTTTTACGCTCTTGTTTTTCTTCGTGTCGGTGGCGCTGTGCATTGCCAGCCTGATCGGCCATTTCCGCACGGTGGAATATCTCACCCAGTATCAGTACTGGCTGATGACCGGCGCTTTCGGCGTCCTGACCTTCGGCATCGTATTCAAGGGGCATTGAAGCCCCTTTCGTTTCAGCCCGCGACCGCTTCGTCGACCGCCAGCGCCAGATGCAGGGCGGCCAGGGCCTCGTCCCCCGTGCACAGCGGCGCGTCACGCAGGCCGCGCACCGTATCCAGGAAGCGGAAGACACTGGTCCCCAGCGGGTCCTTGGCGATATCGGCCTGGGCATAGTCGGGGTTCAGCGCGAACGGCGTGCCGTTGTCGAACCTCTGGTTCAGCAGGTCGATATTGACCTCGCCCGACGGATAAACCAGGCGCATGGTGCGTTCGCGTTCCGCCGCCATGCGCGACGCCTTGAACACCGCCTTGAAACCGTTGTCGAAATCGACCTCGGCCGAGACCTCGTCGGCGCCCGTCGCCGTGTAGCCTTCGTCGGTGCGATAGTTCGCCTGGGCCTCCAGCGCGGCGGCCTCGGTACCAGCCAGGGTCAGGGCCAGGTCGAGGTCGTGGATCATCAGGTCGAGCACCACCGAGACGTCAAGATTGCGCGCCGACGCCGTGCCGTTGCGCACGGCTTCCAGACGCAGCGGCTTTTCCGGCACACCGTACAGCCCCATCGCCTCGAACTGGGCGCGTTCCTGATGACCGCAGGCCAGGATCAGGCCGTTCTTCGCCGCCAGGTCGACCATGGCCTGGCCATCGTCCGCCAGGGTCGCCAGAGGCTTTTCGCTATAGACGTGGACACCCGCGGCCAGGGCCTTCAGCGCGATGCCGGCGTGGGCAAAGGCCGGAACGGCGATGGTCAGGACGTCGATCTTCGACAGGAAATCGTCGATCTGGTCGCCGCTGAAGGCCGCGACCCCGAACTTGTCGGCCGCCGCCTGAGCGCGATCGGCATCGAGATCGTAGATACCGACGAAGTCGACGCCATCGGCCTGCTTGTACTTGTTGGCATGATAGCCGCCGAATACTCCGGCGCCGGCGACGCCCGCTTTCAACCGTTCCATGCCAAACCTCTCAAGACTCTTTGAAATTCAATACTATTTAGCGACGTTCGCAGCCGCATCCAAACACAAAACAACCGATAAATGTGCAAACTCCGGTGATCAAGCCACAAAGCGCTTTGTCGCCTTTTGCAAGTGCGTTAAAAGCCGGGGATTTTGCGCTCGAGCAAAACTTTGCGACGCGAAAGAGGCTAGACGGACGCCGGGGTTCCGCCGTCCCGGCGGAAAAACAAGAACCAAGATTGGACTGGAGAAAGCCGCCATGCAGCGTCTGTTTGGGGCCTATGTCATCGTTGATTACACCGCCGCCGAAGGCAAGAAGACCGGCGAGTCGTCGATGTGGATCGGCGTGATGAAGCGCGATGTCCGTTTCCGCCTGAGCTATGAGGCGCACAATCCGGCGACCCGCGCCGAGGGCCTGACCTTGCTGCGTTCGATCCTGGCGGATCTCAAAAAGCGTGGCGACCGCGTCCTGCTGGGCGTCAACTTCGCCCTGGGCTTTCCGCGCGGTACGGCGCAGCGCCTGCACCTGAAGGGCACGCCCTGGGAAGCCATGTGGGATTTCCTGGCCAAGAACGTCGTCGACAAGGCGGACAACACCAATAACCGTTTCCAGGTCGCCGCCAAGATGAACCGGCTGATGACCGACGAGGCCTATCCGTTCTGGGGTTGCCCCAAGAACGCGGCCCAGAAGTGGCTGTCGACCCTGAAGCCCGACTCGTTCGGCGATTTCCCCGAATTCCGCCTGACCGAAGACGCGACAAAAAAGCTGAAGAAAGCCGCCCAGGCCAAGAGCCTGTGGCAGATGCACGGCGCCGGCGTGGTCGGCGGCCAAGCCATGCTGGGCATCACCGGGTTAAAGACGCTGGTCGGCGACGATGTGCGCGTATGGCCGCTGCAGACCGGCTTCGCCGCGCTCGACGTCGAGGCCTTGCAGGGCCTGTCGACCGTGGCGGTCGAAGTGTTGCCGCCGATGTACGACGGCACGGCACACACCGGTGAAGTCAAGGACGCGGCGATGGTGCGCCTGACCGCCGAAGCCCTGGCCGAAGCCGACGACAAGGGCGAACTGGGCGCGATGTTCGCCGCACCGAAGGGCCTGGACGACGCCCAGGCCGAGATCGTGGCGACGGAAGAAGGCTGGATCCTGGGGATCTAGCCTTCTGGCGAAACGCTTCGAAATACGGGTGTTTGCGCGGAGCGCCTATCTTCGATAGATCTTCCGGGCCCTGTAATTTTGGAACGCAAATGAACACTGATAAACGCGAATATTTATTTGCGTTCATGTGTGTCCATTTGCGTTTCAAATCCTTGCTTACCCCGCGTACATCTGCCCGCCATTGACGTGCAGGATCTGGCCGGTGACGTAGCCGCTCATCGACGGTGAGGCGAAGAAGACCAGCGGTCCGACGCAGTCCTCGGCAACGCCGTGACGGCCCATCGGAATGCCGTTGAGCATGGCCTGCATGCGCTCGGGCGGTGTCTTTTCGTGGAACGGCGTGGTCACCACGCCCGGGGCGATGGCGTTGACGCGGATATTGTGCTTGGCCAGGTCGGTCGCCATGTGGCGCGTCAGGTTGTGCACCGCCGCCTTGGCCGCCGAATACATGCCCGAGCCCGGACCGCCGCCATTATTGCCGGCGATCGAGCCCAGATTGATGATGGCGCCGCCGCCGCGCTTTTCCATGAACGGCACCGCCGCCTGCGAGCCGATGATCACCGAGCGCAGATTGAGGTTCATGACGTCGTCATAGAGTTCGTCGCCCCAGTCCATGAACAAGGTGCGCGTCAGCAGAGAGCCGGCATTGTTGATCAGCACATCGACGCCGCCCAGCTTGGCCGCCGCCGCTTCGACGACGTCCTTCGCCTTGCCGGGCTCGTTGGTCAGGTCGGCCTGGAAAACGTGGACCTCGCCGCCATCGGCGCGGATCAGGTCGGCGACGGCCTCGGCCTCGTCGCGGCTTTTGTTGTAGTGAATGGCGAGCTTCGCGCCCAGGGCAGCAAAGCCCTTGGCCGCCGCGGCGCCGATGCCGGTCGAGGCCCCGGTGATGATGACGGCCTTGCCCTGGATATCCTGCAACATGTCTCGCTCCGATTGTCTGACGATTTCGCTCTCTTCGACAGAATTCAACGCACCTTGTCAAGCCAAAGGAAACGCCCGGTCTGGAAAGTTCCGGACAGCAGCGACGCGACGATCACCGACAGCACCAGCCCCGGCACGCCCCAGCCCAGCACGACGCAGAACAGGTAGCCCAGGGGCAGCATGACCGCACCGTAGCTGAGGTAGTGGATAACCGTCGGCGCGGCGATGTCGTGGCGGGCGCGCAGGGCCTGCGCCGCCACGACCTGAAGACCGTCCGGAATAAAGAAACCGCACGACAGCCATAGCCCCAGGGTGACCGCCGGGATCAGGGCCGGGTCGTGCGTATAGACATGGGCGATCACCGGCGCACCGATCAGGACGGTCAGGACGACACAGCCCATGAAGCCGGCGGCCGTGACGAAACTGACCCGGCCGGTGCGCGCCACGGCCACGGCATCGCCCGCGCCGTAGGCCCGGCCGACCAGCACCGAACAGCCGGTGGCCACGCCCAGCGGCACCATGAAGACGACGCTGGCGAAGTTGAGCACGATCGCCCAGGCGGCCACCGCCGTCCCGCCGACGTGGCCGGCAAACAGGGTCATACCGGTAAAGGCCGCGACCTCGATGAAGAAGGCCGCGCCAGTCGCATAGCCGACGTGGCGCTGCTCGCGCGCGCCCGGCCGATCGTCGGCCTGCCGCGCCAGCAGGCCGAAATCGCGCGTCGCCGGCAGGGTCACGACATAGATCAGCAGCCCCAGGCACAGGGCGGTCCGGGCGATCAGCGTCGCCGTCGCAGCACCGGTAGCCCCGTTGATCTCCACGCCGAAGAGACGCAGGTGGCCCGGCACCAGGAGGAACAGCAGCCCGACATTCAGCGCATTGGCGGCCAGGGTGGCGATCAGCACGTCGCGCGGCCGCCCCAGGGCCTCAAGGAAGTTGGAGCAGGCGATGGCGATGAGGAACACCGGCAGGGACAGGGCGAACAGACGCAGCGGCGGCGACGCGCCGGCGGCCAAGTCCGGCTGGATCATTCCCCGCAGCAGAAGCGGTCCGGCCAGCCAGAGCAGGGCCGCGAACACCACGCCCAGCAGGAGCGCGTAGCGCACGCCGCGCTGGAACACCGCGCCGACGCGGTGATGATCCTGCGCCCCCAGGAAATGCGAGGTCTTGACCTGCACGCCCATCAGCAAGCCCATGCCGGTCACCGCCGGCACCCACGACAGGCCGATGCCCAGCGAATTGAACGCCAGTTGCCGCGAGTCGTATTGCCCGACGACCAGGGTATCGACCAGGGCCATCAGTTGCGTCGCCAGGCGCGTCAGCACCACCGGCCACGTCAGACGGACAAGGGCGGCAAACGCCGCCCTTGTGTCCGGATTAAGCCTGTCGATCCATCCCGTCATGGCCGCGTCTGTAGCGAAGTTTGCCGACCTTCACAATGACACGGGCAAATACCGCCGGGTAGAGCGGGCAAGAAATACCCCCATGACGCGAAAGGTCATGTGAAAGCACTTATATTTCAATGCCGATACAATTGGCACGGCGATTGCTTCTCGGCGTGCAAGCCTCAGGTTCAGAAGAGCCACCCGTTTCCCCCTCTCTTTCTGGAGCCTGCCATGCAGATCGGTTCATCCGCCGGGGTGAACGCCTATGCGGCGTTGACCTCAAGCTCAACCCCCTCCTCTTCTTCGTCTTCCGCCAGTTCCGACCCGTTGCTGGCCAACGCGCCGACCGGCGACAAGACCGCCGACCTGATGAAATTCCTCAAGATGACGCCGGCGCAAAAGATGGAATTTCAGTGGCTGAGCAGCCACCACATCACGCAGAGTGACCTGGCTTCGATGTCGCAGCAACAGCGCGACGCCATCCGCCAGCAGATGGCGACCGACTTCAAGCAGAAGGCGCAACAGCAGATGGACGCCAATGCCGCCAAGGACAAGGGCGGCGTCAACGTCGTGGTCTGACCCGAGCCTTGACCTAAACGCATAAGGCCCCGCCGAAGCTCGCTTCGACGGGGCCTTATGTTTTATGCGTGGAGCCTTAAGCCGCCTTCGCCGCCTTGTCCTTCAGGGTGGCCAGACGCTCGGCGACCAGGAAGGACAGTTCAAGCGCCTGGTCGGCATTGAGACGCGGATCGCAATGCGTGTGGTAACGATCGCCCAGGTCCTCTTCCGACAGAGCGAACGCCCCGCCGGTGCATTCGGTGACGTTCTGGCCGGTCATTTCCAGGTGCATGCCGCCCGGATGGACGCCTTCGGCGCCGGCGATATCGACGAAGGACCGGACCTCGCCCAGGATGCGGTCGAACGGCCGCGTCTTGTAGCCATTGGCCGCCTTGACGACATTGCCGTGCATCGGGTCGATCGACCACACCACCGGCACGCCGTGCTTCTTGGTCGCCGCCATCAGCTTGGGCAGGCGCTCATTGACCTTTTCCGACCCGAAACGGCC
>FTIZ01003878.1_pt1 | contig 10376 bp, 14 predicted proteins | sample 1658381 | NCBI WGS metagenome assembly FTIZ01 (sample SAMEA3914822, study PRJEB12502) | metagenome | biome: forest; material: soil | place: USA | collected 2012-03-12 | depth 0.1 m
CGACCAAGGTGTACCCGGCCATCGAGCGGGACCAGCTCAAGCTGTACGCGCACTACCAGCCGACGTACTACCACTTCCACATCCACATCGTGCACGTCGCGCTCGAGGCCGGGGCCACGCAGGCGACGGGGAAGGCGGTCGGGTTGGAGAGCATCATCTCGCAGCTCGAGACCATGGAGGGCGGGGACGAGGCCGGGATGGAGGGGGTTACGCTGTGCTATACCGTCGGCGAGGCGAGCGACCTGTGGATCGATGTTTTTGAACCGCTTAAGCGGAGTAAAGGCGCTCAACTGCCGTGACCAGGTCCTCGACAGCCGGGCCAGACGGACAGTCTTTCCACTCGCCGTCGTCGCGGACGCAGTAGATTTCGTTGTTGAGCCGGACCGTGCAGCTCTTGGTCACGCCGGCCTAGCGCAGTGGTTGGTTAGAATAGAGAGCGAGAGAGAGAGAGACAGAAGCGATGGGTATGTGACATACCTCGGCCGTCCGTCGTACGCTGTCCCGCAGCATGCCCACGCCGAGCCCGCCGTTGTCCGTGGTCGCGCACTCGTTGAGGCTGTCAAAGTTGATGGCATGCTCCAGCGCGCAGTCCTCGATCAGGGTGCGCTGCGGGATGTGTTCGTAGTCGCGCGTCAGGCACATGGTGAAGCCGAGGTGCGTCTTGGGGTCGGGGTAGAGTCGCTGCGCGCAGAGCTCGATGATGTTGCCGAGGCCTGTCTTGTGTTAGATGCCAAGGGCTTTGCTAGTAAGGGAGGGGGAGTCGGCCGTACACTCCTCGGGCCCGTGTCGGCACCTCACTCCGTCATCTTGGTCCGTCGGGCTGGCCGGGGTCAGCGGGGCCGGGAAAATGGCAAGTCTGGGTAACATACGTTCCGATGAAGGACAGCGTAAAGTTGACCTTGCCGTGGACTTTTTGCATGGCTGGTAGGACCAGGTCGCGGAGGCAGTCCTTTGCGTCGGGGCATTTGCTCATGATGTGCGCTTCGAGCGGGACGAGTTCGTTGGTTGCTGCCGCTTGCTCGTGGCTCGACGGGCTCGGCAGCACCAGCGCCGGGCGGTGTGGCAGGTAGTACCAGCCCGCAAAGGCGAGCCAGGAGAGGAGGAGGAGCAGCCGCAGCGGGCTGAAGCCACGGCGGATTGGCGGCGGCATCGGAGCGTGTTTCTCGTCCATCACAGGGGTGTTGGTTGATGCGCTCTGATATGGCGGAGCCGTTATATCGATAGTTGGAATGCCGGACTGATGGAAGCGCGGTTATTATCGTGAGGAAGTCTGGTACGGAAAGTGGAGGAGGTCGCGAGGTCGGGAGGTCGGGAGGTGTTGCGACGCCCGAATGCGACCTGCTAAAGATAGCGTATGACGTGGGGCGCTAGCGTTGACGTTAGCTGTCGCTACAGAAATAAGACGCCTCTAGCAGCCCAAAACCTGGATCTGCAAACGACCGCATTGTTCGAATCCACACGGCGGGGATGCCAAATCGAGGGAAATGGGATTCCTAAGCTCCAATCGGGTGCTGTTGGCCTCGGAGAATTCAACCGTCTTGATTGCCATTATGCAGGGCCATCTCTTGTAGCCGTGCCCCCACCTCGTTAACCTCGTTGCCCTCGAGTTCGTCTGATGCCATTTCGTCATTTTCTGTAGCGTATACAGCACCAGAATTGGGCAGGTGCTGGCGTTCCTGGCCACGCAATTAGCACTCTCCATCAAACCTGACCTGCACGGCCTGCCGTCCGTTCGTTATTCATCCCTATATATGATGCCACGCTGCTTCTGAACAGCTGTCTTTCCCGGCTCGTTTTGCGTGATTGCGGGCGTGTGACAGACCGGTGCTTTGTGAAGAGGGCGACTTGAAAATCCAGCATCGAGAAGAGCCGTTCGACCTTCCCGGCAGTCGAGTTTCGAGCATCAAGCCTCGGTATATATCTCGAATTCGGGATCCCACATCGACTCTCGACCTTTAATTTTTCCCGAAGTCAAAATGACACATTCCCTGGACGACTTTCTGCAGCCCCTAGCCATCGACACCCAAAAGGTGCTCGCACTCTCGCGCGAGCTGACCTCGACCTTCCGCAGTCTCTCGGCCGACTCTCTAGACCAGTTTCTCCCGACCCCTATTTCCGAGTCCATCCTGCGGCCTGCTGGGCATGACCATGGACGGTGAGCGGTTCCCCCGTCTCATAGCAAGCTGTGAATCCGGACTAATATGCCGCAGATTTCTGGCGATAGACATGTGAGACACCAGCCACCAGGAGCTGCTCGAGGGCGCCTACTGATCCCCCGTTTAGTGGCGGGTCGAACCTGCGTGTTGGCTTCGTAGAGCTGGGCGAAGCTGGGTCGATATCCGAAGCTAACGGCACCGGTCCCTCCCACCGCCTAACCCGCCTCCTCGAGCAGTCGTGGCCGATCCAGGAGCATTTGAAGAACCAAAACTCGGAGAGCCTGTTCTCTTGGATAGGTGACCGGGTCGTCCAGGTCGTGCGGAGAGGAAGCGAAACATTTGGGCTATCCCCCGACAACGAGCTCCCAATGGGAGTGACTTTCAGCTTTCCCATGGAGCAAAAGTCACTTGCCGAGGCCGTCCTCATGCCCATGGGCAAGGGCTTCGCCGTCACCTCTAACTTGGATCTCGGTGGCCACCTCACAGCCGGTTACGAGAAGCATCGGACACCAGACATTCCGCGCATCAGGATTGCAGCTATTGCGAACGATGCCGTGGCCACTCTTGTGTCGTTTGTCTACCAATTCCCTGCCAAGGCTCACCAAAAAGCCGCGATGGGCCTGATCGTCGGCACCGGCTGCAATGCCACGCTGCCCCTGACGCTGAGCAGTCTGCATCCGAGCAAACGCCCGGTTTCTATCAGCATTCTGTCTGGCCAGGATGTTGCCGACGTCAAAATTGCTGTCAACACCGAGTTGAGCATCAAGGGGTCGGCGCCGCCGCTGCGGAAGCTTGGTCTTATTACCCGGTGGGATACGGAGCTGGACCAGGCCGGTGAGCTACCCGGTTTCCAGCCGCTTGAGTACATGACAGCTGGGCGTTATCTGGGCGAACTGGCACGTCTCATCTTCGTCGACTACTATCAGACCGTCTTAGAGATGCCAGCAGCCTTACCAAAACAGCTGCACCAGAGATTTGGCCTAACGACAACTTTCATCAGCCATCTTTACCCCGAGAGCCCTCTGGGGTCTCTTCTTCCCCAGCTAGAGCGCGAGTTTCCGCCAGAAGATTCATCGTTCCGCTGGACGGCCGAGCTGGCCGACGCCCTGTACCGCATCGCGAAGGCTATCGAGGAGCGGGCGGCGGGCATCATCGCTGCATCAACCGTCGGCCTTCTGCGCTGTGCCGGAGAGATACCACAGCCGAGTGCCGCGACGACAGAACTCGCTGTTGGCTACACCGGCGGGTGCATCCAACATTTTCACAGCTACTTGGCTGACACGCAAAGGTTCATTGACGATATCCTAGCCCTCGAATTCGGCGGCCAAGCACCTGTCAAGGTTATTCTGACCCCCTGCCACGATGGGGGGATTACTGGCGCGGGAATCCTGGTGCCAGCTGCTCTGGCAAGCCACACCACATAGACTCGGCAGCCAGACTTAAAGATAGTAGTATCGACCGCCTTGATTTGGTATTAAAAAAAGATGTTTTCTCAAGAAGCCCGATATGGCGGCTCACTTTGATGCGGTGGCCAGCTGCTTTGCAACACTCCCAAAATGAGTGAGTCCCTTGCCTTTTCCTACCCTGCTCTCCTTTCCTGTCTCTGAACTGATGCTCATCTTTCCTAGGCGCGGGTATGCCACTCTCGTCCGAACCCGTACCTGATTCGGACACAGCGGACACAAGTTGAAACATGTGAAGGATGCTGATGGTGGACCTGTACTCAAGACTTGCACACCGGGCGTTGGGGATGCACAATGACATTTATGCGAGGTCTAGGCAGGTTGGAGAGCCAGTTGTGTCGCTGAAGGTCGTCCAGCTGCTCAGCAGATGCGGCTCCGACCGTCTCGATTTCCCGCGCCTGGCCCGGCTGTTGGGAAAGACCTTGACCGATGATCCACGATCCGTCGCGGGGTGAAAAGGGAAGATGGGGGGCCGCATGCAATGCAACACGCTAACCCCACCCCGAATGTCGTGATGCATGTGCAAGCCGCTGCACACCGGGAGCTGGACCGCCCCGATTGGCCTGGCCAGATGCAAGGATCCGATGAACCCCGGATTGCCCAGTATGGGTGTCAGCAACGCGGACCGAGCACCGGAGGAGAGGCAAGGCTCCAGGAGGAGACGCGTTCGGAGTCGGAGGAGTCAGTCGGAGTCATCCGGCGAATGGGTGAATATAGAGAGTCTGCCGTCACCTCGGTCTGCCCAGTCGAACCACTCCTCGTGCTAGAACGAACAATTGGTCAGGAGGCAATACACCAACAATGACAGGCCAAGAAACAACCGCCCAGCTGGGCCTCCGTCCTCCCCACGGGCAGGCCCCGGACGGAAACGCCGCTGCCACCGCCTCGAACAGAGACAGCGGCGACGACACGGGCCTCAATATCTCCCTCGCAAACGAAACCACCCGCCTGCTCCCCGCCGTCGAAGAGGCCGCGCCGAAGGAGCACAACCCCTTCTTAAGCGGCGTGACCCCCACCCGCTTCCGCCTCCTCTTCGCTCAGATCACAGCCGCCTACTTCGTCGCCTGCTTCGACGGCACTATCATGGCATCGAGCCACCCGGCCATCACGTCCTACTTTGGCCGCAGCAACTCGGCGTCGTGGCTGTCAACCGCCTTTTTGCTCACCGCGACCAGTTTCCAGCCTGTTTTTGGGAGCCTGTCGGATGCCGTAGGCAGGAAGGCGCCGTATGTTGCTACGATGGGGATGTTTGTCTTGGGTACGGTATGGTGTGCCGTGGCGAGGAGTATGGAGGAGCTTGTCTTTGCCAGAGCGGTGTGTGGGCTTGGGGCTGGGGGGATGATGGCGTTGGCGAGTATCATTGTTAGTGATGTGGTGCCGATCGAGTAAGTCTCCTTCTTTCCGAGATTGTGGGCGCTGGCTGACGAGGGTAGGATTCGAGGGGCGTATCAATCGTACATGAATATCACGTACGGGGTGGGAGCGATGCTGGGTGCCGCGTTGGGGGGTGCCATGGCGGATTATCTGGGGTGGCGGTGGGAGTTTGGCGTTCAGGTTCCGCTGATGATGGCGGCCGTTGTTGTTGCGGTGCTGGTGGTGCCGGATAATTTGGGCTTGGAGGGCAAGGAAAAGCAGACTTTGCGTGAGGCGTTGCGGACGTTTGACGTGAAGGGGTCGATTCTGTTATCGACCTCTGTGACGTTTCTCATCCTCGGCCTGGTAAGTTCTGTTCATGTTGTAAACCGCAACCGCAGCGCTGACAAGTCAGAACCTCGGCGGAAACGTTCTGCCCTGGTCACACCCGTTCGTCATCGCGTCGCTGGCCATCTTCACCGCCCTCGCCCCCCTCTTCATCCTCGTTGAAACCCGCGCCATCAAACCCATCATGCCGCTCCACCTTGTTCTCAGGGCCCCCTACATGAACCTCGTATTTTCCAACCACATCGCCGCCTTCCTATCGACCGCGACCATCTTCAACGTGTAAGTCCCGCCTCCCTCTGCTTACACTAAACCCCTGTCATAACTGTTTCAATCTACGGATCTCAGGCCCCTATTCTTCCAAGGCGTCCTCCTCACAACGGCTACAACATCCGGCTTCCGGCTCATCTTTTCCTCGGGCATGGCCTCGGCCACCGGCGCGGCAACGGGCTTTCTAATCTCCTCCACCCGCCGCCTGAAATGGCCCCTGGTGCTCGGCGCCTCGCTCTCCGTGGTCGGCATGCTCTGCCTGACAGCCATGCAGCGCGGCTGGCCGGCCATCTGGTACATCCTCTGCCTGCTGCCCGGGGCCGCCGGGGGCGGGTTCCAGTTCCCGGGCACCTTCATGGCGGTGCTATCGGTGTCGGAGCAGCGGGATCAGGCGGCCGTGACGAGCACGCTGATCCTGTGGCGCAGCCTGGGTCACGTCTTGGGCGTGGCGTGCAGCTCGCTGGTGGTGCAGAACGCGCTGTGGCACTACCTCGACGTGTTTGTCACGGGGCCCGAGAAAGAGGCCGTCGTTGGGACGGTAAGGAAGTCGGTCGAGGCCATCAGGGGTTTGCCCGAGGCGTATCGGGTGCAGGTGGTGCAGAGCTACGAGGCGGCGCTGAGGGTGACGTTTTTGTGTTGCGCTGTGCTGGCCGTGGTGAATCTGCTGCTGGTGCTGCCGCTGAGGCTCCCGCGGCTGGGGAAGAAGTTGTGAGGTAGCAGGCTGGTGAGCCTGAACAAAAAGCGAGCATGTTTTTCCGTGTCGACGGGAGGAACTTGCTGAAAAAAGATGGCGGGCATGCTATAACACTTTGTCGGCCGAGTAGAAGATTGAATAATACTGGGTTTTAAGGTCTGGTCTCTTCGTCCTTATCCTCCTTGCCAGCTACCACTCTGTGACACATGGAAGGCAGTTTCGTGGGTTACTGACGGTCGATGAAGAGCCGCTTGTAGTGAGGTGGCCACTCACGAGTCACGAGGAGAGGTTAGTTGGTTGCCCAGGTGTGTATATTTTACAATATGTGCAGACTGAGACCCTGCCCTCTGTCCAGCCGAGAATGTATGCAGCCAAGAATGTATGCAGCCAAGAATGGATGTCCAGACAAGATAGCAAGAGAAGATATTCCCCACTTACAGTCATACAATCGAGAAGTCCTTCTCTCAAGACATCAACAGCCCCGTCACACCGCCCATCCCAAAAATAGCAGCGGCCGTCAAGAAGCTGGAGATGGACATCAACGACAGGCCGCTGATGCCATGCCCCGATGTGCACCCGCCAGCCATCCGCGACCCAAACACAATTAAGAAACCGCCCAACACGGACCTCGCCGGCGAGACAACCACCTCGGTCACGGGCCGCAGGGCGGGCACGGCTTGTGAGATGGCCCACGCACCGCCGACCAGCCCGGCGGAGAACAGCAGGTTCCCATACTTCCTCGCCCCCCACAGCCACCCACCGAGCTCTTCAAACGCCGACGAGGCGCCCAGCAACGACCCGCGCAGCACAATCGACACGGCCTGCGCAGCCGCAATCGCCAGCCCAGCCACATAAGGCGGCAGCCCCCTCGCCTCGCCGGCGGCGGCCCGCGTGTACTTGACGGCAGCAGCAATGGCCAGCACCAGCGCTGCCTCCAGCCCAACCAGCAACCCGCCCCTCCCAACCCCGAGCGCCTCATACGCTGTCGCTGTCACCGGTTCCTTCTTCTGCTTCTCCTTCTCCTCGCTCCCATCCCTCTTCACCTCCTTCTCAGCAGCAACAGGCACAACAGCAGCCGCAGCCGTAGCACGCCCCACCGCCCGCCTCCTCTCGATCCAACTCCACACGACACCAGCCGCCACGGCGCCGGCAAACGCGTACCGGCCGGACCGCACGCCGACGCCCAGCTGGGCGAGCACGGTGCCCGGGCAGGCGCCCGAGATGGCCATCCCCGCGCCGAGGAGGGCGCCGCCGATGATGTTGCCGTCGTAGCGGGTGGGGAGCAGGCCGAGGGTAGAGGCCGGCCGCGGGGGCAGGGTGGTGAGGTGCAGGGCTTGGGAGGCTGTGACTACTAATCTATACGCGGCAAGGGGGTTAGTTTATCGAGGGAGCTAAGGTGTGGTGTGTGTATGTGTGGCACATCGACGTACGTGCTGCCGGCGGCGGCGGAGAGAAAGGTCTGGAGCATGGTGAAGTCGGTGAAGTTGAATTGGGAGAGGATGATGTCTGGGGCGTAGACGCCGGCGGTGGTGAGGGCGGCGCCCATGGCGGCGCCGGTGAGGATGTTGTCCATTTTCTTTTGTTTCTTTCTTTTTTTCTTTCTCGGCTCGATTTGAGATAATGTTACAGTACAGCGACGTTTGACTTGTCGCTTGGATTTGATGATGATCTTGATGACGGCGAGGGTTGATGATGATATGTTGGATGTTGGATGTGGGCAACCTTGAAGACAGGGACAGCAACGCCACCCGGTACCACCCCTGCCACCATAACCACCACGCCGGCTTTGTTCTTTATGTATCCTGTATACCGTTCACGCTCCGGAGCGGCGAGTCACGACTAGAGACGGCTCGGCGAAGACATGGTGGGGTGTGGAGGTGGGACTCTGGCTAGTCACAGGGACTGCCCGAGGAATGCTCGGCCACCAGTCGCGCGCAGGGGTGGCGTCAATTGCCATTTTGGAACCCGATTGCGAATCAGCCCACGAGACGGTTGCGAATCATGGTTTGGGATTCGTGGGTAAGGGTTGGTGGGGGTTCCATCATTCCATGGCATGACATGCTTCCATGCTGGGTGCTTGTGTAGGTACCTATTCTGGAAGTGTGTGGGACTTGCTCCTGTGTGATTAATTCCAGGTGGCCGGGTCCCCGATATGCGTCCGGGCGGGAATACACAGTACGTACAGGACAGATGGGGCGGATGGAGTTGAGAGGTGCTGGCTGTTGTGAATGCCCGGAATGACGTCGGGGGCTTAATACATACGGCGTTCAACGTTCAAACCAAAGCCCGGGATTGCATCGAACAGGGGTCTGCACTGCCCGAAGCGATGGAATTTTAGGGGTTTGGAGAGCCCGGATGCTTCTTTCAGGGGCCGAAGACATGGAACCGGCGACCACTGCACCGGGTGCCCGGGTCCCCCCAATCTCGGACACTTTTGTGCGAGACTTGTGGTCGGCGAACTGAGGATCCATTTTTCCATTTCCCCATTTTTCGGGGTCCTCCCGTCACAGAGCCGAGACCCGGGGTCGAGTGGAGCCCTGGGACGGGGACCCGCAGCCAGATCGACGACGGGCCATGATCCCGGCCGCGGCGGCTGTCGGTGCACGTCGCCGAGCTGCAACTTTTCTGCAGGTGCGCGTGTGCGTGTGCGTGTAGCGACGGGTCCGGGACGGCGGCACGGCACGGCAGGGCTGAGCGGGTACTTGCAGTCGTGATACTGAAGTCGCCGACAAGGCATGAACCATAGGTACCTACCTACCTACCTACTTTTCTAATGCTACATGATTCGTATTTCGAGTCTCGGGTACTGCCGGCCAACAACCGCAGACACGAGGACGGGATGCGATCATCATGACAAGCCGCGGCCAGAGGCATCAAACCACCTCCTTGGTAACGGTTGAAGACGGACCCTTTTCGGGATGAAACCGACCGAGTACCGCTATGCGTTCATTCACCTTCTCCATGCTGCTGATACAATGTCATGATGCTTGCGTCGCCCCCGCCACTTGGCCGCCTGCTGCTTCGACGGCTATCGGCCCTTGGCCCTCGCCGGAAACGTCCAGCCTTGCCGTTATACCGATGCCTGCACCGCCGTCCATCATGCGGCAGATTGACGTCGGCGACTTCAGCTGCGCTCCTTGCCAAATGTCATGGAGAGCCTCAGCTGGGCCGTTCCAGTCTCGGCTTTTTATCCCGAACCTCTTGGCCGCCAATATGTCATCTCACAAGCATATATGAAGCCAGCATCGCATCCATTGCTCTAGACAAGCACTCGCAATTCTACATCATCCCTCCCACCTTCACCATGGAGCCCGTCGTTCACGCCATCTTCGAGCCACAAACGTGCACTTGGCAGTACATCGTCGCCGACCCCTCCACCAACGCAGCCGTCATCATCGACCCCGTCCTCGACTTTGACCAAGCCCGCAACACCGTCTCCACCAAATCTGCCGATGCCCTACTCTCCCTAGTCGAGGAAAAGGGGTACACTGTTGACCGTCTGCTGGAGACCCACGTCCACGCGGACCATCTGACAGCCGCCAAGTACCTGCAACACAAGTTGGCCAAGAAAGGACAGAGGCCAGAGGTCGGCATTGGGAAGCGGATTGGCGGCGTCCAAGAGCGGTTTGCGGAGCGGTACGACATCGCCAGAGAAGAGTACGAGGGCGCCTTCGACAAGCTGTTTGATGACGACGAGGTCTTTCACGTCGGGGAGCTCGAGAGCAAGGCAGTGCACCTGCCCGGCCACACGCCGGACCACATGGGGTACCTGATTGGAGAAAATATCTTCAGCGGCGACTCCATTTTCAACTCGGACGTCGGCTCCGCCCGCTGCGACTTTCCCGGCGGCAACGCCAAAGACCTGTCCGTCCCCGCCTTCCCGTCCCCTTCTCCCACCCCCCCTCCCTCTACTGACTCCCTCCAAACCACAGCTTCCAAACAGCCTCCAAGCTCTTCACCCTTCCCCCGCACTTCAAGATCTACACCGGCCACGACTACCCGCCCAAGACGCCGCGCGCCGCGCCCCAGGCCGACTCCACCGTCGCCGAGCAGATGGCGCACAACAAGCACCTGAAGGCGGGCACCTCCGAGACC
>FTIZ01002432.1_pt2 | contig 10373 bp, 11 predicted proteins | sample 1658381 | NCBI WGS metagenome assembly FTIZ01 (sample SAMEA3914822, study PRJEB12502) | metagenome | biome: forest; material: soil | place: USA | collected 2012-03-12 | depth 0.1 m
CAGACAACATTGTTGCGCATGAGTATGCCTTGACGGCGCTCGGTATCGAGGACAAGATCGCCAGTATCATCACTGAGATTTGGCCCAATGGGCCCGGTATCTCCGAAGAGGAAGAACGGTTTTTCAGTTCCAGGTTAGTACTGAATAACGGCCATCTGTAGAAAGCGTCGTCTCGTTCACAACTAAAGGGGAGGTAGAGTCGAGGCGATGCAAGCCTTCTTGGAATAGGCTCGGCACAACGGCGGGGTGGAGAAAAGAATATTAGAAGCTGGACTCATGACCCCAGACCAGCTACAACAACTGCGGGATAATCTGGTCATTGATCTTCCGTCAGGACGCACCCACATAGCCTGGGAAGAGCACGGAAAGGTTTTGGCAAAGAGGTACCGGTAAGGAGGGGACGGATCACGGGTTAGTCAGGCCGACTAAGGAGACGCAGTGAACTGCGGACATGGATTGATTACTTTCACAGCTTCGTATTCTTTATTTCCAATGGTTCCACTTGAATTATGTACAATGAAAAAGAAGGCCGGTCCCAATCCACACGCCACGCACCACCTTCCACCCTCGAAGCACCGCGGTATCATTGCACAGCCCAATAACCCTTCCATGTTTCAATTGAAGTTGCTGTCCAGACACACCAGCCCACAATATCCCCTAACGGAATGCAGCGATTGCCAGTGCAAAGCTGGCATCGATCGGGGCGACCAGATTCTTGGCCAGCGCCTGCAGGTCGGCAGGCACCTTAGCAATGATGGCGGCGCTCATCTCGGACGTGGCTCGCCTCTGCAGGCCGAGGTCAATCAGGATGACGGGTGTCAAGAGCAGCTTGTCGAACTTCTTCCTGGCCCCGATCAGCGCCGTCATGGTGGTGTTGACGGAGACGACGAGCTTGTTGGTCGCCGTGGCGACGTCGATGGTGCCGGCAAAGTCGAGCGCCGCGCTGTCCTTGGCCGTCTTGGTGCCCTTGTTGACTTGGACGAGCAGGGCAGTGCTCTCGGCGACGATGGGCAGAGTCCCGAGGAGGTCCCCCTTCCAGCGGGCTACGGCGGTGCCCAGCTTGGTGGTGGTTCCGTCGACTGTTGTGAGGGCGCCCACGATGGTGTTGTCGCCGGCAAGGACGGTGCCGATGAGGGCGAAGGGGGCGAGGAGGGCGGTGAATTTCATGGTGGCGAGCGGTTAGTGGGAGGGGGATTGTTGGCAAGTGTTGGGCAGTGAGCCTCCGGGAGGGAGGGAATCATCAACGTCACTTTATAGGAGACTCTACTTTGTCTTTCACAAGCATGTGTGATCCCACCGCCGAGGCAGGCAGGGGAGAATCAAGCTCAGCACGCGGCGGATTCAACCCCTACCCCGCCTCACCCGCGCAGGGCGCACCACCAAGTCAGGTCCCGGAGGTGAGCCCAGTGTTCCCCAGGCGGGATGGGCATGAGATTGTGGGGGTGGGATGGTCATCTCTTGCAGGCGGAGGACCGTGATCGACTGGGTTCATTCCCAATGAGGAAGGGCTGCGCAGTGGGCGTGGTGGGCAAAACCTGGTCAGGGTGTGTTTTTCGATGGGGCAGCGTTCCTTCATCGTAAAGATGGTGTTGCGGCGGCAGTTGGGGTGGAGCTCCTCGCCAGGGGAACACCGGGGAACAAGCTCAGCGGGATGCGGGGAGGGCAGGAACCGTTGCTTGATTCGAGGTGGTGATTGGGGAACATCCATGTCGAGATCGATCTGGGGAAATGTAACCCTGGTCTGTTCCTCGGTCGGCATCACAAGCCAGAAATCTGGAGCCACGCATGTGAATCTGTTCCGAGGGCGCTGACTAAAAGACTTGGTCTTATTGTCTGACACTGAAAGTTGAGTCTTGGATGTGTTGAATGCAGTGGCTCAGTGGGTTCGTTCTCAATGGGATGAGCTTGGGTGAGCTTTGGGTGAGCTCATCAGGCCGCCAAACTGCAAAGTGCTCCAACATGCAGCCCCCCCCAAGCTAAGGTCAGTCACTAGCGGCTGTGTGATTATTATCGAGGGCGCATTACAAGGAACTTCCCTTGTAGGGAACAGGCAAGGAGGGCATAACTGGTGATGGTATTCGACCTCTGCGGTCAATGGTGGTGGTAGGCCGGCAGGAGTTGTGCTACATAGGTAGGTAAGAAATTGGAATGTCTCGGCAACAGAACTTACGATCTCTTGCAGATTGACAATGACTTCGAATTAAGGTACCTACCCAGGTTAGCAGCGGTGCGTATTGTTAGGGTCTTAAAACTAGAACACAAAACGCAGTGGCCAAGCGACAAGACACGTATGACCAATAACTAGGTACTGGTAGGTACCGAGGTACGTATCGATGTGGCAGCGAGTTGCAGACTCGCTCGCGGTGTGTTGAGATCGCCGTTTGCAGCTAGCGTGCTGCACACCCCGTGTTTAGGCTGAAACGTCTCGGATGCAGCTGCTGCGCCTTGCTAACATTTGTTCCCCTGCTCTTGCGATTCCAAGCCTCCATAATAGGCCCCTGACAACATCTCATCGCGTTCTCTCGCCATACATGCCCAATTTCCTTACAATTTTATCTGCGCTACCGGCTACTACATCACAATCTCCAATGGACGTCATTGCCAGTTCGAAGATCGAGGCAGATGCCCAGCTCGAGCGGCTCCGGAGAGAACGGGGTTTCGAGGGACACAGCCAGGCCAACCCAACCCTGGTCTCCTTTCTCGACCGGGCCTTAGATATGTATGCACCTTTCTCGCTCAAATTCAGCACACAGAGAATTGCCAAGCCGGTTGCTGAAGCCTCATCGGCACTAACCGGGACGTAGCATCTCCGATCAACTTTATCAGACACCAACACGCTTCCTCCTGGAATTGATCCAGAATGCAGACGACAACCGCTACCAAAATCACGTCTCTCCTAGTCTCAGCTTGCGGCTCTACGAGCGTGATGACCGGCAGTATTTCCGTACCGATTGCAACGAGGTCGGTTTCACGCTCAGTCAGATTGACGCCCTAGCGGGGTTGGGTAAGAGCACAAAAAAGGTCGATGGAAGCAGCGGGCAGAAAGGATACATCGGCGAAAAGGGCATCGGGTTCAAGTCCGTGTTCAAGGTGGCCGACGTCGCCCACGTCGCAAGCGGCAGCTATCAGTTCAAGCTTGACCGCAGCCAGCCGATCGGCATGGTTCTTCCCATTCTCTCTCCCTTTCCCTCTGCTGATCTCGTTTCCGATCACACCCAGTTTCTCTTGGAGGTAAAGCGCAAGGACGACTACTTGGAGATACAACGGGAACTGGGAGAGGTAAAACCGGAGCTCCTGATATTCCTACGCAAGTTGACAAGATTGGCGCTCTCTCTCCCCGAAAACCGTGGCTCCAGCATCTTCGGCCGGTCTCTCAACATATCGGACCAAGATTTTGGTGATGATGTGGAGACGATTACCCTTTCGGCTGCCACCGCTGGTGTCGACGCGACCTGCACAAAACAAGTAACAACCATGCAGAGAAAATATATCGTCTATCGCCACGAAGTTCGAGCTTTGCGCCCAGACCCCAGGAGGGAAGGTATTTCCAGCTCCGAAGTCACACTCGCATTCCCCGTCGCAGACTGCTACACGCCGATCATCGAACGTCAAAAGACTTTTGCTTTTCTACCTATCGATGATTTTGGATTCAAGGTTCGTATCCTTCTCTTCTTGTCAGGTATCAACAGATACTTGGGTGCTATGCAGCTGGAACACTCATTTTAACTAACTTGGCACCGTTTTTGAGTTCCTCATTCATGCCGACTTCCTGCTCGTTGCCAGCCGGGAGTGCCTCGAGTACAGATGTCCGTGGAACCTGGCCCTCCGTCACGGCATTCGCGATGCGTTCCTCGCAGCAATTCAACGCTTTGCGTCCATGCCTCCTCGAAAAATCGGGTCCGAACAGCGACGCAGAGGGCTATGCTTCACCTGGCCAAAATACCTTGGGCGCACACCTCGTGGCAACCCGTTCTGGGATGGTCTTCACGCGGACATCATGAGTTATCTGAGGCACTCCCCGATTCTTTTACCACGGAATGGACAGTCCAACTTTTGCACGCCCGGGACTCTGCGATATGTACCTGATGAATACCGGTACGGTTTGGGCACTCTTTTCGACCCGCTTTCAACCGGAAACGGTGATGGCCACTTGGCGTTCGAGTACGACGATGTGTGGCATGAACTCTCGCAGCTCGGCGTGCAACCCCTCAGCCTAGACGAGCTGTGCACGGAATTTGAGCAGTGGGTCGCACAAGTTGGCGCGGCAGGGCTCAAAAACCGGCCTGTCTTGTGGCACGAACAGATCAGCCAGCTCTTCTGCGGCTACCAGTTTTTGCGAACGCGGCTGAGAAAACTCCCCATCATCCCTCTGCGCGACGGTTCATGGGCCAAGGCAGAGTCCGGACGCGTGTATCTCGACTTCAAGTCCGAGGACAACGTGCCCGAAGACTTGGACATCTCCATCGTGGACCCAACAGCGTCCCAAAGCAGGGCGAGAAGGCAGTTTTTCAACTTCCTCGGCATCATGGAGTACACTCCCCTTCAGGTCTGCAACGTAATTATCGAGTTACACCGTGGCCTGGATAAGCGCACGGCGACGAAGCTCATCAGCGACGCGGCCTATCTATTCAAACATCGGGCCCTGCTCGGCAGCTACACCGTCCCCCCTGAAATCTTCTTCGTCACAATCAGAGATGGCAAGCGTATGAAGAGGAAACTCGGTCCGATTTACTGCGACGATCCCCGAGTACAACCAAACCTTGTCAATCGGTATAAATCCTCGGCGGGAAATCCGTTCTGGATTCTGGATGACGGATACGAGGCGGTGATATGCGCAAACGAAGGCGATCCAATAGCGAGAGCTGAAAGAAAGAATCAGTTTCTCGACTGGCTGCTGTGGTCAGATACTTTTCCGAGGGTTCCGATGCTCGTGCAGAATGGGCGTTTGACACAAGAGTGGGCTTTCCTCCGCGACGCAAACGTTATCGACCTTCTCCACGTCCTCAGACACCGTTTCAAGCACTCGAACCTTGTTGCGTTGCCTCCTGTACTGGTCAGGGCCGTACCGGAGTTGCAGGTTCGGTGTCGGGATGGAAACTTGCGGCACTTGGGCGTCCTAGCACTGCCGACGGAGGAACTCATCCGGGAGTGCCCACACATCGATTTTGTTGATCTTCCAGGGCCGCACCCCATTCACTCTTCTTGGGGATTTCTGTCTCAAGTCGGCGTTCTTTGCACCTGCAATACGACGGCTCGACTACGCGAACTCCAAGCCCTAAGAGAGAAATTCCGTCCAGATGAAGTCGACAAGGAGGCCGTCCATGGAATCTACCGAGCATTGAATTCGCCCATGTGCTTTGGCACCGATCATGATGAAATCCGGTGAGCAGCCGTTCCGCTGATGATTGCTGCGGTGATGCCCTGCCCCCTTAGCAGAGTTGAATTTATTTAGACCGTATTACCAGATACGCTGACTACATGTATCACTAGAACCGCCTTCCGCGAAAACCCGGCCGTGTTGATCCCGGACGGCAGTCGCTCACAATGGAAATGGATAAGACACGATCTCTGTCTCTGGAACGCGCCGCCGCTTCTCCGACAAGTTATCAGGCTTCGCCCTCACTACCAGGACTGCGAAAATCTGTTCACCAAAGTTTTGGGAATAAAACAAGCCAGTCTTGACGAAGTCGTGCACGAATTCTGCTCCGAGTCCAGGGGAAACAAGAAATCCGCATTGCAGAGGTTCGAAAAGCTGCTTCTCATGTTGGCTGATTTCTTGTCCAAAAGCGGTCGCGGATTGACCGTCAGTGAATTGGCGAGGATCCGGACTGCTTCAGTCTTCCCTGTTCTGCAGAAAGGAGAAGTGTCACAAGAGGATCCTGTTATCGTGTGGCGTTCAATCAGAGATGGAGGCTGGTACATCCCCGACAAAATAATGCTTGAGAACCTGTTTCGGGGCAAGATTGATATGCTCGGCATGTCAGTCAGGTTGCTCATCAAGTCAAGCAGGCTCCTTGGGGCATTATTCACAGCTCTCGGTTGCACAACTATGCTCGTCTCTAGTTCCGTGCGACAAACTATAGAGCTACGGGGGAACATTGTGAGAGACCTCCAAATGGAGACGGATCTCAAGATACGAGTAGAACATATCTCTCAGTAAGCATTCTATTTCGGCATACAACTTGAGCTCATAATCCTCGGCTGCTTACTTGCGCTTGCGTTTCTAGGCTCTCGAAAATTACAGATGCTGGAGATCACCCTCCATCGATTCGGGTCTGGCGTGTGACGACCATCGCCATTACCAGACGCTTGGGTGACGTTGAAATCAGCGCGGATGACGGACTAGTGAAAGTCCACGAGCACGATATATACCTGCCATTGGTCATACCGGAGCTACGGCAAGCTGAGGTTAACTACGAGCTCGCAAGCCATTTTGCTAACCTGTTAGGCACCGAAAACACAGACTGGCATTTATTGACTCTGCTCATGAATGCTCCGGTAGGCCAGCTTTCTAATATTCTGCAACGTCATAATATCTTGCCTCCTGGCGGAATGGTCGACGGAGCAGATATTGGATCCGAAAGCGAGGCCGATTGTGAGGATGTCACATCCACCGGTGACGCTCGCGTTGCTCGTGAGGGATGGAACGGAAACGATATGACTCCGAGGTTAGACATGAGCGCCATGGCTATCCCCGTCACCGTCGCATCAACCACCGTAGTTGATAAAGGCGCGCCAACCCTTCCAACAGCGGCACGATCGCCAAAGGTTTTGGAGGGCCCCATCCATTTGCACCGGTCCAGGACTCGAGACATCTCTCAAATGGCAAATAGCTTCAACATGTTGGATTGCGTTGTGGCAAGTTCTTCAACACAGTCCCGCGAAGTAGCCGATACGACGGGCTTTGGCGCCACGACCATCCCCGGAAGTGGAACCAACACCGGTGGTCCGCCCGGCACGGCTGTTGTCATCTTCTCTCCGATGGTGGAGAAAGAACCTAATAACCCTTCTCAAAGCAACTCTTTCCAAAGTATCCTGTTTATGGATGCATACAAGAAATGGTCGCTTGACGAACTGAGGTTGGCAGATTACGGTCAAGGCAGAAAGCCTGGTAGTCTAGGCGGTCTAGGGGCGTTTGGGGGCTTTGGACTTGGTGGAACGAGTGGCCTTCGTCGGAACCCGTCCGGCACTGGGTTCGGTGCCAGCACTGGGACGGGTATGGACGTTGGCACTCAACCGACAAGGGTCGGCTCTGGGGCCACCACTGCCGCCACCACTGGAGGGTCAACCGGTATCTCGGCCTTGTCTTTTCCAATTAGGACGCGGGAGATTTCACGAGTTCTTAATGCCGATAACCCGGAGCAAGAGACGAGAAGGACAACTCGTGGGAATTTGGACTCCTCTCAAAGCCACTTCTCGCGCCCACCCACCACCGTAACTGCAAGTCACAGCACGCCACAATCAGCAAATCCCGGGTCCGGAGATAGCGAGCAACTTCTCCCTGCGGCGGAATCGCGTTACAGGGAGATTGGCTTCCATGGAGAGTTGTTTGTAAGTCCACCGTTTGTCGACCATCTTCTCTTTTACTCGAGGTAATTTGACTTACTGGACGAAAGATTCATCAATTGTTCGAACGCAAAATCGGCGATTGGACCTTTGTGAACTGGACCAGCAAGCTGCGATCCGAGGCCGGTCATCCCCGGTTCACCCAACGAGAGAAAGAATTCAGCGACTTCACCTATCATGATGCTTCGGAGTCCATGAAGGAGATACTCCGTCAGCTCGACGCAGAAACAGAGGCCATGTGGTCCGGCAACACGACGTATCATCTAGAAGTGAAGACCACATCGGGTACTTGTAACGAGCCCTGTTTCGTGAGTCAAAACCAGGTCGATATGGTATGTTTAGAAATTTTTTTTTTTAATCCTTAACTGCTTTACTAAAGAATAATGAGTAGATGCGAGCCTGCGATGGCGACCCGAACAACGCCTACATCCTGCTCCGAGTGTTCAACATTGACGGCGATCGCCCAGGGGTTAAATTATACATCAATCCCTGGAGGCTTTACATGGGTGGCGTGCTGAAATTTACGTCTGACAATGGGTATAAGGTATACAGCAACGATGTGGTTGAGCTGCACTCGTAGACGGCTATCGGACTCTCTTTGTTCCTTTTTTCCCTACTATGTATCTAGCGAACTCATAGCCATCCATGCCATCAGAGTCTCTGTTCGTTTTCCCTCTGCTTTGGCTGGAGCCAACTGCGCGAGAGTGAGCTTTTGGCGGGGTGAGCTGGGTGAGCAGGGTGGCTCCATCGCATGCCTGGTCGTGATCGCATCTGCTGAGTCGCATTACGATTGCTGCGAGGGGTCCATGGTGTCAATCTAAGCTTTCGCAACAGCTTCTTATCTAGCAGACATCGGAATTTCTTACGGCCACTGTCCGGCCTGGCTCACACAGTCTTTGCAGGTCTTTGCAACGCTACCACAAGGAGATGCCCTGCTCCTGAATGGTGATAGTCTGGCCAAAGTTTGTCGGCTTCCCATAGTTAGCCATAATCGTAGCCCCCTAAGGAACGGGGTGAGCAAAACGGCGCACTAGTCATCGACCCCAGACTACATACACTGTGAGTGTCCCCATCATCAGTTTATCCACCGGCTGGAGAGCTTGCTCCAACAAAAGCGTAGCGGATGCAACTGAGGCAAACTTTCCAAACAGTTGGATCTCTTCTGATCAAAATGCTGAGGCACCCATAGGCAAAGGGGAACTGTGGACATCGCCTCAACATCGACGACGCGCTCTCTGACCCTGGGCAATGCCACACAGGCCGCCGTCGCCAAAAAAAAGCCAACCCTGAGACGTTTCGAAGACGAGCTCTGAAAAAGTCTCCCAGCAAGAGCAAAGTATCCAAAATTGGCTACCTGCTATAAAACGACTGTCTGTGGGGCGACGTCTTTGTTCTCCTCGACGGCACAAGTGATGACCGCTTTGGGCAGCGGGAACGAAGCGGCCAACTGGACGGCAATGATGGGGAAGAACTTGGTGGAGAGGAATTTGGTTGCCTTCTGGGCGTCGCTCGCAGTTCTGGAGAAGAAGTTGGCGCCAAGCTGTTTCTTGTCGTAGGCGCGGGCAATGGTGCGAGCAATGGTGGAGTTGCCCCTGCCCGCCATACCATCGAGCCACAACCTAGAGTTTCCAGCACGAACGCACGAACTTAGAGCGTTCTTGACTCGACGCTCGCTCTCAGTTCGAGTGGCGTTTGGAAGAATTCGACAGGAAGATTGCGAGCCGGAACCTCCTGGCGGGCGGTCAGATCTGTCCAATCTCCCTGCAATGTTGTCGACGTTGTAGGCGAAAAGCTCGGTTCGTTGTAGACAGCGTGCAGAGCGTGCTTTAGATAGGCACACCAGATCTGTATAGTCACAGCCAAGCTTCAGCAGGATTTTTACCTCCGCAGATGCGTCGCTCGGCTTGCGTCGGCGTGACTCACCGTGACATTGGACCCCTGAGCTTTCATCAACATCTCATCCCTATTCAAACGTACAACCTCATTCTTCTCTGGTTACCACTCCGGAACACTCCCCAGTACCGCCATGTCGAAACTCACCGTCCTTGTGACCGGCTCGTCCGGCCACCTTGGCAAGGCCCTCATGCTCGCCCTGCCCGACTATGGCTACCACCCCATCGGCATCGACATCAACCCCAGCCCAACCACCACCCACACCGGCTCCATCACCGACACCGCTTTCCTTACCACCGTGTTCACCACCCACCAACCCTCCCACGTCATCCACGCCGCGACCCTCCACAAACCGCACATCACCACCCACACCAAGAACGACTTTATCCAAACCAACATCGTCGGCACCCTCGCCCTTCTAGAGGCATCCACCACCCCTCACCCAGCCCAACAAGAGGACGCCACCCCAACCAAAGTGCAGTCCTTCACCTTCCTCTCCACCACCTCCACCTTCGGCACCGCCCTCTCCCCCCTGCCCGGCCAGCCCGCAGCGTGGATCGACGAGTCGGTAACCCCACAGCCCAAGAACATCTACGGCGTGACCAAGACCGCGGCCGAGGACGTGTGCCGGCTGGTGCACGCGCAGACGGGGCTGCCCGTGGTGGTGTTGCGCACGAGCCGGTTCTTTCCCGAGGAGGACGACGACGAGGCGCGACGGGGCGAGGTCGCCGACGGGGACAACCTCAAGGTGCTGGAGCTGGCGTATCGGCGGGTGGACATCGCGGATGTGGTCGCGGCGTGCGTCTGTGCGATGCGCAGGGCTGGGGAGGTCGGGTGGGGGCGGTTTGTGGTGAGCGCGCCGACGCCGTTTGGGAAGGGGGTGCTGGCGCGGTTGGACGGGGATGCGGAGGGGG
>FTIZ01000836.1_pt1 | contig 10367 bp, 13 predicted proteins | sample 1658381 | NCBI WGS metagenome assembly FTIZ01 (sample SAMEA3914822, study PRJEB12502) | metagenome | biome: forest; material: soil | place: USA | collected 2012-03-12 | depth 0.1 m
ATCGGGTATGGTGTAGCGGTAACATCGATGACTCTCACTTCTCAGAAGTGACAGCTTACTCATCAGCCCCGGGTTCGACTCCCGGTATCCGAGGTTCATCATCTTTTTTTTCTTTCCTCTTTTATATTTTTCGAGTTTTTTGTTCTCGCCTCTTTTTCCTCCTCTTTCTCCTTTCGTTCTCCCTTCTTTTTGGCCCTTTCCACTGTGTCCCGTTTGCTCGCGTGTGCCCTGCTGCAGGAGAGAATCCCGCTTTTCCCCGACTCGGCCAGAGAGGATGGCTTTTTTCCACCAACACCGACCGACATGATCCCGGTCGGCGATCGGGCTGTGCGCGGGCGATGCCAAGTCGGTCGTTTCGGCAGGGCTTGCGATTGGAGCAAGTGGAGCGATCGCCGCGATGGAACGACCTCGACACGGACCAACCGACATGCGCTCATTTCTGATTACCATGCCCCATGCCTCCTCCTCCCCACTCCCAGTCGGTCTCGCACAACCTTGGCTCGGTCACGCAAACAGGCAGCGCACCCCAGCGGAGCGCAGGCCAGACTCCTTTTGTCCATGCAGGACAGCAAACTACCGCTAGTCGACGGCGAGTTCAGTCGGCCCACCGCGTGGGTGTCCAAAGAGAAGCCAGAGATGCCAAAAGAGGCACCAACAAGGCACCGAAAGAGGCAGTCTGCCCCACGTTCCACGGGGATGGCTGAGAACGTGGGCTCGGGAAAGGCGGAGAGCGCGAGGCAAGGCGTGAATGGTGAAAGAAGCTTTTGACAAGTCGCGAGCAGCAGCCAACCACAGCAGCGGGAGCAAGCCACGGCTTGCAGGGTCGATCAGGTTCCAGGCGCATGCAAGGGCCACTTGGCATTTCAACCCCAGACGGGCGGGACCCGAAGATCCTCCCCCCAAATCCTGCCCCCAACAAGTAAACGACCACCCACTTTCGGGCCAGGTCCAGGCCCTTTTGCCGGAGAATGACTGCCGGCCATTCCAGGGCCCATTCCAGAGCCCAGGCCCAGACTGCAACACCCGTGTTCGCACGCGCAATCAAGAACAAAAAAAACCAACAAAAAAAGAAAGAAATGACAGGGATTTCGGGCTGTGCCGCCTGCCACGCCCGCGGCTGACCGCTGCTGAGATGCAGACTGCAGAAATGCAGCCGCATGCTCGGAGATGGCCAAAAATATGAACGCATGCGGTGTCAGGGAAGCACAGGGAAAGGACCGAAGGAATAAGCTTTCGGGGGTGGTCTCCGAGGAGGGGCCCGCCCACGTTTCCATCTCATCTCCAGGGCCACCCCTGGTCAGCGCTCTCCAGGCCCATCGGCCACAACGGAGCTCATCCCATCTCCATCCACTTACTTCATCACCATTCTGGCCCCTCCCTCCCTTGCACCTGGGGCGCGCACTTCGGACTGCTTCAAATACCCGCCAGACCCTCCAGCAGACCCCCGACTTCATCTTGATCTGTCTGTCCTCTTGTGCGACACAATAATGGACCTCCCAACGACCAAACCGGCAAGCCGCCATCCCAGGTGACATCGAATTTGTGCATGTTTCGGCATGTGAGCTCACTTTAGCCTGTTGGCCGCCCTCACCTCCCCCAAACCACAGCACCACGTTGGACAAAGGCGATCGATATACTTTAACGACAACACCTCCGGCAACAATATTGGCCGAGATTGCCCACTGTACGCCCCCGGCCGCCTTCGCTGCAACCATTTTCTCCACGAGTCGCGTGTCTCTATCCGGTCCCCCGAGGGCCACACGACCCCCAAATACGAGTATTTGAAGGTCCATCGACGACGACAAGCTCTCCAAAAATCCCACACACCAGACCCGACCAAGCCACCTCCCACCAACACCCCATAACACATCTCACAATGGTCTTCCTACCATGGAACACCCTCATGCTAGGTTCGTCCCTCCCCACCAAAAGCCCAAACCCAAACCTTGTACCAAAACCCATCTAACACCCTTCTAGTCCTCGGCGCCCCCCTAGCCAACCAAGGCATCGCCCCAAACAACAACAACCTCGCCCTGCGCACCACCCAAGCCCCCCTCGCCTCAAGCCTTCCCTTGCGCATAATGCCCCTCGGCGCCTCCATCACCTACGGCCAAGCCTCCTCCGACGGCAACGGCTACCGCTCGACCCTGCGCACCCAGCTCGTCGGCGCCGGCAACCCCGTCAACATGGTCGGTTCCCGGCAGGCCGGCACCATGCGCGACAATGATGTTGAGGGGTGGCCGGGGTACAGGATTGAGCAGGTGAGGGCGAAGGCTAACGCTGCGGGGGGCGTGGGGAGGTGGAAGCCGAATGTGGTGCTCATCAATGCGGGGACGAATGATGCGACGCAGGGGTGGAATGTGAGTACCGCCGGGGAGAGGATGGAGGGGTTGATTCGGGATGTGTGGGGGGCGAGTCCGCGGGCGGTGGTGGTGTTGAGTACGTTGTTGGTGAATAAGAAGGCTGAGGGGAATGTGTTGGCGATTAATAAGCAGTTTGGGGAGGTGGCGAGGAAGTTGAGGGATAGGGAGGGGAGGAGGTTGGTTTTGGTGGATATGCATGGCGAGGGCGGGCCGAGTACGGGGGATCTGGCGGATGAGACGCACCCGAATGATGTGGGGTATCGCAAGATGGCGAATCTGTGGTTTGCTGGGTTGGTGGCGGCTAGTGATGCGGGTTGGTTGCAGGCGCCGGAGCCGGTGTCGGGCGTGCCGGATGATGGAGCGTCGTAAGGGATGAGGGTTGGGAGGTTGGTGGGTTTGGTCATTTAGGGGCTTTGGCTGGCGTTTCGGGGGGGTTGCTTGGGTTTTGCTGGGCGTTGGGGCTGGGCTGATTTTCATGTTATGAATGATAAGAGAGTCATGGTTGGTGTGGACGGTGGCTTCGCATGGACGGGCATCAAGTTGAGAGACACGATATGACGCTTCTCGGTTTCGATCACGGTCGAGAGATACAGCTGAGGCATTCATACTTTAGATTTGGAATAGAGTTACTAAAGTGGCAAATCAAAGTGTCAAACCTGAAAAAGACGTTACCTATTACCGAGCCAGAGTCAACAGCGCTGCCAAAGTTCACCTATGTCCCCCAGGTGTCTGATTACCTATGATGTCGCATAGGTGCCTGGGTGACCAGTTTCACACCATTCAAGAGTGAGAAGATGGCACTTCAATGCAGTCTCCTCCCTCTCATAGGAGAGCACCCGCCCGCTTCCAAGTTTATTACTAAGGAAATTATCATGAGTCATGGAGTTAGAGACCCATGACCCTTCTACCACCGTCCGATAACGTCAAGCAAATCTCCATCAAGGTAAAATCTGAGCCAGATCGCAAATCCAATGAAAGAAACTATCGAAACTGGATACTCTCTAAGTACGCCTCTCCCCAATCCAGTGGCACCCCGATCCATGTCGCGACCAAGTAGAAGTAGAGTAACAACTCGGGATTTACATGATTGCCGCCAACAGCCTTGCCGAGATTGCGAGATCTCGAAATGATGGCTTGTTTCGAATATTTGAGTACCGTCTCTCGTTGCAGCCGCATGCCAACGCTCTCGACTGAAGGCAGGGGCCTTGAAGAGAATAAGTCGGCAAGGTCCTTGCAAGCCAAGTTACCCACCGTCTCCAGCAGGTCACTCGTACCTGGAGTGCCTTCGCCGACCGCCGCTTCCGCGATCGTCGCCATAAAAAGACCGTCAACAAACTCAGCAAACCCAAGTTGAAACGGGGCCACATCGTTCTCGTCGCTCCCTTTCTCCCCCACATGCTCATTGCTGGAGCTCTCGAAGTTATTTTTCTGAGAGACATCTTCATCCGCGACATTCCCATTGTCCTCAGACCGATCTCCATCATTCCCATCGTCCCCGTCAACCGCGTCCCCGTCAACCGCGTCCCCGTCAACCGCGTCCCCGTCAACCGCGTCCCCGTCAACCGCGTCCCCGTCAACCGCGTCCTCGTCGGCAAATTGTAAAGTAGAGCCCAGATCCATCGATGATAAGACAGTGCAGAAAGACACAGCTGGCAAGAGTTGGAAGATACCTTCGGTATCACCGTATAGCTTGCGAAGCCAGTGTCGAGTCCATAAGCGCAGGTGTTTCCGTTTTCTCGACAAGCTGAGAATATAACGCCCCAAGACGCCCACGCTCTCGAAAATCGAATTTCCCCACATCTCCTCATCGATGCTTTGGAGAGTCCTGTCTGCGGCTTGCAAGACATAGGTGCTGCGAATCTCAGAAGCAAACAGTAATACTACAAGAGACTCTCCAAGATATCCTTTTTCCGCAAGGGATGCTTGGCCATGTGTGACTTTGCCCAGCAATTTGGTGATGTCTCCGAAGAGTAGCAGCGACTTCGCCGACAACCAGAACTCAACCTCTCGCTCAGTGGAACGTGCGACCCTCGCCATATTCCGTCTTTGCGTGATGGCGAGAAGAAAGGACAATAAATTGAATCTGCCAACGGGCTGCTCGTGCCTCATGAGCTTTTTCGGTTTCCAAGGTGGGACCGGAGCGGAGGTGAAGACAGTCGATGCTTCGCAGACTGGAATTCCGGTCAGGGAGAAAAACGAGAAAAATGCGCTGAGTCTCCCAAAATTGAGCTCTTTGCGCGAAAGTAGCGCAGTTGCCTTCAAGAGTGTCATGCCAGCTCTAATGAACGTCTTGTGGCTGGTTTTGAAGCTGTTCACCCAATTTTCGCATTCGACGGGCAGGGCAAATTTATAGAACAAAGCGAAAACTGAGCTTATTAGTCTTTTTTTCCAGCAAAGCTTGAAGGTCAATTACCTACCGGCAAAGAAGTTGAGTTCCTTTAAGTCAGCGTCAAAGCAAGGGAGGTCGATATATCGCACAAGTTTGCGTCGCTTGCCAGACGCACGGCAATTTTGGCAAGGAAATATGCCATCGCACTTCACCTGTTAGTCAAGAAATTCATTGTCCTCACATCTAAACAAACTGACCTTCTGACGCAGCGTGCGACATTTGAGACAAACTTTTGTTGACCGAGTCCGTCGATCGCGCAAGTTGGAGACTCTGGAGACTTCCAGCTGGAATGTCGTAACCATCTTGGCAGGGACGTTGGCCTGTTTGGCATTCGATTTTGGGGGAGGGTTGGTCGTCATCGTCAATATACCGCCTGCCGAGCTCGGCTGTGATGGGGGGAGTCTGGGCCGGATGGTGGCAAGTCTTTTTTCAGGTCGCGTCGAGGGCTGAGGTTGATCAAGGGGTCTTTTGCAGCCGACGGAAGTCCGAGTATGGATACCGTTCCCTTCCTGCATGGGTGGTTGCGGCGAGCCAAGCACGTTCAGGGATAGATGTGTTCCTGCAGGAGGATTGACGGCCGAGACTCCCAGAACGAGAGCGGATGTTTGGGTTGCAGGGAGGCCCGGAAGATCCAAAATGCCGGCCGGCAGTGGCAGGGGCGAGGGCGAGAGACATCCATAAAGGTAGTCGACCGAAGAGACTTGGTCCCAGACGGAACATGGGCCATCCTGTGGTGGGCTAGAGGGAGGCAAAGCAGGGTTGAATGTTTGAGTGGAAGCCAGCCAAGGAGGTATTCTTAGGGCGGCGGCATCGGCGACAGGGTGTTGGAAAGGTTGGCCGCCAGGAAGATCGCCGACAACGGGTATCACGTCTAAGGACTGAGGCAATTGAGGAGGTGGTCTGAGGAAAAGCGAATTGTCATCGATAGGAAGCAAGTCGATAAATGTATCGTCATCCATTTGCTGAGAAAAGTGTGGATTGTAGAATGGAGTGTTGTTCTCGGTCAGCATCATGGAAAGTGTGTGGTCATCCGTGGGCAGAGGAAATTGGAGAGCGTCGTCATCGAGGAGCATCATGTCCAGGGCGTTCTCGTCCGTCATAGGCAGTCGAATTGGTTGCACATCGAGGGAGCCGTCATCAGCAAGCGAGTCCAGTATGAGAACATCGTCTGGCAAAGACAGTTGTAGTAGGGGGTCGTGAAAGAAACGATCGTGATCACCAGATCCTGCATCGCCCGACGGTGTTTCCGAGCAGGGTGCCATGGTGTTGTTGTCTGCCAAGATAATGATGAGAACAGGGTGCGGGCAAAGAGTGACCCAAGCTCAAAGAGGCCGGTGGCAAAAAGAACATTCTTGGTACGAGGAGGTTCGGGTGTATTTATGTGTGTCGTCGGGCGTTGTCGCGGGGAGCTGAAGGCCTGAGGCTTCTTCTGCTGACATACGGCGAAGCGCTTCATCGCTCCTTTCTGGCGTCCAATGGCAAGCCTCTGAGGCGTCCAATGGCAGACCTCTGATTCACTCCCGGGTCTTGATATGGCTTAGTGCGCACTTGGGACCGCAACCCTAGAAAGAACGCAGCCCAACCGTCCGCTGCCGGGTCCCAAAAGGGCTACTGCCGGTTTCCACGGTGTTTTTGGTTGGATCAACGGCAGCGACCAATCAAAGCAAGTGCCGGGTTAAACATCACCAAGCAGAAGGTCAGTCAAAAAGTCTATAAACGGCGCTCTCAGCAGTGAGAGTGTCTGGCAAGTCAGATACTAGCTCGTTATCGCATCAATCGTCACACGCTTACAATCATCCTATTTCCCAGACATTACTATATCCATTACACCCAAGCAGTTGATTCTCAATTGCAACTTGGAGGCTAACATGGACATGGAAGAGGCGACTTCAAGATGGTCAATTTCGGAAACCATAGCACTGGTTACTTTGCTGGTAACCGCGATACTGGCTCCTGTTGGATGGGCTGCTCGCAGATATCGGGTTTCAAGAGGTGAGTAACATGCACATCTTCGTCAAAGGCTCTGCTGATCCGATTGACTAGGAACAGGCTCGACGAGCACGTCTGATGTTGAGAGTGTGGGGATCTAGATCGCCGAAGACTGAGAGAGTTGTCGCAAGCTGAGCAACATGCCCGCTGTCAGGGGATCAGTCTACAAGTTACCTGTACCTAGAAGACTTAGGAAGATTTTCCACCCTGAGTTGTCGATCTCCTTAGCGCTAAAGTTTAGGGCCTTGTTTGGGAGATTTTTGTGCAAGAGAGGCGTCGTATATTTCGGATAAAAATGAAGCAAATGGGTACCTAGCGATGCATATTTCGAGACTTGAGGCGGGCGGTTGTGTGGAAAAGCGAGACAAAAGAGACTGATCGGGATCGAAAGGCGTGGCGTGTATGAATGGCTGCCATCGGCTTCCAACAGTCAAGCAAGGGATCTTGAGCCGCTGAAAGTGCACATTACCAACCGAATGCAAGTCCCATTTCGTGTATGAGCTCCGCCATTTCCGACAAACCCCCTAAAACAGCAGCATGGAGGCGCATTGAGCGTAGAGGAACTTGCCCAACCCATGCCGCTAGCCAACCTTGAAGCGCCGCGTCTTGCCTGGTAAGAAGGTTCGTCATTCCAACTTGAGGGACCTCAAGCCTAGAGATGCTCGCATCCAGTGCAAGGACGCCTGGCTAAACAGAAATTTATGTGTTAAGGTCCATGTTTCCGTCACATATGGTGGGACGAAGCGCTCAATATCTGGATGATGTAGTGCAGGACCCAAACACCCTTTAACTTTTTCCTGTATTCATTATTAGCGTTCAAGCAATGGTTGATCCCGATCCTCCGCTCGATCCTCCCTAGTTATTGCTTATATATAAAAAGCCCGCAGATACAGTCATGTTTCTTACCGAGAGTTCCAACCATCTTGAACATTACCTTCCCCTTAGTAACTGAATAGAATAAATTTCCATCCAATATGAAGAAAGCCGCCACCATGCCCATCATGAGGAGAGCCGTCACCGCGCTTGCATTCCGAGGTGTTTCTACCTCGGACAACGACGGTGCCACCATTTCTCCGAGTGGCCCTGCTTCTACCATTCTATTAGAGTAGGTCCTCCCTTATTCCAATCCAGGACTTTTTCTAAGTTCCTTTTAGAAACATAGATCCGGCCACTCAAGGCCAAATTTTTGACGTGGCCGCTGAGCAGCACCTGATCGATTTGCTAGCTGCTGCCTTGGAGACTCAAAGCAAAAAATCACGGCAAAAAGAGGTTTTCGACAACTTCTATAGGAATATGGGGACAATATCCGGGCTTGGATCGTCCATCACATTCGGTCTCATCGTCACAGGCATTGCGGACCCCAAAGAGATTTCTCAGCACGGTAGGTTGGACTTGTCGACCACACGGATCTTGCTTGCTGTCAGCTGGCTGCTTTTCGGGGTGGTGCTCAACTTGTCATTCTCTTTTGCATACACCATGCCTCAGATGTCGCGGGGATATCAGATAATGGCATCTAAGACCATGTACTTCCTAGCCATCGCAGCTACTGTTTGCCTCTCACTAGTGGTAGCTAGCTACGTAGAGGTTGTCGGCTTCGTTGGGGTTGCATTCGCTTCTATAGTCGCAGTTATATTGCTTTTTAGCCCGGAGGAAACTGTTGAAAGGCTGAGAGACATGTGGTATAATTTACTGCGCAACGGCCTGAAGGAACACTGCAAAACAAACTGGTGATCTCCTCAGAATTTATGTCTTGATTGATGTAAAAGGAGGAAGGTTGAGCCCCAAAATAAGGGTCTTGCAGAGATTTATCTTCTGTGGATCCCAATTTTAGGGGCGACAATGCGGGTCGATGACCCGTGAGATCTCACAGTAACTAACGACGGCATGGGGTCGTTTAGCTGGATGCCCATGAGAGCGGCGGACGGGACCGTGTCAGCGAAGTCAGCGTGCGCCGTGTGAGACCGCGTCAGCGAAGTTATCGTGCGCCGTGTGAGACCGCATTGTTGACAGGACCTTGTTGGCGTAGTTCTCGGGAATCAGCATCCGGCTGTCCCAGTCAAACACGGGACAACCAAAAATGGGCGTGCTCGTCACCTGAGTCCTGCGGTCCTTCCCGGTGGGTTGCTGTGGTGTTATGGTAGTTCGTATGTACCAGTGGAGCTTTGACTTGTCCAAGAACACGGCACCCAGTGTTACGCCGTCGGGGACGGTCCAAGTCGCAAACACAACCAGTCTTACGAGGCCACGGTTAAGGACGTAGTCAACGTCGAGAGACCGAAGCATCCTCGGCTGCATCTCTCGTGGGACGCGAACAGCCCTCTGCAGGGCCCATCTCTCACCTGTCACCTCGCCCAGTACCCCATGCCCCTCTGCTCGGCTTCTCCACGAGCCCCGGATTCCTCGGCCCCATCCACCTCGCAACCCCAAACACCTTGGCCAACACAACCCTCCCCTCGGCCATCCCTCGTCCAAGCCTCACCATTACCTGCAAAGCCCACGGCCACCAATCCGCCGCCACCGCGCGCTACGGCGTCGACTTCATCTTCGCCGCCCAGGTAACTGGCGACGTGGACTTCCTCGCAGCCAACAGCCTCCCCCTCACCGGCGTCTTCATCTAGCTCCCCGCCGTCCCCGCCGCCCCGCTGCAGGTAGACAAGTTCATCACCCCCTACCGAAGCCCCGGCGCGCGCATGCTGTCCAACCTGCGCTTCAACCCTCTGCTGGTGCCCAGCCGCGCGGATATCTTTTGCGCCAGCCTGTTTCCGCGCACCGCGAGCGGCGGGGTGGATCTGAAGACAGGAGGGGCGAGGGAGATGGGGTTTGTTTTGAGAGAGGTGGAGGTTGTGCCGTACGCGAACCCACGGGTGCCGTTGAGAGTGGCATTTATGGAGAGGTATGCGTCTGCGGGGATTTGGGGGACGGCCGGTGTATGTAATTGGTCAGTTTTGGGTGACGTTGGCGCCGGAAAGGGGGTGGAGAGTTTTGGGGTGGAGAGAGGGATCGGTTGGAGATGGGGGGTTTGGCTTGAGCGAGAGGTGGTTGGTGTTGGCTGGAAAGGTTAAGGAGGATGGAACGAAAATTTCTTGTTTAAAAGCTGACATGCCAAACTCGCTTTGGCATTCTCGCATGCACCCATGCAGCCCCTGACTTGAGGCGTGACCGTATTCGGGACCTTGCGGTAGTGGCTATGGAGACCGTTCCTGACGATCGCCAGCGCCTCAGTATCTCACTCCTCGGCGCGTATCTGGAGTTGGCCATTGTTTCCATGCCCTTCTTTCCATCCTCCAGTCAGATAGTTGAGAACGCTTCTTGCCCGTTGCGTACCGGGGGGTACATTGGCAAGCGCTGATGCGGAAACGAAACACTGATTTCGGTCTTTTGTATCCGGGTTTGGCGAAGCCGGTTCTTGTTTCGGCCTGCCAGCTGCTCTTTCCTCTCCTTCGGAGCGCGGCAAAAGCAATTTTGGAATGTCGGTGTGAGGACGTGAATTGTGTCACGCCGCCGTCAGGAGATTGACCCAGGCCATCCAACTGCTATTAGAGGCTCCGGAATACAACTAGGTCACTTTATTTCGAGGTATTCTCCTTTTACAAGTGCCTGTATCTCGCCAGGAGCTTTGGGAGTAC
>FTIZ01004187.1_pt3 | contig 10366 bp, 12 predicted proteins | sample 1658381 | NCBI WGS metagenome assembly FTIZ01 (sample SAMEA3914822, study PRJEB12502) | metagenome | biome: forest; material: soil | place: USA | collected 2012-03-12 | depth 0.1 m
GGTTACGAATATGCTGTACGATTCCACGTCGGGTTGCGCTACCGCACTGGCCAAGCAGCCCCGGAAACCATCCTGGGCTGGGGCAGCCCGTTGCCACAAGATGCTGAGGTTTGGTGTAATTCTGGGGGGAGGAAATTGGATAGAAGCATGCCACGGGAGAAGCAAGGCAGACAAAACAATGTTGTGATGGCAGACGTATCCTTGGCCGAATGCACGAAAACCTGAGACATATCCCCATCAGCCTAACTGGATCTCACCTCCCTCACGATGAGACATCAGCCACAGCTGAGACAACCCCCGATCCGTCTCCCCTCCGCCCCAACCTAAACGCAAACTCTCACACCGCCGATGGATGCTGACAGATAATACACGTGGCGTCCAACAGGGGCCTGTTCCGCATGCGTACCATCGCCGGCTGGCGGCATATGTTTCGCATTTCCCTGCTCTTTGTCCGCTGAGTTGACCGGAGGAGACGGGAATGGCAATAGGTACGTTGGCAGTCTTGGGTTCCCGTCAGGGGAAGGGCCTTCGATTTTGAGGGCGTCAAAAATAAGCGAGACGTTGCTGGCAGCGATCAGGCATACTGAATAAGAGCTCGTAGTTAGCACTCGGTACACACAACATCAATCATCTACTCCAAGCGCTAAGATGACAACTTCGGTCTCTCACCCCAGCTGCCTTACATTCCAGTTTCCCAATTGACACTCCCGGCATTTGCTCATGAGACAGCATCGGAGCTTCGGAATTTCATGACGCTCATACTGCGCAAATGGTGTCACTGAGAATACAGTACTTACCAGCCGCAAGCCGGTACACGGCACGCTCTGTGTCCGATAGACTGCGAATGGGGTGGAATGTAGAGTTTCACGCCACGCGAGCGCTCTCCCCAGGTGCAACCACGGGAAGATCGAATGTACCTTAACCATTCGGTGACCAACAACCAACCCCAGACCCAATGGAACACGGGCAGGCTGACGCAACTCGACTCACCCGCCCGCGCTAGAGGACGGCTGCTAGGATGTGGTCCAGTCGGGAGTCTAGCAAGGCGATTATTCAAGATCGCAAAGCAAATTGGTGCAGAGACATCGAGTACAGGTCGGCATGTACGTTCCCGTTGTGTCGGAACGGCGACATCTCCACAAACTCCATGACTAGACGGAAGTGTGATGCCGGTCCAACCGGCAGCAACACTGAAACCGGCCACACGGAATGACAACCCCATCTCGCGCTGCGCTGTCGGCCAAAAGCAGACGTCCGCAAATGGACAAGAACACAAGCTCCACTCCCGAACAAGTCACTATTCCACTCAGTCTTCCTCGAGGGTTGCCCAAACTCCAGCTCCCAGCTCCGCTCAGGTAAGCTCCCAGTGAGACAACAAAGAGTACAGTCCCAATCAGAGCCACTTTGGTGTGCCAATATCACGGTCCACGGGGAGCTGGTGATATCTGACAACTCCTCGCGAGTTCTAGGAGAGGAGTGGGGAGTGAGCGTGGAGCCGAGACTTTGTAGATATCTTGATTAATCTGAACGATATACACGTACTTCTTCCCACTATGTCCGATAAAGAGCTGCCCTAGTCGAGTTGTGCTTCCATGTCAGGCCGCTGTTTCCCCTGACACCCAGGCACAACCGTACTAACCCCTGAGTCAGTCTTGTGTGCTCGAGTTGAACCAGAAATAAGCATCAGACCATCACAGGTGCCATGAACCACCGGATTAATATTGACACCTCGGGATATCACACCGCTCTTAATATCCAAGGCCTTGTCTACGACTATACGGGTGTAGCTTCGCCACGAGGATTTGTTCGGCGCGTGATGACAACATGGGCTCCGCCCCCGCCCGCCAGAGGTAAGAATTGGATGGCCACAAATCACGGGTCATGGTGTGATGTAATGGGTTGTGTATTTAGACTGTTTGCGGGGTACGACTGGCCATGACATCGGACCGTTTCCGGGATATGGCGCCTATTGTTCGTGTTGCCTCGTCCGCTGTTTTGGGAAACGAAGACAATGGCGAGAGGACTTACCGCGGCCGATGATATCATCACACATTGGCATGATCAAGCTGGCCTGGAGGGTGAACAAAGCGCCAGAATAGAGTTTAAAGCAGTACCGTATGAAGCCACCGGGATCGGTGCTCCAAGCTGCTTTCCTCCTCAAACCACCAAGTCGAAGCAACCCACGGCCAAGAGAACCCAGCGATAAACAGTTACGATCTCGTACATACGTCCACCAACAGCCGCCATGGGAGCCGGATCAAAAGTCGCCTTGGTGTGCCTGCGCATCTGGCAGCTCATCTGCTCTGTCATTGTGCTTGGTATCCTCGCTTCGTTCCTGCACAGGCTCTCGAATGCTGGGGTGACGAGGGATGGCAGGGTGGTGTATGGCATCATCACCACGTCCATCAGCACCGTATTCTCCATCGTTTTCATCGCCCCCTTCCTCTACGCATTTCTGGCGTTTCCGGCCGACTTTATCCTCTTCGTTATGTGGCTGGTCTTATTCTGCCTCCTAGTCACGGTACGCTCCCCAGTGAACCGCTCCCACCCTCCTCAGCCATGGGCCCAAGCTGACCTGTTCTTAGCGCACTGGTTCCAATACGTGTAGCTCGCCGTGGTTTTATAATTACTGGGGCTATTATTGGGGCGGGTGGTGGCGGGCGCCCTTCTTCGTCACTGGGCCTGCCGACATTGCGTATTCTGGATGCAGCCAGTGGCGGACGGTTCTGGCCTTCTCTTTCATGGCCGCGTTTGCTTTCTTTATTAGCACCATTCTCGTAAGTTTTTCAACCTAGGATGCTCCCACAACTCGAGGACATCGGTCTGACATCTGGCGAATAGGGCGCGTACGTCGTGGCTAAGTACTGGGGCAAGAGGAAGAACGACACCGGGACGGAGAAGGCAAGGCAAGTGGCAACTCTCTCCAGACCTCAAATTTACCACTGCTAACATGGCTCGTTCAAGAATTGTGACAAACCCGCCAGCGTCGCAGATTGGCGGCCCCACGCAACCGGGACCCCCTGGGCACACGGGAGGTGTGGTTGAGACTGGTCCTGGGACGGTTCCAGGACAGCCTAGCACATTCACCACCACTGGGCAGCCGGGAACGTATGTATGAACTAGGCGGGCCCCGCCCGTAACGGCCCGAGCACAGGAGGCCGAGTTGTGTCAAGTGCGATGCAAGGATGGCTTTTCAGAACGGATTACTGTTGAAAGGGTGTAAGAGACTGAATAATCGGACATAATGAATGGGGAGAAGCCTTACGTTTTGCTGTGCAGTAATGAAGCATTTTGACGCTGTTATCTATCTCATATGAGCAATCTTGACTTTAGTCTCAGTCTTGCCAACTTATCTGCCGATGTTCACTGTGCACCCCTACCCAAACACACCCCAACCTGTCATCTCCCTAGTGGCAGGTCCCATCATCATCATGTCGAGATATTGACTCGTGCCATGTATCTCGGTTTATCCACAGCCGCCCATTTATTTACCGTGAAAGTGTTGATGCTACATGGTCAGATATGCAAGGCGGGGGAAAGAGAGAACAAGCGAGGAGTTGAAGTACGAAGCATGTCTGAAGTCGTCGGCTACAACAGTCACCTTCTTGATATCTTGGGTGCCTCAGCTCTGACAAACAGAAAAAGAAGGAAATCCTATATTGGATGGGGCAGCAAAATGGAAGGAGATTTCTAAACAAGAGGAATGAACTACCTTCGCATGACTCAAGACAACTCGGTTGTTATATTAGTGCGACAGCTGAGCTAGTCGGGCTCGTTAGAAGATTGACACGGATTTGGAATCCGTATAGACAATCTTCTCTAGAAAACGAAATGGACATGAAGGGGGCCGTCTCGACGCGCAGGAACAGTCAGAGATTTGAGGAGTAACTTGAGAATGTATCTCAGGATAAGCGCCTGATCGCCATCGCCAGTTTCAGTCGTCTCCGACCGGAAAACAGCCCTGGAGTCTTCCCAATTCGATATTAGGGAGTGACACGTCTCTATTCGAGGAATTCGCCAACGAGGTTGGAAACTTGGATGACAAAATGCCAAGCTTGTAGATAGAGATAGGTCAAAGAAAAGAAGATGGAAAATTAAAGTGTATGCTTGAGGGCCTGGATTGGAGCCCCTTTAAGGGATGGTATATATCTTAAGATTTCCAAGTTCCACGAAAGACAAGAGAAAGAAAGACATCTTGCCGGATGCCAAGGATGCAAAGAAACCCCCATGAGTCTAGGGCGTGTGCTGATGAGAGTTGCCCTCATAGGCTCTGACGATGCAGAGAGGTCGTACACGGTACATGAACGCGGTCTGATGGAGAGACATGTTGGTAACAAACAAAAGGGTAACGCGGGATGCAACAATGGTAGACAACAAGCTTTGCGGTGTGCGCACGTTTCGGCATTGGTTTCTGCCTATCTATATCGAGACCAGACGGTACTGCCGACATTTTGACGCTAAGGTCCCGGGTATTCGCCATAAAATGCATCCTCTCCCGCCCAATCCCCATGTGTATGCAAGCCCCGGCTTCGCATCAGAAGCCGGGCCAACCCAATTCCGTATACAAAAAGAAAGGCCACGCTCGCTGGCGTTGGCTGAATCCGTATCTCGACATGGACGCTCCGGTGGCACGTGCCCTGCGTGTCTGTGGCCCCTTTTGAGCGTTATTGAAACGCTGCTCCTGTCGTACACATTGCGAGGCCGAGCCCGCCTAAAAACGCATTTGGCGTTGGTGTGGTAGATGTTGGCGCCGCAAATCGCGGAATCCCCGAGCCCTGAGGGGAGTCTCGCCAGAATGATGCCCAATCTGCTGCTGGGCCTGTTTGAAGAGAACAAATGTGGTGTTGAAACATGGCAAATTTTATCGCTCAAGCATACAAGGCCGCGCCGCCGGTCTCGATGGCCTCAATTTCGGCAGCCGTCAGGGGCTGGCGATGGAAACGAGAGGGGAGGTCATTGCGATCGAAGAAAACCCCCTTGGGCGGGGCGATTGGGCCAAGCTGGGAGCCGGCGTTGCCGCCGACGCCAGCGTCCACGCGGATGGTCTTGCGGAGCGGGCCGAACTGCTGGGCGTGGTCGCGGTAGGCGCTGAAGGTGGTGTGGGAGGAGCCGCTCGTGAAGGACTCCGGGAGGGAGTTGGTCGGCGAGGCGGGATGGGGTTGGGGAGAGTGGTCGACAGATGCTGTCACGATGTTCTGGTCAGCCCATGCCTCGCTGCGTTTGTGGGGGACAGTTAGACATACCGGGAATCGTGCGCTTGCCGAGGAACCTGATGGAAGGGGTGCGCTCAGCGTGCACGGCAGCCTGGCGAAGGACCTTGGTGGCAAACATTGTGGTGAGTTGTGGTTGTGGTTGTGTTTGTGGTTGGTTGTGTGCGGTGGGACTGGGTTGAGAAGGGCGTAGGGTGTGGTGCGGCGATTTCCGGCACAGTCGGCAGCAGAGGTTGGGGTGATGATGCTCGTTAAATTTTTTTCTCCTCGCGACGATTGCTGTCCTCGCGGGCCGTGATCTCGAGGCACGGTGAGCAAGCGGAAGGCGATTGGCGAGAGCGACGATACGTTGCAGGACAGGTCGAGGGAGGAGAATTGGGCACTGGCGAGCAGGTTGCTGGGGTTCAAGAAGGAAAGTCAGGATGGCGGGCGAGGTCTGGGGGGTTCCTTTTCACAAGCTCCGAATGTGCTGGAGGGCAAAGCACCACACACCACCCACATGCTGCCTGGTAGACCTAGCCAATCAGACGAATTGGGCCCCGCAGCGCCTGGGATTCCTTGGCCGACGGCCGGAGTGCGAAACCACGCCATTTGCTCGACGCCATCCCGCTCTGGCGCGCTGCACCCTTCCCCCCCACCCGACAGCCGTCCCGTTTCTTCCCGTTGCCGCAGCGCTGCGCGCAGAGGGACTGGCGTTGGCGTTTTCCCAAGGACCGACTCAGTCGATCGCAAACAGCAATGGGTCGGGCGACACATTTGCAGGGTTTTGCTCCAGTCGGTCAAGCAGACGGTCGGGATGATGGGATTCGGTCAATTCACAATGCGCTTTCTCCCCCCGGTCCTGCAGCGATTGCCATCCGAGTCCCGCGCACTCCACGCGGGATCCGCCCTTATCTCTGGCATCCCCGCCATGGGATGTCATCGTGCTGACAAGCCAGGTTGCATGCTGCCCCGCGCTGCCAGATTGGTGCAATTCGTGAGCTGCATGAGGTGATACTGATGGATGGGCAGGTTGGGCGCCGATGGGTTTCGTGCTTCCGCGTCGTTTCCCCACAACAGCATGTTAGCTCCCGGCTGCGACTCAGCCTCCCGCTGCCGGAGTCCTGGAGCTGCGGAGCGCACGCGACAGGGACAGGGCCACCCAACCTCGGCCCATCACCCCAGAGGGACGGACGATGGTGACGACCTGCCGGGTTCGCTCGTCCGCCGAGCTGTCCTCTTCTATCTTGCATTCCTGGAATGCGACGACGGCCCTCACCGTCGACTGGACAGGACAGGAAGCACAGATCCAGGATGGGGAACGGCACGCGACCACAACCAAGCTACAGCCCACCACTGATGGGGTACACTCTCTCCCTAAGTAGCCACTGGCGTCTTTCGCGTTGCAGCAACCTGTGATGTACGTTGCCTTCAATTTGAGGGTCTTACTGTCCTCACGAAAAGCCGCAGCCAGGCACATGTCTCTATATCACCTCGCACCTTCTCCCCCTCCGAGGTCCCTCCCGTTCTCCATCACAGAACGTGACCGCCGGGTCTTTTCGGCCTCGGTCGGCCTCACGCGTCCGCCGTGGTTGACGAGTGTGACCTTTAAACGTGCCGACGAGGGTATCACCCTCATGACGGCAAGTCACGGCAGGCCGGTTGCTGGTCAGCTCTAGGCCGCCGCTCTTAGACAAGGGCCGTCTGGCATATTGGGCCCTGGTGGTCCGACTGCCGACGCACCTGGATATTGACCAACCCTCAAGGTCCACGCGATTCTATATGAGTACCCCCCGGCCCCACATGGGGACTACTTCCCCGGCAAAGACATAGTATGCATCGGAGAGCTCTTCTCTCGTCAAAGCACCGATGAAAGCCCCGATGACATAAGTCCACTTCAATTCCCTTGCAAGAAAGTCCAATGTGCCTGCTGGGGCTGAGAGGCTGAGAGCTCCTCATCCGGACGTCTTTCCGCGCCTCCTACAGTATACAGGAGGTTTGCGTTGCCAATTCTGCTTTGTGTAAGCATGTCTGGTATTTCAACACCTGCCCAAAGTTCTTACCTACCTACCTAGGTATGTACATACGGAACGTCCCGAAAAATCCAGCACCTTTCCATGTTGACGTCTTGCCGTTTGAAGCGGCTCAATTCCATGAGTGTCTGGGCTGGCAGCCGGCGGCGCTCCGCATGTCTCGGCATCGGGCCGTTTCAGCTGCCACAATAAATTTACGTTATCGGGCTGCTTCTTGTTGCCCTCAGCCCGAATCGTGGTGGTCAAGCCCGACCATCAGCAACCACATCACAGGGGTCGATACCGAGAAAAACAACCCCGTGCGCATGATGCACACGGACTTGCTCGACACAGTTTTGGTCAGTCGCAAGGAAGCGGCAACTCAGGGAAACAACGTAGTGGAGCCAACAACCGCGGGGACGGCGACGGCGAGGACAACAAGCATGAAGGGACTGGGACCAGCCGGTGCGCAGACGATGGGAGAGGAGGCGAAGTGCCCGGTCGACGACAAGACTCGTGAGCTGTGGCTGCAGCAAGCCGAGCAAGCGCGCGCAGCGCAGTCGACAATAGCAGCAGCAGCACCAACGACGGTGCAGAATTCACAGCCAACGAGCACGACACCCTCGTCCACCACTTGGTCGGCATGGTTCCGACTCCCATCTTTCTCCCAACAACCGCAGTCCCGAGAACACGACACCTCCGCGACACGGACGCCGCCGCCGCGTACGCGCTCGCCGCTTGACGAGTCGCGCGTCATCTCGAGCATCCCCCGCTCCTCGGATCCCGGCCCCGCCGCATGCCCCGACAACAACGAGCAAGAAACGGGCGCCTCAAAATCCGGCCACTGGGTCTACCCGTCCGAGAAACAGTTCTTCGAGGCCATGAAGCGCAAGGGCCACGAGACGGCCGCGGCGGATATGAAGACGGTGGTGCCTATCCACAACGCCGTCAACGAGCGCGCGTGGGCCGAGATCCTGAGGTGGGAGGCACCCTACGTCGAACCCGTCGTGAAGGGCGGGTGCGGAGGGCCGCGGCTGCATAGTTTTGCGGGCTTGGGCAGCGCAACCATGAGTCCCAAAGCGAGGGTCAACACGCTTCTTGGCTACACCGCCCCGTTTGACCGCCACGACTGGGTCGTGGACCGGTGTGGCACAAAGGTGGAGTACATCATTGACTTTTATGCCGGCCGGAGCGACGCCGCGGGGCAGGGGAAGCTCAACTTTTACCTGGATGTACGGCCGAAGCTAAATTCCTGGGAGGGCGTCAAGATGCGCGCCCTGCGAGCTGCTGGGTTCTCATAAGGCGCGCGAAGGGGGGCGAGTTAGGATTAGCTGTGGGGACTGCAGGCCCCAGTGTGTCAGCTTTGTACGGATAAGTGTTGTTGCTTTTGTATCATACTACTCAGCTCGGAGATGCGGTTGTAAGGCGCAGGAGATGGCGTTTGCGGGCATGAGGGCGTCACCACACGTGGAAGTATCTAGGGACTGAGATGCACAACTGGCAACCCAACCGCTCCAATCAGCCTCCGTATTACAGCCAATGGTGCCCTAGTGCACGTTCCCCGTCATCAGCGTGTGGTATCTCGAGTAAAATACAGTGTCCCCAGTGCCTCGTTGCAACATCAGCCAGTGTGTACCTACCCAAAGACCAATGCGTATGATTTCCCTGTCCGATGCGAAAACGAAAGCCTCTGAAGTGAGCCGCACCATCCTGCCATTCATTCAGTCATGTTTCGCCTCCTGATGGCCATTGAGGCGGGCTGGGTCTTTCTCGGACAGATGGGCGCCTGGAGAAAACATCAGTGAACTGGAACAAGGGGAGCCGCAAGGATCGAGAAGCGCTCCCAGGCTCACCTTTCCTCCCATCGCCGAGCCGCACTCTCACAGGCAACCTCGTCTCTAGCGCATTCGCCGCGAGATCCCATCCGGCGGCCGTCATTGCGGCAAATATTGTCTCCTTCTGCTCCTCGGACACATAGCCCAGCGGCATCTCATTCTCATAATGGCTCTGCAGACCGTCTTTGAGCGCCGAGTCGAAGTGGTAGGCGTGGTTGACAGCGTCAAACCAGGCCGAAAGCGGGATCGCCGTCCCCTCCTTCAACGCGATTCTCATGTAAAAGTACCCCCCTCGGTGCCATATCCCCATGAAGTACGTGCTCGTCTCGAAGTCGTACCGGTGGTAACCCCTCGGATTCCACCCCCTGAGCTCGCCGTATGTCACAAAGTCGCAAAACCCGGTGTAATCACCGCTCTTGCTCGCCAAGTTCCCCCTGCCGTTCCACAAAATGCTCTCTCTCTGCGACACCTGCGCCGGCGTGAGCACAGCGCCGTGGTCCAGCCACTCCCTAAACACAAGCGTCGCGCGCTGGCGGTTCAGCGAGCGCATGCGGACGGCGCGCACGGCGTGATAATTCATGGTCAGGTGCATGCCAGCGAGGACCACCATGAGCATCAGCACGACCTGCTTGTCCTGGACCATGCGCACGACCAGCGACCCGACCAGCATACCCAACAGGCTGACGACGGTCTCCTGCGAGGCCTCCTTGGCGTTCAGCTCGGCCAGGTTCCCCGTCAGCGCGAAGTGCGCTGACAGGCTCGCCTTGCTGGCGTTGGCGGCCACGCCGCACAGCGAGCGGAGCACGCCCGCCGAGACGATGACTCCCAACTTGGGCAAGTAGGGCAAGGCCGGCGTGAACAGGTCGAGGAACTGGGCGCTGTCGTTGAAGATGTCGGCCAGGAGACGATAGAACTTGCACTCGGGCTCGATCGCCTGGCCCATGCGGTGGGCGAACAAAATGGTCGCGATGCGCGAGATGGTGTCGCCTGTGATCTTGAGAATCAGGGCCCCAGTCGGGGACGACGACGAGTCGCCCACACCGAGGCCCTCGAGAACGGCGCGGTTGGCGAGAAGGGAGGTGATGGACGAGGCAAAAGCTTGGAGAGAGTCGAAAGTCTGATACTCGAGGTAGTCGCCGGTCACGGTGTGCGGGTAGCCGGCGGGGAGGAAGGCGTAGAGAACGGCTTTGGCGAGGGGGACTTTGGTTTTCTCCTGCAGAAGTGGGGAGGGTGCTCCTGGTCAACAAACCGGATGGGAATAAGATGGAGGGCATCGGTAAAAGCAATTGGTCGTGGTCCTCATCACAACACTCACTGATCTGACCTGCCT
>FTIZ01752013.1_pt1 | contig 10358 bp, 12 predicted proteins | sample 1658381 | NCBI WGS metagenome assembly FTIZ01 (sample SAMEA3914822, study PRJEB12502) | metagenome | biome: forest; material: soil | place: USA | collected 2012-03-12 | depth 0.1 m
GTGCAGGTTGACAGTTGTGCGAGGTTCGGAGTCTGGCTGGGTTAGGTTCGCAAAGCAGCGGTTCTGGTCCAACCAAGCCAAGGGACGGGATGAACGGGGAGGGGCCTTGGGGGGAGTGGGAGGTCGCAGGACAGGGTGACCCAAGACTGTCAGTGCTGCAACAGGTTGTTCCATACTGCAACAGAGTGTTTAACATCGCGACAGGCTTGCCACAGTATGTCTGGCCAGTCTTCCTGGTGGCGCGCGACAATTCTGTCGATTCAACAGGCTATACCCTCTCTAATAGATTGTCTGTCAACGACCTGGTCCTGACGGTGCCTTCAGACTTCCCCATCCTGACCTCCAGCCCCAGGTTTTACCCATACACACGTTTTTCTGAAGCTTTCCAAGTCATCCACAACATCAAGACCACCCCAGGACCCAGGACATCAACGTCGTCACCCGTGCTTTTGTTGTTTTCGCCCTTCCAGGCCCCAAAAACGCAACATGTGATGCCTCCCCCTTTCCAAGCTCAACAAAAAAGTAGCCCTGCCTGGGTGGTGAGATCAGCACCGTCTGCCTCGACCGCATCCTCTTGATCCCAGCGGGCCAGCCAACGGTTTTCGAGCGCCAACGGCCCAGAGATGAATGACGATGCGTTCACCTCGGCGCAGCAGATGGATCCGCATTGGAAATCGCCCGAGGCGCAGACGCGGGTACAACCTGCAGTGCCGGCCCCTGCGGGACAGCAGAAGAAGGCCCCGCTGACCTGCGCGCATGTCTCGTCGGCGCCGCCTGGGGGTTGACAGAGACTTGGTTAGGCGATATGCCTTGGGCCGTTCGTTGGATGGATAATGGAGGCTTGGCTCGTGTCAGTTGTCCGTCGTCGGTCAGTCAGTTCGTCAGTCAGCCCAGCCTGCTGCTGCTGGTTTGGTTTGGTTCCCCCACGGATGGCTGGCATGGACCGGACAGGAAGCAATCTTGGTTTGCTGTTCGTATGGCTGTGCGACGGGCGCGAAATGCAAGAGGTGACCGCATCGGGTGGCGTTGGGTGGAGGGCGGCGGGTGTCGCGCGGGGAGCCAGCGGCTTCCAGACGATGGTTATTGTAAATCTGGGGCGGGTGAGCACGGTGACGGAAAAAAGGCCGAGGTGAGAAGGGGGGGGGCCACTTACAATTCCATGTTGATCATGGCGAATTCTTATTGTAATCTTAAACAGGTTTCTGCCTTGGGAGGTTAACTATGTACACCTGAAGCTCAACTTCACCCCAGCCAAGCATCTCTTCACGTACAAACCTCCATCTCTGTGATAATTAGCCCGCAGCCACCAGTGACTTCAACAGTCGACATGCACGGCACGACTGTAGCCCCCAGTCATCCATCATCAGACTCAAGGCAATGTTGGCTGTGTATTTATTAAGTTTGGCATAGTCGAGCACCTGTCCTGACCTCGCCACCCAGCCGCTGCCGCTGTCGTTGCTCCTACCCCGTCACCCTGACTGCCCACCTCAGCCTCCGTGTCAACCTCATCACCCTCGCTGAACCCCCTTGGCGGGAGGCGGAGGTCGCTGGACAGAGCTACAGCAAGCCTGTTAGGCCCGCAACAGTCTGTTTGGATTGACAGTATGGAGAGCGCTACTTGACGCGGACTCTGTCAACCACAACAGGCTGGTATTGTATTGCTAGCCACTGAAGCTAACAGTCTGTCAGGACTGCCCTCTGTTGAGAGGAAAACAGAATGAAATAATTCGACTCTGAGGCACGACTTCGAAGCAAGACTTCAAGGCACGACCACCACTTCAAGGCACGGCTAAACTTAACTTGGGGACTTTGCGCCCGTCCTCATCATCTTCTTCTTCCCTCCCATGTTTCATCACCAGGAACAAAAAGAATATTCCACGAAAGAGGTGTTGAAGAAATATTGCCCAAGGAAAAAGATATCATTTTTCAGATGTCAGCGGGCTGTGATAGTGTGGGTGGTGGGGATCGAGGTGCGGTTGCAGAAGTCTGTCCCAGCGCCGTGGTCCATGTCTGTACGGAGTAAACACTCCCCGCCCACTTCCTCCTCTTCCTCCCACCCATCCACGTGCATCTCCCTTATCAGCAATTCGCCCTTCAACCTGACCCGAACCGACCAGAATCCCGGGCAGTCGGTGTCTGATTAGGAAGCTGCAAACACACAGCGCGCGCATGGGAGGCCGGGATCAGTGCTGGAGGAGCAAGGATGGCCTTGGCAATGTCCAATGGGGTGCTACAGAGGGGGGCACGACGACGGCAATTTGCTGCGGGCCGCGTTGGACGATGTGCCCACCTGCCCAGGGGCCTGTGTCTCATTGGCCAATGCGGCAGACAGAGGGTTGCATCCTTCAAGGGACCACGAGCATGTCGGCCGGGCCCGAGAGGTGGATCAGGTACAGGCTCGGCCGGGGATGGGATGGGGATAATTGCCTTACCTGGTAACTAGCCAAGGGGGGATAAAGTGGTAACGAGCGGGGGAGGGAGGGGGGATCTCCAGATATATTAAGTTGCAGCCAAGCTCTTGGATCTGCATTTGCAGCACCTGTCGATCGTGGGCACCTCACCTCATCTCACCACCACCTCTCTACTTCCACCTCCACCTCCCCCGCAATGGCGAGATTCGCTCTCCTCTCCCTGGCCGTCGCCGGCGCCGCCACCGCCAACTGCGTCCCTGGTGGCGGCAACCACCCCGGCGGCCCCTCCCCCGACCAGTGCCGCCACGCCAAAGCCGAGCTCTCCTGCTCCGCCGCCGCCCAGCCCGGCCTCGTCGACTCGTGCTGCGTCGAGACCTTTGGCGGGCTCGTCCTCTCCACCCAGTTCTGGGACACGTACACCGGCCTCGAGTCCCACGGCCAGCTCCTCCCCAAGAACGCCTGGACCCTCCACGGCCTCTGGCCCGACTTCTGCAACGGCTCCTGGACCCAGTACTGCGACCTCGCCCGGCAGTACGACCCGCACCCGGCGCCCAACACCACCACCGGCACCCCCAGCGGCACCCCCGTCCCGCCGTACACCGGCCCGACCGTCGACACCTTCCTGACCGCCCTCGGCAAGCCCGGCAAGGCCATGCTCGACTGGATGAACAAGTTCTGGATCGCCCAGGCCCAGCCCAACACCGAGTTCTGGGCGCACGAGTTCTCCAAGCACGCGACCTGCTTCAGCACCTTTGCGCCGTCGTGCTTCTCCGACAAGGACCTGAAGGAGCACGAGGACCTGCTGACCTTCTTCGGTGTCGCGGCGGAATACTACACGCGTCTGCCGACGTACGACTGGTTGGCGGTCAAGGGCATCAAGCCGAGCAACTCGACGGGGTACACCCTGGGGGATATCCAGAAGGTGCTGGCGGCCAAGCATGGCGCTGTGCCATATATCGGGTGCTCGGGGCCCAAGTTTAATGAGACGGCTGCCGGCAAGGGGTCGTTGGATAACGGGCGGACGGTGTTTACCGAGGTGTGGTATTATTACCATGTGTATGGGCAGGTGCAGGCGGGCAAGGGGAAGCCCGTCGAGGCGAGCATCAATGGCGGGAGCGTGAGCAGCTGTGCGAAGGCCGACAAGGCGGTTTGGTATTATGAGAGGACTAAGGGGTCGGAGAGGAAGTAGGGGGTGGTTGTAGGGAAAGGGGGGTTGGATATGTAATGTAATTAGTGAGAAATGGCAGCAAGTTACTCATGGTTAAGTCAAAACCTGAGGAAATACCCGTCTTGGGTTGCCATTGGGGTTGATACAACCATCAGATTACGACGAAGCGTGCTTGGCCATGGGTGACGGGTTTGAAGTGCGCGCTGATCGGGGGTTGGAGAAAGACCACTCGCGGTAGTGGGTGACATCGAAGCCTTCGGGGGCCTCGGGTAGGATACGGGCAAGGTCGGCAACGCTATGGCTTGTCTCTGCCTCGTCGTCTGTCGGGAGGGGGATGAGTGTGCGTTCAACGGTGGAGGGTCAAGCGGTTGTCGGCGAAGCCCTCGACGCTGCATACGAGAAGATCCATCTTCTACAGTGTCTCTTGAAGGCGGAACAGGAACTCTGGCACCCGCTGCTATTGTCTGGGAATACCTACGAGGACCTAAATACTAGGGCCGTGGCGAACGGGAAGGCCAAGTCGGTTGAGAGCGCCTGAGGAGCAGACCAATGGCCTCCTCCTGCGTCTGCTTTTGCCCACTCTGGTTCGTGACCGGCATGAGACATGATGGATGCTGCTTGAACAATCCAATCCCTCGCCCGCCTGTGGCCAAGAATCATGGGTTAAACTCTATGACAATGACAAGCCACGGTCTGTCGTCACGAGGGGCACGTGCATACCCCTCGATTACCAGTCTGAACGGTCAAGAGAATTCCAAGCCCCCGGTCTGCCCAGCTTGCGCGTTGCCTCCACCTCGCTTAATTCGGATGTTGCGCGTTGCACTAGCAGCCACACTATTTGCGGATGGATTCAGCTGGAGAAAATCAAGCATTATCCCCAGATGATGAGGGGGCCAGTCCGGGTCCTTGGTCCACACTGTGTACAACGCCTTGTCATTGTGTAGGAGAGGTAGGTTCCCTCCAAGATTGTTGTCATCCGGGTGGCTGGCTGTCCTTGCTTGCGGACTGCCTCTGCCTTCTTCGGGGGTTCAACTCGAAAGCAGGGGCAGAAGAGTTTATCGGGATCAAATTTGAGGTGACAAAGATAAAGACGGGTACGGTTGTAAAGTCTTGACGAGTCAAAATTATGACTCCTTCCACAATTTCAAGGAATCGAAAAAAATGTCGAAAAACAACGAACATGAGATGATTTCAGTCAGACAGCTCACTCCCTCGCCACCACCCAACTTGCCGGCACCTTCATTATACTCCTACGGAACCGCCTGCTTCCTCTCCCCCACGTACGTCTCCTCAAACCGAATCTCAACCCCCCCCCCAACACCCCATTGTTGTCAGCGGCAACGCTGTCCCCGGCATTCTACTAGATAGGCCTCAGGCGCATCGAGGGGTGGCTTGTGTTCGGGTCGCTTCCTTACGGGGTCGGTTCGTACGATCCTGCCGGTTGCGGTGGACTAGCGCTTTCGGTGACCTCCTCGAGGAACGGAAACAGCTGACGAGCGCGCAAGTTGGCAGTCGCGTTGACCTTGAACGGCACCACCAGGCTTTCTTGGCAGTCTGCGAGTTGCGTCGCGAGGTAGACCGACCCTGAGTCCGACCCCAGTCGCTTGAAGGCTGTCCCCAGCCTCCTTTCGGCCACCTTGATGATGGTGTCCACGATCGCGGCGGGGACCATGATTCCCGTCTCCCAGTTCCATGCCTCCTTCGCCAGGTCCATATCGTCAGGCGTCACGTTGGGAATGCCGGTTCTGCACCACTTGACTTGCTGCACGTCGCTCTTGATCTCAGGGGGTGACTGGGCCGCTGGGTCGACGAGGGACTCGAGTCGAACGCCGAACGTGAGGTCCTCAGCCGTGGTAGGTTGCCCTAGGACGAAGTATCGTTGATGCGCTGGCAGCCTCAGTGACACGGAGAAGTCAGACAGCGTCTGGGACTGACCGCGGGCGAACATGCAGACGATTGCGTCGTCGTGGCGCCTCCGGTAGACCACGGGCAGGTCCTCGCCGCTGATACAACTGCTGTCGTTTTCTCTGGCTGCTGTGATGTCGATATCTGGGAAGGACTCGACCAGGGCGCTGCGGATTATGATACCGGCCGACGGAATTTGGACTTTTCCTCCAGGGTTCTTGAGGATGTAGGCGTTGATGGCGCCTCGAATCTCTTCCCGGACAGGATCGTCGATGCCTCCCACCGTGTTGCCCACGCTCAATGCTCCATCCACCATAGCGTCCACCCAGGTATCGTCGGTTAGGAACGTCTGAATCATCTCGTTTCCAAACACCGTCAGGTCGGGGAACAGGTACTGCGCCGGCACCAGCCGTAGACTCAGCAGGTTGCTCAGTGTCCAAGTGATCACCTCGGGCAGGAGCGGGATATCACACGACACCGGTGCCGGCTTGAGCGGTGGCCCAGATCCCTTCGGCCGGGCGACGACCTTTTCTGGGGCCGCACAAAGCTGCTCAACAGCGTTGAGGACCCAAGGCCGCGTGCAAGAGACCAAATTCCGCCGCAGGTTTGCCTGTGCCATCGCCCCTGACCCAACCGCCATACTGGGCGTCTCCTCAGGGCCCGATGACCGCTGCCAGCGTCTGTTCCCATCCACAGGGAGTCCCTTGAGCGTCTCATCAAGCGAACCAGTGAAGAGCTCGCCCAGAGACCCCAACGCCTTTCCCACGAGATCCCCTCCACCTGCAGTAGCACCCCGCCCACTCGCTCTCGTCCCCGCCATCGCCCTTGTCACCAACTGCCTCCTCAGCCCCGCCAACGCAGTCGAGAACTTGGCATCCATCCCCGCCAACGACCTCCCCAGGTCCCAAGCGACACTGTACGACACATCAAACATCTTGGACGACATGTCAGTCGTCTGCAGATCCGTGCCGCACATGCTCGGGCGGATCCGCACCCTTGGCGCCTGCGGCGGACACAGCGGGCCCCGGAACAGCGCCGTGGTCCTTTCGCCGGCGACGTCGCGGTGGCGGACGATGGTGTAGCCCTCTTGTAGGCGGCCGTGAATACAGGCTGGGGCACCGCCGGGATTTTCTTCGGGGTTTGGGTTGGGGAGGGGAATGGACAGGGGGTTGACGCGGTTTTTGAGGCTTTCGAAGAGCTGGTGGGAGGGGTTGGCCGAGTGGGGTTCCCAGGTGTAGGTCCAGGAGTAGAGGGAGGGGAGGGCGACGACGGCGTCTTGTTCGCCTGTTGCGGGCCAGTTAACGCGGGTGGTGAGGCCTTCGAGGGAGACGAGGTGGGCAAGGACTGGTTGCGGGCCTGAGGTGTCGCCTGTGAAGGGCCGGGTGCGGTGGCCCATGATGGTGCTGTACTTGGTGGTTGGCTGGCCGGGGGTAACGGGGGTTTCGACGGCGCCATCGCCCGCGGAGACACGGCCTATGTCGGTCATGTAGGTGAGGTAGCGGTATCGGTCGAGGTCAGGGGCGAGTTGGGAAACTGAGGCCTGCTGTTGTTGTATCCCAAAGTATGCCCGAAAGGTCTTCCCTTTGACAAAGATGAAGTTTGGCGTCTCCATCAAGACTTGTTCTTCGGGGAACTTTTCTTTCAGGCAAAACTCGGTTGTCTTGGAGTTGACGGCCTCCAACGATAAGGAGAGGGCCTTCGTTGCTGAAGGCTCTCCCGTCATGCTCAGAGGCACCACTAGCTCGTCGGGTATGAAGACGAGCAACGCCAGCCACGGGTACGGGGCAGTGCCCTCGTCTCTCTTGACATCGCCCAACGGCCGGTCCCATGGCACCGCGCCCACAAGCGTGATGTGTGGGAGGGTGGTGGCTGAGATGGTGCGCGTGCGTGATGGGAAGAATGAGTGGATCAACTCTGGCAGGAGGACGTACGGATCCGTCGCCTCGCGCTGGAATGGTCATGATGAGGTGAGCTGCTGGCTAGGCTGGCCTGGCAATGAGACGGACTGCGTCACGTCGATGTTGTAGGCGCCTGGTGCCAGCGCAGGCGTCTCGTAGCCATACACCCGCCCGGTGCCCCTGTCGAGTGATGTGGAAGGCATCGGCCCTGCATTCTTGTCGGCTTCGGTCCTCATATTTTCCTTTCTATTGAGCAGATGGGAAGTGTAGCCCCGGGATGTTGGTACCCAAGCGTTTATCGTCGTTCAAGGCGTGTTCGGGCCTGGAGATTGGAATTCGTCACACATAGGTGAGTTTCCGTTCAGCAAGGGCGAAGCGCTGCCACTGTGCGGCAGACAGTGTTGAAGTCAAGGGCCAATGGCGGCTGACACTAAAAATATTCTCCAGGCGCTATTTGCGGCTGAGGTCGAGACCCCTCAGGGCCCACCACCCTATCGACACGCCCCTGGCTTGAGTGTGCTGGTCCTTGCCACGCGGATCCGTTGTAACTTTCCATCCGAAAGGGGGCAGCTCGATTTTCAACGCGAGTGATCCAAAAGTTGACGACGACGACCCCTTGGCGGTGTTCTGGCGTTGGGAATGATGGGCTGAGGCCAGGAGACAGTTTCAAGCTTAACCCGGCCCGACCTCACCAGTACGTCGGAGCCATGCTGTGGGCCAACTCGCCAGTTACAAGCCTCCTCTGGCCTGAGCAACGCGGATGCTTTGTACAGAAAAGAATTGAGTCTTCGCGTAATTCGTATTCTGGCACAGACTCCTCTACCACCGCTCCAAGGCTGGTGAGCAACAAAGCCGGCAAAGCATTAGTCGAGTGTCTGTCCATACAACTCGACGTCGTTAACAAGGAAACCTTCAAGTACTTCGTCGCCCCCCTGAACATCCCTGATGTCTTCCTCGTTATTTTAGGGGCGCGGCTCCTCTCACGGCCGCGGATCCAGCGTTACCCACAGGGGAGGAGGATAGAAAGGACGAATATCTGTCAGCGGACAATAAATAATACGGAAGATAAGTTGGCAACCCCCGATACGGATTCGATAGCGAAGGAGAAGGTACGAATGCCAAGAGAGCGAGCCATGGAGTCCTATCTTTGGTTTGGAGCCGCCGCTCGCTCATTCGCCTCACAATGCTCATCAACGGGGAGGAGAGGAAGATAACCCTAAAGGTGCGATACGGGACCTACTGGGGGTGGTGAAGAGGGTTGTTCGCGCGACGTTGGGGCAGCCTTACATTGGGAAGCAGTTCTGGGTGATTGTGTAACAACACCCTTCCCATGCTGCCCAACCAGTTGCTGCCCGACCAATGTTGCCTAACCCAGCCAACACCTTCCCAAGCCGGACCCCTTTTATGCTCCTCGTATTGTTGTTTGTTGGCACTCAACGGTTGACACATACACAACCGCCGAGTAAGGTACCGACTATCTACCAACCTTTATCCCACCGCCGACGGATTGCTGCGATTAGCTTTGATGCGCTATGGAGTTGCCGTTCAACCTCGGGGACTACGAGATCTCTCACGACGACCTCCCGAATGTCCTCTGGAGAGTGACACACTCCAAATCTCAATACCGACCGGACCCCGCAACTGGAGATCATTTGGCAAGATACATGGCCATCGATGCGATCACCGACGAGGCGAGTCTGAAGTTGAGAGCCGCCAATCACTTCGACTGGAACTCGCGAGAAGGCAGCTGCTTTCTCTCTGCATTTACGGACAAGGAGCACGCAACAAACTGGGCGAGGATGCGCCATCACGACTCCTGCAATGGCGAGGTATACATCACTCGGATAATCACAACGATGCTCCCGACCGACGCTCACGTGTTCGATGCCACTTGGTTGAGCAACAAACTCGGTATCCCGCATAAATACTCCGAGCATGAAGTCATCTTTTTTCGCCGCATTCAGTGGCAGTCGCTCGGGCGTACACGACACGTCTCTACAGACATCACCAAACAAACCTTCTCGTTCCCCACGGTTCATGCCCTCCAAGGACTGAACGACAACTTTGTCACGTTCATGGACCGCGTGATTGACGCAAGCGATCTCATTCTCTTGGACGAGGGCATCACTGCAGGGGCGCTGGCCGGGCCAGCCAGAATCATGGGCAAAGCATATCAAAATGGCATAAAGTCACTGGTGTCGATGGTCATTGACAAGCGCTATGAAACAAACAATCCTGACCAAGTGGTCAACTGGGACAGAAGTGATCCCTTTTCCGCGCTTACTCGGCTTCTCACAGACACGCTCAACGAGAAGAAAAGAATATATGTGGGATTTGCGGACGAGGATGAACCAGGAATTCCCGCAAGATTGACGCAGGTGCCTCAGAAGCGGGTTGTATCGCCGAGGATTGTGAATACTCCTTCGGCACAGCCTAGTGCATCTCTGTCTGCAGCAGACGTCTGCGAGATTCCAGATATCTCCTGTCTTGTGCTGGGGGATGATTGATTTGATTGGGGTTTTCCGGATGTTATCGAGGGGTCTCTTTCTGCTCTCCGGGATGGCAACGTCATGTATGAGGAGGACTTGGAGGGCTAGATGAGTGGGTATATGAGGTTTGGGGCCGGGAAGCCGAGGGTAGTGTTGAGGGAGCCGAGGATGTTTTATCGGTGCCCGCCGATGGTGTTTTGTGAGTAGACAGGCGCTATAAAGTGTGTTGTGAGTTTTGAAGGGGGGCGAGGGAGTTGTTTATATCGAGCGAAATTCACTGGTATCCAAAGGACTTGACTGTGGTATTCAAAAAGCCAACTGCGATATCCAACCTTCCCCTCCCCATCCACTACTACCCCTGCTTCCGCACCTTCGATGTCCCCCCGTCCCCGTCCCCGTCACCGTCCCCATCCTGCCTCCTCTTCCTCCCAACAACCACCATCCCCTTCCCCCTAACCTTCTCCCCCTCAATCAGCCACCACAACCC
>FTIZ01731817.1_pt1 | contig 10343 bp, 6 predicted proteins | sample 1658381 | NCBI WGS metagenome assembly FTIZ01 (sample SAMEA3914822, study PRJEB12502) | metagenome | biome: forest; material: soil | place: USA | collected 2012-03-12 | depth 0.1 m
GTCTTTGTTGGGAACCGGCCGCGCTCTGAGTCGGATTTGGGTTCGTTAGTCTCGGTGGTCTCGGTTTCGCTGCTGCTAGTCTTGAGGCCCGAGGCGCGGAGTTCCTTGAGGAAGAGGCTTGCCGGGCTGAAGGCGCCGTACAGGCGGTTGATGGCCTGCTTGGTGGTGTTGGGGTGGGCGGCGACCTTGGTGTTGCCGGTGCCGGAGGAGGCGCGCACCAGCTCGGCGTAGGTGTAGCCGAAGCGGGTGTGGTCGCGGATGCCGTCCGAGTCCCAGAAGGTGCCGTTGTCGTTGGCGAAGAAGGGGGTTAGGGGTGTGGTGGCGCTGAGGGTCTGGCCCCTGCGGATAGTGTACGAGTTGGTGAGGGCTCGTGAGGGGGTCACCCACTCGGTGGGGTGGAGGGTCTGCCAGATGGCCAGGACGCGGTCGACCATGCAGTGGTGGAGGAAGAAGACGGGGTCGAAGGCGGACCACTGGATGAAGGCCATGTGTCCGGCTTGGGTCGGCTGGCCGGGCCCAAAACCGCCGACGAGGCTGTGGATTGTGTCGTGGAGAGACTCGATCGAGTCGGCCTGAGCTCCGAATGCGTTGCTACTGAACGTAGTGTAGTTATCATAGCTCGAAAATAGAGCATAGAGCCGCTGGGCAATCGAAGGGCGATTCTGGTCGAGGTTCATGGCGACGAACGAGTTGTTGGACTGCGCATCCGGGTTGATACTCGAAGGGCCCCTGAGTGTCCGTGTCCAGGTATTCCACTATTACAGGTAGTCAGTAACGTCTTAGCAGTGGGATATGTATGTACTCACAGGACCAAAACCGAAAGCCGTGGCGTCCAGAGGCTTAAAGCTGTAGCTGAACAAGGGGTTCGCGATTCGCTGACGGCCACTGGGGCCCTCGATATCGACAAAGGGACTCCCTCCGATGCTGTTCGGAAGCACACTCTCCCCCGCAGGCGGTGCAGCGGCCCAGTCCCAGTAGGGGTGTCGGAACCTGCGGGCGGCGGCCTCGTACCGCGGCCTCTGGTCATCGGGCCAGAATGTGGTGATGGTTTGGATCAGTCCGTACAAGACTTGCTGTGTAGACGTCGTCAGCCACGTCACGACCCAGCCTACCGGGTCTGTGAGCCAGAGAAGCCGAGGTTGCCCTACCTCGTACAGGGCCATATAGGGTCGGTGCCATGTCGGGAAGAGGACGGACGAGTGGGTACAATACCCGGTGTTCTCGCTGCCCGCGACGGGTTTCACGCCGCCCCAAGTGTGGTGAGGCATTCCGTGTATCCCTATGACGAGCCGTTAGAAGAAAACGCCCTAATTTTCTGAAGCACAGGTAGCAACGAGGCACAAACCCGCGAGACCATAGTACGACGTGGGCGACTCCTGATCCGTGAACTGCATCATACTCAGTGCCAGGATGTAGAGCGTCCACAGGTCCGTGTCCTGTTCCAGCTGGCGGATCTCCTGGCGCACGACGATGTCGCCGCCACCGGCGATCTTGTCTTGCACAACCAGGTCCGAACGGTGGGCGACCTGGCGCTTGACTCGCGTTTTGACGTCGAAGCCATAGTCGTAGGGCGGATACTGGACGAAGGCAAGGGCTTGCGCGAGGCAGGCCACGAAGATGAGGAGGGAGAGTCGGAGGCACGCCATTGCCGCGGTCGTTTCTCTTGAGTCGACAAGCGCTGGTCGAAGTCGGCGAGGTAGCCCGAGGAGGAACGTGAGTCGAAGAGTTGGGATCGGGAAACGAGGGACAGGGTGCCTGGCGAGACGAAGGTTAAAACAAAATCGGAAAAACGAGTGTGAGAAGAAGAAAGATTAGACGACGGCTTCAATATGAGCCCACAGCCAGAAAGAGAGGAAGGCGAGGTGCCCCTCAAGGTTCTTCTTTGCCTCGCGCAACGAGCCGAGTTATTCCAACAAAGTTTATTAAGAATGGAACTCGGAGGAAACTCGAATCACAGGCCGAGGGTCTGGTCCATGAGGAACGATTCCAAGGCAGGAAGGAGCAACATAGGGGGCAATGGAAAAAAAGACCGAGACCAACCTGATAGGGCGCTTCAAAGAAGATTCTCCTTCCTTCCTGTCGAGAAGCGAACTACAGAACGCCCAAACCTCGACACAAACCTTTGAACTTGAAGTGAATCTGATATTTCGAGGATGTCCGTTGAAAGTCTGAAGGAAGAAGACGATACCGACAACAACAAACAACAACGACGACGGCCAACAGCACGAGCGGGCTCCTGCATGATATACCCGCCACCGACCGTCCCAGTCCCAGTGCCTCCCACACCCCCTCCCTCCCACACCGCTGCGCAGCCGTTATAAAATTAGTCTGTGACCTGGTTCACCACAGCTGCCTCTCATTTCCCTCGTGTTTCCCAACCCAGCACTCAAACCAGCCATCGCCTTCCCTCGCAAGAACCGGCCGTGGGCCATGTACATGTCTCACGATGCAGCTCGCTGCAAACGAGGCTGAGCCGGTGTGTGTTGTTTTGGTTCTGGGCCATGTGCAACGACACCCAAGGCCCGCGGTTCCCTGCACGGCTGCCGGACATGACATTGTCATCTACCAGAGTGAGGCACGCGCGCAGGGCGGAGTAGGAATAGGGCCGGGGCGCCCGAGACGAGACATGGAAGAGACGCTTCTCCAAGCAGTAGACAGACAGACAGACAGACAGACAGATTTTGACTATTTACCTGGATCAAACCACCCAAACCAAACCACCTTAGAAACACACACACTTATGCTACCCCAAACCCCACCCACTCACGCCGCCACCGTCCCGTTCAGCAACGCCTTCGGCGCCGTCGCCCGCAAGGGTCCCCTCCGGATCGCGTCCTTGGTGTCGACGCGGTACTTGAGCTTGACGCCCATGGCGGCGAGCTCGACGTCGAGGAACTTGAGCGCGCCGGGCACCACGACCATGGTGGTGTTCTCGCCGCCGATCCACTGCACAGCTTGCCCGTCCTCCCAGATCTCGCCGTCCAGCTTCATGAGGTCGACCCCCTCGTCCATCTGGTCCAGGCGCTGCGCGCAGTTGCGGCAGCGCACGGCGCCGCCCTGCTTGCGCTTGCCGATGAAGGGCGACACGGTCGGCTGCACGGCCAGGAACGAGCCGCAGTCGCGGCAGATCCACGACTTGGAGTAGTCGGAGCAGTTGAGCAGGCGGTCCTGCAGCAGGAAGGCCGTGCCGTGCGCCAGCAGCGCGTCGCGCTCCATCTCGCCGACGCGGATGCCGCCGCCCTTCTTGCGGCCCTTGATGGGCTGGCCCGTCGTCGGCACCACGGGGCCCGTGGTACGCACCTGGTACTTGTCGTTGACCATGTGTCTCAGGCGCTGGTAGTAGACGACGCCGATGTAGATGTCGCAGGCGAACTCCTCGCCCGTGATGCCCGAGTACATGGGCTCGTTGCCGTGGTAGTTGTACCCGGCCTTCATCAGCTGGTGGCCAAAGTAGTCGCCCGCCGTGTGCTCCTCGTTGAACTTGAAGGGCGTCGAGTCCTGCGCCAGCCCGTGCAGCGCGCCGGCCTTGCCCGCCAGGGACTCGACGAACATGCCGATGGTCATGCGCGACGGGAACGCGTGCGGGTTGATGATGACGTCGGGCTGGATGCCCGTCTCGGAGAAGGGCATGTCGATGGCCGGCCACTTTTGCGACGCGACACCCTTCTGCCCGTGGCGCGACGAGAACTTGTCACCGATGACGGGCGACCGGGGGATACGGAGCTTGATCGAGATGGTCTGCAGGGGTTCGTTGCCCGTGTCGCTGCCGATCACGCGCACCTCCTCGATGAAGGCATCCTCAGACTCCTTGTACCGCTCCCAGTGCGTGATGCCGTCGCGGTTGATCAGCTGCCCGCTATAGTCGGCCGAGACGGTGTGCCACGCGCAGAGGATGTCTCCCTCCCTGACGAGGCGTCCCACGTAAGGCAGCCCGTCGGCGTCGAGCATCTCTCGGTCCGACGCCCTGATTGGGCTGCCGGGAGCGAATCCGAACATCTTGCCGATCGTCTTGGACGTCCGCGTCCGCGAGTCGTCCTTGAGGCTGACCTTCTTAGTCTTGTAGATGGTGCCGTGGCCGAACCCGCGCTCGTGGGCCGACTTGTTGATGATCATGGCGTCGTCCATGTCGTAGCCCGTGTACGAAATGACGGCCACCACCGCGTTCATGCCGTTAGGGAAGTTGTCGAACCCGTACGCGTTGTGCAGCGGCGCGCGGACGATGGGCGTCTGGCCCGTCTGAATGCGGTACATCTTGTTGTCTGTCCTGTGCCGGAGAGCCGTCCCGGGGGTACCCATCGTTTGCTTACCCATCTGACACTGGTACATGTTACGGGGCGACTGGTTGAAGTCGGAAAAGGGAGTCATGTTGGCTAGGATGGAGAGGATGTTCGTCGGGTCGAATTCGACGTGTGACGAGTCGCCCGGGATCACCTCGCTGTCCGTACACGCGATCGACATGTACGGCTGCTCGTGTGGCCCGACAAAGTCTTCCTTGCCGAGGGGCAGATACTTGACAGGCCGGACCATCCTGGACGACTGTGAAGACATGTAGATGCCAGGGTAGGATCCGCCCTTGGATGGGGGCACATAGCCAATCTCCAGCTGCACGGGGATGCCATGGCCGCCCTCCACCTTCCAGTGCCGTAAGTTATCAGCGACATCCTTAGAGGCTTCGGGAGTGCACCAGCCGATGATCTTGCCATCGAGCATCACCACGACGCTCTCGCTCGTGGCAGCCGACGAGTAATCGTTCACCCCCAATTCCATGGCGACGCCGGGCACGGCAGACGCATCCACCGAATTCGTCATAATCTTGCATTTGTGGGCCATGTGATTCAGCAAACCACATGGCGAACCATCGGGGGTGTGCACGGGGCAGAGGAAACCCCAGGACTCGGGCAGCAGCTTTCTGACGGTTGTGGTTTTCAGCTGGGCGAAGAAGCTACCACGATGGACCATGCGGAAATGGCTGATGAAACGCAAGAAGTTGAGCTTCTCAGCCACCACTGTGAAACCTGATGTCTGTTGCAGGTCGAGACCCGAGGGGCTCTGGAGATTGCCTGTGGAGAGGAAGTACTCGAGGGAATTGCCGAGGTTCTCATTTGTCCTCCTGAAGATGGCGATCGGGAAGTCCTTTGCAAAAGTCGCGGATGTGAAGGATACGGTGGGGTTTCTCCGCAAGTAGTCGCGCAGTGCTGCCCTGAGCGAGACGGACAACAGCTCATCGAGCCGCTCCTTGAGTATTTGGCCGTAGAGAAAGCCGCCGAGCAAGATTTCCTGGTTCTGCACGGCGTCGGGGTTGTCGACCGCACAGTCGCCGGCGACGAGCGCATAGAGCTTCCGGCACATGAAGAGCAGCATCTTGAACTTGTCGATATCCTGTTCCTCGGTGACGTCGACGCAGCCGAGGTGGACCAAAACAATCTTCCGGAGGAACTCGGTGCCGACTTCATAGTCCGACATGGTCTCGGGGACGCCCAGGACAACCCGGAACTTATTTCCCAGGTATGCTCGAGTCTGTGTCTTGGTGTAGAGGCCGTATGTCTTGTAGGTGCGGAGAAGCAGTTCGACGCGGTCCGTCAAGAAAGTGTTCTCGATGCCCTTGGAATTGGGCGGGCCCACCAAGCCCTCAAAGATCTCCCGGTCGTTGGTCTCGATGAGGGCCTTGAGGATCATCATGACGGGAATGAGATATTCGTTCTTCCTCCAAGAGAAGCGGAATGTGACATTGCCGTCGTTCAGGTAGTGGAGCACGTTGGTCTGGGAAGTCTCGTCTGGCCGCACCGATCGCACAATGATACCGTGGGGCGTGTATGAGGGACCGCGGTTCGTGAAACTCGGGCGGATGATGGCCAGCGGGAAGTTTCTGCGGTTCATGAGAAGCAATCGAATGATCTTTTCGATGCCGTTGACGACAAAGTATCCGCCCAACTCTTCGGATTCCTCTTTTCTCTGCACAAGGAGCGCCGGGGAGTTGTTCTCGAGGTGGCACTTGCTGGACTAGGATCGGAGAGAGACTGCGCGTTAGACGATTCCTGGCTCGCAAGGTGGAGGGCAACGAGAACACCGGCATACCTTGACCATGATGGGCATCTGGCCCAGCTCTCGAACAAACTCCTGAGGCTCGCCATTGTTGACGCGGTATTCGAGGACGGCGGTGAGTTTCCCTCGGTACGAGACGTGGCGTTCCCTGCACTCGGCCGGGAAGATCTCGCGCCTCTTGGCAAACTTGTTGGACGGCGGGACCTGCGACCTCTGGAGCGTGACACTCTTGTACCGGACCGTCAGCTTGTTCTTGTCGGCGGGCGCTGCCCTCTCGTCTCCGTCGAGGTACGTCTTGGTCCCGATCTCGGCGAGGGCATGGTCGAGGAGGCCCGGGACACCGTCGCTCCTGAAGAGGGCGTTGAAGGACTCGATGTGCGGGTTGACGGCGAGCTGGAGGGCCGGGTAGGCACTGCGGTCGGTTGGGGGGTTCCGGAAGAGCTTCTCGCGGCGGAGGGTGTTGTATTCGTGGTCCCACGAAGTCTGGGTGCGTTCGGGGGCCATGGTCGCGTTGCGGGAGACAGACAGGCCGAGGAGGGAGGGGAAGATGTGCGAAAGTCTGGGATTGGGATGCGATTGCGCGTTGTCTCTCACGGGGTTGGCGGCAGACCCCTCGTCCAATTCGAAGTCGGTTTACGGTCTGCTCATTACTGGGGCCGCACCTGCGCTGGCCGAGAGGCAGAACTGGGTATTATTTGGTGGGTTGGGTGTAGCCAAAGCCAGAAAGCCAATGCAAAGCCAAAAGCAGCGAAAGTGAAGCGCAAAGCGTTTGTTAGCAACTTTTTTTTCTTATCGCTTATCCACCCAACCCCTGCTTCTGCGTCTTCTGCTGCTGTGGGAGTGTGGGTTCTGGGTTGGTGGGGTTCTTTCTCGCTGCCCTGTGGAATCCTGGCACTGATGATCCCCGCCTGCAGCTTGCAGCTGATTGATGCTGGTCCAACTTCCATCTCTCTCTCTGTCTCGCAGCAGTGGGTTGCCGTCCTCGCTCCCGGATTCATGGCCGCCCTGAGTGATCACACACTCCGTTCCATCCCGGCGGAGGGTGCGGGTTGCACAACTTCGGGAGGCCGGCTTGTATGATGCTGACCTGAATGAAAGAGCTGGCTGTGTTTGAACCTTTGGTGTTCTTTGGTGTTGGCAGTCGAGGCCACACACCGGCTGCGTGCCACGGCCGTTGTTGTGCAACGGGCATTGGCCAGTTCGGTGTCCGGCGGGCTTATTCTCCAGTTCCCCTCTTGGTCGCCTCAACGGCTGGACAGCTTTCCGTTCGCTGTGATGCCTCCGGAGTTTGGAGTCTTTGGACCCGGAAGCTGCGGCGGGTCGCCCTCCCAGGCTGGCCGGCCAAAACTCCAGCCCGGTGGGGGTCTGGCCGTGCGCAACGGATATCCAGTCAAATTGTCTGCGAATCCGGCCTCGAAACCTCTCAGCCCCAACGAACGGCCGCGATTGCAGCAGCCAACCGCGTCGGGCCAATCTGATCCGAAAAGACGCCGTGCAGCTTGCGGGACCGACAGTCGAGGCCCGATTTGAACGACCTGGCCCCTCGAGATGCCCGAGTCTGGCCGCGAGGCTGCGTCAAAGAGGGATTGACCGGACAGGACAGGTACAGAATAATACCTACTGCACAGACATAGTACGTGCAGTGGACATGCAGCCGAGGCTCAGGACCTGCCTGAGGTAACCCAGGCTGGAGCCGCGTAGGACCCTTTGGTTCTTGGTCTTGTTGGTTTCATCACGTTTTCCAGGTTCAAAGGAGGCCGTCGTGGGCATGATCCCCTTCTGATCCCCCTCTGGGCTGGAGGGTCGCCATTGGTGTTCTGGGCGTGGGGAACCCTTGCTCGCTGCTGGACAAGATGACCCAATCGCTCCCGTTAGCCTGCCTCTGTGACCCCGCTGTTGGTGGCCTCTGCTCAAGAGCACCTCCACAGTTCCATCCCCAACTCAACTCGTCGGTGGAGGAGTTTGTGCTTCTTTCAGATAAATAGCACGCCCAGCCCATCCTCCCGAAGCTGTGGATCTGCGTGCAGAGCGGGGTGAGAATAAGCAAAAGAAGGGCAGCAGAAGCAGCAGCATCGGCATCATCTCAACTCAGCAGCTAGGAACCTGGAAGAGCCACAGCAGCACCCTGACTCCAAGACCTGGGACCGACAGCGCCAGGCCCACCAAAGCGGGCAGCCCTAGCAGCAACCTGGAAGGGGAAAAGCAAGCAACGACATCTCATTGCAACCGGCATCCGTCCATCCCATCCCCCATCGCAGATCGGCTCGGCCGCCGCCCGCGAGTACCCTGCAGCATCAGCATCCACAGCGGCAACCTCCTGCAGCACCTCCTTGCAGCTCATCCAACATCCAACCTCCAACATCCAGCATCCGCCGTCCGACATCCAGGCCATCTTCCTTGCGCTTCCCGTTTCCCGTCTCCAGGTTCTTGTCTGATGCGCGATACCACCTCCTGGCACCGCCGCAGACCAGCTCTTTGCAACCTGGCCTGCCGACCTGACCTGGTCCGGATACCTTGCAGTTACCTGCCCTACTTATTACAGCTTGACGCCGTCCCCTGCCGCGCTGCCGCTACCGCCGCTTGGCTCCCCGATCTCAGCACTGACGGTGACTGGGGAACCATCTGAGCCGCCGCACCCTCGTCGCCTCGCCCATGATCACAGCCATCACAGACCGTCGTCACGTCTCGTCTTGCCGACAACTGCCCTCCCTCTTCCTCCTCCTCCTCCCCGTCCCGGTGCTCCACACCCCGGGCTCCAAGCTCTAACCGCCCGCCCGTTGTTCAACATCCATCATCTTCCTGCGCACCGAGGCACGGGCCACAGCTTGACTTGCACAACAGTGACCTAGATTTTGTGTTCCCCGGTGGCAGCATCTTGCTTGGTGGGCCTGGTCAGTGGTCACTCGCTCACGCACACACACACCCTCGCCTGCCCCACGTCTTCTTCCCCTTCGCCCATCACAAAAGGGGAGCAACAGTTATTTCATTCTCTGGTTTGCCATTTCTTGCAAGATTGCAGAGGCCCTACGAGCCCGCGCCCATACGAGAGACATTTTATTCCCACTCCGCGCCGCCCACGGCCTCTGAGCGCGGAATATTTAAACCGGACCCGGCTGAGACCTGTCACCGCCCATCCGCCGCCCATCGACCTGGACTGAACGACGCCTTTGCGCCGAATCCTCGAACCGCCAAACACCCTACGCGACTTTCCCGGGTTCCTAATACGCCCGTCTGACGATCTCCCTCCAACTTCCCAAACCCCCCTCGCCCTCTCCCAACGACAGCGTGGCCCTCGGCCCCCGACGACGACCATGGCGGGGCTATTCAAGCGTATGTACGACTGGCTGCTGCGGACGTTTTGGTGAGTTTTGACCTTTCATGCACCTCCCCCGCGCCGCTGAGCTGCGGGGCAACTACCGGGCCGCAATCTCATCGGCAGCGCACCGCCGCAATGCCCTGATCGGTCGGAGGGGCTAATCCGCTGCAGGGCGACCGAGATGGATGTGACCATGATTGGATTGCAGAATGCGGGCAAAACCTCGCTGCTGCGTGTGCTCGCGGTGAGTGAAAATGAATCGGCGAAAGGCGACTCCATCGTGTGTGTGAACGAAAACCGCAGTGCTGACATTCGGGATGCCTTATCGCCAGGGCGGAGAGTTCGCGATCGAGTAAGCCGGTCCCTCCCTTTTCCCTTTCCCTTTCCACACCAGAATGACCACACGCCTTCTCCCCGAGGTTGTGTCGCAGTCAAACCGGTCCCCCCTCCCCACCACACCCTCCCGGTTGCTGTTCCCGGCCGACTGACCTCCGCTTTTCCCCCGCCAGCTCCATACCCACAGTCGGCTTCAACATGAAGCGGGTGCAACGGGGGCATGTGACGCTCAAGTGCTGGGACCTGGGCGGGCAGCCCCGCTTCCGGCCCATGTGGGAGCGGTACTGCCGCAACGTGAACGCCATCGTCTTCATCGTCGACATTGCCGACCTGAACCTGCTGCCCGTCGCGCGCGAGGAGCTGCACGCGCTCATGAGCCAGCCGACGCTCGACGGCATCCCGCTGCTCGTGCTCGGCAACAAGTCGGACCTGCCCAACAAGCTGTCGGTTGACGAGCTCATCGACGCCATGGAGCTCAAGAACGTCGCCCACCGCGAGGTCTCGTGCTACGGCATCTCCGCCAAGGAGGAGACGAACCTCGAGGCTGTCCTACAGTGGCTGATGAAGTTTGCCAACAGGTGAGGGGCTGCTTGGCAGCGCAGAGTCTTGTTTTGGATACCCAACTTTCGGCGGGGGTGGTGTGGGGAGG
>FTIZ01002801.1_pt2 | contig 10336 bp, 6 predicted proteins | sample 1658381 | NCBI WGS metagenome assembly FTIZ01 (sample SAMEA3914822, study PRJEB12502) | metagenome | biome: forest; material: soil | place: USA | collected 2012-03-12 | depth 0.1 m
ACCGTCTTGAACGTCGCCCCAGGCGGCAACGCCTCCCCCTCCCCCTCCGCCACAGCTTTCCTCTCCGCCCACGGCTCGCGCGGGGTACTCGTCCCGTCGTCCCAAAACTCCAGGTCCCCCTCCTCGCCGAGCGTGCCCTTGCGGACCAGCTCGCCCTTGTCGCGGAGGATGTCCTCGATGGTCGTGGCCTCGTCGCCGAAGATGCGCAGGTGGTCGCTGATGACGTGGCGGTTGCTGCACCCCGGGCAGGCGATCAGGATCGAGCCGTGGTGGTAGCCCTGCTTGGACACGCGGTGGCGCGAGCGGGCGCCGCAGGGGTTGCAGGTGAAGGTGAGTTCGTAGTGGGGCTGTTGGGCGACGTTCGGGGGTTGTTGGGTCGGGGGTGGTGACGGGGATGGGGGGTCTGGTGAGGAGGCGGTGGATGGGGTGGTGGGTGTGGCTGGCTGGGTTTGTTGCTGTTGGAATGGCGATGGGTTGCGCGGTCGTGGGATGTTGTGGGCGAGGCGGATGGCGGCTGATGGGGTCGAGACGGGGAGTCGTCGTGCATGCAGGAGGGTGCGGCTTGGTGGAGCTCGGGCTGCTGTTGGCGAGGCAAGCCTGGCAATGTTTGGTATTGATGTAAATGCGCGCTTTGACGCCATGGCTGATCAGAGAAGCGTTGCGGGAAAGAAAAGAAGGGTTCGCCGAATTGTTGTCGTGAATCGTCAGAGTCGTCGCAGCTTGAGGCAAAGCAGTCACTAAAGTGACGTGGGCAAGGCACTGCGCTTCAAGCTCCAAAAAGTTTCTGTATCGATAAGACCAAAAGGCGTCCGCCAAGACCTAAGAGGCGCACGCTGCATGTTGATGGGTGGGTCCACGGCAGCTTGGAGACCATGGCGGGGCAGTCCAGGCACCCGAACTCCGCAAGATCCCCGGTGGATTGATTGATTGAACATTGACGCTGGGTCGAACTCAGAACTCGAAGCTTCGCATGTTGTGTGCAACTAATCCAACCCAGCTCCGCCACTTTCCTTTCTTCTTCTTCTTTTTATTTTTCCCACGATATTGACGCTGCGCCACGGCTGCAAACACACAACGAAACAAAGATTACGGGCTGTTGATTCCTTTTTGACGCCGTGCTGGTCCATCTCGAGCCCACTCCGTCCTTTTCGCCCATTTCGCACGCTCTCATCAACACCTCCGCCCGCTTCCCCATTCACCGAGGCTCGCCGCCAACCGAATACTTTTCCAACGCCTTCCAAGATACCTCCCGGGCTGCTCGGGCCATCGTCACAATGGCTTCGAGACCGAACAAGATCCGGCCAATCCGGAGGGTACGTCTCGCCACGGGCAGCCCACCCAGTTGTTCTTCTCGAGCTGGCCGAAGAAAGTGTCACATTCTGACTGCCCTAGCCAATAATGAACAAGGAACTGAGCGAGTTTGAACCTTGCTGGGACATCCTCAGGGGCGCCTTGACCGACATCCACAACAAGAATGCCAGCCGACTCTCGTTCGAAAACCTCTACCGAGCCTCATACAAAATCGTCATCCGGAAGAAAGGCCAGCTTCTCTATGAGAGAGTCAAGGAATTTGAAGAAGGATGGTTCCGCGTCCACGTCCTGCCTCCAATAACCGAGCTCGTCTCCGGCAACCTGGTGAGCATTGCGCTTCTGCAGATGCAAGGGGCGAGCGCCCACGAACGTCGCCAGACGGGCGAGCGGTTCCTCAGGGGTATTCGAAGCACATGGGAGGATCACAACACGTCCATGAACATGGTTGCCGATATTCTCATGTACCTCGAGCGCACCTACACCGCCGAGTCGAGACAGCCGTCAATATTCGCTGCCACAATAGGCCTGTTCAGGGACCACATTCTCCGAAACGACCTGGGCGGGGCCTCGGAACAACTCGATCAACCCTTCGTCATATTCGACATCCTCAACGCCGTCGTGCTTGACTTGATCAATATGGAGAGGGATGGCGACATTGTCGACCGAAATCTCATCCGCCACATCACATCCATGCTGGAGGCTCTGTACGAAACCGACGACGAGCTCGAGAACGCAAAACTCTACTTGACCGTCTTCGAGCCCCGTTTTCTCAGCGCAAGCCAGATCTTCTACAAAGCCGAATGCGAAAAGCTTCTCCGCGAGGGCAATGCGGCCACCTGGCTCCGTCACACCCAACGACGGCTCCGCGAAGAGCAAGATCGATGTGACACAGCGCTTTCCATTCTCACATCGGACAACATTGCAAAAGTCGTCGAGGATGAGCTGATTGTGGCGAAGCTGAACGACTTCCTGGCCATGGAAGGGAGCGGCATGAAGAGCATGATCGACAATGACCGCCATGAGGACCTATCAATCCTCTATCAGCTCATCTCCAGAGTCGACAAGTCAAAGCATGCCCTCAAGGCCATCCTCCAGAGCCGAGTCATGGATCTTGGCCTCGAGATCGAACAAATTCTCAAAGGGACCGACTTCTCCGCTCCGGCTGCTGGTGCTGAGGCTGAGGATGCGGTCGAGGGCGCCGGTGAGAAGGCTGCCAAGGCTCAGCCCCTGAGCGCAGCGGCTCAACAATCCGCGGCAGCAATCAAATGGGTCGACGACGTCCTACAGCTCAAGGACAAGTTCGACAATCTTTCCACAACCTGCTTCAATTCTGATCTCGTCCTCCAGTCGGCCGTAACAAAAAGTTTCTCTGACTTCATCAACATGTTCGGCCGAAGCTCCGAATTTGTGTCGCTCTTCACAGACGACAGTCTAAAACGGGGCCTCAAGGGCAAGTCTGACGAGGACACCGAAGCTGTGCTTCAAAAGACGATTGTGCTTCTGAGGTATCTCGCGGACCGGGACATGTTCGAGCGGTACTATCAGAAGCATCTCGCACGTCGGCTGCTGCACAACAAGTCAGAGATGCACATCGAGAAGGAGCTTGTCCGCCGGATGAGGGCCGAGATGGGCAACCACTTTACGGTCAAGTTTGAGGGCATGTTTAAAGACATGGAGTTGTCAAAGGACCTCTCGGATAACTACCGGGATCATGTCCGCAACCTCGGGGATGCCGACGAAAAGAACATCGACCTCGGCATCCACGTCCTTACCACCAACAACTGGCCGCCCGAGGTCATGGGCCGCGGCGCCATCCAGGAAGACGGCAACAGGGCCGATTGCACCTTCCCCCCGGCCATCAAGCGTCTCCAAGAGAGCTTCTTCAAATACTACCTAAAAGACCGCAGCGGCAGGGTGCTAACGTGGGTTGCCTCGGCCGGCAGCGCGGACATCAAATGCGTGTTCCCCAAGGTTCCCGGCAAAGAGACAGGCCCCCTGAGCAAGGAGCGGCGGTACGAGCTGAACATGTCGACCTACGGCATGATCGTGCTCGACCTGTTCAACGACCTCGCCGACGGCGAGAGCCTTTCGTTTGAGGACATCCAGGCCAAGACAAACATCCCGACCCAAGACCTCATCCGCACCCTGGGCTCGCTCTCTATCCCGCCCAAGTCGAGAGTGCTCGCCAAGGAACCGCTGACCAAGAACGTCAAGACCACCGACAGGTTCTCGTTTAACGCCGCCTTCCTCAGCAAGACCATCAAGATCAAGGCGCCTGTTATCAGCAGCACCTCCAAGGTGGAGGATACTGAGGAGCGCAAGGAGACGGAGAGGAAGAATGACCAGACCAGGGCCCACGTGGTGGATGCCGCCATTGTGCGCATCATGAAGTCAGTTTCCCCCTTCCTAGTTTGTTTGTATCGCTGTTGCGTATTTCTTGGGTGTCCATAGGATGCTAACGCAGTTGGTTGGTAGGCAACGCAAGGAACTTACCCACACGCAGCTCACGACCGAGGTCATTGGCCAGCTGGCAGGGCGGTTCAAGCCCGACATCGCCATGATCAAGAAGCGGATCGAGGACCTGCTCATGAGGGAGTACCTGGAGCGAATCGACGGCGAGACTGCCGCGTATCGGTACCTGGCGTGAGGGAGAAGAGTGGGGTGTCGGCAAATGGTATTCTGGGTATCCGGCATGGATTTGATGTTGCTCCGAAGTACATGCGGTATATGACTCGGTGTTTTGAGAGACTCGGTGGGGACATTTGAAGTGGTCTCTCTCTGGCGTACTGGGGTTTCATGGGCATTGGGCGAGCAACTTGGGCGCTGGGTGACGGCGTTCTTTTCAGCGGTCGGGTGGCATTGGGGCTGCGAGATATCATGGCGTGCATAAACACAGAAGATTGATTGGTGGTTGCTTAAGTCGTTTGAGACTCAGAACCGTGTCAATCGCAGCTGAGCTGTTGTGGATGCGTAGGTCGTGGATTCTGGTGATCTGGGAGGCAGGGATGTTCCTTCTTAGAGGCTAATTCGGAATTAAATATGATATCAACTCGAAGCGTCAGTGGTTTAGTGGTAAAATCCATCGTTGCCATCGATGGGCCCCGCGTTCGATTCGCGGCTGACGCATCGCAACCTTTCCTTTTGCTCCGAATCGCTCTTCGAGCGTTCTTGGGTCACTCTGGTTTTTTTTGGCTTGTTTCCAAAATGATCACGTTTTCCTCCAATATGGTTCCCAGTGTGGCACCCAGGGAGAGTTGCGTTCGATGGCAAGCCAGCAGTGTTCAAGCTTCAAGCAGGCTGAAGGTCCAGTTAGCTGATACTTGACGGCACGCGAGGATCCATGGTATGCAGTGTGGGCGAAATTAGCATGTAAAGTCAGACCCAATTTCTAGCGAGAGTAAACTGTCTTCACCGCATGTGCTTGACATGCCTTCATGGCTTGTCCCGTTCGAACTTCAAATCCGAAGCCAAACCTTTCCCTCTCCTGCATCGGGCCTATACTAAACCTCCCAGGTACTTGTCCTCGCTCTGCTCACAAGCAGGTGGCACGGATGTGTGTAATGGAAAGGATATCCAGGCACATCCACGGGGTTGCTATACGGGACGTCCGAGTCGTCCGAATCCCAGAACTCGGTCTCTGCAGTCTTCCTAGAACATCGACGGACGCTAGTGGCTTCTTCTCTCCATGAGCGAGTCCCAGAAAGTCAGCTTTTTGCAGCACGTACCAGTAGTTGTGGCAGAGCGACTCGGTCAACTCGTTCATGTGCTTTGAGGTCATTTAGTTGTTCATGTAAGATTGGGGTCTGGGAATAAATCGTACATTGGTAACCTGACACTGGTTCAATTGTCTTCTGGTTCTTTTGGCGAGACAAAGAGCACATTGATGATTGAAGGATTCACAGAAATCACAAAGAACTCAAGAGAGCAGGCTCTGCTGACAACAGATGTGCTGCAAGCGGAACAGCGACTCGGGAACAAAGACATTGTTCCGCATAAAGCACCCCTCCTTGTCACCGATGAGCCATTGTTGACTTGCTCTATTTTGATCCTATATAATAAGTTTACTCTGAGTGCAATGTGTTTGTGTTCCTGAGATCTTTCCAACCATCTCGAGTGTTGGGAGGAGATACGCCTTTCAGATGATGTCTGCCAAACCGAAAACGGTCAAACCAGAAACAATGGACGGAGGTCAGATCCCGTGGCAGCGCCACTGGCCGAAAGGTGTGCAATGGACTCGCCCCGCTCTCAGTGCCATTCGGCGACTCAAGAAGCTCTGCAAACCTAGGCCGAAGGAGCCCTCATTTAGGATCATCTGTGTCGACAAGATCTCATCCGTTACGGCGCCTCTCACGAGTTGCAGGAAACCGCTCCCTTCCGGTTCGTCAGATTCCAGAACACTTCCCACAGTCGAGGCTTGTTTATCAGGTCCTCCCGACCTCGCAACGCTGTCAACCGGGCCACCACCTCAAGCTCAGGGCCAACAGTTTGTCCCTACTACCTTCCAGAGGAGGGGCTTGATAGTCAATGACCAAGGTGAGTTGGAATACCGCTCGGTTTACCGCATTGAAATGGCAGGCCCTACACGACAATCACATTTGGCGACTACGAACAGAGACACAGGATTCCAGGGGCAATCAGCTCCACGGAGCCAAAACATAGACAAGGACGCCCTGACATCGGCCAATCGACACATGCCGTTTCGGCCCTCTACAAACATCCACCCCTTACCCAATGCCGGGAGGAACACCAACTCGGGGATGGCATGTGGGAGGCCAGCAACAAAGTTTGCTAATACCGGCTCGGCTGGCACGCTCTTGCGTGAGCACCTGATGTCCAAACCCGTCACTCCTCCAAAAGCAGCAAATGGGAGACCGAGTTCTGAAGTTGATGTAGGTGACTGGCGGGGGAGATGGCAGCCGCGGGCGGTGATTGCGGAGCACCAACCCATCGCTTCTTGCAACCTACCCCTGACCGTGGTTACACCAGCGTTCTCAGCCAGCGCCAAGCTAACTTCGATAGACGACAGGAGGTCATTACCCAGTCAACGGCCACGTGGGGCGGTAGTACCGCCAAAAATAATGTCCCCTGAGATGCGTCCTGAGGTAACACGAAGGGAGCCTCAACCCGCGCCTCGTCCGCCGCCCAAGCTCAGAAGACGCCCCGAGTGTCAGTCACTAAGTGAGATTGCTTTGGCGGAGGGTGAAACGACAGGCGACACATCGCTGTCAGCCCGGGAGGGATACTGAGGCAGAGAGACCGAGGTGTCCGCTGGCAGGATTCCAGGAAACGTCGGCCATCTTGACACTGGGGTTGCAGAGTGCGGCATTCGTGGGCCACTCGCAGATGGCTTAACCATGTCTGGAACATGGAAAACGGGAGACTGGTAGTGAGAGGAACATGGAAGTTCATGTGGCTGGTTTTCTTGTGTCGAAGTGGCAATTGAGGTAGGTAGTCTTCCGTTGGAGGTAAACGTGTGACGACAACGGTAGCAACAGCAAGCAAAGAAATCAAAGAAGAACTGATATTGGCAACATTGGTGTGTCTTCAAATCCGTGAGCCTATGACAGCACCTTTACGAATATCCCACTCTCCCACTTCCGTGTGTCACACCAACTGGGAACATGAACTCTGGCACCTCCATCACTCATTGTTCCAAGTTTTTTTACCAATGCTGTGTTTTTGGTGGCTCTTGACTGCCCAAATCATCTCAAAGCCGCTGTTCAAGGCATGTAGACGTGCAAACCGCATTTTCGATGACCGAAGCAGGTGCGCATCCGCCGAGCTGAACTTGTGTTGGAAAGAATGCTCCGGAACGAAGTCTCAACGACGGGAGGGAAGGAAGAGAACACTTGAGAAAGGACCTGAATCGGACTTTTCCGAGCCGCTGTTGACGAGTCTTTCCAGCTTGAAGAGGACGGAAAGGAAATCAAGGGAGTCCATCCTCACAAACAAGCGGAAGAGGTCCACAAAACCACGCCACCATTCCCGTTCCTGCTGATGAAAGCTGGGGTCCCGGCTTCGAGGAAAAATGGGAGCAAACCTCGACGTCACTGTAGTTGCGCTGCCGCACGGGTTTCAGCAAGAATACTACCTGAGGTATCAGGTCGGTGCCGTGCCTGATGCAGGGCATTTTGGCCAAGATGAGCGCAAGCAGTGCAAGCCTCTATCCGCTCGTCTAAACAGGAACGGCGGAGAGACACAGCATAACCAGAACCAGACAACTGCCTCTCCGGTTGGGTGGTCGCATCAAGCGTGGGCTGGGTCCCTTACCTCGTGACAACTCGCACTATTGCACGTTGTTGTGGAACAGCACGAATTTCCAGAATTCCACTCCCAAGCAAGCCGATCAGTCGTTTTCCGACCAAGGGAGCCGGGAGACGCCGTTGCAGAATCAAGAAATCGGCTGGCTGGTCTTCTTTCATCAATAAAGCCAAACTTCCCAAAACGGGTTTGAATAAACACTCAATGGCAGGGGGACAAGGGGCACAACCCTCGACAGCCAAACACGTCGGCAGCCGCACTGGGACCCCAACCAGAACAGCCCGAGTCTAGAACCCTCGAGCACCGAGCTGCCATTCTTGTTCGACCGACGTATCACGCGGCATGTGCCTTTGCCCAGGGCAAGCGGGTGGGATTCTTTGTTGCTGGAGTAAGGGTCCTCTGGGAGCGAGGCACACAATTGCCTAATCGGGATCTGAATATGTCTTTGCTGGAGGTTTTCTGCCGGCAATGGAATCTTAGTCTCGACTACACATCGGTTTTTCTCGGATTAATCGTCAAGGAAAGAATTCTTGTTGTCCCTGCGGCATGACCGCTCGTCGGCTTTGACAAGGGAGGCGGGAGGGTGAGGGCGAGTCCTGTTCGAGTCTATAGACGATTGGGACGACAATAAACTCAACCCTCTGAATAATGCTCCATCTCAAGTCTATAAAACATGGCCGTCCTCAACCTCCTGCTGCCCTCTTCACTCCTCTCATCACCCAGATAATCAAGTCAGAGACATCCCAAAGGGTCATCGACTCCGAAAATCAAGGACACATTCATTCGAAACAAGACGTTCCTTCGACCAGCTTCGACACCATGAAGTTCACCCTCCCCCTTACCATCCTGGCCGTCGCGGTCTCGGTGGACGCCGCGGCCGTCGCCGACGTGGAGAAGCGCTACTGCTCTTCCGAAGGCCAGCCTTGCGACACCGTCCGGCGCGCCGCCGACGCCTTTGCCGATGCCATCGAGCTCAACACCAAGACCCCCGCCCGCGAGGATTCCCTCGGCAGAACCGCCGACATCGCCGCTCGTCAGCTCCACGAACTGGCCCTTACCATCGGTGCCAGCTACGAGGACTCCAACGGCTTCTTCACCCGGATCGGCATCAAGCCGGACGCCGGCGAGGACGCCGACAGCTATTACCGCCGGGTCGGCCTTACCCCGTCCGCCACCGATAAGCGCGAGGCCAGCCCCTGGTGCACCCTGTTCCCCAACCAGCCCTGCTGGAAGCGTGACGCCACCTCCGTGGCTGTCCCCGACAAGGTCAAGCGCGAGGCCGACCCGTGGTGCACCCTGTTCCCCAACCAGCCCTGCTGGAAGCGGTCCACCCCCGTCACCCCCGTCGTACCCGACCAGTCCAAGCGCGAGGCCGCCCCGTGGTGCACCTTGTTCCCCAACCAACCCTGCTGGAAGCGTGACGCCACCTCCGAGGTCGTTTCCGACAAGGCGGTGAAGCGCGAGCCCGAGCCCAGCGGGTGGTGCACCCTGTTCCCCTGGCAGCCGTGCTGGAAGCGCGACGGCTCCCCCATCGTCCCCGCCGAGCAGAAGCGCGACGCCGATGCTGAGGCCGTGGCCGAGCCCGACAGGTACTGCACTCGCTTCGTTGGCTCCTCGTGCTGGAAGCGCGACGGCAGCGAAGAGACCCTTGCGGAGGCCAAGCGGTGCGAGGCCGAGGGTGGTGCATGCTGGCAGGCCAAGCGCGCGGCCCTGGCTGTCGTGAACACCATCGACATGGGCAACGCCATTAAGATGGCCCGTGACGCCAACGCCGTCCCCTCCAAGGTCAAGCGCGAGGCCGCGCCGTGGTGCACCCTGTTCCCCAACCAGCCATGCTGGAAGCGCGAAGCCAACTGCCACGGCCCCAACGGTCTCTGCACCAAGGCCACTCGCGACCTCCACGCCATGTACAACGTGGCTCGCACCATCATCGAGTCTTAGGTTGGTCTCTTCTCCTTTTCCTATTTCCTTCTTCGCTTCTTTCTCTCTCTCCCCCTGACGGTACTAACTCGTTTGGACAGACGCTCCTATGCCAACACTATCCTGCTTCACTTCTCTCGGGTCAGTTCAGATCTAAGAAAGAGGTTCGGGGAGTGGGGGAGTACACAGGTCGTCGGGCTCGTCGGGTTTTCCTTCACGGGTACATAGTTGGACACAGAGACCAGGCAGCATCCCCCCATCCCGCACAAAACACCACACCACCAAGTCTTCTTCTTTTTCTGCTTATTCTCTTTCAAAGGTCTTTTCGATACCCTCAACAGGCAATGCCGAGCCTGCCTTGTTGATCATGGCGCTACCCGTTCGCGGTAAACGCATTTGTATATCTAGGGTCCAATGGTGGACAAATATATGCAGGACCTCGCGGGATGGTCTGTCATTTCCTCTTTATCAATATTCACCGGTTAGCTGCAAGAATTGATTGCAACCCCCCAGTGCTCTTGCTCATGTGACATACCTAGCCCAAATGTGTTTTGAAATTGCTTTTAAGTCTGCACAGAAAGCTGGACGATCACTCCTGGCGTTGTTGGTCTTGATGATCATGGCAGCTCAGCGCCACTCAGCAGAGCGAACCAAGGACAAAAAGGAACCAAAAAAGGGAGTCTCTTTGCTCGTCTTGCTGGTATAACTACACCACTCCACTCCAAGCCACCCCTCACATCAACAACCGCCACGCACCCAACAACAGCGCGGCAAACCCCGTACACACCCCCATCAGCCACTGCAGCGTCTGAAACTTGACCTGCTCCAGCTGCTGCCGCAGCGC
>FTIZ01002530.1_pt2 | contig 10332 bp, 12 predicted proteins | sample 1658381 | NCBI WGS metagenome assembly FTIZ01 (sample SAMEA3914822, study PRJEB12502) | metagenome | biome: forest; material: soil | place: USA | collected 2012-03-12 | depth 0.1 m
GGAGGGCGCCGTGGTGTTGGGAGACGTGGGAGCTTTAGGGTGTTGGCTTGGTGGGGGGGGTGACGGGTCTCGATGGTTCAGGGGTTCAAGGGCGGAGGTGGTTCACGAGTTAAGGATAGAAATGGCTGCTACCGTGAAACAGTAAGAGCTCGTGGAGTTATTGCTGGTGCATACGGTTCTACTCTACTCTTACTCCCAACTTTTATTTCCTGACACACAAAGCTAGCAACATGACTGACGGACCTTGACCAGAATTTCTCTGATACCCACTCAATTGTTGTCGATGAAACTAATCCAGAGAACGAGAAGCACCGAGCAACAGGCTGAAATTTCATTTGCCATGCCTTACTGGCCATGTCCCTCCTCAAAGTGTAGCTATCCAGACAGCCTCACTCGCCTCATCTCATCTACACGCTCCAGACCCTCCTGGGCGCTCGCTAGTCACCCAGCATATGCGGCTTCCAACTGACCATTCAACATGGCTGTCCGTGTGTTGGATTCCTTCCAGATCTCCTGCAAAAGTTCGGCATCCGCCGCCGTAGTATTTCGCAGCTCCTGCCTCACGGCGTTCAGCTCTTCACGACCACAGCCGGTTTCCATGACATTGCTGGCGGCCTCTGGGTCCCCTCGACAGGCCGCCTGTTGCTTCCGATACCCCGCTTCCAACGGGGCACAATCCTCATATGTCATCGTCTCAATATAGCTCGGGAGGACGGCTTTTTCCTGGCTCGTGAGCCCCAGCTCTGCCTCGGCGGTTCTCAGCTTCTCCGCCACCTCGGCCAACCGCTTCACAACATGACGTCCCCTGTCGCGGTGTCGCGCGACCTCCGTTCGCAGGGCCTTGAGCTTCTGCATCAGTCCCCCGAATTCCGCGTCCGCTTGATTGCTCTCGTCGTCGCCTTGTGCTGCTTTCTTCAGCTCCGCCTTGCGCCCTTCATCGCTCTTCTCGTTAGCGCCGTTCTCGCATCCTTGGTCGTCCAAAGACACCGTCGACAAGGTCTCATCGTCGCCGTCCTGGGGATCATTAGTGGATTGGCGTTTTGGGGGGTGCGGGCGGCAGATACCACCAGCACGAAGCTGTCAGATGTCCAAGACTCCATGCCGCCGTCGACAACATGAAAGGGGTCGGTGTCTTCGAAGGGGATGATGTTGCGGGCATGGGTGGTGGTGTTAGCTTGCAAAGCAGAGTTACTGCTTGACGGACAGGGGGTGTGCACGTCCATGGTGGTCGTGTTGGTGTTCTTTTTGTGGGTTTTGATGAGGTGAACATGAGAAATACTAAAGAATGGATGAGCGGAAAGTTTGTGGGACCAGACAGGATGTGGTAGGGCGCAAAATATATCAAATCCGTTCCGAAGTCGTCATGGTTTGTTCATGCCAGACATTGCTTGCAGCTCCCACGGTTCATGTGAGAAACCTAAGGTAGTACGTAGCTAAGAAATATGCAAGCTGTGACACCCGGGCCGTATCATTACTCCTACGGTTAGTAGTTTCAGGCTTCCGAGTTTGCCTGGAAAATTTGTTCTCATGACGTCGACATCCCTGTTGACTGTTAATTTGGCTACTTCGTAACGTGGGATGATGTTTCATCTTTGCCTTTCTTCGCTGCTCCAAGTCACTTGCAAGATGAAGCTCAATTGCATTCTTCACGACACTCTGGCGTGTCACTCCCTATTGGTGGTGGAATAACGGTTTCAAGGGCGTTGCTAAAGCGATTATGTCTAACAACTCCTCAAAAATGTTCAAATCGGTGGTTTTGCGAGTTGTTTGCACTTATTAGCGCTTCACACGCATATTTCATGAGCTAACATGGCTCACTCGTGCACATGGCTCACTCGTGCTTGTGGATACAATGGGCGTTGCAGCATGTTGTGTTGTGCTTCTGCTCCTCTATTTACCAAGAATAAAGTCCTGGCTTCCCTTGGTGTGGGCTCTCCAGCTCTCGATCTGCATCTCCACTTCCTCAACCGACTCTCGCCCGCCCATCTTGTTCGAACGCGAAGCATCACGAAGCATTGCCCAACCCCCGCTGCCAGCCGCGTGCGAGTTGTCACCAGCACGACTGCCGCCACTCCCGCTAACGCCTGAGGAGAGCTTTGGGGCACTATCATTACTTGGCGTCGTGCCGCCCAGCGAGGGAAAGAATCTCTTGAAGAGAGGACGCAGGGTGGCGAGGTTGGCGCAAGTAATCCCAGACGTCAGCTCAATCATGGACCATGTCCCGCTGTCCACGTTTCCCCACGTTAGATCATCCTGGATGTGCAAGAATTTGATGCGGACGATGGACAGGATGCAGGTGCTATTTAGAGGTTCTTGGTCAGCTTTTTTTTCCCTGGTGACATTTGTTGGCACCAAGAAAAGAATCAGGGGCGTGGCATACAAGAAACCGAGAGAAAAGAGCCCCAGCAGTGCGATCTTTTGGGCTCGTGGCAGATGGAGCTTCCAGAGGGTCGGGAGCGGGAGGCAAAAGACAGCAAAGTCGGTGATGACGTTGCCGGCCGAGTTGATCTCCCACCATGGGTGCTCGGGCACGCAGACGCCTGTGACGGACTGGTCCCAAAAGCTCTGGACGGGGACGCAGGAAAATATGGCAATGAGGAGAGACGCAATGCTCCAGGCCATGACAAAGATAAGCGCCGCCAAAAAACGGTTTACGTAGCCGCCGACCGAGAAGACGCGTTGGTATTGCAGCAGGAAAGTTGCCTTGATGGTGGTGATGGCGGCGCCGTACATGACAATTGAGACGTAAAATATCTGTCAGGCCGCGGCAAATCGTGTCAGACTGCTCACTTTACGGATCCGGGGCTTGAATTGAGCCGGTGGCGGAGCGGAAATACCTTGAGATACAGCGAGAAACGGGACATGTCGATGGTTGCAATGTGTCGACCAATTCCATTCTCCGTATCTAGGGAGTGGAAGCGAGGCAATGTCAGCGGCCTCAGTTCCGAGAACGTGTGGTCTGTAAACAAGCCATGAAGCTTACTCAGGGCGATTGCAACTCCGCATCCTATTGTACAAAGCTGTACGTGGTGTTGTTAGTGAGATGCAAGATGGCGCATGGGTTTGAGATTTAATTACCAGTGACAGCAGGGCGAACCAGTCGTCAATCCCGTAACTTTTCACAATGACGAAGCGAGTGTAAAGACGGGCGACTGTTGTTATGGTGCTGATGGCAAGGGTTGCCGCGACCATGGCAATGACATTGGACACCCTGGACTCATTGTCCAGAGCGGTCGAGGGCGGCGATGCGCTCATGGTGGTGATGGAGGTGAACGCAGCGAAACGAAGCTTGTGGGCCGGTCTTGGCGAAGAAGACGAGCTGCCAAGGGCCAAGCTTCGACAAGCTTTTGACAAGCTTTCAACGGGCGGCAGGACCTTGTTAAATGCTGCGGAACAGTGGAGTTGAGCACCTCTCGGGCCGGGATGGGATGTGATGCCTCTCGCTCTGTTCCTTGTTGGCGGAGGTTCCAGGCCGAGTTTCGACCCTGGCCAAGTATCTTTTTCTGCGCTCAGACTCAGCCATGCGCTTTTTGGCAGGTCGAATTTGACGCCTCTGGAAATAGGTACATAACGTTCTCGATTCCCGGCTCCCGGTCTCCTGCATGTTTGAACCATGCCGTGTCCTGGAGCCCAGCCCAGAAACGGATAAGCGTACCAGATTACCGCTCCCGAGCACCATGGGCCCTGCTTTCTGAGCCGTTCCGCGCCTTCATGCTGACCAGCTAATTGCTCGCGAAGTGAGAGGTATCCTCAAATAGGTACGGTACTTACCAGCCTCTCGACCATATCGGGGAGCTTTTATGGTATAGAAACCTTATTTTTGAGTATGATCTTCCGTGAATCTTTCTCCTGTTCATGTCATGCTGCGGTCCTTTCTCCCGGTTCTCGGTGTGCCCGCATGATCTTGCCCCCGGCAAGCTGGTTCTCGTGCCGCCGCACGGTCCTCACCCAGCAAAACCAACACTCTATTCCCCGCAATTGCAACCAATGCTGCAGCTCTTCTCGTTCGCGTCGCTCATCACCGACGCCAGTCCAAGCCACAACCCAAATCTGGGATGCTTCTCGCCGTCCTTCTTCTTGCACTCTTTTCGCAAAGCACGCAGGGAGGGGTAGACGAACTGGCGACACTGCGTGTCTCGATGTCGAAGAAGTCTGTGGGAGGAAGAAGTCTTGCCTCCACAGGAGGGGGGGGATGCTAGGGGTGTTAAGTGTAGGCTGTCTGGGTGTCGTCGCGAGGTTGCCCCGCAAGTGCGCTCCCAGCTGGTGTCTGTCATTCTCCCGTTTGAGACGCCGAGTGGTGAAGCGAGATCGTGATGGGGGAGTTAACTACCTGCAGGCCTCGCACAATCGTCGGGCCCTCGTCATCCATGGTTCGATGCCCGTGGAGCGCTAGCCAGGCAGCATTTACCCACCCCGCCTGGGTACCATACCATGACAGCCCGTGCGTATTTTTGTACCGCTTTCCCAGCTCGACCCAGCGACGCCGGTCACCTCGCTTCCGGCAAAATGTCGCTCGCCCGGACAACTTTTGGGTGAGCCACATTGTCAAAACCACGGCCACCCAACCAACGTTGGCCTCCCGGTCCAGGTTCTTTTCGCCACCGCAGGGAGGGGAAGAGGCCGAACCCCGGCTCATCCGAATCACGGGTATCCAGAATCAGTCCGTGCTGGCACGGTCCAGGTCTGTCACACCTTGAACTAGCGAAGTATATCGTTTGACCATCATCCGAGCGACGGTTATCACCCCAGTTAGTGCCTCTCGACAGCGGTCCCCGTCGGCGAAGTGGCGATAAACAGGGACGAGAGATAGTCGCGCGGGATGTGCGTGATTGTGTTCTGTAGACGGCACCATTAACCGTGTGCACCGCCAGCTTGCTGCTGCTAGGGAATCCAATCTGCAACTTTCCACATCTGAAGCACCCGTCCTGCAGCTGGGGGTTCTGCGGCACAACCGGCTTTACTCCGTTTTCTACTTGAAACCCTTAATCAGTTTGACTGTGGCTGACACAGTGCGTTGGGGTTGAAGCATGTCCCCGATACCGCACAGCTCCTGGAGAGTGAAGGAATGACCATTCCCGTGTCATCACGCCTACACACACGTCTGATACCATGCCCGGCCTGAGGCTCTGAGGCCACGACTCGAAAGCGCAGTTCAACACGAGGAGGCGCCCGGACGAAGATTACCAGTTGTTGTCAATCATTTGGTGGGATCGGAGCCGTATGGTTGTCAACATGGAGTCATAACGTATCGTCAAACTCGCGGGGTCTGGAGACGAGGTTGGTGCAGCTGCGTGATCGGGCTTTATTCAAATTTAAGCACGTTTGATGTGATGCTGCAAAGGTAGCCAGCATGGGTAGCACTTGGTGTACAGACTCTTTCTGTCATGTAACGAGGCTTTCGAAAATGAGAGCTCAAGAGCGTCCCAGAGCCGAAAAGCAACTCCAAGTATTGGATAAGGAGCCGTCGGTACCTAAATACCTACCTCGGTACAAGCGAATCATGGGTTTAGGTATCTTTGCGTGTGTGCCAAACGGCTCAGGGGCGCCTTAGCAATCTTTAGGACCGTCATTTCTTGTTTTGGCACACGCGGAGAAATATCCAAAACTCCACGACTTGCTTGGAAGTGTAATCACAGCTCGCCGATCTCTCTTTGCAGTATGTGGGCAGTCATGATAGAACGCTACGACTCGACCAAACTCGAGCTCCCACTGGCTGACCTTCATCGAACCTGTATACCTGAGGCTAGCAGAGAAGAAGAGCATGGTGAAGTTTCAGCTGCGTCTCACAGCGCCGACCAGAGGCTGAACGTCAACTATGGAAGCAGAATTCAAACCGCACCACACCAGCTGCTTGAAGCCATATGCCGAGCCAGAAGTGTTTAGAAGCATATCCACCAGGGGCACTCGCGTTTTGGACTACCCGCGCCGATAAGGCGTATCTATGATCCAAAGCACCTAAGGATGATAGGAACTGAGAGATGAGGGTGGAAGTGGACTGCCGTGATTGAACGACCCAGAGGAGATTGTTGTGGATCAATACGTAGTCGACTTAGATGGTAAAGACGTTTCTGCTTTCCTACCTGTGTTGAAAATGTAATTAGCCGACCAACTGCTTCGGAAACGTAACGGAGGTGGGACGCGTCCGCGCGCTCTAGGTACCCTATATCGTTTTGTCACACAGGAACTGGAAGTTCTTCCACGTTTAGACCAGAGAGACGTGTTTTGTGGGGCGTGGTAAGTTCGCCCCACCGAGAAAAGAACATTCCAGACTTTTCCACAACATGTCCTTTGCATGTGCGGCTCCATGCAGCTCCAGTCGTACAAAGTGGGCGCCTGTCAACCCATGATAAGCCCGTGCACAGAAATATGTGACGACCGACTTGGTGAGGGAGTACGGCAAGAGTTAAGTGTCCGAGCAGCTGGATTTTGATGAGGTCGAAGAGAGAAGAAGCGATATCGCTTCTCGGTCTGGGCCTACGGAACCCGCACCTGGCTAGATGTAACTACCCAATCAGCGGTACCTAATTTGTACCCGTTCAGCTGCGGCTGGTCAAGCAGCTTCACGAATCAAGAGGCTGTTGATAACTGTTACTTTAAAAGGGAACATGTTACTAGCGTCGTAAGGAGCGGACACGGCAAAGGTGGGAAATCAGCTAGCGTGCCTAGGTACACAGTTTATGTCCTCCCTGATAGCAAATCGCGACTTGTATGTCATCACTTTGAGCTGCCCTAGAAGATCTCCATGCTCCCTCAGAGCCTAAAGCAGTAGGCATGCGGTCGGGTATTTCTATCATCCGTTGACTTGCAGCAAGCGAATTTGGGGCCGCATCAACAGGTAGGAGAGGCTCTTGAACGAGGCACTAGAGTAAGGTCAAGGGAATCTAACAATATTGATTCAAGGCTACAGAACAGCTGTGAGAGAGAAGGAGTCTATCTGATATACACAGAGATGTCCGGAATCCCACAGCTTCCTTGGCCCCTGTTCCTTGCAGCATGGCTTGTGGCCTCCTGAACTTCAACAGAGGCTGTCGCAAGCTCGTAGTGTTTGAGTGCTCGGGATAGGCAAGCGTGATTCCTTTCTGCGCCACGGCACTCTGCCCGACACATGCGTAGATTGTGGGACGCCCGGTGGATGTGCTTTTGACATCTTTGGCCGCCATAATTCCTTTGACGCGCGAACCTGTGCTTGATCTGGCCGTCGACAAATGGCCGTGCGAGTGGCGGAAGATATGACGCCTCGCGGAGGATATGTCGGGGCAAGTGAGGTGCAATATGCACCATGGCGTCTGGGGGCAGCATGAAGTGGTGAATGAAACAAGCGAAACGTGCAGACACGGCAGTATATTTGGGTCTCCGAAACGGCGGTAGACAATGTTGAAGGTTCGGCGCAGCGCGTTAAGGAACTGCTTCGTGTTCAGAACAAACTTGGCAGAGGGCGATGTGACCTATCACTGCTGACATATTCCAAAGAGCAAGTCCGCAACTGCCATGTATTGTCGTTGAGTGTTGGTCGACATAGTTCAAGGATGAAAGCGGAATCAGTGACCGAGGTCAGAGTCAAGAATGGCGCTAGGGGGGTTGACGACGACACTTGAAGCAATCCATGACCCGAGTTAGCAAAATTAGGGAAGACGATGAGTGACAGATAAAAGAAAATGCTATGGGAGAAGCGGGGAACCTACGTGTCGTCGGAGAACTGCATGCCAGTTCCAGAAACATCGCTAGCTCCAGCTTTGATCCCATCCTCGGGAGAATGCAAGGGCCCAGTGGGGCGATCATAAAACGGCCCAAGGCAAGGTAGAGTTTGAATATGGGAGCCGGTCCTTGCAATAGTGCTCCAGTTGTCGGAATTGCTGCTGATAGAGGTTTAGATGAGATTTGTGCTGATGGGTTTGACAAGAAAATCTGCTGTGGACACGGTGGGTATTGCCTGGAGCTGACACCCCGCACGCAATTCCCTGGAAAATGGAACAGGCCATATCGCGGCAAAGAAATTGGGACGGACAGCAAGTAGAGGGAACAGCGGCTAGTAAAGGGGAGCAGGAGAAGCGCCGCGGATGACAGTGTCACGACGAAAGGGCGGAATGAAAGACGCTCGATAGAAAAAATAAACGGATTGGGAAAAGCTTAAGGGGAACGGGGATGCAGATTGTGAGAGGAAACAGCATCACCTACCGCGTGGGCATGATCGAGGCGACCAGGATCCTAGAATACGGTTTGAGTTCTCAAAAGCTTGGGGCGGCTTGACGGAAATGGGGCGACTCAAAGAAGATTGAGAGGGCGGCTGTAGGGCAAGAAAGTGGTGGGATATTCGTTAGCTTTATAGAAGAAGACGATAGGATTGCTGGTGAAAATGCGGCGCCGCGACGGAGGGAAAATGGCGGGCGAGCTGGAGAGCTGGGTGATGTGCCGACAAGAGTCGAGCCCAATGAGGAATGTACCTGACCAGGGGATAAACGGGGCCAGAGAGCAGTTCAAGGCCTTGTCATAAGTACCATGACATGCCGGTCCTTTCTGACAGCCCTGGCTAGATCAGGGCTGCCGACCGTGATCGACGAATGGGCAGGGTCCACGGTGGTCCCAGTGATGCGCAGGGAAGAAGCGTCGAGATACAGTAACAGCTAGCCCGCTTGTAACTGTGGAACGCCGGAAATGGCGTTGAGTTAACGGGAGTTACAAAGCCGAGGTACCCAGTACCTCAAGTGCCATTGCCCCTCGACTCCTCGAGAGGGTGCTGGCCCTGGTCTGACGGGCACTGGGGTTGGCCTGTGAGCGCAGGCATGCTTGGCAATTATTATCCGCTCGAAGCTGGCCGGTGTTGTGCTTGTAAGTCATTGGCTTGTGACGTTTTGCGAACAGGGCGAGGGACAGGGACACCGAGCCGCAGCGTCCATTCGGCGGATTCTGCACACAATCGGGTCGCTTCTGCTTGGTACCCTCGTCCGGGTTCTTCAGAATGGTTCTCGCTCGAGACAAATCGTTAAACCTGTTGGTGTGATTGTGATTGGCCTGCTGCGTTTTGTTTCGACTGGGGGTCAAGAAGTGGGGGATGTCAAGATCTGAGATATGGACGAGACCCGTAAAACCGGCCGTTTATCGCTCGCTGATTGGCGCACAACGTTTTGTTCTCGACAGGGGGGCACTTTGCGCGGCCCGAGGGCGGATGTGTGCCCCGCTCGTCCCGGTCCAGCCCTGGACCGCGCCCTGTCGGCTGCGTCGTACAAATCGACCAAGCCCCAACAAGGGATTGGTCGACTGCGTTATGTTTGGAGTCTTGGACAGGGATGACACGCCGAGTGGGGAACGACTGGTCCAAACCCAACCGCCTGGGCCGCTGGGGGGCTGGGGTCTTGCACACCTAATGGTTGCCTTATCCCATGGCTTGTCCGCTCCATGGCGCCCCAGCGGGGAGGTGGTGCGCGGCCAGTTTCCTGTTGTATATATATGGACTGCAATTAATCGCCTTGGTCCCCTCTCGTTCATCGGTTATCGTCCAAGTCCTTCGTGCGCTCGCCCACTGCCCCCATTTCTAGGTCACAGTCTCAGTCATCATGGACACCGACCATTTACTCCCACGATCTCTTGATGCCAAGTTCCTGCACATCCCGTACGAAAAGCGGTGGGAACATCTCAAGCCCATTATCGTTGAGCTGTACATGGGCAAATACGGGCCCAATGGGAAGTCGATGACTACGAACCAGGTTCTTGTGTTCATGAGAGACCAATACTCTTTCCATGCTGCGTAAGTGGTACTCGCATCCCTCCCTTCTATCAACGTCGGCCTCAAAGTCAAACTCGGTGCAAGCCTTGAGTTGTTTCCCTCTTGCGGCCCGAACGACTCCATCAATACCTAGTTCCTTCTCCCAACCGCCTCCATCAAACTCACTTAAGACTGGAACAAATGCCCGTCTTTCTCCCTGTCATAGCGGACCTTGGGCGCATCAAAAGCTGGCGGGAGCCTAGAGTGAATGCGTTAAGCTTAAGCAGTTTTGCTGACTTGACTTGGTTAAGAGAGTCGCAATATCGACACTGGTTCAACAAATGGGGCGTCCGCAGAAGGATCCTCGGCGCCGAGAAAGACCAGATTGTGGCTGCTCTAGGCAAGAGGGCTCGTCCAGGGGCGAGCACATCCAATGTCACCCTGAACTCCGACAACACCGCTAAAGCCGTGGATAAGAAGCAATTGAAGAGATACTTGAAGGATCAAATTCGCCATCATCAAGTTGAGCCGATGTGGCCAGGCGTGTAGGCGTTTGTTCCCATAGAAACGCGAGGTTGTTTCACGCTCAGTTACTAACACCCCCTACCTAGGTTCTCGTCGTGGAACCTCCC
>FTIZ01000568.1_pt2 | contig 10324 bp, 9 predicted proteins | sample 1658381 | NCBI WGS metagenome assembly FTIZ01 (sample SAMEA3914822, study PRJEB12502) | metagenome | biome: forest; material: soil | place: USA | collected 2012-03-12 | depth 0.1 m
AACTTGTTGCAGTTGCTGACCATGCCCGTCTGGATGGGCGAGGGCGTTGTGATGCCGTTGCCGGGCTTGGTCGGGGTGCCGCCCACAACACCAACGCACGCGTACGTGCCCGCCTGCAGCGTGCGGCAGTCGGCCCCGACGCCGGGATTCCATTTCTTGAAGTCCTCGGTCGAGATGGGCCCGTTGAAGAAGGCGATGCCGTCGCAGCTGTCGCCCGGGTTGACCTTGACGAACTTGTTGCAGCTGCTCACCATGCCCGTCTGGATGGGCGAGGGCGTCACGACGCCGTTGGACGGCTTGGTCGGCGTGCCCCCTCCGATCACGCCGACGCACACATATGTCCCGGCCTGCAGCTTGCGGCAGTCGCGGCCTCCCACGCCCGTGTTCCAGCACGAAGTCCTCGGTAGAGATGGGGCCGTTGTAGAACGCGATGGTATCGCATGTGTCGCCGGGGTTGACCTTGACGAACTTGTTACAGTTGCTGACCATGCCTTGCTGGGTAGGTGACGGCGTTGCCACGCCATTGCTGGGGGTTGTGGTGCTGGTCGTCGGCCCAGTGGAACTGCTGGAGGTGGTGGTTGGCCGGGTTGTGGTGGTGGTCGTGGTTTTGGTCGTCCCGGAGGTCACCGCGGGTTCCTACTGCGCCTCAACGCAGTACGAGCGCCCGGCTGGGAGCGTGCCACAGTTTGCGGGCACAGACGGATTCTAGTTGTGGTGTTAGCACATGTTCGCGTCCACGCGAGCTTCAGAACTCACCCATCGTCGAAACTGCTCCTCGGTGATAGCCTTGTCCGAGAGCAGTCTGGCGCAACTCGTGGCTGTGGCGAGATCAGCCCACCAGCTACAGTACGTGGTGGTGTTGGGGTCGTGGGTCAGGCTCGGGGTTACACCGTCATGAGCATTGAGATGGCGGGCAGGGCCAGCGTGAGCGGCCTGGAATAGGCTGGCCGTGCCCAAGAGGAGGGAGAGTGAGGCATGAGACAACATGACGGCGTTTGTTGCAAGGGAACGACGGGAGTGAAGTGGACGGTGACGAGAAGGCAAGAGCACGTAACCCACGTAACTTGTGGCCCGGAGATGAATATGCCTGCATATGTATACATTTTCCTCCCGCGGCCCGCTCGGTCATCAAGCAGTAATCTCATCACACCAATGCAAGCACCAGGAGCCCAACACCGTCCCCGGATGAGTCCAACATACCAGGCTGCAGACCCAAAAAGCCAAGAAAGTAACTCGGGGAAGACACCAACGCAAGCACAACAAATTTCGGAAAATCCACTCGATGGCCGAGGAACATCGTTGGCGAAGCGGCACAGAACGGAGAAAAGTGCCGAAGTCTTCGCAGAAAAATATGCAGGATGCCTCGCGTGATCGCTAGAACCACCCGTCTACTCGCACATCATGCGGAGGGCATGTTCAGGCGTTGTCTCGTCTGCTGGACCTGGTAGGGACCTGTCTCCGCGGGGGCGGTGGGGGGGCGGTGCCATTGCCTCATCTTCCAACCGATGCGTGGCCAGCTCAGTCTCCCGTGCCTGCTTGGGATGGCGGCGTGGCCGGTCCAGAACCGCCTGTATAGTGCTGGTCCGAAAGAGCAACGTGGGGGCCGGGGTGCTGCGAGGCGAGCATCAAGCGGCTGGAGGCCGCGGCCGAGTGGCGAAGCTGCAACACATGCATCAAGCAGCCGTGGGCCACGGCCAGGGGGCAGGGATCGAGGGGAAACACGAGGAAGGGATAAGGGGAGATCAGGGGCTGGGACGAAAGGACCGGAACCCGAGGCGAGTGCGAGTGAGAAAAGGGGGAATGATTTGAGTTTATTGCTTGGGTGGATTTGGAGAGTAAACTGACAATAATACTGGCCGCTGTGATCCATTACCAGAGTTATCACAAACGACCATGAGATGGTAGAGAGAGAGTATTACAAGCGACCATCTAGTTACACTTCGGCATCATCTATCTAAAAGTACAACTGCCAGCCATCCTCCTGGTCATCATCACGCCGCATTGGCAAGGACGGCAAACCCGGTGCCAATCAGCGATGCCAACGCCTCGGCAACGTAGCCGCGACGGCTGTGACCAGCGATGCTAGTCGCCCTTGTCGTCGTTGCCACGGGCGTTGCCGTTCCGGTCGCCTTGGTGGTGGTCGAAGGGTTCGCGAGCGTTGTCGACGCAGTCGCGGTGCTGCCGCCAGCCGCCGAGTTGGTTTGGGGATGCGCGGCGAGATAGCACTCGGCATGGGCGGAGGCGAGCGAGACCCAAGCGGTGTGGACAGCGGCAAAGTTACCCCAGGCCGCGGGGCAGCTGGTGGCCAGGACGGCCATGGTGGAGCTCTTGCCTGTCCAGAACGACACGGCCTCGGAGACCCAGGTCGAGTAGGCGGTGAGAATGCTGGAGGGGGCGGCGGTGGTGAAGCCGCACCAGGATTTCGGGTCCGTGACGGTGCAGGCCAGCACGTCACCGTACGAGTTGATGGCGTCGAGGACGTTCGCAGAGGGTTGAGGAGGGTCAAAGTACTGAGTGATGTTCTCCGTGACACATTGCCAAGGGTCTTCCGAGACGATAGGCGCAGGCGGCGCCTCTGTTTCCGTGGCCTGTCTGTTCTGCAGCTGATCGGGAAGCATCCGAGTAATGGGCGGCGTGTCCGGCAGAAACCTGGCCGACACGCCGGCAGCGGCCAGGATGACAGTGACAGAGCCTGAAAAGCGCATTTTTGAAGAAGATTGAAGAGACAGAAGGTCGGCCTTGAGGTGCTCAGAATCCTGCAAACATGAACGACTCAACGAGTGAACAGTCGACCAAGAAAAAGGAGGGAACGAAAGAAAGGAGGAAGACCGAGAATAGACGTAGACGGGAGTGAGCCGGGCGAGCAGCCACCGAATTGCCCACCTACCTATGTCTATTATTTTCAGTATTGTGACATCCAAGAGGCGAAGTCGCGGGCCGGAAATGACGCCTGCGCCCCTGATTCTGGACCTGGTCCACAGACCACCTTATGCATGCGTCCCGAGGAGCCAATCGGGTCTGTGTTACCCGCCCCAAGACGGCAGGTCACTCTGCGTTGGCCCATCCCGCCTGTTGGGGCCAAAGCTCGAGCCGAGCCGCCACTTGAAAACCCAGGCTGCCTCCCCAGGGGGTGTCTGTTGGTGGCAAGCAGCGCTTCCCTCCTTCAACTCGGACTCAACCCCCCACGCCGGATTGGCCGACGCCCACACTCCCAATTTCAATCCCAATATCGATCTTGAGCCTCACTCCGCACCGCCCCCAGATCAGATCAGATACCCAGCCAGACCAGACCCCCAAGCTCGCCATCTCGGACATCCCCGGCCCCCAACACAACTATGCCGGCTCTTGAAGACGTCGAGTATGACCGCGATGCCACAATCGCGGCCGTCACGGGCTACTATGAGTTCCTCACCGCCATGTACCTGAACAAGTCCAAAGTGGCGTACCCCCCTGCGGGCGGTTGGCCGTCCATCGTCAATGCCGACGCCGCCCTGCTGCAGTCCCTCGGCAAGTCTGACGAGGTCATCTCGCTCCTGGCCCATCTCCCCTACATCCGGTCCCAGGGCCACGACTCTGACGACGCCGAGGCCATCCCGGGCTGCGTGTTCGCCGACTGGTCCGAGCTCATGCAGTCTTGGGATCCTGCCGACGGGGAGAGTCTCCGTTCGTTCACCGAGGGCATGGAATTTGGCCCGGTGTCGTCCCCGCATGTCGTCGGCTTGACGTGCGGCGACGGGGGGGATTCCGGCCACCTGGTCCTCGACACGGAGCTTGGCATCATACACTGGGAGGAATGCCCCTCTGAAGTGGAGAATGGGAACTTCAGAGAGGGAGTCGACTACGAGCCAGACGATGACGTCTCCGAGGAGGAGGCAGACTGGCGCTACAGTACGCCCGCATGGACCATCCCTGACCTTTTCGAAATCCTTCGGCACCAATTCAAAATCCTGCATTGGATCCCGGTCAGCCACGCCACGGTCCGCACCACAGGGGACCCGGACGAGGAGGAGCGGGACGAGGCGGAGGCGGGCATGGCCGCCATGCTGCAGCGGATCTACCGCCAACACGGCTGGCCCAACCTGGCCAGGTACCGCAAGGCCGAGTGCCTCGAGGCCGTGAAGGAGGCCATGGCCGAACGATATCCCGATTCGGTTTGCGTCCGGTCATGAACGTTTGGCCGAGCACATGCTGTCAACGGCCTCCCCCAATTTCGTTGCTTTGGCCCGCAAGTATTTTTTCCATCTTCATAACTCGGGGCTGGTGTGTATTTATCATCTCACTCTCAATGTAACGCACAACGAACTGCCCGTCCCCCTGTTCAGACGCAGCCCCCAATGGCCCCTCAGGTCTCCCACCTGGCGGGTTGCAATCAAGTCATCCTCGACCAGGTCCTTGGTGTTTTGCCCCCGAACCCGGTCGGGGCATTCTAGTGGTGGCTCAGCCCCTGCGGCGGCAGCGACCTCGTGCCGGACGAGATCAAGCGCGCCTTCAACATACTAAGCAGCATCGCTGACGGCGTGTCCAGCTATTACAAACAACCCAAGAACATCCCCAAGGGAAGTGGCAGGAAAGGGGACGCCGTCAACCCCACGGCCAAGTCGAGCGTCATCCTGGGCGCTGCCAAAAACAAGCTCCGTCGGCAGTGGTGCGCCCCAGTCGGGGTCGTCGGCGGCCCCAGCACGACGACCAAGAACGACTACATCATCACGACGCTGGCGTTTGGCGCGAAGCCGACCGTGGTCGAAGCCGTATTCAAGAAGAAGCACTCCCAGGCCTGGTTCCACTACAGCTCGGCCATCGCCAACAACCCGCAGTGGGACTCGCTCAAGTGCCCGCACGGCAAGGCCAAGAACCCGGACGAGAACCGCAGGGCCGTCGAGAAGTGGAAGTCGGCGCACCACGGCTCGTGGAAGAACAAGACGGACCGCGCCTGGAAGCAGACGTGCGACGTCGACGAGTTCCCCCCGCGGTATCTCCTCTCCGACACCAGCCCGGAGATCGTCAACGGCGGCAAGAAGGGCGGCCAGCTGATGCGGTACATCCCGTGGCCCGACAACCAGGGCGCGGGGCAGATGTGGAAGAGCGCCTGCTTCAAGCCGCACATCGCGGGGTGGACGCCCGCCGAGTTTTGGAAGCGGTTCAGCGCCATCCCGCTCAGCGGCCTGTCCAAGGCGCCGTCCAAAACGGGCATCACGGGCTTGCAGGGCAAGGTCTCGGTCGACGTCGTGCCGTCGTTCAGGATCTCCAAGTTTGAGCACGCCGCCAACCCCCCCAGGGACGCCGGCTTGTGGGAGAATACCTGCTGGCCGAAAGGGATTGCTGCTGGCGACCCGGGGTTTGCGTTGTGGGACTGGGATCCGTGGTATCAAACGAACCGGCATAAGTATGACTTTAGCAAGAAGTACGAGAAAGGTGTCAACGGGGCGTGAACACCGCCGGGGGGAGGGGGAGGTGGAAGAGGAGCGGACTGCCAAGCCCGGCTTTTACTGAAGAAACCAAGTTGAGAATCTTGAACTTTTAAAGATGTCCAGGTCTTCAGTCGCCTTTTTGTCCTTTCTGGGCTTGGAAGAATGGGGCGCGTGGGCCCGCCGCCGAGCTCTTTGCTTGCCGAGGCACACTTTTGACGCCCCGCTGTTGAGGTCATCGAGTTGTTTCAAAATACAGACAAAAACCAACCCCAATTCCCGAAACCTGGACCAGACCCGATCATCATATCTCTCTGGGCCCCCAGAGCTGCCAACTGACTACCTCATACCCTAATTCACAAGTCCCTACTTATCTACTACCTACCATCACCACACCAGTCAGGCATGGACTTGAACACCTCCACCATGCCTTTGAGGCCGTCCCCCGCCCTAGACGCGGGCCTCACCCCCAAGCAAAAAGCCCGGCTCCACGAGGTCGCCGACCTCCTCCTCGAGATCTACCAAACCCTCGCCCGCATGCGCCGCATCAAGGCCGCCTGGATCCAGCCCGGCCCGCACGACCTGACCGCCCACCTCCCGCTGTACGCCTCGCTCGGGCTCGACCCGCGCGTCATCTATCTGTACAGCATCATGCCGTGCCTCGATCCTCTCGCCGCGAGCACCAGCTCGGCCCGCTTCTTCCAGTCTTGCGGCTTCTTCGACCCCCGCAATGAGGAACACGTGCGCGAGGCCCGCGAGTTCCACCACGACTGTGCCGTGTCCGAGGACGACCCCGGCTGCGAGCTGCGCCCGTGGACGACGGCGCTGTCGCAGACCGGGCAGCACGCCGCGATCGTAATGTACGATGCACGGCGGCACGTTGTGTTTTTCTTGGATAACTCGTCGTATGACAACTTGGACCGGAACCTGGGGAACGGGGAGGAGTGGAGCGTGAGCGAGGAGGAAGAGGAGTGGGGCGAGGAAAACGACGAGGAAGACGATGGAGACGAGGATGAGGAGGAGGACGACGATGAGGAGGAGGAAGACAAGGAAGACGAGGAACAGGGGGAGAAAGAGGGCGAGGAAGAAGAGGAGGAAGAGAGTGAGGATGCCGAGCAGGAACGTTACTTTGATTATCTCGACGCTCGAGCCGCTGGCGCCGTCCTGCGAGACATCCTCGGCTGGTATCGTGACCTTGTTGACGTTCCGGGATGTTCGGCGGATGTCGAAGAGTGGTGGGGACACGACGACGCCCTGAGGGCCGTGTACCACAAACACGGTTGGCCGGGCGAGAACTTTGACGGCGATGCGTTTGTTGTGGACCCAGCGCGTGTCATACCCGCTGCCAAAATCCGGTTCGAGCCGGAGGAAGCGCTGCCATCACGCTTAGAACAACTCCAGCACATGGTGCGAGAATCCGAGGAGGCCGAGAAAGCCGCCACACTCCAGGGGCTCGAGAAACTGGCGGCGGCGAACGATGTCGGCGGGGAGTGGGTTGCGCGGTGGGAGATCTGGAACGCGAAGCAACTTAGTCGCGAGTCGGAGGATCGACTAATGAGGGCTGAGGAGCTGGTGGCTCAAGGAAGAGGACATCAGAAGGTCGAAGACTTGCCGTTGTGGGAATGGGACCAAGTGCGGAGAGACCTCGAGTATGCGCAACTCTCACTCGGGTGGCTGAAGCAAGGGTTGGAAGATACACCGTCTCAAGAGACTATTCGCTATGGCGAGGAGCAAGTCGCAACCCTCCAGAAGGCATGTACAGCGAGCCAAGCCGACGCTGAGAGTCTTTGTCCGGGCAGGTCAATCTCATCCCTGGACCGTGACGAGTCAGTCACAGGATTGCAGAAGAAGATGAAACTTGAATATTTGGCCGGGGAGCTCCGATATTTGGAGCAGTGCGTTGTAAACACGAGGGAGTGGATTGCGCAACTTCCAGAGGGCGCGGGTGACGCAAGGGGGCTCGCTCAAAACGCTGTGGACGAGAAAATCAAGGAACTGAAACAGCTTAGACAGGAGGTAAATAGGGCCTGAAGCGATATTGAACCGTATAGACCGTGTTGAATAGCATGTACCTAGGTCGCTAGGGATCTCCTGGTAGACTCCACCTAGCTGTAAAGAGCATCTCGTGCTCCCCCGCAGTTCCGTTCTGCTCGTTTGTCTTTTTTCACGTTCAGTATCCCCGTCGAGTCTTCCACAGCCTGTTCGAAAGACACACGTATGGACCGCTACAGGTATACCGCACTTCCTTGCTTCACGTCCGCCACAAAGAAGATTTGCGCTGCACGCAAGGCAGCCAGACACTATAGTCTACCGTTAACAAGGCCATCCCTCAGCGTCCGGGACGATGGCCACAGTGAGGTCCATGTCCCCGTCATCGAAACTTGAACCATTCGATGCCCGCCTGGTCGGGAAGGAGTTTTGTATGGATGTAACGGCCGGGATGATATACGGTCCAGTCATATGTATTTCAGTAAACGAACTTGTGTCTATCACCCCCACCCCAATTGTGACGTTTAGTCGAACATGCCCATCTTAGCAAACCCCTTGATTGTCCCCTCAAATCCCACCACTTCATTTGCATCGATACCGAGCTCCTCGGGTGAGATAAAGTCGTCCCTAACAGCCCACGGATCACAAAGCTCGCCAAACTTGAACTGCCAGGCCAACTCAGTACCGGCCGGTCCCCAGAGCTTGGTCCATACCTCCTCCGAGACCTGGACCAGCACGCCCCGCTTCCCGGTTATCTCGCACCACTTATCCATCATCTGCTGGAACGACCATCTCTCAAGCGCCACGTTTGCGTACTTGCCGAACGCGGCGGAGCCTGTGGCAAGGACCTGCCGCACCCAGATGCCCGGGTTGACTGTCATGTCGCCGGAGAGAAGAACCTTGGCCTGTGGATCGGTGGCCATAAGCTGGACGTATTGGCCACTTCCAGGCTGGGAGGGTGGAGAATGTGTAAGTCAGCATTCGAGGTTTCACAGCACAAGAAGACCAACTAACATATTCAACAGGCTTGATCAGCGGGAAGTAAGCCATATTCTGCGGATAGTACCCAAAATACAGGTACGTCGTCTTGGCCGCCAGCTCAGGCAGCTCGGCCTTGATACGCGCATCAACATTCGCCTTGTAGTCCATGTGGGGAGTCTCCAGCGTGCCGGGCAACATGCGCTTCGCACTCGGCTGCGTCGACCAGAGGTAGTGCTCCAACGTCGGCGTCTTGGCCGCGGCCCGCGCGAGGTTCATGCCATGGCGCTCCTCGATCTCGCCAGACTCCCACTGCGTCTTGCCCGAGAAGAGAGACTCCCACCAGTTGGTCACCGCGAAAACGGCGGTAACGCCGACGAAGGCGTTGGCCAGGGACGCTTCGTCGTCCCAGTCGGCGCGGACTACCTCGACTGAGCCGTCGGCTGCTAGCTGTTTGGCTGCCGCGCTGTCTGGATTGCGCGTGATGGCGCGGACTCGCCAGCCGGGTGTTGCTTTCATGATGTTGACGACGCCGCCGCCTTGGGCGCCGGTGGCGCCGGTGATTGCGATGATCTTGGTGTTGGGCATGGTGAAGCAAACGGTTTTGGTGGTCTTGGTGGTAGGGACCTGGGGTCTTTCGTCGACACTGGAGCAACCCAATGTGCCGAGCTGTTAATGCCGGCAGTAAAGAAGAAATGTGCGGACTGAGGCGAGGAGAAAGTGCGACGGGATTACCGGGGACACCAGTGGTGGAGCTCAAGGCGGTTCCCTCATTATTACATAGTGTGATCTTGACTCCAGGATCACGGCCCATACCTCGAGCTATCACCTCTTCAGGGTAGCGTGTCTTGAATACCCTCGCGCTTCGGCTTGCCAAGCAGGCCACCAACGAAGGACAGCTCATTTCTGACCCCCACGTCGTCCAAAGCAGGGCATTTTGAAAAGGCGTGTTGCGCCGGAAGCACGAAAACTGGTTGCATTGCGGGTCCGGCATAGCATGGCGCGGCAGGCAAGCTCTACGCTAGGGCCTGTTGTCCTTGGAAGAGCTGCACTACGGCCTTGGTATGTTCTCACGTCTTGCCTCCTGACCCCTTCCCCGTCTGAGCTCCATCTACACAGTTACGTAGCCCTTGTCGATCAGGAATTAACATAGTAAGTAGTGGCCCCGTGTCAACCTGGATAGGAAAATGGACCGTATCTCTGTAAGGCTCTCGCCGTAGTATAAACAGTGGGTTTTGGGGAGGTCAGGGGCTGGATGGAATGGGGGGAGGACAAAGACAAGGGTTACGGGATGATCGCTACCGCATCTGGACTGCTCCCTGCGCCTTGGCGGGATGGGACGGTTCGTCGACCCCTCTCATCTCTGCCTCTCCCTGCTTCGTGTGTTCCAGATCTGACCAGGCGTCAAAGAGCGGCATCGGGCTCGCCCTCGCCCAACATCTCCACGCCAAGGGATGGCGTGTGGCGCTTGCTGGGCGACGTGCAGACGTCGGTGCCCAGAAGGCCTCGTCTCTCGATCCATCCGGTGAGACAGCTACCTTCGAGCAATGCGATGTGGCCTCGTACTTGGCGCAGGCCGCCATGTTCAAGAACGTCTGGGACCGGTGGGGGCGGCTAGACCTCTTGATCGCCAACGCCGGCAACGTTGACAGCGGATCGTGGTACAACTTCCGCCGGCGCGGCGCCGCCGTCGACGACCTGCCCCCGGAGCCCAACACCGCGTGCACCGACACCCACCTCAAGGGCCTCATGTACGGCACCACGCTGGCGACGCACTTTATGCGGCACAACAAGCCGTCGCCGGGCGGCAAGATCATCGCTACGTCAAGCATGCTCGGCATCCACCCCTGCCCGAGCTTCCCCGAGTACGGCGCCGTCGAGGCAGGCATCATCCACTGGGTCCGGGTCAACGCGCCGCTGCTCAAATCCAAGGAGAACATCACCATCAACAC
>FTIZ01005453.1_pt1 | contig 10317 bp, 8 predicted proteins | sample 1658381 | NCBI WGS metagenome assembly FTIZ01 (sample SAMEA3914822, study PRJEB12502) | metagenome | biome: forest; material: soil | place: USA | collected 2012-03-12 | depth 0.1 m
GGTCCTCCACCTCCGGGACGGGCTCCTCGAAGTCACCAGGCTGGGGCGCTTCCTCGCGGCGACTGCGGGCACGCTCGCCCAGCTGTCGCTGGACGGGATGCGCCTCTTCTCCAGGCACGTCGCCTGGCCGGACGCGCCGACGCCGTACTCGTGGTCGTCTCTGCTGGACCAGCTGCGCGAACACTGCCGCGAGCACGGGGCCATGGCATGGGTGCGCGCCCCGAGTGGGGCCGAGTTCGACGACTGGTCGGTTCGGGAGACGAGGTACCGGCTGCTTGCGCTGTTCGCGCCCGATGGCGCCGGGTTCAGCGATGCCGACCGGTATGTCGGAAGCTTGGCCGAGCGGAATCCCTTGGTGGAGGCTGGGTTGACCCCGCTGTTATATGGTGTATGAGGGCTTGTAGAATCCTTGAGGAGGGCTGCTCAGGGGTGAAGGCCTACGCTCGAGCTCTAATACTAATAATTAATGACCGAGAAATAGACTTCGGAAATCGCTTGAGTTCGGCGAACACGTTTTAGATGCAGCCGGCAATTTCACGCACATATCTTTCCACTGTTTCGGTGCCTTTTTGAGATTGCTAGTGGCGTGGTCTTGGTCGACGTTTTGTGTGGTTGTACGTCTGGCAGCAGACATGGAAAGGTATGAGAAATTAGGTAGGTAGTGTCTACACGGGGACGAAATGTGTTTTTGTAAACTTTGACCGCCGTTTAGGGGCAATAATAACTAGTTGTTTCCAGATAATACAAACTAATTGAGTCTCGAATAGAAGTAATTACTTGGAGCATCCTGAATAGGAGAAGGAGAGTAGTTAGGGCTAGTTAATATAGAGTCCATATATCTGCTAGTTATTCCTTTAATAATAAATAAAACTTCAACAAAACTCAGCTAGAGCGTAACTACCTAGAATTAACCGTTCTTATGAAACTGACAAGATATAACTACTACAGTTGAACTAACTTTAACTATAGTATAAGTCCTAATCTAAAATAAAGGACTATAAAAAGAACCTCTTTCCCCGATTCCCCTATATCTATTAACTTAACTACTAGCCCCTAGAATGTTTATATTAATTATAACACCCTACTATTCGTCCCTACTATAGATATCTAACTTACCGCTAAGCAAAAAGCGTAGCTCTATGTCAAAATGTTCTTGTTGCCAAGGAGAAGGATATCCGGTATTACAGTGATCTGAGGGCAATCTATACAGAACGGCTTGGAAAGATAGATTAGGTACCTACCTAATAGTTTTTAGCTTTCCGCTAGGTGGAGGCGTCAGATGGGGATCTAGTCAATGATGTACGTACTATTTGCGCTTCTGGTTGTGATGCTGTAGGGAACGCACATGGTCCCTCTCACCGCGATTTCACTATACTAACGCTGGGTCCGAGGAGTTTGGCTGCGAACGATTGTCCGTCGACTACGTGTATAGTCTGTTTGCCCATTGTTGCGGCGGGCCTGGGCGGTATACCTGCGGCGACTTTTACTGTGACAAGTAACTGGAGCGTCTGCTAACGCAGGACTTGATAGGATATTCGATGGACAGCGGGCGAGGGCGCAGGTGATACATGATCAATCATTGATCCTAACATGACGCTCCGTCTGTCCCTCATGTTAAACTCCAAGTCGCGTGTTGATTCCCCGTTGATCCGAACTTGGCTCGTATTATCTGGCATGTGCAGGCTACATATCCGGGTCGAGACGGCCTCTCTGCTCTATTCTGGTATTACAGCAGTGTTTCGTCCCTGGGACTTTCATGACAGTCGTCCAACCACCAACTTTATGCTCGTCGTTTGCTTCTGCAACCAAGGTACCTCCCACCCGCCCCCCAACCCCGACACTTAGCAGATCCTGAAATCCTTCTTCTCCAGCCTCTGCATCCGCAGCGCGTTCCCCTCCATAAACCCATCAACATAGCAGTCTCCCACGATCCTATACAAACCCCGCCCGTCCAGGGGCTTCCTAGGCCTCAGCACGAACGGGGTCCGGGCCCCGAACAGAACGGCAACGACGTCGCCCTCCCGCACGTCGGACGGAGCAATCCCCATCAGCCCCTTCTCAGACATAAAGAACGACCGCCCCGCCATCGTGTTGCAGATGACCGCGGCGCACTGCAGCCGCAACAAGGCGTCTTGCTCGGCACCGTACCCCTTCATCGTCTCGGTGTCCATGCGCCCGCCCGCGGCGCGCCAGTCCCCCAGGAGCTGGCGCAGCCCGATCCACATCGCCCGCCTGTAGCTCTCCTCTCGCGCGGCCGAGCGGTCTTCGAACGTGTCGTTGCCCATCTTCAACCACAGCGAGATGTCCAGCAGGGCGTGGTCGGCGGTCAGCATGCGGGCCATGTCGGCGGTGCTGGGGGTGGGGTGGGTGGTGCAGTAGACTGCGTGCCACTCCTTGACGACGTCCATCACCGACCCCGGCAGGAGGTCGCTGGGGAAGGGCAGCCCGATGATCGCTGCGGTGTCGAGGACCAGTCCGGGGACGACCAACGCGCCTTGGTCGAGCTGTATCCGAGGCGGCGGAGTGCCCTCGACGAAGCCGGCCGTGAAGCGGGTTACGCTGATGAAGGGCGTGTACCGCCGCGGCGCGGTCCAGTCGGGGACAAAAGACGGGAAGCCCAGCGGCCCGTCCGCGATGAAGTAGGGATTGTCAGACGGCCAGTGGGTGGCGTGTCTGAAGGCACCGGCGCAGTGAAGTACGTCGAGCGTTGGGGATGATTGGAGGCACTGCATCGCGAAGTCGGTGTACGTTTCGGCGAGGGGCCTGGTGTAGTCGGGCCAGAGGGTGATGCCGGCATCGTCCTTGTCGGTTCCATTGACGTCGGGCGCCACGGAGAGCAGCGCGTAGAGATAGTCCCTCGGCTCTGACGCCTGGGAGAAGTGGCTCTGGATCAACAGGTCGAGGATGCCGTAGTCGCGCCGTCCGGATTCCGGCCGCCGCCGCACTCGATGGTTCCTGATGAAGCTGACTACTTCAAGACTGTCGAAAGCGCCGTGGGCAACTCGGGATGTAATGTAGCTACTATTGGCCAGCGCTACCATGGCAAGGGCCAGGTGGTCGAGGTTGGCGACGGACCGGCCGAGGAGTACGACGGCGACCTGGCAAAGTGCGGCTTCTTGTATGACCCAGCGGCGGCTGAACCAGGCGAGCTTCGACAGGTCTTCGACTGCCGATTCGTTCTCCGCGCCAAAAGCCTCTACCATCGCTTCCTTGATGAGCTGGTTGTTCCTCTGTGTTTCCACGAGAGCGAGACCGGGTCTCCCGACCAGGATTGCAAGTTTCAGCAAAAAGTACATGTACCTCTCCTGACCGGGCGCTCTGTCTCCGAGGTAGATCAAGGTGGCTCGCGCACGCTGGTAGATGATCCCCATGGCGGCTACCTGGTCAGACTTCTCGTCGCTGTCGCCCTGGTTGATGCATACCGCGTCCACCCACAGCCGCCGCGGTGTTCTGCTACTGCGGAAGCTCCGGAGAGCCGAGGCAAGCGTCGGCGTGATGGCGATATCCTGCAAGCCATTGCCGCAGTGCAGCGTCTCGTCGAACCTCAGCTCCCCCCAGACGTACGAGACGGCATCGTACGTGTAAGGTTCGCAGTTGAGATCCAGAAGCTCAATGTCACAGCGGAGTTGCTCGTCATCCGCGACGATGCAGGGGTGGAGGACGATGACGCGCGTGAAGTTGCCGTCCGGAAGGGGCGAGTAGCGGTACTCGTTCTTTAGGGGGTTTATGCGACGATCCACGAGAAGGAGAGGGTCGATGCCTTTGAGCCTGGGAGCAACGTCCTTGGTTCTGGTCAGGACACGCGGGTCTCGGTTGTAATCTTGCCTGATCCTCTCGTATGTTTCTTCAACCTCTTCTTCATGTCGCGGCGGCACCACAACGGAACCCCTAAGAATCTCCCCTTTCCTTGCCTTTCGGTCACCGCGCAGAGGATCAACGACTGCGGGAACCGGAGACCACGGGCCGCCGGGAAACCGGCGGGCCATGCGTGTCGTCAGCAGCTGGAGCACGTCCGAGGAGACCCGGAGACTCTCGAGATGGACCGTCTTGAGCCACAGCCCGGCCCGAACGTCACTGTCCGCTTGGTTCGCCAGTCGCCAAATCCATTGGGCGCGCTCCGCAGTGGGGAAGACGACGTCGAAGAAGTTGTCCAGCACATAGGTGGCGTGCTCCAAGTTCGACTTGTGGCACGGCACGAGCGCCATGGTCAGCTCCTTTAGGCTCGGCCTGCGTCTGCCCCATGGATCCCGCCTCTCCGAGTGTCTGAGCGGGTCGGCGGGGATGTCCCATGAGCTTTGGTAGTGTCGATGCCCCTGGAGATAGGTCCTCAGCCACTCAGTGACGGCGACTGCCGCTGACAGCGCCTCGGAGCGTGCTCCAAGCGCCTTCTTGGCCATCTCTTCGGCTTGAAGCGCTATCCCCAGAAACCTGAAAGGCTCGGTGCGGACAAGGCTCGTGTCGCTGTAGAGCTGGTCGCATCTTCGAAGCAGACGCTGACCGTGAGCAGTTCGGAATGAACCACTGCCGGGATCACCTCATGGCCCTGCTCTTGAAATAATAGTTGAACCCGATGGCGTGATTTGGCCAAGAGTGCTGAACCGATCAGGTTGTCGATTTTAACGGCATTGGGCCGGGCGGCGCAAAGCTCGTCGCTCAGCCTCTTCACCTGGCGTGAGGCCGCGAGCTCGTCCATGCCAACCTGCGCTGCGGATTCCGCGATGCTGAAGCGGTAGCAGTTGCTCCACGAAAGCAAGTCATGTTCGGCCTCCATCATCTGGGCTTTGGCTTCGGCCGCGAGATAGCCTTCGTCCATGGCCTGCAGAACGGGGATCCACTGGTTGTTGCTTCGCTCCGCCGCGCTTCTCGGAGGCATTACGGCTCCGAGGGAGAGAACGACGGCGATCTTGCAGCCGGGGAGAAGGCGGCGGGTCTCGTTGATGACCTCGGAGACGGGGTTCATCCTGCCGCTGTCCACCGACGAGAACTCGTCCGTGAACCCGGCGGCCGAGCTGTGACGCACAGCGGCTAGGAGGCCCGGGACAGCACAGGTTGCCTGGCACGCGGTCTCCAGGTTTCCAACGTTGGGCGGGCCTAGACCTTCGCCGAAATCGCTAAATATGTGTGGCTGCACCTGCCGGTCGCCGTTCGCGAGCACTCGCCTAAGGTTGGGCTGGTTAGGAGGCGTTGTTGGTTGCGGACCGAGGTTAGATAGGCTTGCACTTACGTTCGGGTTGCGGTGATCATGGTTTTACCTGTCATGAAGGCTCCACGCGCCTTGCGGTTCTCCTCAGCTCGAAGCGCCATCTGGGCCAAATGGTTTCGAAACGCCTCTTGGTCGAACAGCGGCGCCGGTCCCGTTCCCGTTGCCGTCTCGACCGCATCCACCTTGGAGGACGGTCTGAGCTTTCCAAACAAGCGAGATGCCCGTCCAATTCGAGGTGTTTTGGGCTCTTTGGTTGGTTCAAACATGAAGTTGGATCGGTATGCGTCGATGGCCTCGTCCACACTCATCCTCAGCGTACCAAGCATAGCGGCAAAGATGCTGGGTCGTGATCAGCGCCGTTTCCGTCAAGTAGAAATCCGAGACATGGGAGCCGTGGACATACCCGCCGGTAGATGTGCCGCCTATAACGTCGAATATTTCCCAAGGCAGGAGGGGATCGGGGGTACCACTGCCGTGTCTATTTGGGGAGGGGTTCAGCTGCGACATGATCTTCCTGAGGATGAATAGACTGGAAAGGCCCCGCAGTCCCCCGCCATCTGGGCCAGATTAGTTATCCAACCATCCCGAAGCCGATCTTGGGCGGACGGCTTACCGAAGGACAGGATAGCGATGGGTTGCGGGGAGTCTGGTGGGCGCGGACCAAAATTCATGTTCACGGCTGTCTTTGGATTTGGATGACGACCTGCTGGGAGATCAGAACGCTGAGGCGCGAGAGGCAAAACAAATGACACTTGCTCAGGGGAGGGAGAGTGGGGATAATCGGGCTCCTGGGTAGTGGCCTCGTCGAGTCAGCCTAGGGTTGATCTGCAACTGCGAGGAGGGAGGGGTCCTGCGTGGCACTTTTGTTGTTGCCAGGATGAATCCTGCCTTGCCATTTCGGACCGCCGTTGCCGAGCTTGCCCTGTGGGAAGGTCCTGATTGGTTAGGTGGAACACATGAGGCTCACTCAAACCCCAGGAACTGCCAGCAGCCCGCGTCTCCCGTCCCCAGGCGGGCCGTTCGCCCAGCAAATGTGCCCGGCCAGAGAGAAGGGGGCACGGGGCGCGCCGCCAGCTTTCTTTCCCCTGGTGGGAAAATTTGCGGCCTGGCGAGACATCGAATACATGTCCTTCCTTAACCAAGGCTCCTGACAAGCCAAACAAGCCAAGCCTGGCCCTCGGCTTGACTTGGCTTGGCTTGGCACAGGGTTGGGCTTGGCTTGGCTTGATGGCTTGCAAGCCTGTCAAGCCTGTCAAGCCGCTATACATAACCCTAACCCCGGGAACCACCCCCCTTTTTTTGGCTTGGCAAATGCCCGTACCCGTGCCCAGACCTATTCCCACACCCATTCCAAAACTGCACCGGTTCAAAACCGCACCCCGACCTGACCCTGTACCCGCTCCCATAAGCAAAAAAAAGACTGGGCAGGGCGAGCGGCTGGCTGGCTGGCTGGCTGGCTGGTTGGTATGCATGCGGGAAATGTGGTGATGCGGTTGCGTGGTTGAGGGCGCTTGTACAATACTACTACCCGTTGTGGGCCTTGGCAAGCCAGGCTTGCCAGGCTTGCCAAACCCAAGCCCAGGCTTGTCAAGCCGGAGGGTCGGCTTGGCTTGGGTTTGGCTTGAGGCTTGGCTTGTTGGGCTTGACAGGCTTGGCTTGTCAGGAGCCCTGTCCTCGACCCACCAGTGCCTACGGTTGTTGGTATGCTGGGGTGGAATCCCTACTAGGGCGGCCAGGCAAATAATAGTATTATTATATTTCCTACTCCGTCGCCCTAAAGGCATATCCGGCCCTCTACCTGCTAGTTATCATACGTATGAGTACACAGCCCACCGCACTTGAACGTCCCTCCATCCATTACTCCCCATGTACCTTATGCTCGCTCGTACAGTCTGCAACCGCAAGGTAGCGTAGGCATGCCGGGCATCCGCCATGCCGAGTGTGGTTCGACTAAAACCTCTCCGACCGGCGTTTGACGTCGGTGCAAGAGCCACCAGCGAGACAAGGTCGGCGGGCAAGGTACCGAGGCACGTAAGGGATGCTGATAAGTAGCGAATCCCGCAAGATCCCGTTATTATTGTGGGATTCATGCCGGGCAAGCCATTACAGGTATCGGGATGCGGTTAGACCTAGATGGATGAATAGGTACTCCGATCACCGAGACAACGCGAGACAAAGACTTCGCTGTGCGGCGGAAGATGCCGTCGCCAAACAAGACGCATAAGAAGGCAGCCGGCCGCACATTTGACTGATGATCGGACTGACCATCTCAGAAACATCCTCCCGGCTATCACTATGCACTTTACATTCGCCCTCGCCCTAGCCGCAATCGCCAGTGCAGGCACGCTGGGTATTCGCCAAACCGAGTGCGAAGTGACGGTAGATGCCAACTGCATGGACGCCAGTGACCTCAGATTCGACCAACAGACCAAGAAATGTTGTGAGGGGGTGGAGGCCCATGTGGCTGACACAGGTGTAAGTCATTTTCTCCCCGCGGTACCTTCATACAGCAGCTCTCGCCGTGCTTCAACCGAGCAGAACTAACGACTGGCCATGTTGCTCAGCAATTCCGCTGCAAGGGGATCACCTCATACCTGGCCTTCGAGCATTGCTGTGGCGGAGCTGACGGGGTTTCTTTCGGCGTCCCGTACTGTGGCTGATGATTCGAGAAAGGGAGGCCCTGGGAGGGCAGGGATGGACCAGCGCGTACCAATATTGGGGGATGACCCACGTTACTCGATAGCATGACGTATGTTCTGGGACACAATACCAACCTCGTCGCCGGCTGCCAGTCTCTCTTGAAAAGTGTCGAAGCTCTTGAATCGACATCTGCGATCTGTCACGCTCTTATTGTCACCGAGGGCGATCGCTCCACAGTCGCGAGGAGCCCAAGGCCCCAAAGCCAGTGCCTTGTCCAAGGTAAATTCCTCTGCGTGGCGTGGTCCCAGCCATCCTGCTGGCCGTGCAGATCCCATCTTCTTGCTTGCCGGCAGCCCCACGACACGAGTGAGGTGAGAGACCGGCCGGCATCCGGCCGATTGCGGCGACGTCGAGTCTAAGTACCTAGTGAAGAGGGCCAGGAACAAAGCTCCTCTGGCATTTATGGAATTTACGCGCCGTGAAACCAGTGCCGCCATCCCGATGCGCCCACCCTCGCTTTCGCAGTCGCCCTTGCGGTGACAGCCGCTGCTGGCTCTCTGCGCCGCCGTCAAGCCGAGTGCATCCATAGCTGTAACTGCCTGACTGCCGATCGCGCACTGGACAAGGGCAAGAGCACGACATGCTATTCGTTTGTGCCCAAATGCCTCCTGCCCACTTGGCTCTTGGCACTGTGCTATACTGTGACATGGGCCGAGAGAGACAATTCGCGATATATCGCGGTTAGGGTCAACTTTATAGTCAGCAAGGATCATTGTGTTAATGAAACGTATGGGATAAGACTTCGTCGCAGTATTTGTAATTAAGGTAGACGACGTTGATCTAGGGGGCATCAGCGAGCAGGAGGAGCAGTTACTCTCGATGTACCTCACTCATCGTCATTGACACCAGTGGAGAGGATCACACCGATCAAGATATCAGAGCGTGCGGCGACTGGAATGTCCTGTTTGAGCGCAAGACCAGAGTCTCGGACTACCGCGCCGATGGCGGGGAGGCGCCCCCTTTCCTTGGGTTGGTGGCCTCTTGTCCAAGCCTCCCTAGCAACAACCCGAGGTTCCGGCGATCGGATCGGCTGCTGCTCAGCTTCGATCAGATTACATTGAGGGGCGACCCGTGTCTCATGGCTGGCATGTTATCACCGACAAGGCGTGTGGGGCTCATCACGAGCGGAACTCACACTCGTCCACCACGCACAGCGTTGCCCGCACAGCAGTTTGGCCTCGGCTGGCACTCCTCGTCGATCCCCCCTTGCCCGAGACAGGATATGATGGACCACGGGATCTGATGATCATCGGCCGGTAAGCGGGGATAAGTACCTAGGTCCACCAACATGCCCAGCCGTAGCAGACATCCCAGCATCAACGCAACCCAGATTCCACAGCCACCAGCACAACCTCCACAATGCGTTTCAACCTTGCCTTTGCCCTCACCCTGGTGGTGGCCGCTACTGCCGGCTCCCTGCGTCTCCGCCTGCGTTGCGGTAATGACTGCAACTGCCTCAACAACCAGGGCGCCAGAGACGACACCATCACCGTCCGGTGTTGCACGACGGGCGAGCTAAGCGACGGTGTATGTCCGGGCCCCCGTATCTGTCTTTCCACTGCTTTTGTTATTGCACGAGACTGATGTTCCGCTTCTGCGGGGAACAGGACTACATCTGCGAGTTCCTGTCCGTCCTCGACACCCCTAGATTCGGCAGGTGCTGTGAACATCATGACGGAGGGTCCTACGAGTGCGGAGAGCTGTATTGCCCCTAGGGGGGATTTTGGGCGATGGACAGGAGAGCGTCTGGGTTGGGGTGGTTGGGCATTCCTTTGGCATACGGGGTTGGGTTTGAGAGATTGATCCTATCCCTGACACTCTGAATACAGCGCTTTCCCCCTGTTCCATGCTGCCCAACTATGTGCCCACTGCGCCGCCGTGGTCGTGAGCTTATTCACTGTTCCAGTAAAACCGAAATTCAACCACTATTTCCCTCCGTCGGGGCAGCCTCCTGCTCCTTCTTCTTCATAATCGCCCCCTCGGGGACAAGGCTGCTCCCACCAGCCTCCACCGCATCAATGGTCAGATGGTTCCGCTCGCCCTCGAAGAAAAGCGCGTAGGCCTCCTCGCCGTGCACCGCCTCGTCGCCGACCATGAGATGCTCGTCGGACATGCGCAGGGGGATGCGCAGTACGTACTGGATGAAGAGCATGATAAGCGAGGTCATGAAGAGGTTCAGGCCGATGATGAACAGCCCGCCGACAATCTGCAGCCAGACCTGCTTGCCGTTGCCGTCGATGGCGCCGCCAGGGTTGGTGAGCCCGAAGGCCGCGCAGCCCTCGATGGTCGCGAAGATGCCGGTCAGGAAGCCGCCGAGGAAGCCGGCAACCATGTGCGTGTGCACTACGCCCACTGTTGATGTCCGTCGATTAGGTCTTTCTTCCTGCGAGACGCATGCAGCAAGGGGGCAGAAT
>FTIZ01275004.1_pt1 | contig 10315 bp, 5 predicted proteins | sample 1658381 | NCBI WGS metagenome assembly FTIZ01 (sample SAMEA3914822, study PRJEB12502) | metagenome | biome: forest; material: soil | place: USA | collected 2012-03-12 | depth 0.1 m
AGTTTCGTCAACTGCACGCCGCATCTCAGGCATCAAATGCGGGAGAAGGGCGTTCAGAACATAGATTGGAGCTTCTTCAACACACTTGACATCGATATGGACAAAATTGCTGTCGACAAAGGAGACTGGGATCGTCTTCTCCATGGCAACGTGATGCGGGCGTTTTTCCATCTTCGACCCGCAAAGGAAGACGCTGTGAAGCCACAACTTCGGGTTGCCTGGGAGGGAAACGTGGCGTCTTTTATTGACTATCCCATGACGGGCGCTTCAGGCACAACCGTGGGTTGGCTGAAAGTGCCCTCAGAGAGTTACGATGAATCTTTGCTAGGAGACTCCCTGTGCGAGTGCATTGTGATATCGGGTTGCAAAGCAGGGGGGTCTCGGGCAAAGTGGATCAAAGAGATCTACGTTCCGGAATGTAAGATGATGGAAGAAACGCGGGAGGTTGACGACTACGAGTTTTACAATGTCTTGTGGATCCAGTGGAGAAATGACATTGCGTATAGAAAAGGACTTGTAAGGGTGTGGAAAGAAGGATGACATCGACAAAATCCGGAAACGCGGGACATCGTGCTTGGATAGATCCGAAAGCTTCTGTGATGGTGGGGGAACCGAACGCAGGGCAGAATTGGTGAGGTAATGGTATTCCAGCCTGGGCGGTGGTCATTAGATCGTAAACACCTTCTTCTCGTTCTCGTCCCTCTCAGCCCAAGCCTCGCTGTCCATGACACCATCGATAAAGGCGTCACCAACAAACACGTATTGTTGTTGGGCCTCGCGCAAAACCAAAGGCACCTGGCTTCCCATTATGATAGTAACCAGGTCACCAGTTTGGACGTGTTCCGGCGCCAAACCCAAGTACCCCTTTTTCGTGACGATCAGACGCCTGTGGAAGGATGCCGGATGCGGGCCTGTAATGTCCATGTAGTAGTTCTTGTGGCTCCCAGACTCTTCTAACGCCGGTGCTGGCTCGGCTTTGCTGCCTTTGCCACCGCGGCGCATGCCCACGTCGATGGCGACCCTGTCGCAGTCGGCCACAAGAATGCGGGGCAGCGCCCCCCCTGACAGACTCTGAGCAACGCGTTGAGACCGGCCCTCGGGTATGGTTCGGAGCCATGCTGCCCAGGTTTGGCTCACGTTGGTACCCAACATGTCGTCGCCCTCATCGGGACTGACGTCGGAGATGCGGTCAAAGAGAAAGCCGGCGCACGAGAGGATCCTGCCCGTAACGTCGACGGACGCCTCGGGAACACTGTTCCCAGATGCACCATACAGCTTGCCAATCTCGACACCAGCGTTGTCGACGTGCACTCCGTGTGAATCCGAGTCCTTTGGCGCACTAGGCAGGAGTGCAGCCAGGCCTCGCTTGAACAAGGGGGTCGCCGCCGGCTTAGCCATCCAGTTTGGAACCCAAGATGGGAGCCCGGGAACTGTAGCTGAGTCGTCGTTATGTTGGGATGGCGGCGAGCAGTGGCCCAGGATGTCAAGACTGCCATGGGCTCTTATCATGGACCAGGTAGCCTCGGCATAGACTTGTTCCACGGGCTTGTCGTAGCTGACGTCCAGCAACTCGGCTCCATCAAGGCTTGTCGGGATCAGCGCGTACAACTTGTCTCGCGGGTTTGTAGCGTCGAATCTCCTCAGCGCTGAGAGCAAATCAGACAGCCGGAGGAAGCGACTTCGACCCGTTTGCTGGTGTCGCTTGCGGAGAGCTGAGTAGGTCTGCACGTAGGCCGCGGGATGAACCAAGCCGTCCTGATCCAGTGAGAATAAGGGGTCAGAGTGGCCGCGCCAGGAGATACTGCGAATTATCTGGTTCACCGTCAGGACCACGTCGAGCGGCATGTGGTGCGGGCCGATCAGGACCTGGGTGCCAGAAACACAAGGGGCAGTGGCTTCTTGATAGACCCATATGCGGGACCACCACGGGCGAGAAAGGATGTCTTGGATGCCGGCTTTCCAGGACTCGTCTGGCTCTGAGCTGCTGCTACTATGCCGCACAAGATGACCAATGTCCTCTTCCGTGATGGTGGCGAGAGATCTATGGGCTGACCCGGTCCGTCCGAGAATGGGAGACCACCAGGAGTCGTGGATGTCGACCATGCGACTGACAGCGGCGTCCACTGCGGGATTGCTCTCGCCAAGCCAGATAATAACCTCCTCGGCGCTCTCGTAGATGCGCTTCATGAGATAGATCTGTGCTGCGCGCTCGACCAAGTCGTCCTGGTTGATGCACAGGGCGTCGATCCACAAGACAAAACATGTTTCCTCGGCACGATGCTGGGCCAGAAATGCGTAAAGATTGGCCGTCACGGTGACCGGGTAGCCGTCCAAGATAATGCTGCGTCGCGTCTCGGGCGTGTCCTGACCCCAGACGTATGAAAGGGCGGCGAAAGGCTTAGGTTTCGCGACGGGAAAGTTCTCAAGGAAACAATTGATGGGCTCGTCTTTATTGCCTGGATTAAGAATCAGGAGGCGGATCTCGTTGCGCTTGAGAGGGGTGTAGATTGGGGCCATGTCGGCGCTAGGCTCCGACTCCTCTGACGGCGATGGCGATGGCGGGATGGGTGGATAGATGGCATCGCCTTGGTTTCCAAGCGTGACTTTCACTCCCAGTTTGTCTGCGAGAACGCCAAATCCAGACATGGTTCTGACAACTAACGAGTTTTGTGTAGATATCCCTTGTTCTCCGAAAAAGAAGGGAAGCTGGTGAGATAGAGAGTGCAGCGGATGGTCCTTCAACGGTCGTTGCGAGTGGCTGTCAAACTGATACTCCCTAGTCTCTGAGGCCCTTTCACAGATATGTTTGCCGTTGTCTCACCACAAGGCAGATTTCGGCAGTAGAAGAGGGGGTGGGGGGAAGGAGTCTGAGTTCCATGAGCCGCCCAATCCATATCCGGTTGGCGTATCAGAGCTAGCCTGGGCAGTTCGGTGCTTCAGCCGTTCGGGCTGTGTTTTTGGTGTGGCTGCGGGCCAGCACCATTGGTTCTTAGGAAGGTCTTGGGTTACCCCTGAAATGGTTAGGAACCCCTCCCAGGCTCTCAGTTTCTTGTTTCACGTTGATCAGGATATATATCTACTCCAATTCTTGTCACGAACATACGCTGCGCGAGCTCTCGGGCAAAGAGATTTAGCAGGTTCCATTATCTTGCACATTTATTGCCTGCGGCAACTATCACTGCGCCAACCATGGCCTCCCCAGAAGATGCCGCCATCGCGTGGCTCTCGTCGCAGGACGCCAAGACACAGCATCAAGAGACCCTCGCCTCCCTTCCCAAATGGGCAAACAACAATATTCTCCAAAATGGCGCCTTCAACTCCTGGCTGCAAGGCCGTTCCGACAGACCCGTCCTCTGGGCTCACGGTCTGCCCGGGTCCGGCAACACGTCCACTACGGCCGTGGTCGTCGACCACTTGGTGCGCTGCGTCACAGATCAGGACACGGCTGTGGCCTACGTCTACTGCGGCGGACACAACAGCCCTGCCGATATCACAGCCGTTGCTCTTCTAGCATCTGTGTGCGGCCAACTCGCGTCGCAAGCCGCCGCCGCGGGCCGTCCGTTGCCCGCCTTACTCACTAAGCTACATACAGAGCGAGTGTCTGCGGGCGACGAAGAGATACTGCCAGGGATCGACGAGATAATGCTTGTGCTGTTGGCGTTGTGCGAGAAGTTTCGCCGCGTCTTTGTCTGTGTTGACGCTCTTGATGAGTGCCCCGCCGATCAGCGGCCTATGCTGTTGCAGAAGGTAAATCTTGTTCCATATTTGACGCGGTAATCCTGACGCTTACCCGGGCTTGACTTAGTTTGTATGGATGTCTGGTCACGGCCTGCGCCTCTATTTGTCGAGCGTGACGCAAGGCGAGGCATGCGAGCGTAGCCGTGACATTACGACAGCCATGGCAGAAATGGGCGCCGAACGGGTAGTCATTCAGCCCAGCTCCGAAGACGTACGGAAGACAGTCATGGCGCGGCTCGAGAAAGACCCTGACGCTGAGAGGCTCTTGACCAAAGCGGGTGAGACTGTCGAGGCGGCTGTGGACGAGATCGTCCATGACAGTGACGGGATGTTCGCCATCGCACCTCACCTGCTAGACCGCAAGTTGCGCAACTTGGAAAAGCTCGTCCGGTGGGGAGACGTGGTGGTGGGCCACAGTGATACAGAGGCCGTGCTGTTCTACATGCGCGCGACCGTCGATTCCATTGGCAAGCACGCTGGCGAACTCTCATTCCGCAAGGGAGAGTTGATCGCTGTCACCGAGGCCGACACCGAACATTCTTTCAGTCAGATGTGGCGGGGCATTGTTCGAGGTCTTGCGGGAGAGTTCCCCCAAGCCCGAGCGCGGAAAATTGAGAGCGTCAATGAGCTCAATGGACACCTTGAACCAGACACCGGGCGCGACGCCTTCGCCGAGTGGCAAGATGTCTTGGCTGCGGTCGAGAATCACCCGTCCCAAAGCCGAAACACCGCTTTCACAGTCCTCTGTTGGCTGGCTCACGCAAAAAACCCGCTAGCTTTGAGCGACCTCGTCAAAGCTCTCTCCTGGGATGTCACAGCGCCGTTGGGGCACCGCCTCACGTTTGGGTGGCGGGCAGGTGGCCTTGACGTCGAGATAGTTGATGAGCCCGCCGATGGGGACGTCGCACCAATGCGCACAGCCTCTATTCTCGACATTGGGAAAGGCCTCCTGGTATTTGACGACGAAAAGACAACTGTTTCTGTCCTCGACTCGCTGAGATTGTCGGATCTCGAGCTCGCCGCCTTGTTTCCGGGTGGGCACCAGCTCATCGCCCGAACCTGTTTGCAAATCCTCATGCGTGACTCCGTCAACGAGTTGGCGGCTCCCATGCTAGGAAACCCTGATTTGGCCTCTTATCCCTCGCGGAGCTGGAGTCATCACGTCCAGCTCTGCGAAAACGACGACAGCATCGACGAGCTCGTGGCCGACTTGCTGACCAAGCAGACGGCTTCAAAACGGACTTGGATGGAGGACGGATATGTTCCTTTTATGGGAGTCCAGCGCATCGTCCGGACTGATGATGAAACAGCCGTGGTGAAAGCAGCGAGACTTGGGCTCGACGGCGTCATCAAAATTCTCTTACAGCGCCAGAGTTACGACTTGAACTTGGCGAGCCGCAAAGGAGACACAGCTATGTCTGTGGCCGTCAGTGGTGGCTTCGTCTCGACTGTCAAACTCCTCTACCGACACGGAGCTTCGGTCGAGGTCGTCAAGGAGGAGTTCGACAGCATCGATGGAAGTGTCTCAACCGAGTCACTTCTCGGGATTGCGGCCAGCCGCAATGACGACGTCATGGTAGCCCTCTTGGTCAAACTTGGTCCGGACCGAAACATGCCCCTGGGAAACGCGGCCCCGTTAAGCACTGCAGTCTCCTACAAGTGCATCGATGCCGCGAGGATGCTCGTCACGCACGGTGCCGAAGTCACGGACCGGACGATGTGGTCGGCCGTCGGGTCGGGCGATCTGGAGCTCGCGAAGCTCATCTTGGAGCGTGATGACGACACCCTCGCCACGCTGAGGGAGAGAGACGAGGCATGGAAGTCCCACATATTGTTTGGCGCCATTGATCGCGGTGCTATACCCGTCGCCGAATATGTCATCCGCAGTCTGGGGGCGAGCGTAAACCATCTTGACCACACGAAGAAGTCTGTAGTACACGAAGCTGCAAGACGCAACCATCTCGACATGGTCAAGTTTCTAATGGACAACAAGATCAACGAGGACACGGACCCGATGCTGCCATACCGAGAGACCGAAGAAAACAGCAATCATTTCAACGGCGAAACTGCGGTAGAGGCTGCCATGTACCTTGACAATGAGGCCGCCTGGGACGTCGTCGACTATCTTCTAGAGCGCATGCCCCCAGCGGTCCCTGGTCCGGTGATCCTGGGAATGGCGGCTGGCGCCGTGGAACGCGGGAAGATGGACCACGCGAAACGGCTGATTGGCATGGTGACGCCGCCGCTGGAGCATACCAGATTGACCTGCGAGGCTTCACTGATGGGCAAGGCGGCGGCGAAGAACAGTGCCGAGATCATGGGCATGCTGCTCGACGGTTCGATGGCGGCAAACATTCCGGACAAGCACGGGACCACCCCGCTGCACGTCGCTGCTGCAAACAACTCCACAGAAGCGGTCGAGTTGATCATGACCCGCAGCGTCGACATCGACATCAATGTCAGAACAACGTGCGGGGTGACGCCACTGCATTTCGCCGTCTCGGAGGGCCACCTGGAGACCATAAGGGCGTTAATAAAGCATGGCGCGGATCTATCATTGCGAGCGGAAGACGGCTCGTCAGCTTTAGTGGCTGCCGGATGTGCCGAAAAGCTGGACGCAGCGCTGGCTCTGCTGGAGTGCGATGTCGACGTCAACGATGCCAACCTGAACGGAGAGTCGATCCTGCACTATGCCGTGCTGGACGGAGAGGTTGAGCTGGTAAGAAAGGTGCTTCACCTCGGCGGTGACACGTCCATCTCGTCGCGAAGAGGTGGTACGGCTCTCCATCTCGCGGCTCATAAAGGGAACGTGGAGGTTGTCAAACTGCTACTGGATGTGGGTGCCCAGGTCGACGCTGGATATCAGTTCTCTGGGCCAGGTTATGAGCCACCAGACTACAGGGAGTATGGGGCCGCCGATGTCCCGTGGAGCCGCTCGGGATGGGGGTATCGTGACTCGCGTCCGCCGCGGTGGTGCAAGATAGAGCCGGGCTGGATGCCTCTCCACTGCGCGGTCTGTTCGGGGCATGATGAAATCGCCGGCATGCTCATCGCACACGGCGCCGACATCGGGGCAACAGGTCAGCAAGGAGAAACGCCTCTGCACGTCGCAGCCTCGGCAGCTCAAGAAACCTCCATTGCGCTCCTTGTCGAGAAGGGTGCCGATATCAAGGCGAAAACGGTGGTTGGCGAGACGGCGCTGCACTGGGCGGCGCGCGCTGCGGCGGCAGTCGAAGCAAAGAGAGCTGCGGACGCCTTCAAGTGCGGATGCCAGAAGCACAAGGACGACATGTACGAACATGCGCACCCGAACGAAAGCAAGGCGGACTGTGTAGAGCTGCTCTTGGGCTTGGGAGCGGCGCATACCGCGAGAAACGTGGATGGTGCCACGCCGCTCATGATCGCCATAGCCGCCGGGCACGGTGACGTTGTTCTCGCCTTGCTTAAGGTGACGGGAGATGGTGCGACGTCGACGTCAGCTGCGTACGCCGAACTGCTGCGTGACATTGCACAGCGCGGTAGTACGTCGGCTGAGACACTCGCAGTTCTGAGCGAGTCCTTCACCGAGACCCCGGAGTCGCAGGCGGCATGGTGCGATGTGCTTGGCGGCGCATGCCTGGCTGGCAAGTTCGAGATGGCAGACCTGGCCATCTACAAGGGGGCGAAGTTGCCCAGCCTCGCCGGCCCTGAAGGACGTAATCCGTTGCATTTCATCGTCACCCATGACGAGCTGAGCGATCTCGTTGAGCTGGTGCTCACCACAGGCTGTGGCGCCGATGTGCATGCCCGCGACGCCGCCGGGCGCAACGCGCTGCACCTCGCCGTCATGGCCCGCGGCAACGGCCCGACCCTGACAGTCGTGCACCACAGCCAAGAGAGAGCGCGCATCGTTGCCGCGCTCCTCAGCGCCGGCGCATCACCCAACGCACGCACCCCATCCGGCGACACGGCGCTGCATCTCGCCTGCGCGGCGGGCGACGCAAAGGTCGTTGCGGTGCTTCTCATGGACGGTGCTCATCCCGACATTCGCAATGCTGCCCTACGCACGCCGTTGCACGCCGCCGTCGCGGGCTGGGCGTTCTCCAACATCGTGGCGCTGCTGCTGGATGTCGGTGCTCATCCTTCGCCACGCGATTCCGACGGCGCTACGCCGCTGCATCTGGTCCGCGAGATACGAACGGACGGCGCGCTGAACCGGCTGCTCGAGGCTGGTGCTAACGTCGCTGCCCCGGCACGGAATGGAGATCTGCCGCTGCACCGCGCAGTGCGGCGAGGGAACGGCACCGTCACGGGGCGGCTTCTTGAGGTGGGCGCCGATGTGAGTGCCAGGGGCGCTAAAGGACGCACAGCGCTGCATATCGCTGCGCGGCATGGCCACGTACACCTCCTCGAAAAGCTGGGATCTGGCCCCTTGGTGCTAGACGCCATCGACACGGCAGGCTGGACGGCGGCACACCACGCGGCGGCCAGGGGACACGAGCGAGCCTTGGAAAACCTGTTGAGCATGGGCTGCGAGCAAGGCGTCGACGTGTTTGGCACCGCCGTTGGGGCTGTCCCTCTTGAAAGTGTGGTCTCGGCAGACGAGGCAGCCCGGCTGCAGCAGCTGGTCCAAAGAGGAAAGTCGCCATCACTGACCTGCATACAAGCGACCGCCGTTGTCAGCTGAGTATCCCGGGCATTGAGACGGTTGGCTAGATCTCAGAAGACAAGAGTCACAAGACCACTCTCACTCAACCCTCCCCTTGACCGGCACCAGCCCCCACGCTTGCCACAACTCCCTCGAGTCATAGCACCTCCCAAGCACCTCCATCCCCCTCGGCAAAGCCCTCACGCCCACCTCCCCCATCAACTCCCAAACCCACTTCGCCCGCTCGGCCGCACTCTCCTCCCCATCCACCCACCCAGCCAACAACGCCCACCAATCATACACAAACCCATCCGTAACCATCCACCTCTGCCCCCTCCCCTGTGCCTCCCACACCCCCTCCTCACTCAGCACAACCGCCACCACAAGCCGCGCCACATCCTCTCCGTGGATGAGATGCAGGCTCGCCTTGCCGCGCACAGCTTCCTTGGTGGATGCCACCCGCGCGGCCCAGTTGCGAGGCACGCGGCTGCCGCCCCAGAGCCCTGCCAGGTTCAGGACACAGCCGCCGAGGGCGAGCAGCTCGTTTTCGGCGTGGGAGCGGGGGCTGAGTGGTAAGGTGGGGGGGGTGTGGCGCGTTATCCAGGGGTTGGGGTTGATTTGTGAAGCGGTGTTGGGGTCGGTGGTTGCTGCTGCAGAGGGTTGTTGCCAGATGCCGGTGCTGCCGAGTTGAATGAATCTGAAGGGGTTTGTGGTGGGGTTTGAGGCGGTGGTCAGGTGGGTTTCCGAGTAGGTTTCGGCGAGCAGCTTGCTTGGGCCGCTGCCGGTGAGGGGAAATGTGATGAGAATGTAGCGGGCGCGTGGGAGGGCGGCGATGGCCGCGCGGGTTTCGGGGGATGGGGCCGATGAGTCGAATTTGAAGGGGAGCGTGGGCACGCCCGCGACCGGGTGGCCTGACGTCGTCGTCGCCGCAAAGGCGATGTTGCGCGATTGGAGGAGGGGGATGAGAAAGGTCGACGTCCAGCCGGCACCGAGGATAAGAAGGGTGAGTTCTTCCATTTTGTTCTGTTTTTTTAGAGTGTTGACGCGGCTGGTGCAAGTCTCGGGTTGGGTGATGAAGAATGAGAGGAGGTGGGCTTGGCGACGAAATGGAATTTTCCGAGAAGTGGTGGTCCCACAGTATTCTGCACTGTACGCAGGGTCGCACGAGAGACCATGCCCTCAGACAACAAACTCGTGTTGAGGCTCAGAAGGGAATCAGGGGTTGTTTCACAACATAGGTACTTCTGTGAGACTTGACGACATGCCTGCTTCTGTATTAACGCTCAACCCCTACACTCCACTGCAATTCCGAACCAAAAATCATTAGAACCCCCTTCGCCCATTATGGGCCGGATCAACTACCTCGCCCTGTCCTACAATCGAGGTTTTGCCCAAGCATCATGAGCAGGCTCTGCTTGTTTGTGATAGGCAGCCCGGTTATCCACGATGTCCGTAGCCGGGGCCGAGCGGGCCTCCTCAACACCAAGCTGGATTTGCACCAGGCGATCTGAGAAATTGCTAGTGTCGGATATCCAAGAGGACATCATTGATCTAACATCAATGTTGATCAGAAATTGCCAACGTTCGTCGTTGATGGTCGTCGAGGAGGTAAACACCGTTTGAAAGCACCAAAAAAACACTTACGCGGTTGGTTCTTCTTCGTGCGGCGCGCTGCCGGTGCTGAAAGTGCCCGGCATGATGCTAATATAGTTGGAGGATACGGTGCAGTGGTGTCCAGGCTTGGAGTCAGGTCTACAGCATTACGCAGGCATTGAGAGTCTCAGCATCTGTCACACTCGGTCAGAAGTCCTGTTTTTATATTCATGTCATCATCGTGAATTGGTTGCAGTGGCACCAATAGTATTTCTTATCCTGATGTTTGACACTTGAACTGAACGTTCTTCATCTTCATGGCCATCCCTTAGCAGTCTTCGGGGGCTGCTTGATCTC
>FTIZ01004753.1_pt2 | contig 10308 bp, 8 predicted proteins | sample 1658381 | NCBI WGS metagenome assembly FTIZ01 (sample SAMEA3914822, study PRJEB12502) | metagenome | biome: forest; material: soil | place: USA | collected 2012-03-12 | depth 0.1 m
ACGTTGGCGAGGTCGCCTTTGACCGAGGCCAGGAACTGAGAGGGGTCAGTTGGGGAAGGGACCTGGTTTGGTGGAGGGGAGGACGCCCGTACCTTGACTAACTCGCGCAAGCGCGAGGAGAGGGTCTTGCTATCCATGACAGCGTGTAAGAGATGGCGAACCGAATTAATTAGGTACCTTTGGGGAGGGAAAGTGAATGGGAAATTGGAAGGTGAGGGGTAACGAGTCTTTGGGGACAAAATCAAGAGCGAAATATCCAGGACGGGAAGGTAAAGGGTTACACAAGAACGTTAGAAACCAAAAGCCACGAGGAAGCCAAAAACAAGGGGCAGAATGGCATTATAAACGCACATGTCAAAGACCATTGTCTCGACAAAGAACTCGCCTGTGCCTCTTTGTTGGCCGTGTCTCCCAGGCCCGAGCTTTGTTTCATCTTTGTCTCACCCCCGTGTTTCCCCAGTGAAGTGAGGGGCGAGAGGCGACTCCAAACAAGCTGCCAATGAGGAGCTCTTCAAATCTCGCACACATGTGTCGTGCACCGCCAGATGAAAGAGAGCTTATTCGTACGGAGTACCTGGCTCTGCACCTAAGTTCCCACTGGACACCCCCTGGGTGGGCTGGGCGAGCCTGGATGCATTCGGTGGCGCGGCGCGCCTTCAACCGAAGTGCCATGCAGTAGCCCGGCGCCAAGCCAGCCGGCCGATCTCAGACGAGATGACGAGTTGGGGGATCTTGCTCTCCAGTGGTTCTAGAAACCTTAATCGGACTGGAAAGCTGTGGGACTCTGTCGGGTCGTCATCGGGGTTAGCAGCTGCACGTTTTTGGTTGGCTTGTGAGCTCCACGTGGCTCGGCTTGGATCCGTTCCGAGAGCACTGCCACCATGCACGTCACGCACTGCTCGAGATCAAGTCGGGAGCTGACAACTCCGGGAAACAGCTCTCGTCACATCACGCCTGTCCGCAAAATATCAGACAAAAAGTTCCCTATCGAGGTTGACAGGCACGCACCTGTGGCGTTCGCTCGGAAAGCACAGGCTACACAGTCCACTGGCAGTGATCCACCGCCTTCATTCATTGCCATCCAGTTGAGGCAAACTCGAATGGCAACCAGCACCAAGTACAGTATGAAGGTAAACTATTTTAAGATGTCGTGGACAGTTCTCGCAACATTCCCGTCAAAGAAAGAACTTCTGGTCAGTCCGGCAGGCAGCCGATTTCGATGAGTGCTCCCAAGTTTGAGACGCCCGAGCTTGGGCGACGGAACAATCGTAGCTGCGAGGATCGACGTACTCTAACTGCACCTGGGCGCTGGGATTGAGGCCAATGATGGCGCCATACCGGAGGTAGACCTTACAGATGGACGTGGTGACCTCCCGGCCGCCGAGGTTGGTGCTCAGGGTACTCACGGACGTAATGACGAAGAGGGCCTGGGCTGTTTGGGTGGCCTGCTCAGCAGGAGTTGGGATGGCGCTGGAGCCATCGAGGTGGAGAAATATCGACTCCGCGGTTGTGTGGGCAAAGTTGGTGCGTGTGCAAGAAACGGGGTTGCTCATAATGACAGGGGCGTAGTATGTCGTGGTGAGGGCCGCTCCAATCGTCTGCGTAGCACTAGCGGCGGAGAGACAGGGAGGCGCATCCAACCCGGTGGTGCAGAGTCTGGAAGTCTTGTCGGCGTAGAAGAAGTCCGTGACGGTCACTTTCGAATGCGTAGCGTTTATCAAAACCAGAGGGGGTCACACAGTCCCCCAGTTACCAGCGTGGTGGAGACATTGAACGAAATGGTCGCAGTGCCCGTGGGGACGACGCTGATGGAGAATATCACAAAACTCGTCCTTCGGGATTGTACTGAGGTCTGCCAGTGGTCCATCCTCGACCACGCGGCTGCTGCGCCAACCCATAGCGCTAGCAGGGTGATTGGTTGCGGGGGGGTCACGCTCGGCATGGATTTCTTTCCCTCGCGGGTAGGGAAGTACAGACCGAGTACGAAGGAATCAACGGCGAGGATAGGAGAAACACGTCTTTCTTGAAAAGGACGAGAAACTGTAAAATCGTGAGCAAAGAGCGCATGGTGTTGCGTCAAAACCTGCCTGGTCCTGTATTTATATACTTGACCTGGTCGCCAACCCGTGGACACTGGAATCCATCATGCATGTTGGGAGCCTTGCCGTTGTTCATTGAGTGGTCCTCAGGTCGGCAGCCAAGCTAGCAGAGCGCGTATGCTACTCTCCATGCCAGTATCCTTAGCGTTTGTCAAGATGCGACACATCCGTCCCACACCTCGATGCGAACCATGTCAACCACCAACACGCCACGCATGAGGCAGAGCACCTGGCACCAAAGCGCTCATGCCAAGCGCGCTTGCAAAAACGCAGGGTGAAGCCTGTTACCTTCGGCGTCATTTCCACAGCGCCCAAGAATATCCCGTCCTCAGGCCATTCGGTGCTTCGCGCTCATCCCAAAATAATAGGAAGTAGGCGCCAGGGGCAAGTCGTAGAGATACCAGAAGCTCAACATCTGCAGACGCCCTCCCCGGAAACCAAGTCGACTTAAGCGGACCTCCTGCAGTCCGCCAGTCTAGTACGCGCCGCGCCGAAGCTGAAGACGAGCATCGCGGGGGCTGTGCTAAAAAGGTTTTATTCAGCCGCTCGTTTGAAGCGCCGGCACGGTCGTTCGTCGTGAACCTGGTTATTCACCGCTGGGCAACTTGAAATAGCCGCGTAAAAGGTAACTTCGTCCCCGATTAGGTAGGGAGTTTAGTGTACAGCTTTCGATCATCTTCGTCTCCAGATTGGGGTATGGAAGGATCTCGAATATCTACCGCGCGAGGTTGGCGCCTATGGCGCTAGTCGTCATAACATTCTTGACATGGCCATTGATGTCGGCCGTTTCAGGTTGGCCGAAGTACTACTTAGTCCTCAAATAGAATTGCTGTGCCCTCTAGATGCGGCCGCGTTGCCAGTGCTAGCTGCGGCAGGGGTCCAACATCCAACTTCAACTTAGGAGAGGAGAGAGCCGCCAATCGGTTGAGCCCGGCTGCTGGGAAACAATTGCTGAGAACAGGGCATTTTCAGAAGCCCAACTCAGATCAGTCACTTAGTCCTACTAATCCTGCAGATGTGAGTCTGTGATGCCCAAGAGCCCGTGTGTTTTTGGTTAGGTCAGCTCAGAATGGGCCAGCCTCCCATGGGATCTTTAGTTATAACTGAGAGACTCATGACGGTACAGCAAGAAATAGAATGTCAAGGGGCAAAATTTCGCAAATCCCTCACTGCCTCACTTAGCGAGTTGAAGTTCGCGAGTTGTGGTGAGGTACCGTGGCAATTCTAGCGTCAGTAGTTTCCCGGAGTAAAACTGAGCGCTTCGCATCATCAGCAGATATAAACGGAAGGGTAAGGAGCTTCTCGTGATTTAGGGGTAGAGCCAGAATTGTGGCTATGCACCTCAGGCAAAGGACCAAGCATTCAGCAAATAAGTGTCTAGCTGGGTTCTCGTTGTAACACAAAGGGACACTCTCGTTAAGCTGAGGCTAGCCATTTCCACAAGGAGGCCGGAAGCAAACATTTCCAGCCACTAATGGCGCAGCGCCACGCCAAGTCCAAGGGAGATGGCGTCCAGCACCAGCCAACCCTCCCAAGTGGGAGCCCCGGTGGCGTAGGCGATTGGACTGGGCCGACAGGCTGAGCATTCTTGGCCCGAAAGACGGCTGTGAAGTGTCGGAAGGAACAAGACTGATGGAGGCCACCACGGCTTGGACCTGTATAAGTGATGGGAAGTTACCCCCTATTTTGCTGGTTCATGGCGACTATCAGCGCAACCCCGACTTTACCTCCCCAGTATTCCGTGCCTCAAGTTCGAACACAAGATGCATCTCACCTCCCTCGCCTTCCTCGCCCTTACCCTTGTGGGACAGGCCGTCACCCAACCCGACCCCACCGATACTGGGCTCAACTTTGCTTCATGGAGCTCTCACATGTCCCGGTTTCCTCTAGAAACCTACTGCCCAGAGACCGCTCCCAACCCCCTGGAGTCGTATGTTTTGCCCCCGCGCCAAAACAGAACTGCAACACATACCTCCCTACTGACCCCAAACAATAACATAGGGAGTACGAAGACTGCCGCTCCACCGCCTGGGACATGGTCTACCGATGCCCCAATGGTCAAACCGATGCCTCGTCTCGCACTGCCTGCATTTGTTCGAGCATCATTGCCATGTCCAGGTAGATCCCCCTGATGACATGATGACTACCGAGGAGTGAATAGCCCCTGATCAACTAAATCTTTTCCTTCCAGCTGCCTCACAGCCTACTGCCCGTACAACACGGTCGTCGAGTCGGTCCTCAGCAGCGATCGACACGACTACACGTCCATCTACGGCTGCCCGTCGCGGATCGGCGCGGCAGCTGGTGGGGGCGGGGGTGGGAATAACAACGGGGCCGGCGCTACTGCTACGACTGCTGGTGCTGGTGCTAGTAGCCCCACGACCACGGCTAGTGCGAGTCAGAATGTGGGCGCTGGAGGCAGGGGCATGGCGGATGCCGGAGGAAGTGGGTGGGCCGTTGGGATGGCGGTTGTGTTGGGTGGAGTGGTTGGGGCCGTGGCTCTAGTGCTGTAAAGGGACGGGGGGGAAGGAATGGCCACACTTTGGTACCTTGATAACGGCGTCGATACTGGGTTATCGAATCGCGTCTCCTTTCTGAACTACAGTAACTCATGCTCGCTAATTACATCAACTCCGGGGGTATTCCCATCTTTCCCTTCTCTCTCTGGCGCAAAGAAAGGGCCCCTTAATGGCCACCAACAGCGCCCGCGCCCACCTCGGTGTGCGCAACAGACTCCTGCTTAGCCTTGACCTCTTCGACACGACGCTCCAAGTCGTTGCCGGCCCAGTCGCTCCGGTCCATGGTCGGCACAAACAGGGGCGCGTCGGTGAAGAGGCGGTTCATTTCCTCGAGGGGCCGCTTCGCCGTTTCGGGCAAGAAGGCCCAGAAGAAGAGGGCGTTGGTGAAGTTGCAGATGATGAACAGGATGTAGTAGCGATAGCCTGCCGTCTTCATGGCGGGGCCCGTGACCTGCCCGATCAAGGTGTTGAAGGCGAACGAGGTCATGGTCGCGATGGACACACCTTTGGCTCGTGTCTTCAAGTCAAAGATTTCCGCAGGGATGATCCAGCTGAGAGGACCACACGTAGCGGAGAAGCTAAAGTTGTAGAGCCACGTCACGATGATGAAGCCCCAAGCGGCCGCTTTGTTGTCGTTCGCGCCGGGTGGGTACAGGGCTAGGAGGATGGTAGCGATGATGAAGGTCACGCAGTTGGCGAGATTGCCAAAAATGAGTGGCCAGCGGCGGCCGAACCGGTCGATGAACAGGATGCAGCTGGCCTGGGCGACCAGGGCGATGACGGATGAGATGGCCTGGTACTTGAGCGTCTCATCACCCTCGATGCCCATGAGTCCGTAGATGGTGACCGAGTAATACTGGATGGCCGAGACGCCTGTCATCTGGATTGAGGCCTGAAGGGCACAGGCGAGGAACAGGCGGCGGAAACAAGACTTGTCCTTGAACAACTCGGCGTACGACTTGACCTCGTTCTCGTGCTCAAAGACAACGGCATCCTGAATCGCCTGAAACTCGGCCTGAACCCAGGCGTCGTTGGTGTCGCCATGGGCGTGGAGGCGGGCAAGAGTCTGGAGGCCGAGATCGGGCTTGCCGTGGTCGATGAGCCAGCGCGGAGACTCGGGGAAAAGGAGGATGAGGGCGGCAAGCAACACGGCGGGGATGATCTGGATGCCGAGCGGGGTCCGCCACTGACCGTCGTTGGTGGGATCGAAACCGACGTAGGTGCCTGGGAGGGGAGGGAGAGTCAGTCAGTGCCGAGACGGGCAAAACGAAAGTCAACTCATGTAGATCTGAGGTGAACATACCATAAGAAATCCACGCCGCAGCCAGGGCACCGACACCAAGCATGAACTGCTGGAGAGCTGTGACACGGCCGCGGATGCTGGGATGGGCAAGCTCGGCCTGGTAGAGAGGCACGATCATGCACAAGATGCCGACACCGAGACCAGCAATGGCACGGCCAGCGTACAGGTACGACAGCGCCCGAGCTCCCGTTTGCAAAGCGCCTCCGAGGCAGAAGACGAGGGCGCCCGCCATGATGGTCCACCGACGTCCCAGCCTATCGCCCATGGGCCCGGCAGCGCCGGCTCCGAAAAAGGCACCGCCCGTGAACACCGATACCACCGCGGCTCTAGAGTCAGAGTTTGTTAGTTGAGCTGGACACTCTGAGATAATGACATGGTGAGGAAGGGGGAAGGGACTCACGTCTCATTGTCGGTGGGATGGAATCCCAGGTTGAAAGATTGCGAGGCGATGACCTGGGCAATGACACCCAGGTCGTAGCCGTAGAGCAGAGATCCGAGCGAGGCGAACACGCCGACCAGAAATTGGTACAACTTCGGGGAGAGCGCCATGGTGGAGGGTGTCGCAGGCGTCGTCGTCGATGGGAAGGGTGAATGGAGCCCTGACTCCTGAGCCGGATGGTGCAAAGTTTCAACCCACACTCCACAGAGCAGATCTCCCGCGCTTTATACTTGATGCAACAGATCCCCTGCGTCCCCGGACGATCAGCACATGGCAACCGAGTCCCCGGATTTCTCGTGCGAGCTTGCAACGGCGCACCCGAAGCCAGTCAGCTGGCGTTCTCAAGCCCCTGACGCGTCGAGAAAACCTGGAGGCGCACCTATCGAACGGCATGCTACCCCACGATATCCCCACAACTCCGCACAGCTCCGCTTTTTGACAGTTCAACATCCCGGCCCACGCCTGTTGTGCCTGTTGCCGCCTGTTTGTTCCGCCGGTTGGAGTTGGCGTGGCAAGGCGACTGGTGGGTATTTTCTGGACCCCAGCTGGGTATCGTCCGGCACTTGGTCCCGATGCGGCTAGGGGCTGGGCAGACCGCCCCCCCTGAAGGAGCAGAATCTATGCGCACGAATCAGAGGACGTCGGCTAACGGCGAGAGGGGCCTCGCCTCGGCACCTCCCGGTCGTCCTGAGCCGCTTGCCCGACACGAGCGCTTCGAACGCTCCTCGTGATCTTGTTTGACCTTGATTCTGGAATAAATTCGCTTTTGTTGCAGCGTCCCCAGAAGAGTGAAGGTCAGATTGCTGTGCAATTACCTTTCTTTCCCAAGTTTCAAAATGGCCACCTTCACAAAAACCGAGGAGGGCGAAAGTCCGTCCATTACCATCAATCCCAGCCACAAGATTGCCGAGATCGACAACAACATCTATGGCGGATTCACAGAGTAAGAACCTTCGCTGAGGGCTACTTTCTCGACATGACGCTGACCACGGAGCCTCAGACACATGGGCCGGTGCATCTACGGTGGTATCTATGAGCCCGGGAGCCCGCTGTCAGACGAAAATGGCTTCCGCAAAGACGTCATCGAGGCCTTCAAGGAATTGAACGCGCCCGTGGTTCGGTATCCCGGCGGAAATTTCGTTGCCACGTATCACTGGCTCGACGGTGTTGGCCCCAAGGAGAATAGGCCAAGCAGGTAACTCAGTTTTGCCCCATGCCGGCCCGAGAATTCTGTGTTGACAACCAGAGAAGGCCAGAGTTGGCGTGGATCGGCACCGAGCCAAACTCGTTTGGCACAGACGAGTTCATGAAATGGTGCGAGGCCGTTGGTACCGAGCCGTACCTCTGCTTGAATTTTGGCACTGGCACCTTGGATGAAGGTCAGCGCGTCCCCGCGATCCCCTCTGAGGGCTTGGTGTGATGGAAAAGGTTGAAATCTGACCATAACCATGCAGCCCTCGGATGGCTCGAGTACTGCAACTCGGACCGCGACTCATACTACGCCAACCTCCGGCGAAAGAATGGCCGTGAGAAGCCGTACAATGTATGCATCTGCTATCTACCGTCACCCCGCCTCTTTCTCTCAACGCAAACATGCTGACTTGCAAAACCCTCGAAGGTCAAATACTGGGCTCTTGGAAACGAGTGCTGGGGCCCTTGGCAAGTCGAGCAGATGACCAAGGAGGATTACGCCAAGAAGGCCTACCAATGGGCCAAGGCACTCAAACTGCTCGACCCGAGCATCAAGCTGATTCTGTGCGGCGAGACGGGCTACTCGTCGTGGGACTACTACGTGCTCAAGGAGTGCGTCAAGTGGGATTTCTTCGTCCTCGGTAAGGAGAAGTACACCAAGCCCCTCATCGACATGCACAGCATCCACATCTACACGGCCGACAAAGAGCACCTCGCCAACGCCACAGCTCCACGCAGCGCCGAGCGGGCTATCCAGATGGCTAGTGCCCTCATCGACCTCGCCCGCATCGAAAACAACGTGCCGCCGACGGTGCCCAAGCAAAAGATTTGCTTCGACGAGTGGAACGTGTGGGATCCCGTGCGCGCTCCGGGCGAAGAAGGCGCCGAGGAGCAGTACACGCTCTCTGACGCCCTGGCCGTGGCCGTTTTTCTCAACGGCTTCATCCGCCAGGCCAAAGACATGGGCATGGCCAACATCGCCCAGTCGGTCAACGTTATCTCGCCGCTCATGACGAACAAGGACGGCCTGGTCAAGCAGACCATCTGGTGGCCGCTGCTGCTCTTCAGCAAGTACATGCGCGGTCACACCATCGCCCTCAACGTGCGGTCCCCGGAGTACACGGGCCGCACGAACCCGGCGTGGATTCGGGCGACCATCGAGACGCCCTTCCTGGACTGCAGCGCCACCCTCGGCGAGGATGGCTTTATCAACCTGGCCGTTGCCAACTTGAGCGAGGAGCAAGCTTTCGAGGTCGCCTTGGACGGGCTGAAGGCTGACAAGGTCGACGTGTTTACCGTGTCAGGGGCAAGCATCCAGGCCACGAATACCGCGGCGGATCAGCAGGTGGGGATCACGGAGAGCTCGTGGGATGGGAATGGCAAATTTACCTTTGGCAAGCACTCCTTTACGCTGCTGAGGTGGAGGCAGGCGTAGAGTAGCGTCTTAAAACGGGTCTAGCATAATCAGGGGTCTGACATAGCAGGGGTGCCATCAGGGGGGAGGAATAAAGGGGTAACGTCACGGACTAAAGGATAGAAGGGGCATGGAACTTTAAAGGTCATGGGGACTCGGAAAGAGTAGCAGTACATGCTTGTATCTGACTGATGATTTGCTGCACCTGAACCCCCTCTACCCGCTCGTCCAAACCCCCAAACATTCCCCCTCGCCCTTCCCTGACTATTTATAAGTCAACTTGGCATACCTCTCTACAACCTCATCCCGCATCTCACTAATCACCAAAAACCTCTGCCCGGCACTTCCATGGGGCTCCACAACCGTCAGCCACCCATGCTTCTGCACCCACCCGTAATTCTTCCTCCCATCCCGCCCGCGCGCCAGTTCCTCGGCGATCTCGGCCGCGCACGACGCCGACACTCCGTACACCACCGCCGTGTGGTGCTTGGTGTCCACCGTCATCTCAGTGCCCGCCGCGAGGTACGGTTGGCAGGCAGGGTCGAAGGTCTGCCAGCAGGGAGCGGGGGGCATGTAGCCGAGTGCCAAGTCGGGGTCGTAGGCTGGGGAGCAGCGCTTGGTGAGGGCTGCGGTGGTGAGGGGGAGGAGGAGGGTTGCTGTGAGGAGGTGGAAATGCATCTTTTAGCTTTTGTTTATGTGGGTGTTGATGGCGGCTTTCTTGTTGTTGAGTGGTGAGCTAGAAGTGGTTGAGATTGTGATGTTGATGATAGCAGGATGAGTTGCCAGGAGAAAGGCAGGGCTTTTATAAATTGGTTTCCGAAGCAAGTCGGTCTTGAGAAGTTAAGTCGCTGCCGCAATCCCGAAATAGAATACAACTCATTCTCGGGTATTACCAGGCACAGCGCTGTGCCTGGTTCCCGCGTCTCGTTTTTGGCCCCTTGGCTATATTACTCGTGACAGCACAGCTGGTTTCTGGATAATGGCAGTCGGTCTTGGCTGCGACGTTGATTCCATTTCTTATGAATACGAGCCTCTACCTCGGAGGTTGATGAATTAGGCACCAAAGCAACGATGGGGGCTGTTTGACTTGCTGGATCAACAGGTGAGCAAAGGGGCAACATTTCCGTCTTTGTCACCTGGTTAAAGAAAGAATTTGATGGGCGCAGCACAAGTCACTTTGTTCTTAGTTCCGCAAGTTTGTGAAAGAATTTATTTTCTCTGTAACGTTATGTCTTCCGCTCCCGTGGCAGACAATCGATTTCTGGTTACCCACCAATCCTCATGCTGACCGCAAGTCTTGACTTCACTTCCCAATCCGTCCCACCCTAGACATTCTCAACCTC
>FTIZ01745532.1_pt1 | contig 10294 bp, 12 predicted proteins | sample 1658381 | NCBI WGS metagenome assembly FTIZ01 (sample SAMEA3914822, study PRJEB12502) | metagenome | biome: forest; material: soil | place: USA | collected 2012-03-12 | depth 0.1 m
TTGGCGGTGAGGGTGGTGTCGATGCCGGCGTTGGTGTTTACGACGGTGGTTGTGGGGGTGGGGGTGCCGTTGGGGGTGGTTTATTTGATTTTTGCTATGTGTGGAGGGGAGCGGGACAAGGTGGTGGTGAAGAAGGTGGAGCATATTACGAGGGTTGTTTATGTTCAGCGTTGAGAGGCTGTGGATGGAGTGATGGATTTGTTGACGTGGGCTGGGTGTGGGACTTGTCCTCGTTTTCGAGCTGATATTCTTACGCTGGACCTCGTCTGCCCATTTCTTTGCCGGTGCTCGTGGGCCAGTGATATCGGTAGTCAGCCAGCTTGAAGGCATCCCTGGCATGGGCTGTATGGGCACTCAAAATAGCCTCTGGCGCCGGCGTTCCAACAGTCGACAACTCTGTTTTGTCGGCTGCTGGCTGCCACTGACATTCAACAAACCGAGCCCGGTCATAGTCCAGGACACCGACCGCATCTTGATACATTGCTTCCTGTATTCTTTGGGTTAATCCTACACACCTATGCGAACACTACCCCTCAACCCTCAATGTAAGCTTCAAATTTTCAACATAACAAAAACACAAACAACTAACTCCCTGCCAACACCACCAATGCCCAAAGCCACCCACACCCTTTCAACGAAGGGAATAACAAGCGGACTCGCCAGAAACTCATCCACCAAACGTCTGCCAAGCCAGCTCTCGTTCCTCCCATAACCCCAAAACCAAACGCCTTACCCTCCCTCGTATACTGTACACCCCCCACTCGTAGACTAGTCTGTGTCCCGCCAACTCTCAAACACAGCTCCATCAACCCTTAGCACCCTCCCTACCCCCTCAACCCTACGCACCCTCCCCACCACCACCACCCTCCGCCTCAGCACTAACCAAAGTAGGCGCAATCCTCCTCCTCTTACTCTTCCCCGCCACCACCTCCTCCCCCTCCCCCTCAGCAACCGACTCCCTCTTAACCCCAGAGGCCGAGGCCGGCACCGGTGCCGTGAACGACGTCCTTGGCGTCTCGGGCGGCGTCGTGATGGGGATACCGACCACCTTGCTCGAGTTGGTCGCCGCAATGCTGGGCACCTGTCCCGCGATCAGGGGCGGATTGCTAAGCACGCCCGTCTGAGTCTGAGACGAGTTGGAGTTGGAGCGCGCCGGGGAGCCCGCGCGGGGGTTGACGAAGGATGCTGTTGTTGTGGTTGGGGGGGATGGTGCTGTAAGCGAGCTGCCGGAGTCGCGGTGTCTGTGGTGGGAGCCGTTTGGGAAGGGTGAGGGGGGGGCGAAGACTGAGGTTGGGGTTGGGACTGGGGTGTTTTGGGTGGAGACGGAGCCTGCGGCGGGCGGCTTCTGGGGACCCAGCTCGCCTGTGTAGACGGTGCCGAGTTCGCCTGGTGCGAAGGACAGGGTTGAGCAGAACCCGTCTGAGGAGGAAATTAGCAGGGTCAAACCGTCGCTCGACCTGCCAGCGCGTTAGCATTGCCCGAATAATTGAAACAGCGAGACCAGAAACCTACCAAGTCAAATCGGTAAATGTGGCGCAATGCAGGTTGCTCACGACGCAGATGGGCGTGTGCTGTTGCGTGTCGTAGAGCAAGACTGAATCTTGGGTTGCGACGGCGTACACCATCCGATACGGGAGCGCAAACACAGACTTTGGCCCCTGACCTTGGACGCCGGTGTCTAGGCTCGGTGGTTTCGAACTGGCGGTGGAACCGTCGGCCGCTGCTGGCGGCGGCGGGGGGTCCATGACCGTCGAAGCCGGTGAAGGCCTGGATAGGGGCTCTGGAAGTGACGGAATCGCCTCCTCAGCAGACGACGTGTCGATGGTGATGTGCTTGGTGGCGGGTGGAGACTGCCTCAGCGTGTAAACAACTGGAGAGCACCGCACTGCCACCGACGGCTTCTTGTGGCCGGGCAAGTGCGCGATTGGGGGCTTGTTGATGCCGCCACGGGTGTATATGTAGACGGTGTTGATAACCTCATACGTGGGCCTCGAGCCTTCTACTTGATGCTGAGTCTGGTACTGCCCGGCAGGGGTGAGAAGAAGGCTCCCATCGGGCGTAAAGGTTAGCCTCCGGAAAAACGAGGTGAGAGTCTCGTTTGCATAGAGGCTGGCGTTCTTCATGCCTAGGGTCGTGCTGTTGAGGTGGGACTTGGGCGAGGCCTCGATGGGCATCACGGCCGGCAGCGGCATCGACGGAGCAGGCGAAACCGACCGCCTCGACGAGAAGGACGATCTCCGGCTGTGACCAATCACGCTGGGAGGGTCCATCGGCAGCGCAACAGACAGCGCGACAGAGGTCGGGGTCCCTGGAGCGGAGGGAGCAGGCGAGCCTGCAGTAACGCCGGGCACGGCATCTACCGCAGCGAGAACCGACCGATACCCTATCTCGGGGGGTGCTGGGCTGCTGGAGGATATCCGCCGGGGCGGGAGGTCTGTCTTGGCATGGCTGGCGAGCTTGGAAGGCTTGTCGTCGTGATTGTTGAGCGTGTACTGGCCGTCCTTGGTCCTCAGAGAGTAAATGTGGACGGAACGATCAGACGACTGGGTCGCAATGTACTCGTTCAATGGGTCCCAGGCGACGCCCTGGACGTAGTGGCTGTGTTCGGCGATCTGGCGCACAAGGGTTCCTAAGGCGCTCAGTCAGCAAAACCCCTCGAGACCGTTCCCAATGGATGGCTACCCACCTGTCCCCGCATTGTAGATCCGCGCAACATTGTCCATGCTTCCGATAATGAAGAAGGTGGCATCCGGCGACCATGCGAGGTCGTATATTTCGGTCCCGAGCGACCTACACATGTGCTTTGTCCGCCATGTCTCCTTGTCGTCGAGGCCCTCGGAGCCAAAGGTTGGGTGGTGGGTTTCCGAGCGGACCCAGAGGATGACATTTCCGTCGTCGCCGGCCGATGCGAGGAGTTCGCCTAGAGGGGTGTTAATAGGACTACCAGGGCGGTGGCGCGGTGGAGTTGATTCACCTTTCGGGGCCCAGCGTACGACATTGACTGCCTGGGTGTGCTTCGAGAGGGTCGCCAGGTAGTCGACCGTCCGCTTCTCACCATCCTCTTCTATCTTCCACAGCTGTCATGGTGTTAGCACCAGCCCAGGACAGGCGTGGGGCCAACGCAGTGTGCGTCGCCGACGTACCCGAACGGTGTTGTCTCCAGCACCGGTTGCCAGGCGACCTTTGCCATTGGGTTCGAAGTGGGCCGAATAGATCGGGTACGGGTTGTTGTTGTCGTGATGCCAATTGATGATCAACGGAGCCGCCTTCATTGTGAGCACGAGACGGCCGCAAGACCGAACTGTATCATGGAGGTGTGTTCTGTTGTGGTGTGCTGGTGTCCGCCCGCTGCGACGATTCGAGGTCGGGATTCGGGATCGAGGTCGGGTGGGAGGGCGGCAGCTGGATGTTTCTCGTTGTGGTAATTGGCCGGGAAATTCGCAGAAGTGGCCGGATCGTCGCCTGCCCTGGTCAACAGACGTTGGTGTTGGTGAAACAGCGCTGGGGCAACGGTTGAAGTGATGCGCACAGGGACCTTCGACCTGCGTGAGGCTGGTGCGGCTTGGAACGGACCAGGGTCAGCTCGGCATCAAATGCATCAACGCATCAAACAGATGAGATCAAAGTGCACGATCGGACACGAAGACTGCCCAGGAAATGAATAAATAGGCATCAATGCAGCAGGGAAACCCGTGGACAGAACATTCGTGTCAGGACCGTGTCGATTTGTCCTCGATGGTTTTAGTTGAGCTGCGTCCAGCTCTTGGAGGGGGTTGGAGCGAGCTGATCCTTGCCCGCCGCTGACCCTCCCGCGCAGCAGTGTCCGGATCGCGTTCTGGCGTTGGCGTTGGCGTTGTGGCAAGCCAATCAGCGCCGCGCATCTTGCTCTTGAGCGCTTTCGGGCCCCACTGCCATCGCCGTTCCAACTTCCAACCTGCAGATCAACTATCACATCGATCACACCTCATCCAGGATATGGGGGGTCAACAAAACGCAGTTATATCGCAGCATAGTACCAGCATGCCTAGGACATATTACAGTGCCGGCGGGCATGCGCAAGCCAGAGGGGCGGCTCCAGATGTATTTTTGAGAGCTTTCGTTGCGCATGGTTTGGGGAAAGAGTTGGACGGCGCTGCTCGTCGGCTCTGTGAATTGGCAGGTTTGGGGTGGAACCTGGAATGCGGCGTCTCTCCTCAAGCTGAAGCCATGGAAGGCAAGCCTCTTTCAGTTGGTTTCTCACGCCGCCGAGGGTGGGGGTTCCCAGAGCTGGAAGAACAGGGATTGAAATAGGTACAGAAATAGCAATTGTTGCTCCCGGTAATCCTCGGATGACAGGAGGTTATTCTTGATGCCGTTCCACTGACAGGGTTCCTGTTGGACTTCTCAGCCAACAGTCCTGTAAGTGCGTTTCCAGGCTTGGAGGCGAATCATGCCTCCCATGAGGTTTGTTAGAGGTGTGCTGCAGCAACCAGTCGGAGGAGACCCGCAGTTCCGAAACAGCCCCCAACAAGCAGCTTCCAAACTCACTTGGTTTTCTCGGCGACCGCGACATGTAACGTTATCTGCCATCGGACTTTCTACAGAATACACAGTACAAGCCGCAAGTCGGCCCGGCTGACAGGCTCGAAGCCTAAGCCTCAGACTGAGACAAAGGACACAGATAGGGCGAAGCTTCCTTCTTCTTTTCCCCTTCCTTGTCCATTAGCAATACCTTGCTTCTTGCTTCCCTCTTGTCTATGACGACGTTACATGTAAATCCCGACCTCCAAAGAATGGGAAGAAACCAGTCTTCGGATCGACGTCTTGTCGCCTCCCTCGCCACATTACACTCCCCCAGAGTCAGCTCCGAGTCACAGCAATGCCTTGAATACCCGTACAACATCTGCAGTCAGGCCGAAGCTGGCTGTGCATAGTCTGGAGAAGTCGGAATTCGTGCCAAGCCCGGCGCGGTGTGGGCGACGGGTGGTTCCGAGCCCCCGGTCCGGGCCCGCTCCGATCTGGGTCATCCCGGGGTAGCCGGGCGGATTTTTTTTTGAAGGACGAACCAATTCGAAAATTCCAATTCATCAGCAATTTTTTTCCCTAGCTCCAAGTTCTCCACAGCAGATGCTAACACACTCCCTAAAGGTGGCGGCGGGCTGAAAATGGAAGGTGTTGAAATCCTCCGGTTATGCAGGGAAAGGCGGCACCCCGCAGCGCGGCATCTTCACCGTTCTGACATCTGCATGCAACGCAAGACGAAGCACGCCATTGGCGAATCGGAAGGTGGTTGTCTCACGACTGACAGTCACCCCTCCAGGCCCTTCACCGCATGAGTCAACATTGTCGAGGGAAGATGACGGCGGCGGCACACAGGGCACACACACACACACGCTCCCCGCCATTCCTATCTTATCCTGCCGGGGTCCAGGCGGAGGCGGCCAGGCGGCCAGGCTGCAGATTTATCATCATGTGCGGTTAGTTGGATGGACAGTGGTGTACTTGTATATTCAAATGGCGACTGCCTGGGGCCGCAATTGACTGCGCTTGCTGCCTTTTCAGGTTCCCATCTTCTTACACCGAACCGTGATTCCTTTGCCCCTGGGTCCATGGTTCTTCTCCAGCCACGGACGCCACCAACTAAAACGCCAATTGAACTGCGGACCAGAAGAGGCATTGCCGCTCTTCGCCATATTTTTGAATTGCCGCCATCACGGCCACTTCATCCAAGCTCGTCCCGGAAGCGCGCTGCGACCTCGCACCGCTGCCAAGCCCGGCGCACTCGGAGATAGCATCGCAGCGCCGACCTAACCCCCACGGTCCCAGAACATCCAAAGCCTGTGGGACATTGTCTTGGACAACAATCCTCACCCTCACCCATCGCGGATGACCATGCCGTTTGATGCCTCCAGCTCCATGCTGAAAGCCGTCGGAACCGCCACCGCACTCATTGGACTCTGCTCCGTCCCTGCTCTGGGCGGCATCGTGACCCGCCGAAACAAGCAAGATGCAAACCAGGATACGTACGAAGATGGCGACGGCAAGGCCACCCCGGAGTCGTTGAAAGCCTACTCGGCCAGGCTCCCGAAGTCACTCGTCCTGGCTTCGGGGGCCGGCGGCCTCGCCATATCGATTGCGCTCTTGGTGATATCACCACACGGAGAGGGGCGGCTGTTGATAGACAGCCTGAGCTCAGGGGCTTGGGTAAGTCAAGACAAACCTCGTCGGCCCAGCCAAGATGCTGACACCATGTCCAGGGATTCTTGCTGTTCCAGGCTGTGACCATCGCTTCGAGCAGGAGTTCTGTCCATTCCTTCAACCTCGGCATCTACACCTTCCTGTCGGCCACTGTTCTGGCCGGCGTACTCCTCGTCCAGGGAACTGAGATCGCCCAGCCCCTGTTGCGCTCTTCGCCCGCGGCTTTTGCCCTCCGCGTGGCTGAGCTCGTCTTCAGCATCTCCCTCGCCGTATCGGCTCTCTGCATCCCCCGGAGGCCCGACGTCTTCTTCCAGGGCGAGCAGGTAGATCGCATGTACACCGCCTCCGCCCTCGGCCGATACACGTTCAGCTGGCCCTCTGGTCTTCTCAATCTTGCCGCCAAGAAGAGAGATTTGGACCTCTCCGACCTCACCCGCCCGGATCAATACACACGCGCCGACTGCATGTCTGCCAATTGGAAGTCGCGGAAGCCCAGTGGCCACCGTCTCTGGCTGGCCTTGGTCATGGCTCATAAGAAGCCTCTCGCCGTGCAGTGGTTCCTGACTTTTGTTGCTTCGGTTTTGAACTTTGCCCCGCAGTGGGTCATCCTGCAGCTCCTGAGGTATCTCGAGGACCGCCAGCCCGGCGGCAAGCAGAGTCTCGAGGTCTGGATGTGGGTGGTCTGGCTCGGCGTCGCCATCATCGGGCAATCGTGGGTCGAGTCCTACCTCTGGTGGCTGTCCTTTTCCGACCTGCACATTCCTGTGCGCGCTCAGCTCTCGGCCCTCATCTTTGAGAAGTCGATGCGGAGGAAGGATGTCAAGGGCACCGGCAAGTCCAAGAAGAAGGCCCAGGAGGCCGAGGGCGCGGAACCCGCAGGGGTCGAGCCGGCGGTTGAGGCCCCTGGAAAAGTCGAGGAGGACGACTCGGAGGAGCTCAAGAAAAGCAAGCAGAGCACGGTCAACCTCATCGGAGTCGATACAAGGAGAGTGTCCGACTTTGCTGCCTTCCAGAACCTGTTCCCGGGCAGTCTTTTCAAGCTCGTCGTGTCTCTCGCCTTCCTGATCGACCTTCTGGGCTGGAAGTCTCTCCTGGCAGGCTTCTCGGCCATGCTCGCCATCATGCCCGTCAACATCTACTTTTCCAAGCGGTATTCAGCGGCTCAGGATCGGCTGATGAAGGTCCGAGACGAGAAGATGGAGGTTGTCAACGAGGCGCTGCAAGGGATCCGCCAGATCAAGTTCTCAGCCCTGGAGCCCGAGTGGGAGAAGAAGGTCGGCGATGTCCGCGAGCGCGAGCTCGGGGCTGTCTGGAGCGTCTTCATGAACGATACCATGCTTATCGCCTGCTGGGTGACGAGCCCTATTCTGCTGTCTGCCATTTCTCTGGCTGTGTTTGCCTACCTCACCGGATCGCTGCTCCCGTCCGTCGCATTCGTCAGTCTCGGCATCTTCAAGGCGCTCGAGATGACCTTGTCGGTCGTTCCCGAGCTCACTACAGACCTTCTGGATGCCTGGGTCTCGATCAAGCGTATCGAGACATATCTCAACTCTCCAGAGGTCGAAAAGATCTCGAAGGACTCAGACGAGGTGTCGTTTGACAATGCCTCGATTGCCTGGCCGGTCGATGAGGAGACCGACGAGGCCGAGCGGTTCGTCCTCCGCAACGTCAACGTCACGTTCCCCAAGGGCGAACTGTCCGTTATCTCCGGCAAGACGGGCACCGGCAAGACCCTGATGCTGGCCGCGATTCTGGGCGAGGTGGACGTGTTGGGAGGTACTCTCTACGTCCCGAGGGCGCCACCACTATCTGAACGGCACGACGCCAAGGCGAACAAGGGCAACTGGATCATTCCCGATGCGATTGCCTACGTTGCGCAGATTCCGTGGATTGAGAACGCCAGCATCAGGGACAACATTCTGTTCGGGCTGCCATACGACGAAGAGCGTTACAATCAGACGGTCGGCGTTTGCGCCCTGAAGAAGGACCTGGAGATGCTCAACGACGGTGAGAACACCGAGATTGGCGCAAACGGCATCAACCTCAGCGGCGGCCAGAAGTGGCGTGTGACGCTCGCCAGAGCCATCTACTCCCGAGCCGGCATCTTGGTCTTGGACGACATCTTCAGCGCCGTCGACGCACACGTCGGGCGCCACATCCTCGAGAACTGCCTCAGCGGCGAGTTGGCCGCTGGCAGAACAAGGATCCTGGTCACCCATCACGTCGCGCTGTGCGAGCCCAAGACTAAGTATCTGGTTGAGCTCGGCAACGGCGGCGTCTTACACGCTGGTCTCCTCTCGGAGCTCCGCGAGGAGGGTACGCTTCAGAAAATCAAGAGCCACGAGCAGACCGCCGAGGAGATTGAAGCTGACGAGACGGCAACCGCCGTGAACTCAGATGGCTCTCTGGATGAGGAGCTCGAGCAGGATGCTTCTTCGGAGGGAAGCACCTTAGTTAAGGTGGTGTCTAAGGCTCAAGCAGCTGCTGCTGCGCGCAAGTTTGTCGAGGAGGAGACGCGCGAGCGGGGAGCGGTCAGGAAACACATATACTCGACCTATCTGAAGGACAGCGGCGGGGTCTTCTACTGGGGGTTCGCGCTTTGCATCTTCCTGTCTGTCCAGGCGCTCAACGTCGGTACGTTAGACGCTGGTTTTCCCACATCCCTTTGTTGTCTCCTTACTAACTCCACCCAGGCCGTTCATGGTGGCTCAAGATCTGGACAGGCCAGAACGAGGAGCAGGGTGTTCACAAACAGCACATCCTCACCTACTCATATGCCGAAGGCGGCCGCCAGAACGCCATCCACGCCATGTCCGCACCTTTCACTGGGGTGGAGGGCGACTTGGCCTTTTATCTTGGAATCTACGTCCTCCTGGCCGTCATATCCTCTATCATTGGCACCCTGAAGTTCCTTTACATCTACCTCGGATCGATCCGGGCCAGCCGCAAGCTCTTCGCTAAGCTTAATTTCACGATCCTCCGTACTCCCATCCGATGGCTCGATACCGTCCCCGTCGGGCGCATCCTGAACCGCTATACAAGCGACTTCAACACGATCGACTCGCAACTCGCCAACTCTCTGAGCTTTGGCGCCAACTCGTTCCTCGGCCTCATGGCTGTGGTCGTTTCTGGTCTCTTCGTCTCGCCGTACATTGTTCTCCTCGCCAGCATTCTCCTCCTCATCTGCCTGTACTTCGCCGTCCGGTATCTGAACGCGGCGCGGCCCGTCAAGCGACTGGAGAGCACGGCCAAGTCTCCCGTCTTCGAGCAGTTCGGTTCCGCTCTGACCGGCGTCACAACCATCCGCGGTTTCGACAAAACCCAGGTCTACGTGGAGCGCATGTACCGCAAGATCGACGACTACTCGACCACGACGTGGCACCTGTGGCTGTTCAACAGGTGGATGGGCTGGCGCATGTCTCTGGTCGGCTCCTTCTTCTCCAGCTTCGTGGCCATCCTCATCCTGCTCACTCCGGGCATCGGCTCGGCGCTGGCGGGTTTTGCGCTTGCCTTTGCGCTCGAGTTCTCGAGCTCCGTGATCTGGACCATTCGGCTCTATGCCAATGTCGAGTTGAACATGAATGCTGCGGAGCGGATTATCGAGGTGAGCGACATTTTCTTGAAATGGACTCAGAAAGGCATGACTGACAAACACCATTGCAGTACACCGAACTACCGACTGAAGCGCTCGACGGCAAGAGCCCGCCCGCCGCCTGGCCCACCGAAGGCCGCATCGAGGTCGACGACTTGGTGGTCGGATACGCCCCCGACCTGCCGCCGGTCCTCAAAGGCGTCAGCTTCAGCATCAACCGCAACGAGCGAATCGGCGTGGTGGGCCGCACGGGCGCAGGCAAATCCTCCCTGACCCTCGCCCTCTTCCGCTTCCTCGAAGCGCGCTCCGGCAGCATCCACATCGACGGCGTCGACATCTCCAAGATCAAGCTCCACGACCTCCGCTCCCGCCTCGCCATCATCCCACAAGATCCCGTCCTCTTCTCCGGCACCGTCCGCTCCAACCTCGACCCCTTCAACCACCAAACCGACGCCTCCCTCCGCGACTCCCTCGAGCGCGTGCACCTCACCGCCCCCTCAGGCGCCACCACCCCCTCCCCCTCCT
>FTIZ01003944.1_pt2 | contig 10285 bp, 8 predicted proteins | sample 1658381 | NCBI WGS metagenome assembly FTIZ01 (sample SAMEA3914822, study PRJEB12502) | metagenome | biome: forest; material: soil | place: USA | collected 2012-03-12 | depth 0.1 m
CAGTGGGCCTTGGTCTTCGCTAGAGGACTCCCACAAAGGCCGCCTAAAGGCGGCACTCACCAAGGCGGATGTGAATCCGCAGCTTCAAGGCTGGCGTGCACATGAGGTCCGGGAGCGGATGGACGCTTTTATTGAGCGCGGGCTTCCGGCTTATTTTGCCCACTTGGCTTCAGCACTGGACAGAGTGATCGTGCATGCAGATTTCGGTGAGGACTTTCATGATGCTAGTTCAGCGCAATTGGTTGCTGAAACCCAAGCGTAGCTCCCGAGAATCTGCTCCACGACCCACCGACAGGGGTTAGAGTAAATTAACTATAACCCTTATATGGTTATGAGGAGAGCGAGGAGCGTTTCCGTAGGCCATTGTCGTGCTTTCTCAACATTACTGCTATCCGCGCTCCTTTGCGGTGCTCTGCATCGCCTTGTACTGCTCTACACCACGCATCGCGCGACCTACAACGCTGGTCGGACTAGATGGCAGACTTTTGGTTGGTTCGTGTCACCTGGTGAGTCCCTCTTGGGCTTGGCGCTTTCAACCTTGTCGCAACGCAAGGTTTCATTGACCAACCTCGGGCCTTTCTGTGGCGTGGGACCTGCTGGTGCTCTCCAAGAGTACTACAGAGTCTTCCACACCCATCGTTGGCCGAGACACACAACATCACCACAATTTACCTAATTATAACACGGGTCCTTGTCAAATTATGAAAGTATCGACCCTCATTCGTTACTCCACGATGCTCGGCGAGCGAAGCATGCATCAAACTTTCTAGTGGCAAGCACTGGCTCCCACCTTCAATCAATCATTCCCAACCCGTCACCCTCGAAGCGCCCGGATCCTAGCATATGGAAAGTTAGGCTCCCGGAAAATCTTCTCCTTGGCCGCCATCGACTTATACTCCTCCGGCAATGGCAAGAACTCGAAACTCAGCACCAGCAGGGCCACCACCAGCTTGAACTCCATCATAGCCAGCTTGCGTCCTACACACTTGCGTCAGTACCGCAAATCACACACACACCCTCTCTCGGAGAGGAGGGGGAAAACTTACCAAAACACCCCCGATATCCCCCCCCAAACGCCAACGCCGGCAGCGCATAAGCATCAAACACCTCCTCCCCAGTCTTCTCATCAACCCTGATCCACCGTCTCGGCTGAAAAGCCCCCAAATCCCTCCCCGCCACTCCACTCAACCCATCCCCGCGCTTCTCCGCTGCCGCCCGCGACGTCTCACTCCTCGTCCCCTCCTCAACCGGCGCAGGCGTCCGGTTGACATGATAGTTCATGAAGATCTCAGCGCCCTTGGGGATGGGACAGCCCAGGATGGTGGTGTCGACGAGGGCCTGGCGGAGGTTGGCTTTGGCGGTGCCGGCTAGGCGCAGGCCCTCTTCGACGGTGGCGTCGAGGTAGGGGATGGAGGCGTCGAGGATGGCGTGGGCGGTGGGGAGAGAAGGACCGGGGAAGGCGGTGCGGAGGGCGGTGCGGAGGGTTGTTTGCGTTGTTGGGTAGAGCTCCATGTAGCGCACGAACCAGGAGAGGGTGTTGGCGGTTGAGTCGTGGCCCTGAGGGGGGGGATTAGTTATCTATGGGATGGATATGGGAGGGAGACAAAGGGTGCACGAACGCCGACCATCATGACAAACATCTCGTCGAGCATGGTTTCGTCCTTGGTGGGATCCGAAGGAGCGACGCCGGCCTTCTTGGCCTGCAGGATCTGGCGGCGCAGGACCAGATCCATGGCGCACGTGTCGATGGCGTCGTCTTCGAGGCTCTCGATCTCGAGGCGTTGGTAGCGCTCGACGGCCGTCTTCATGGCGCGGCCCATCTCGCCACTGACGACGCTGCGGAACTTGCGGTACCGCGGCGTGTACGTCTCGAGCTTCTGGGCTAGCTTCGGCGAGGGGCTGTTGGAGTTGCGTGCGATGGTGTTGCTGATGTACGCGACTTGTTCCTTGAGAAACGTGCCGATGGGCGGAGTGTCTGTAGAAGCCGCCGCCTTGTTGCCGGTGAGCTGGTCCTGCAGCTTCTTGGTTTCGTACTTGGTGGTGCCCGGCTCCTCGCCAACGACGGCGACCCAGATGGCGTCGAGGGCGGCGTTCTTGAAGTCGTCGTGCACGTTGAAGGCCTGGTCCTTGTAGGTGGTGGAAGCCTTAAGACGCCACAGCTCGAGCAGCTCGCAGGTCGACTTGTGGATGTTGGGGGCGGCGACCTTGCGCAGGAAGTCGTTGCTCATCACGTCTGCCCACAATCGCTTCTGGGCCTTGAGCTCCGGGGTCGTGTATTGGGCGAGCGAGGCGCGCGGGAACATGGGGCCGAAGATATCGAGGGCCATGGGGGCCTTGTCGAACTCCTTGTTGCGGCGGATGATGATGTCCTCAATTTCGCGGGGGTCTTCCAGGATAATGAGCGGCTTGCGGATGCCTGGGAACAGAAATTGGGCAATGGGCGTGCCCAGCTTCTGTGTGGTGACGGTGAAGAGCGCATCTGAGAATTCGTTGGTGTCCTTGATGATGGGCACTAGGTCCGGGATGTCGCCGGTGATACGCTTCGCTGAGGCCTCGTTGTGCGGGATGCCCGGGTACGGCTTGGGGTAGAGCTTGCGCACGATGAGAAGGAGCCCCGTGATGGCGACGCCGAGCAGCCCGAGACGCACCAGGTCAAACATGATGTTTTATCGATATTAATTGCCGACTTCTAGTCTAGTTCTGACTCCTGAGAGGGCGTTGTGAGAATGTCCTGAGCGAGGAGCTGAGATCAGGTAAAAGGTACTTCTAGCCCGTCCTCAGCTCTGTCGTCCACTTATCAGGAAACAAAGCGGGACGCCATCCGAATTAAATGTGACAGCTCGTGGCGCGTGCCGCATGGTTGCCGTTGATAATGCGGTTGGTTCTCGCAGCCCCTGTCTCATGCAGCAACAGAGCACCGGAAGGGACCGCAGACAGCGAAAACGAGGCCAATCATAGGCCTGCTGATTGCTTGATTTTCAGCCGCTCGCCTGCTGGCCGCTGGCCTGTCCCCTGCTGCGCCGTTGGGCCATGAAGCAGTCATGCAGTGACCAACTCGCTGGGGGGGGCTGGCTTGGGCCCTTGGCAATGGAAAATTGTTGTGTGACATGGCAGAAACACGGTCCCAGTCGATGATTTGCTCCTGTGAAAGCAAACATTGAGGGCCGAAATTGCGGGTTATCGGTGCAAAAAAGCTCGCGACTCAAGATCATCGCATCCCCATTCCCTTCCAGAAGTCCCAGGGAACTGTGTACATCTCGTAGGATGGTGGTTGAGTCCGTTTTTGGGGGGAATTTGAGTGGGGAGGATGTGGTATGTTGTTCTTGTTCTTTTTCATTTCTTGTCTGGAAGGAAGCAGGGCTTGAGGGCGTTTTTCATCTGTCGTGTTTTGAGCGAGGTTCTTGTGCTGTCTCGGGAGCTTGACGTAAAGCATTGCTTCTGAGTGAGGCGGTGGTATCTTTTTCCTCAACTACTCTTCACGACAAATCGAACTGCAAAGAGGCCGCTAACTGTCGGTTTAGGTCATCGAGGGAAGCAAAGGGGAGGAGGTGCCCAGCGGATCGTTTGTGGCGTTCTTGGTGGACGAGGTGCACATGGACCAGAGAGTGTATGAAGCTCCAGAGGAGTTTAATCCGGGGAGGTTTTTGGGGGGTGCGTTTGGTGGGAAAGTGGGAGGAAAGGGGGCATATGAGTTTGTGGATGGGGGACGGGCAGGCATCCTTCTCGTGAGTTCTCTTTCCGTTGTCTTTTTCTCTCGGTCTTCCTCCATCCCTAGAATCCCCACTTTGTCTCCCTCTCCATTTTCATATGTTGGGAGCTCCTTTAGCAACGACTGAGCTGACTGGTAAGAGTCGGGATGAGACTCGCAGAACTAGAGACCTCACTCCTCGTGGCATACTTCATCACCACCTTCGACTTTGAGCTGTCCGACAAGTACGGCAACCAGAGCCCCGGCAAACCCCAGCTACCCCATCGCAACGAGCACACGGCGGTAAAGTCCAAGGTGCCCATGTACTTGCGATACAAGCCTCGGGGTTAGTAGTCACTTGTTTTGATGTGCTGTGGCTGGTGTTTCTCACGGCACTAGTGAGTTGGGTGGAGTCGGAAGGGGCGTTTAGGGGGGGTCATGGCTACCGTGGTTCAAGAATAGTCACTTGTCGTAGAGAAGGCAGATCTAACCGTTGTACTCCATATTCCCGACCTAATGCATCCCGACGTACCTACCTACCTAGTGATTGAAGCTTCCCTCCCCGCCTAGCACCAAACATTCCCCCATCATTTCCTCCTCCTTATCCACCATTTACGGGCAGAACGGTTAATCACCGCCTTCTTTGCGGCCCAGGGAGGGGGCGGTGTCCCCCCTGGCTCCGGCGCCGGCGCTCCTACGAAAGCCCACGGCTGCGCCAGCGGGTTAAACGGGTGCGGCGCCGGCGGCCCAGCCTGAGGTGCCTGCTGTCCAGCCTGAGGCGCTGGCTGTCCAGCTTGAGGCGCTGGCTGTCCAGCCTGAGGCCACGGCTGTGCCACGGGATTCAGCGGCTGCGGTGGTTGAGGTCCCGGCTGGACCGCCGGGAAAATCGCCGGCTGCTGGACCGCCTGTTCCACACTTTGCATCGGCCCCGAAGCGAGCCCTGGGAACATCGCCGGCTGCTGGATCGTCTGTTCCACACCTTGCATCGACCCCGACCCTTGGAGCCACTGGAACAACGACGGCCGCTGGACCACCGGCTGCACGTTCTGCATCAGCCCCTGCTGGTACACCGGGACAGCGGGCTGCCGCCACGGCTGGAACCCTGGGAACATCGGCGGTTGTTGGACGGCCGGTTGCGCGCCCGGCAGCGGCGTCGGCTGGAAGGTCGGGAACATCCGCGGCTGTTGGACCGCTGGCTGGAGCCCCGGTTGCGCCCCCTGAGGTGCCTGAGGCACCAAATTGAGTCTCTGCAACGTTGCCGGTGGCAGGTTCAGCAGGTTCCCTGGGTTGAATCCCGCCTGCAACGCCATTGGCACATCCGGTAGCGCCCCCGGCAGCTGATTCGCCTGGGCATCTTTCAGTAGATCGGCTTGGATACCTGCCAGCACACCCGAATCCACAATCGGCGGTTGGAACTGCCGCGGTTGGTGCTGCGATAGACCCGGGAACACCGGCATACCCGGAATCGGCGAGGGCGGCAAGTCGACCCAATGCTTGCCGACGCGCGCGCCTCGCAGCGGTGGCGCGTGGTCAATCTTGGCACGCAGCCACTCCTTCAGCGCCTCGTCCGAGTCCTCGCCTTCCCAGACCTGCTCGTCGATGTGCTCTCTGATGATCCGCTGGAGCTCCCTCAGGCCCGGCCGGAAGCGGGGCTGGTCGCAGAGGCAGCGGGCGACCAGCATGCGCAGGTCCTCGCAGACGTGGTCGAACCTCGGGTGGAAGAGGGCTCCACCGTAGGTCCAGGCTGTGGTGGTATCCCCGTAGTCAGGGTCTTCAACCTCCATTTCTTCGCAGAGGGGGGGCATTTCCGGGTTGTAGAGGGTGATGGCGGTAAACATGACCTGGTTGATGTTAGGGGGGTGGGCTGTACGGGGGGGTCTTGCATCGACGAGGCCGACTTACGAGCGCGAATTGATAGAGGTTGGTCTTCCAGCTGTACTTGCCGGCGGTCAGGAGCGATGGGTGGGTGTAGATGGGGCATTCCTGGACCCAGTCCCATTCCTCGGTGAATTGTTCCTGCGTAGTGGGAAGTTCGGTGGTCAGAAAACACTCGCAGTGGGACAAGAATGGACGGCGAGATGGCTTACTGGCGCGGTGTAAGCCGCCTTGGCCCTCTTTCGATAGTAGGCCATTTGCACCCTATCGACGCAAGTTTAGCTCATGGCCTAGTGGCACGAATGTTCTTCAGAGAGGGCTCCCTACCTGTCCCCGAGGATATCCCGCGCGGTAATTCGGATGCCGTTGCCAAAGTCGCTGACCTTGAGAGTTGGAAAGTGCTTGTGGCAGTCAAACTCGGGGCCGACGTTCTTCCAGCACACAAGAACTGCGCTGTTGTATCAGATACTATTCGAATTTGAAAATTCTCGGGCCAGGGCGTGGTACCTACCATTCTGGGGGTCAATATCAAAGTGAACGAACCCTGTGCCCCTCTTTGTTGGGCCCTCGTCGTCCCAGTCGTCGTCGTAGCTACGGAGCACCCCAGGGGGGGGAGGGATAACCGGGGGCTCGGGAGGCACGCGTTCACTGAACGGCTGCTTCCCGTCCAGCCTGCCGTTAGCATCAATGCGGTGCCGGACTTCCCAGTCCTTTGAGGGCCGGTGCTCCATCCCGACACAAGCTTGGGCCACTAGGAATGACGACGGACGTCACGTCAGCTCGGCGCATATCTTCGACTAAGGGTGCAGCGAACTTACGGCATTGGAACATCAGCCACAAGATGCGATTGGGGATGACTTCGGGTGGCGGCCTCGGCGGCGCCGGCGGGTTCATGTGGGCGTCGTTGAGAGAGCAAAACAACTTGTCCAGGGCGCCGCGAGCGGCATACTCCAGAAACATCATGTTGTTGACTGGATGATTGGGAGGTAGACTCCGACCGATTTCCGCATGTTTGAGCTGGGTGACGTGCAGAGCCCCGCGGTATTTCTAAAATCGTCCTGTTAGCTGTTGTTCCGGTTTGAAGGCGACGCGGCCTGGAAGTCATGGGGCAACTATTGCTGACCGCTTGCGTCTTCTTCTCCTTTCGCAGACCCTCTAAGGCGTGATGACTGGGATTGATGTTGCACTTGACCACAAAGTACTCTTGTTCCGGGCCGTTGGGTGTGTTATGCTCGTGACGGACCAGGCAAGCGATGCCGTTCCCGCCCCATCCAAGCGTCTTCATCAGAACGGTGCGCGGAGTTGACAGTTGGTTGTCAAGTCGAATTCGTGCAAACTTGGCTTCGTACTTGTTTTTTTCGAAACCAACACCTAACGGGTTGGGGCCCCACCAGTATGCATGGTGCCTCCGGCTCTTGTTGTGAGCCCTCAAGCCCGGGAACTCGCCTGGTTTGGGAAGCACGATCCCTTTATATGCCTTACTCTCGGAGTCGAGCGGCTTTCGGCCCTCATTTCGATGCTTTTCAAAGTAGAGGGCGTCCTGTTGCATTTGTTTCTTCAGGGGGTCGGGGTCTGGGATCCCCCGCGGGGGGGGTAAATACCCCGAGGATTGGCGCTGCATGTTGGGGGTAGAGATAGCTGAGCGGGGATGCGTAGTTGAGAGGAGGTGTGCAGCTCAGCGGGATTCAAGGGATTAGTGGCTGAAATAGAGTCGTGTTCTTCGACGACGATGCTAGAGGTCTCAGAGCAGGCGAATCCATCATGTCGATCGAAGCCGGAGAAGGTAATATCACCACCGGTAGACAAAGAATACGTGTAATTCGCGTTCAAGCCATGAGTTTGTGAAAGCTCAGCACTTCCCGGTGTCTTTGGAATGGACGCATTCGGGAGAGCTTGAGTCGCTGCCTCGTGATACAAAGACGGCGGGCACAATGCCCGGCTTTGTGCCTTTCTCGACCCCGCCACGGGACAATGAACGAGCTTGTCGCGAGTGGCTAAGCCTCCGCTTCGTAACTTTTTCTGAAGACCTCGGCCTCACTGCCTCAATGCTGCCATCTGCTCTCGACGTTCGGACAGAGAGAGCGTCTTTGACGATGCCGCGACGGAGGCTTTGGGGGAGGAGCAACAAGGACGAACTCGAGCAACCCGCCCGGGGATGGACGAGCGATGAACGTCATTGTTCCGTTGATCCGTTGACGTACGTGATTGGAGTAAAAACAGATTTAATTTGGGGTTGCAAACATGTTCGGTTCCAGGTCCAAGAGAGTCAGGTGGTGGTTGGTGGAGGGCATGAGGGCATCCATCCATGAGGGGAGGAGGTCAGTCCTGGCCCGAACACTCCCCCCGGCCGCCTAACGCAGGCACCCGCCCCGCTCCTAAGTGGGTCTAGTCCCACTCCAGGCTCAACCTGGAAGTTCCATGCCGCTTGCGCCCAGGCAGTTCCGACTCTGCGAATAACGTCGGCGGCTTTTGGGATTCCTCGAATTACCATCTCTGAGAGTTATCGACCAACCCCAAAACACCAAGATGACAACATCATGAAAATGGCCAACAACACGCATTACGCGAACCAACAATTCCAGCCTCTTCCTCTTCAGGCCACAATTCCATTTGTAAGCCGAGCAGCCTCCCTGGCTCCCAAAGTTCCAGGTTGCGTACTGATTCGCCCAACATCTTCACAGGAGCGCCCGCCTGCATCGTCGTCGTCACGAACACCGCTGCGGGCCCGCGTCGAGACGCCCATCCATCCTCCCCAAGTCCCGGCATCGACGCCAGGAGCTATCCACCCTCGGCCAACCGCACCAGCACGGCACCAGGCTCGGCACCCACAACACCCGAAACCACCACACCAGATACCGCACCCGCCGCAGCAACGACCGCAGGCAGAGCTGGACGAGCAGTTCCGACACGCCGAGCAGGCCTACCTCGCTGCCTACCATCCGGCCTCAAGGCCGCAAGCCGTCTACCACACCATCGACCCCACAAAGAGCACCCTCGCCCAAGAGCCGCCGTACATTTTGTACCGCGCCCCGCCTGGAAAGGATGCCCCAGCGCCCCAGCCGGCCGAGCCGCAGCAGCGACGCCAGCAGGACTTGCGCTTCGTCCAATCTCGGCCGTCTCCCGTGACAGTTCAGCACTTAAATGGACAAGCCGCGGACGGGCACGCGGGCGCCGGCCAGGACGAGACTACGCAGGAGGACCCGTCCAGCTCGGACGAGGACGGCGGGGACAATGACGAAAACGAGCAGGAGGCCGCGTCCAAGAAGCCTGCCGGTGCCGCACCGCTCATCCAGCCAATAACCCCGCTCCAGTACCCCGCCGTCCGCCCGACCCTTCTTCTTGGCCCCTACGACACGCGCGAGGAGGCCCAGAAGGCAACCATCGAGTACGGCATCGCCCAGGGCTACATGCTCGTGCAGTCCGGGTGCGCGCGCGCCAAGACGCCCTGGGGCGGCTACGACTCGGCCAAGCCCATTGTGCGGCTAGACTACCTGTGCGACCGGAGCGGCCACTGCAAGAACGTGGGGACCGGCAAGCGCAAGCGGGCCACGCACAAGATCGGCTGCCCGACGCGCATCAAAGTGGTGTGCCGCAAGCGCGACGGGTGCAAGTGGTTCATTGACCCGCGCTGCGAGCTGCACAACCACGACCTCAACCTCGGCAACATGGACTCGATCGCGAGCTACCGCCGCTGGCGCCGCCTCCAGGACGGCGGCTCGTCCGCCGAGACGCGCAAGGAACGCTCCGACCGCAAGAAGAAGGCCCGCAGTCCCGTCCTGCCCGCCCCGGTGCCGCCACCGACCTTCCATAACGCCGGCCCGCAGCCGCCATCGGAGCCTACCGGGCCACTGCACATGGCCGCGCTGAAGGGGTAGGTCAAGATCTTGGACATCTTGGTGAGCCGAGGCGCGGACATTGACGCGTACGACGCGACGGGGCGGACCGCGCTGCACTGCGCCATTCAGGGGTCGCGGATGGAAACGTTCCAGCTGCTTGTCGACCGTGGCGCCAGCGTCTCGCGGTGTGACTCCAAGGGGCTGAGCCCGCTGCGCATGGCGGTCGAGAAGGGGATGGAGGACGCCGTGGTGCTGCTGATTGAGAAGGGGGCGGATCCTAACAAGTGAGGTGTAGCTCCACGATCAGGAGGAGCCGGGCATTTTTCTGTCTCTCTCGCCAAACTTCCTGCATCTCGGGCGCCTCACACCGCGCGCGTCCTCACTTAACACACTTCTTCGTTATCACCATGCGACGGTCACGTTGAACATGACATCATCGCTTATTTACACACAGACATCACTCCTCAGCCCACACGCGCCACAACTCCACCCGAAGCAAACACAGCGCTCAATATCTACCGTAACTACTTCCTAACCAACCTCCCACCCTTCCTCTTTCTCAATCCCACAAACCAAGACACCCATCTCCCTCCCCCTCAAACCTTCAACCCCTTAACTTAAGCCATACTACTGTACCTCCAATAACTCTCAGTCCCCCTCCACCGATCCCGCCCCGCCCTCTGCTCCGTCGTCCGTCCATCAACCCGATCCCACCCCAACCGGCTCGCTGCCAGACTCCCAAAGGCTTCGCCAAAATCTTGGATGGTTTCCTGTGGAAGACTGGAATATGCTGACGCGAGACCGTCGGTGAACCTTGAGAGGCGGCTGCGGGAGGGGGAGCGGGTTCGGATTGGGGAGGGGCGGCGGGTTGTGGTGGTGGTGTTGT
>FTIZ01005393.1_pt1 | contig 10285 bp, 8 predicted proteins | sample 1658381 | NCBI WGS metagenome assembly FTIZ01 (sample SAMEA3914822, study PRJEB12502) | metagenome | biome: forest; material: soil | place: USA | collected 2012-03-12 | depth 0.1 m
CATGGAAGCCATGCAGAAGGTTACCCGCCCGCCGGCACCATGGTGGTGAGCCGCAGACCGGAAGGCGGTTACATTCTCCACACCAAGTGTTGTGCATATATGCGCTGGGCTCCCACCTGACCACATGGGGGGAGGAGATATCAAGAACCGGGTCGTTCAGCTCCAACTCGAACTCCGGACCGCTCTCCACGTCGAGCCGAAGCAGCCCGCCCGACACTCTTACCCATCCACAAGCTGGTCTCGTGGACATACTTCACCTTAATCTCACGGACATCGGGACGACTCCTCACCTCCTCCCATCCCCCGCTCCACTCATCTTCCAAGGCCTGTTCGCTACTGTCCAGTCCGCTGCGCTGGTTCGCCCTCGCCGCCAACAGCTCCCTTGAGTCTTCTCGGTGGCTTGCCGCTTCTATTCTCGACAGCGGTGTCACAGCTCTTCAGCACAAAGAGTTGACGTCGAGAATACTGTCGTTGCTGTCAGCTGTCGTTGTGGTACCTGGTGAGCGGCAAGCCGTGGCCAATGAAACGGCGAGGTGCTAATAATATGACCTTAGCGCCCATCCCTGCCGAGCACCCAGCACGCACCACCAATCATTCGCGAGATCCCTGCCCTGGTGGCGGTGGTTGAGATAACGGCACCAGCGCCATCACGATCCGCTGTGGTGGCTCGTGGCAAGCACAAGCTCCATCCACAGTGCTGGGCCCGCGGCGTCTTGTTCTGAGCCTGCGAATCGGACTCGACACTTCGCTCCCGGCGGAAACGGGAAACGGGACACGCCTCTCACCCCGCAAACGAGCAAATCAGCCCGTGGAGCACCCGCAAACACGCTGAACAGACCCGACCCTGGTTAACACGACAAATTTCCGACTCGGACATCGCGGCCTGCCTCGCTCAGCGGCTCGCCATATCAGACCCTGTTAAGCGCTCAGTTCGACAGGCAGTGCTACAGTAAGTGCAAGATCTTTTATTGTCTCATCTCCCATTTCCGCCCGGGTCGACGACGCTGTCCGTCTGTTCCTCCTGGAGGAGCACCATTCCCAACGTGGAACACCGGAGGAACGAGCGAAGAAGCACGGGCAGCCAGACGGGCATCCAGCTGCAAACCCAGTCACATCTCAGCACCCTCACTGCCGCCCGGGCACCCCCTGTCGATTGGTCGTTGCTCGCTTGTCAAGCCCAGCCCCACCGCGGCCGCCCTCCTGATTTGCCGCTGCTTTAAGTCCCCCTCCAGTCCTCTCAGTGACAGGTGTGCTGTCGCCCAACCCCTGCCCGCACCAAGTTGCTTCTTCACCTCCTGGGCTTGATCCTTCTTCCTCGTGGCTTGTCCAGCGTCAAGCCGGCCACTGGGCGCAAAGACACGACCTTTGAGGGATCGCGGGCTAACGCCGACCTGGTCCAGCAGATCCTCACAGGCGACTGCCCCCACTTGGCCTCGACGCGGGCCGATTTCCACTTGTCAAGCTCCTCCAAGCCACCACAACAGACCCCAGTGCCAACCCGGTGTTCTGGGATCCAAGGACAGGGATTGTTGCCGCGCCAGGAGCTTCGTCCGAAACAGCCTACGCGGGGCACCAGTGCTCGATCCTTCTTCGGCTTGGAGCCTGGACCCTCGTCTCAGTTGACCCATCCCCTTCATATACTCATTGGCCACCCACCCGCCTGTTTCCTGTCACCTCTCCCACCCAACTGCCGGATCACCTCTCACCCTCGCCCGAGGTGAGTCGACTGCCAGTTCGACACACAAACTCCGAAAGACACACGCCGGTCTTCCTCTCTCCGACGAACCGTCAACATGTCGGCCAGGCCTAGTCTGCGGGTTTCGACCCCCCTCACCGCAAACTTCCCCCATATCCCGCCACCCTCTTCGGAGCTCCGGTCCGCCGTGTCGCTCCCGTCGGCTGTCTCTCTCAACACGCCTCTTTCTGCCATCTCACGGACATCAGCCTTCCGGGACCCTATCCCTTCGGCTGGACTGCCGTCGGCCGGTCTGCCTTCGGCGGGACCCTTCAGCGCCACGATCAAGCTCGAGCATGACCTCCTGAAGACCCCCATCACCCCGCCTGTTGCGTATCTGGATTTCCTCAAGGGCATGTCACTCGTCTCGCCGTGTCTCGCTTCGCCGCCACAGACAGGGAAGTCCCTCCTGAACCGTACAAGCACCGCCAGCACCACAAGCACAGTCAGCAGCACGAGCAGCGCCCGCAGCAACGTAAGCAGTGCCAGCAGTGCGAGCAGCACCACGACTGAGACGGAGGATTCCGAAAAGGAGAAGAGCGACCAGATCGAGAGCGCGCCGTCAACAGCACGGACCGAGCTCAGCGAAGAGAGCGAAGAAAAGGACAAGGAGAGGGCCAAGAGCCCCAGACCCGCGCCCATCGACACGAAGCGACCGCACACGCCGCGCGAACCCACCTGCCCGATGTCTGCGCCTCCCGTCGGGCCAACCGTGTTCCCCAGCATGAAGATTCCCGCCTCTCCCGCCATCTCCGCATCCGGCCTCTACTCACCAAGGTCACCGCTCAGCGCGGCGTCCGTCAGATCACCCTTCGATTGGGAGGCGGCCCTCAAGTCAAGGAGGTTTGCCGAGACCCCGGGGGGAACAAAACGCCCCGCAGCACCAGAAACACCTGGTCTCCCCGGCCCCGGCGCCCCGACAACACCAGGACACGCCAAGCGGGAGTCGAGGTCAAGCATACGACACATCCGCGAAGTCGTCACAAGGACAGTCACTTACACGCCAAGAATGGCGCCCGCCCCCAAGGGCAAGAGGAGGAAGATTGACCCCGAGACGGCGGTCAAGTCTTGAACAGCCCCAGCACCCCCCACGATGGGAACCCCACGTACATAATACCCAGCATACCCCACGACGGTACCGGATACCGCAAACCAGCAGCGAACATCCACCGATCACGAAATACATACCTCACTTGGCCGAGCAAGTCGGCTACGAAACACAACTTCCCTTTGTTTTGACAACACCTTCCACACACACACACACGCACACACCCACACCTAACCCCACAGCATGGGGGGCTGAAACCAGAGCCAGAGCCGACAGATGGAGGAGTTATGGCGTTCACATGGTACGTCCATGTTATGGACCGGGGACGGACGGGAATGGAGTACATGGGCAGGACGGGACGGGTTTTTTTGTTGATGTTGTTGCGCGCAACACTGGCGTTGCAGGACGGCGTCTCCACATGTGTTTTTATTGTTGTCTTCTTGATGTGTTGAGGGAGAAGTCAAAGTTACGAGGGTTGTTTCTCGATACCACACCACGCACGCGCAAGGAGGAGCTGGAGAGTGAGTGATGGGATGGGGTTGGAGGTGGAATCTACTGCTACTGCCTGCCAAACATGCCTACACATGTGTATACCATGCCTACTTGGCTAACGTTACCTATCTACTACTGTACTTGGGGAAGACACACGGGGGAGTGGAATGGATACATTTTGCCATCATCGTCAAGCATTGACGTTCCCATCCATGCGCTTGATTGTGTTCGCTTGCCGGGAACTTGTGGCCGAATCCTGCGACCGTTGTTTGGTTTGTTTATTTGTTGTTTGTGTTTGTGTTAGACGAGGGGTTTGTGCAAGTGACGTGGCGGCCTGTTGGAGAGGCCCAGGGGGTTTACGTCTCTACGACGTGTGGTTTCTTTGTTTTCAGGTTTTTTCAACATGATTGTCAGGTCATCTCATGCGAGCGGTGTGTTGGTTGTTGGTCTTGGTGGCGTGGACCAGCAATGCAATCTCTGCCCACGAGGACCAGGGAGAGAGCAACGAGTTTGACACGAGTTGATTTCATGCTGATTTTTTTTTTCTGTCTTTTTTTTCTGGCGAGACCGATCTTGCTGCGACTTCGATCTGGCCCCCGACATATGCCCCAGTGCGGCGAGCCGACGGGACGGAGCGGGTGTGTAAGTGCGTGTGCCAACCAACAACAAATTGCGACACTGTGTTCACTGTGTGTGTCCCTCCCTCTATGCACAATTAATTCCTTGCTCTCGCCGCTTGTTGAAACGACTGACATTCCCATATACTTCAACAGCTCCATTTGTGACTGCATGCCCTCAGACACTGCAACGGACCACACAAGCAAGACATTTGCGGCCGACAAGACAGGAAGAGAAACAAAAAAGTTAAAGCGGCAAGGCGCCCCGCGCGATGTTCTCCCCATCCCCAATCCGTCCCTAGCGCAATCCCGCCCGCATGGTCAAGCTCAAGCCGGCCCCCACCTGCAGGGTCCTGAGTGGCCGGCTGCTCGCGCTGCTAAGCGCCCAACACACCCGAGTGTGGGGCATCCCTCCACTCCCAGAGGGAGAGTGTTTTGTCGTCACTTGCAGTGTGCAGGGGGATGGGAGGCTTGATTGGCCAAGCGGAGGTGGGCGAGGGTGGTGGTTAAGCGCCCGGCTGCCGGATGGATGGGGGGCAAATTATGTTTCCGTCTTGTTGTTCTGGTCTGCTTTCTGCATGCATGTCCTCAAGATCGCGGTGAGGTTGGTCTGGCGGATGTGTGTGTCCTGAAGCGGACAAAGTATTGACTGAGAACCAGCTGTGAGATGCAGTGCTGGACGACGATTCGCTTCGAGACCTCTCTCTGAGCGAGTCGCTCGCTCAACCGCTGGCGGGGCCTGTCCCGTTGGTGACAGTCGGAGGCTTGCTCCGTCACGTTTCCTGCTGCACCGCTTGCAGCACATCAACAGCACGGCTGCATCGTGCGGTGGGCTGGGACCCTCGCCCGGCAGGTATGCAAGCCGTCGTCAACAATCTCGTCTCGCAGACGCTTGACTGGAACCATGCGCCCAGGTCAGCAGCGGGGGATGACGGTGTGCGACCAGTTGCATTGCAGAGCTGCAGTGTTGCATTCGGTCCACCGAGTCACATCTCGTGGACGAAGACCCGAACCAGCGCCTCCGATTGGTGCTGGACCACTCGGTCAGCGTGCAGAAGGTCATCGTAAACAATTTCAACCTCGGCGAGCTATCCCGGGCAGGCAACAAGATTCGCGAGACGGAGCACGAGGAGGTATTTTGCCCGCTCCCCTACGAGGATCCCCTTGAGTCTGGGGTAAGGGCATGAAGGGGTGGTGTCGAAACGTGCGTCCGACCTGAAACGAACAGCTGGCGTTCCCTCCTCCCCTTTTAGACGTGACACAGCGGACGGGATGCAGATGCCCACGTTTCGAAGGCGTGCCGAATGTTTTGAAACAGCGTCGTCGAGGGTTCCTATATTTGGAGACGTTTAATCTCCTCCCGCCTTCCCACGTGCATCTCGTTGGTCACCGACCCCGGATTCGTTTCAGCCCCTGCAACGCGGGCTGTGAAGCACACGCCGCAGCGACTTGAGGTTATCACAGAGTTGGGAAGAGGTTGGCTCTCATCACACGGCTTGGACCTTGGGAGATGATGTTGCTATTTTCAGCTCGGTATCGGCGGGAGAAGATGGCTCGCCCGGTGACGCCGAGAAACACCAACCCCTCAATCAACGGAGCGCCCGGACTTCTCGTGCCACCGCATTGCAGAGCGCGACACGAACTCGTGCTCCGGCGAGGACGTTGATCCACAGGCGTTGGGTGTCGCTGAGCCGGTCGTTGGCGCTCTTGACTTCGGCAAACATGACTTCCCCCTTTTGGCCGGGGGGTTCGGATGCCGCCCGCCAGAGGATGAGGTCCGGCACGCCGCCTCCGCGGGCCTTGTATTCTTGTGCCATGACCTTGCAAACGGCAGCAAGCGCGCCGCCCTCAAAGCAGGCCACGAGGTCGGCCAAGTCGTCGATATCAAAGTCCCAGTTCAGGCCCACGACGCAGGTCCGACGTTCATGCTCCCGGTCGTGGACCTCCCGTAGTATCCGCGCGGCCTCTCCGTTTTCTATCTCCACTAGTCGGTGATTGATCTGGCTTGCGCGAGCCGGATAGAAGGCATCCGTGTGGAGGTCGAGCGGGCATGTTTGGTAAGCTGTCTGGAAGACGTTTGGGACGTAGGCGAAGAGGACATCGAAAAACAGGTACGCGAACAGGGTCCGGAGAATGCCGCCCTCGCTGTGATATCCTTTCCAGCCCTGGCTCCGGTAGTACGACAGGCACATATCCTCAACACTGACGTGGAGCGGCCGACCGTCGTCGCCAGGGTCGCCCAGTTCGTCAAGCCATACCGTCTTGGTGCTTGGTCCGCGGCCTGCCCTCACATCCGGCTCGTCTCGCACGAGCTGGATGCCTTGTACAGTGTGTTCCTCCGGGTCACGGAGCTTGACGTGGCCGAAGTCGTGCTGCAGACGGCGCGGCACGCGCAACCTCTTTTCGAGTTTAAGGAGGCGCTTTTGGAGGTCGTAGTGGTAGATGAGATGGCAGTCGCGGTCTTGTAGTGCCATCTCGCAGGTAGTCAGAGCGATCCGATGCCAGTGTTTCTTCCGTATCTCGGCGTCGGGCGATATGGGATTTGAGTCTGCTTCCCACATGTAACGTTCCTCTAACAAAGCCTTGCGTTGATACCAGGAGCCGCGGCGAGCTGGGTGGAAGAGGCACTGATCAAGAAGCTCGGTGAGAAGTTGGTGCTCCTCCCTGTGACTGTGTAGACGGCCGAGGGCGTGGGCCGCTTTGTGCGCAATCCGAGTAAAGGCATGGCCGGGATTGAATCGACGAAGATACGCCCCTTCGCCGAACTCGTAGACATGGTCCTCTCGGTCTCTTTCCTCTTTGATCAACTCTCTCCAGCGAGGTGCAATCGCTTCAAAGACGTCGAGGATCTTGCGGAAGCCTTCCTCACCGGGCGGACCGTTGAACTCAAGAACCTGGTCGACCTCAAACTCCTTTCTCATGGAGAGTTCAAACTCGAGGAGACGACGGCGGGACGCGAAGATGGCTGACCGACACGCAATGTAGTCAGGGTAGTTTCTTCTAGCCATCTTGGCGAGAATAATGGTTGTGAGTGACTTTTCGGTCCACTCAGTCGAGCGATAGAACACTAGATGAACTCGCTCAAACAACTTGAACACGGGCTCCGACAGCCGGATGAGAGGCCCAGTTATGGCAAGAATCTTGTTCAGAAAGTGATTGTTTCGGTTGGAATGCTGGTTTGCCGGGTTGTCCCCAGTGGTAGTCGACTCGTTGGTGCTTGCCCGGCGGAGGCCAACCGCGAGAAGACCTAACTGCTGGGAACTGGCACGACAGAAGGCTTTGAGAAGGTCAGTTTTGTTCTTGCCTTGTACCTTTGCCTCCTTGGCCAGGGCTCGCAGCTCGTCGAGACCAAGTAATGAAGCAGCCTCCTCGATCGTCTTGATGCAAGATTCAGAGTCATCGGCAAAGCGGAACTTGTCACATAACGCCCAGTCTTGCAGGCCTTCGAATGACACTTCGTCCGAGGAACCGCTGTCATCTGGGAGTGGCCTCGACTCGAGCAGGCCGGCGATGGTAAGGGGCATGTCCGAGACGTCACTGTGGTATCCAAGACGTTCGATGCGATGCCACAGGGCAGTCTTGCGCAAGAACAGACGTACGTAACTGAACCTGTCAGATAGCCGTCACGGCGCGTAAGTTGGCACGGCCTTACAGATACTGAGCTTCGTAGCTCAAGCCTCGCCACTGCTCAAACACACGGGTTTCCTTGCGGTCGAACAGATGCGCCTCATCTTCTAGCACGGTGTCTAACGCCAGGTTGAAGGCATCGACGTAGATGGAGCTCTTGCCCCGAACCCACTGCCGGCTGCCCATTCGAGCAGAAGGGCTGCCTGCGTCGTTGTCTGCATTGTCCTGGGAGACTTGGGAGGCCTGGGATGCTCGCAGGGCCTCGTACTCCTCGATGGCCTGCTTGTCGGTTGCGACGGCAGCAAGGGAGTCCTCGAAGGCAGACACATCCTCATCTCGGTTGACAGACGTTGGTGCTGGTTCCTCAGATTCGTCGTCTTCGCTGTCCTTGACCTCTTCAAACCGAGGCCTCTTTCTGGGCGGTTCATTGGAGGGGACCGGGGCAGCTGCCGGTTGAGCCTGGATTTTGTTGAGTCTGGAACGTTGAACGAACCGATCCATTTCGGAGACGGCGAGAGCACCGAAATGGAATCATTGTGTGTTCTGGGATGATTGGGGATAGTTCCGTGTGCAGCCAGGCAGAAGTCAAAAGCCAAGGAAAGACGAGCGTGACTGGCAGGGTGTTTGACCAGACCTAAAAGGTGATTTGCACGCGACATCCCGTGACTCCGCGTGGTCATGTGGGTCACTCAAAGCGTGGGTGGGGTCCAGAAACTCCATGCGATGGAAGCCCTCGACACTCAGGGCACTCTCCAATCGCGTCCGGCTTCACTCCGGCACCACCCTCTGCCCATTGCCATTGTCTAAGTACCTACCACAAACATGTCAGAACAAGCACCTCCACAGCCCCTCCCGGGCACAGAAGCCCCAAATCCCAACCCCGAGCTGGTCAATGGCGTCCCCGCAACTGAAGCGCACGACATTTCCATGACCGATGCGCCTGCACAAATCGCAGCAGTACGTGTGTTCCCTTGTGCTCGCCCTTCCATTCAACAAAGCAACAAACCCCAATAAACCCGACCTTCTTCACTCCCACCTCAATACCCCAGAATCTAACCCCCCACAGCCACCCACACAACAACCCCAACACCCAACCTCCACAACCCCCACCACAGCCCCCTCCCCAGCGGCCCCGATCGCCCGCATCCCGACGCCCGTCCCCGCGACAGCAGCCCAGCAACAACAGCCCACCTCCCGCGCCGCCTCCGCCCACCCCGACCCGGCGCCCCCCACGACCGGCTTCACCATGCCGACCGAGGCCGCCCCACACGGCGCCCCCGTGCGGCAGTACATCAACAGCAAGATTACGGGCGTGCTGCTGGAGGGCATGAAGATTGTTGCGCGGGAGCAGTATGTGTCACACACCCAGATCTTTGACTGTCCGACCGGCTGGCTGACTGATGTTTTTTTCTTCTTCTTGACAACAGACCCAAGGACCCGTTACGCGTGCTGGGGGAGTTTCTGCTGCAGCGATCGAGGGAGACGGAGGGGAAGGAGTCTGGTTCATGATGAACTCGTGGTATTCATTCTGGGTGGATGGGGGAGAGAAGAGAGGCACAACGGTTGAAGTTTGACTTCGAGGTCTAGCTTGACAGGATGGTCGGACATCAGCTCAGATCTTACCGGGAGGCCTGAAGGGCAATGCCTGCTGGCAAATCAGTAAATGAAACAAACTGTGTGTTGCCAGTGTTTGTTCTTTGTATTATCGCCCCGGCGGGAGTAGCAGTAAACCACCAATAAGAAAAGTAAAGAAACGGCAAAAAAGAAGAAAAGGAGGCGATCGCAAGCTGTCGGAACTCGTGGGCAGGTGGTTGAGTGAGGAAAGCTCATCGGCGAGTGATTAGTTTGAAAGTACCAAAGCTTCAAAGCTAGACTGAAACTGAAAATGGAACTGGTTGGAGGATCGCAAATGGTGGTTGCTTGCGTGTCAAACATGCCTATAACTCGGCGGCACATCCGACCTGCCGAGAGAGGATGGAACAGCCAAGGGATGTTGGTGAGATTACTTGGTTAGCCCGCTGATGGAATCGGCTTGGGTGAGAAGTTTTCAAGGCGGGTATTCAAGCACGGAGTTCAGGGACAGATATCACTTCACGCCAAGTCGACAGCCAAGGTAGAGGAGCAATGCATTGCATTTGTATCCCCCGTCATCATCGTCACACATCATCCCATGCTTTTCCTGCGCGGGAGACAGCAACACCCTGCGCTCAGTGCAGTGCTCTAGAATGCAAATTTCCTTTCCATTCCCCAACTCCAATGACCCGGGCCTGACCTGCGGACGACCACACAGCGGCGGGCCAAAAGCTGCAAAGAACCAGAACCCGTCCCACTCCACGACCCCCCTTCTCGGCTCGGCGTTCGCATCATAGCCTTTCGCTTAGGCAACGATGGTGCTGGCGGTCGAGGACTCGTACTTCCAGGTGGGGGGGAGGACACCGACGGTCTTGTAGTAGCGGGCCAGGCGGTGGATACGCGACTCGATGAGAATCAGGCGGAACTTGGAGTCCTTGTCCTTGCGGTTGCGCTCAAGGTGCTTGCGGACGGCAACAGCCTGGGCGGATGGGTTAGCGTGGGGAGTCCTATTGTTGGGGAACAGCTTGCGCCTTGGGCACAACGGGTCGCATACCTTCTTGATGAGCATGTACAGGTCCTCCGGGATATCGGGGGCGAGGCCTGTCACACATCACTCTGTCAGCCTGGTGACCAAGCAGAGGCATAGTCCATCTCTTTTCCCCAAGTGTCCAATTCTCGCGCGAGTGCCATCCA
>FTIZ01751914.1_pt1 | contig 10285 bp, 6 predicted proteins | sample 1658381 | NCBI WGS metagenome assembly FTIZ01 (sample SAMEA3914822, study PRJEB12502) | metagenome | biome: forest; material: soil | place: USA | collected 2012-03-12 | depth 0.1 m
TCGGCCTACCAAGGCTCGATCAAGCGCTCCGAGATCATCTCGCGCGGCCAGAACTGGATCTCGAAGCACGTGCCCTACTCGATGGAAAAGACCTACCCAGACCCCCAGGGCCGCAACTACCGCACCGACTGCTCCGGTTTCGTCTCGATGGCGCTGCACGCCGCGTCTCCAGGCTACAGTACCGTCAGCCTACCCGAGATTGCCAAGTCCATCGCCTGGGCCGACCTCAAGCCCGGTGACTTTGTCGGCACCCTCGGCGCCGGGACGGGCGGCTCTGGCGGACATGTTACGCTTTTCCACTCGTGGGCCGACTCTTCGCACTCTGCTTACAACACCCTAGAGTGCCGCGGCACTGCTTACGGCTGTGTGGCTTACAAGCGCAACGTCGGCTGGACGGACAACGGCCGTACTGCCAAGCCGTACCGCTACATCCACGTCGTCGACTAAGTGGCTTTGGCTTGAGGGACGGGGGCTTCGCTTTGTAAATAGACCGGTGGCGACTGTGCTTGTGGCACGTAGCTCTTCAACACACATTCAAGAGGCGGTTTTGGGTTTAGGCGTGGGTTGGGTACTGGATATCATTCTTGTTTAAATCCTTTGCATTAGGTTGTACATATTCAAAATCTTCAATCATTCGCAGCTTGAGAATTTGTATATGCTGCCTCCATCCGCTGTTTGTCTTGACGCTGAGAAGATCCATCCCCAACCTACCCCTCGACCACCCCTGACCAACATGGATTCCTTTGAAGTTCTTGGGAACCGCCTTCAACAACCCTTGAAGCCTATCACACTACAGTGCGCAGCCACGGCAACGTAGATGCCACCCAGTTTAGAGTTTACCGCAGACTATCGGCCTATGGTTGATGCATGGTTTCCTTCGTAGATTCGCACTAATAAAATTGTGTTTATTGGGAGCGCAATCGTAAGTACAGAGGCAGTCTGGAGGCTTTTTGTTACACTCGAATAGATGTCTCCGATCCATTTCATCTGTTGTGACTCCGGGGCATCTTCTCCAGCGCTCGGAGCTGAATTAAGCTTGATCATCACGGGATCTAAGTTTGAGCCACGATCACAGTCGATGGCGTTAACTGTCCTAGAACTCGGGGCCGAATCGACCTTCGGATTGCAAATAGATTTCGTGGATAGCGCCATTGGTGTCGTATAGCGCGTTTCGGCCCCGGTACTTGGTGCAAAATTTGGAACAGCGATATTGGAACGCAGGAACATCATTTGCAGTCAATTTGGGACCTCGATCCCGGGCGTTCCCGCATCCCCCACCCAATCTACCCATCTCACCACCGTTCAGGCAAAACACGGACAGGACCCTCAAGCTGACCAGGGGTTTACCCCCGATTAGCCGCTCGGACTCCATCAACACCGGTGATGAAGGATAGCCCGACAATAGCAGATATAAACCGCCGTCGAACGACCGGAGCGGAGGAATACACCCCGCCAAACCCGCAATCCAAACCATCAGCCCCCCGTCCACCACCAAAAGCTCACCACCATGCTTGCCCAGCCGCTCACCCTCCTCGCCCTGGCGGCCACGGCCCTCGCCGCCGAGCCGGCCGCCCCCAAGTTCACCTACCTCTACAGCGCCAACCTGACCTTCGGCGCCCCCGTGCAGATCGGCGCCGTCTCGACCGGCAACCGCGCCATCCTGAGCATCGTCGGCGGCGCCTTTGCGGGCCCCAAGCTCACCGGTAATACTTACGTTCTCCCACACCAAACCCCCTCTCACAGCTAATCCCATCGCTTCAGGCAAGGTCGGAACGGGCCTGGACTGGGGCCTGACCGACAGCAAGGGCACCTTCAGCCCGGACGCGCTGTACACGCTGACGACCAACGACAACGCGACCATTGTGGTGTACGAGAAGGGCCACGCGCCCAACGTGCAGATCCTGTTTGAGACGGCGAGCGAGAAGTACGCCTGGCTGAACACCGCCGTCGGGTACGCGACGGGCGGGCAGACTGCCACGGGGGTGTCGTTGGATGTTTGGCAGGTGAGTGTTTTGATGGGCGGTGGTGGTGCGTGGGTGGTTTGAGTTGTGCTGACGGTGGGTTTTAGCTTGGGGCTTGAGACACTGGGTTGCAAATGGGGCGTAGAGACTGGGGAGAGGGGAGTTGAGACCTGGGACTCAGAAGTGAGGGTGTGTGCGATGACAACAGGCGGCGGCTGCCAGGCGTCAAGATTATCAATTCTCTGGGAAGAAAAGTTTAAGAAGGTGTTTTGGGCGCAACTGCAATAAAAAACCAGATTCGATGCTTGATAACAACTTACAACTCTAAACTATATTAAACCTCCGTCAAAAATCCGAACTGCAATAAACTTCCGTCAAAAACAACGGGTTATGGGTGTTCGTGACGGTTCAAGTTCCAATTGACACAGCTTGAGATTATAACCATGAACCAAAACTAAACTAGAACGTGCATCATGGGCTTGAAATGCCATTGAAATATATCGCATAGCAGTGCTTTTATGGGAACTTGTAAATTCCACAGCCTTTGGATCGGGTTGGGTCCAGTTGCTTGAGTCCCAGTGCTGAGTCTCGCCAGGTGTGTCTCTTCCTCAACATCAAGTTACGACTTTGGATTCCGAGTTACGCGCCAGCGAAAAGCCAATCAATCGTTAGACACTCTTCTCCTCGCCATTGACCACCCACGCAGAGCTGGCTCATCTTGGCTTGCACAGCCCTGGCACAGGCTTACTTTTGCTCTCCAGACCTGTTGGCTGGTGCCTTGGCGGCTGTGAGGCTGAGTCGCCCTGCCACGGCGCAAAACCAGTGACATCCCAAGAATCAAGACGCAACCGCTCTTCCCTCTCTCCTTCTCCCATCTCAGGCAACTTGCAAAACGCCTACTCACATCACACTACAAAATCACAAACTTACCACAAACAAACTCACCCTCACCCTCAACCCTCAACTAGACACAAAAACAAACCATGTCTCCCATCGGCCGCCCCACCTACCTCACAGACGCAACACTGGCAACCATCATCCCCGGCGCCCTACCACCACCACCGCCACCAACAAATGCCGACACAAAGGAGCACATCCCAAGCCAAAATGAGGTCCAGCGAGTCCTCGAGCGGCGGCTGCCGACTGACGAGGAATTGGAGCGGTTGATCGAGAGTTCGCGGCAATTCTACGAGGAGGCGATGGAGAAGAAGCGACGTGCGCGGTGGGTGAGGGTTGGGGTTTGTGCGGTGGTGGTTTTGGGCGGGGTTTGGTTGGTTTGGAGCTGGAGGAGGGGGGAGGGTTGGGGTTGGTGATTTGGATGCTGTTGGTTTTTTTTTCCAACTGTGCAGGGATGATGTTGATGATGGGATGTTCTTTTTCTCCTTCTCCAGTCGTTGTGCGGAGGTTTTTGCTTCGGTTTTGTCTTTTCCTTTTTTTTCACCCCTCTCATCTGGCGGCGAAATGGATGTTTCGAGCAGCGGGTTCCTGCTCCGCATGGATGGGTCTCACGTCTCGTTGGCGGACCGCATTCCCAAATTTGCGATGCAGCAAACCGTGGGAATCAGGGAGGTGGAGTGGGTCCGCCAACGGTGCCGGCCCTGGCTGGCCGGCAGAACATGCAGGATGCTAGCGACTGGCGGGCTTGGCTGACGCGAGATGCCGGGGCAGGTCAGCGCGAGCTCTGCCAGATTTTGTGCAGAAGGGCGGCATGATGGACTCGATGGGCTATCGGTGTGTGTTGTCGATGGGAGAACCGGCTGACGGACGAGATTGGTCGACTTTGAGTCAGTCGCGCGAAGCAGTTGAGTGAGAGCCACGGGCAGGGTCTGGGGTGCCGGCAGTGGCTTTGGCGGTTCCAGACGCCGCCACGTTAGGTAACGTCCGTATTCTTGTGCGGGTTCTGTTGACCTCGAGATCAGCAAAGAAAAAACTGAGTGATCTTGTGTTACCACCGCTGTCCGCCATGGGATTTGCCAACGAGAGATGGAAAACGGGATTCCGAGACCGCCTGGAAGAGTGGCTGCGGCGCGGCGTGGGCCCGATCGGCAGGCGAACCCGCAGACCCTGCTCGGAGCCGTTGATCGTCCAACTTTTGCATGATGATTTTGTGGCATGATCGCAGAGGATCTGCTTCGGAACCTTCTTTCGGCAGCCGGCGAGCGATCGCGGGGGCGGCGCGTATTAATCCGCGACGTAAGCGATACCGTGATTTGCCCTGATCTGCCCTGAGTGTTAGCGTAATGCTTCAGGGGTATGTCGACCCGACCAAACAAGTCTTTGTCGCATTTCCTGTCGCATGCCGTAATTGCGCTGGCCTTGGCCTCGCTCCAGACCTTCGCACACCGTCTTCGGGAGGCTGCTCGTGACCGACCACCAGCGCCAGGACCCGCGCCGTCGTTGAGGCTGGCATTCCTCGCTTCGCACCGCCAATTGCGGAACGATTTTCGCAGCTGACGTGCGACAAGGCGACACAGTGCCGGCGGCGTCGCCAGTGGTCGCCAATCGTCTCAGCGTTCAAGCTTTTTCCCCGCAATGGGGCGGCCCCCTGGCGCCGTCTCTTAACGGCGTTCGGCATGGCGAAACCGATTATTTTTAGCGTGTGGCCGGACAGGCGCCACCGGCACTTCCTGTTGGCTGACGTCAAGGTTGGGACTAGCGTGCCGAGCGAGCATCACAGGCCAGATCATGCGGCGAGATGAGGGTCGGCTCGAGGTCGGTTGGTGGCGGCACATCGCCGGTCGCAAGTGGAAGTCGTCCCGTCGCAAGAAGGGTTTCGATGTTTTGGACGAAAAGATGGGATGATGTCGCGTCATTGGCTCAGGGATGCGGCAGTTGGGGACTGGGGGAGAGAAAACCGGAACCAGCATGCTGGGTCGAGAGAATAAAGCGTGGGCCCTGAGGGGCACCAATTCTAGCGCCACGTGAGCATTGCTGGAGGCGTTGCTCTTCGCCGCCACCTTCGACGCCGATATGGCCGCGTGAGGGCAACGATGGAGCCGCCCGCGTTTTTGTCTTTGGCTTCCCCGTGGAAGCCTTGGAAGGGCGACTCGGGGCCCCAGGCCGCGTGATGCGCAAATGCGGAGACTTTCGGCCCGATCCCTCAACCAACCCGCTGGACTGCATGATCCTTCGTTTCTCTGGGGACTACTGGGCCGCGGATGTTTGCCCCAACTCGGCGGTGAGGCACATGCGACGGGAACGGGGAGTTGGGGTAGGTGTTGGGGTCCAGGCGCGATGGCACGTCAGGCAGAGAACGGCCCGGTTCCGGGGGCACACTCGATCCAATGCATCGATGGATGGACACCACCTCACCATCCGATTTGGCCTGCGCCGCGTGTATTCTGGAGCTCTCCGTTTCTCTGTTACATTGGGTGCGACCACGCCGACGCGCGCAACGTGTGATTGCTGGTTTTGCATCTTCTTTATTTAAACCCTGGTGCCTCTGCCCGTGGCCGACAGCCAAACAGCTACTGTGTAGACGAGCTGCCTGTGAAACCTGTTGGCTGCGGTGCTGCAGCTGCTGTGCAGAGCAACCAACTGGGCACGGCAGGCGATGGAGAGGCAGAAGGCGGAAGGTGGGGCAATTGGCAGGGTTTTCAGCGGCAGTCACGGGTACCAAACAGAATATTTCAGGTTCCTTCTGTCTCGATCGGAAGATCCGAGGCTTCGTGACGGCAAAACTTGCAAGTCGAAAGGATCCATCCGAAGTCCTTTGGGGTCGTTGGATTATTGCCCAGTCGCGAGTCGTGCGTGGTCAGTGGGGAAACAAGGATTGCAGCGTGTGGGAGGGGCCAAAAAATGCCCCAGACTTTCTCTGGCCAATCGCAAGATTTTCGACACAACCATCTGGCGCCGAGGCAGCCACACATGTCATTGATTTGCATGGAGCAAGTCATCCCCCTGGCGGCGGCGGCGTGTTGAACAAACAATCGAGTGTTCTCTCAAAAGTTCCAAGATTTCCGTATTTCTGTGGGGCCCTGAATTGACGTCGGCGGAGCCCGGCCCAGACCCCAACAGGACCAGGCCACAGGCGCAGGACCCCAGAAAAGGACCGTTTCTGGCCGATGACTCCCTGCAATTCGCCAAACGGATCCATCACGGGCAGACCCTCATGCTCGGAGAGGAAGAACGGACGGGCGACTCGCCAGAAGCAGCCAGGAGGCGGTGGGGTCGGTCAGCAGGCCGGCGCTGGCCGGCGCTGACTGATGAGGATGGGGAGGGCATCCGGACCTTTTGCAAACGAAGGAGCAATACCGCCGCGCCGGAGGCCGAATGGTGTGTTGACGTTGTTGGGCATCTGCATCGCTTGCCGCAGAGGCGTGACGACAATCCCGCCTCAAGAGGCGATAACGTTGGGTCAGGTGGGTGAGATGGGTGAGATGATGCACCTCTTCTGTATACACTGTATTCTGTACAGGACCGACCTGGAAGGCATGCAATACGCGGTGATGTGCAGCAGAAACCGATGATGCGTGCTCAGCTGAAGCCTCGCAGCCTCGCAGGCCAAGCACAGAGGAGTAGAGTCAGCAGACCTCGTACGATGCAAACGACGTCAGGAATGCCGCCGTGGAAACCGAAAAGCTGGCCACCGTCTTTCCGGCGCTGAGGCGATCGCGAGATCACGGGAGCGGGACCGACTGGCGGTTGACGAGTCCTGCTTGCGGGTTGCTTGCGGGTTGCTTGCGGATTGCTCGCTGCAGAACGGGGAGTGCTGGGCCGCCTTCGTCGGCGTGGCCTCGGACTGTCACGGTACCGGTAATTTCATACGACGTGTGTGCAGCAACGGCCGCTTCCAACGGGAAAAAAAAGGACCAGCGAATCGAGGCCGGATCTCGGCTGGGATGGCAAAGGATGCAACGCGCCGGACCGACTCGGCCAATTTACAGTGCTATAGTCGAGCCATTCTGGCCATTGCTGGCCTGGCGCACCCTGGCGCGGCCCCACGGGTACCCCCCGGCGACACGTCTCCAGCTCGGCCATTCCGCGTCTGGAGCACACCTGGAGCAGCTCTGGGGCAATTCTGGAGCAGTTCTGGAGCACCCCGGCGCGGAGAGGGATGGAGAGGGATGGAGATGGAGGGGCATGCATCGAGGTGGAGGGGCCGGATGGGGAATCGTGGAGGGAGGGCATCGAGTGTCGCCGGGACCCGCCCGGGACGCTGGTTGGTGGCCGGCTGGGCTTTGGGGCACATCGGGGCGGCCTTCGCTGCCTCAGCAGCCCTGCACGTTGCAGCGAGCCACCCGGAACAGGGGTGGTGCCGCAACTGCTCGGCGGTATTCTGCAGGGCCCCATCCCCGCGGGGACCCAACTGGCCCACGGGCTCCACCGCCCCAGAGCCAATGCGGCCAACGAGCCAGTCTTCAGGCCAATGCAGACGAGCGTGGCGGCGCGACAGCGGCGAAATACCTCCCAGCACTTCTTGCGCCAAGCCGGGGGTAATTGGCCCCTGCCGGCCTCTGCGCGCCCTGTGAGTGGTCAGCTGCACTAACACGCTGCCTTCTGCTGGAAGCAGACGCAGGCAAGTTCTGGAAACCTGGAACGGCGTCATGGGCATGGGCCCGTTGACGAAGCAGGACCAGCACAGGACAGAGCATGGAACACCCGTTTGCCTGGAGACGGGGACTGGGAATGGGACCAAAACTGGGACTGGGGTAGGGGGGGTAGGGGTTGCAAAACGGCGCCACTTTGGATCACCACTACCACCACACAGTCCACTCACCCAGATGCTCACACGCGCCCTCACACGCTCCCGCGCCAACGCCCCAATATCAGAGCCGTTTTCTCCTTATATGAAGCCATCCCATCCCGCTCCTCCCCCTCTCTCCCGCCGATCTTGTACTCCTTTGTTTCTGTATCCCCCGCCTTCTCCTCCCCCACCACTTCGCCAATACCCCACGACAAGCAGGGCAGCTCACAAACACCATGTCCGCTCACGAGAAGGAGGCGTCCGCGCCCGGGGCCGCCCATGTCGGCGACCTCTCCACCAGCAGCCAGGACGTCGAGCGCATCGAGGCCCCCGTCACCTGGAAGGCCTACCTCATCTGCGCCTTTGCCTCGTTCGGTGGCATCTTCTTCGGCTACGACTCCGGGTACATCAACGGTGTGCTCGGCTCCCAGATCTTCGTTGATGCCGTCGAGGGGGCGGCGGCCGGCGTCACCTCCGTGTCCGACTCGCACCAGTCCCTCGTCGTCTCTATCCTGTCTTGCGGTACCTTCTTCGGAGCTCTCATCGCTGGTGATGTCGCCGACATCATCGGCCGCAAGTGGACTGTCATCATCGGCTGCTTCATCTACATGATCGGTGTGATAATCCAGATGATCACGGGTCTCGGTGATGCCCTCGGCGCCATTGTCGCCGGTCGTCTCATCGCTGGTGTCGGTGTCGGCTTCGAGTCTGCCATCGTCATTCTGTACATGTCCGAGATTGTGAGTTTGGCCTGCAACCGCCTGCCATTGAAAACCCCCTACCTGTTGCTAACCTCGACGCTCCGCACAGTGCCCCCGCAAGGTCCGTGGCGCCCTCGTCGCTGGCTACCAATTCTGCATCACCATCGGTATCATGTTGGCCTCTTGCGTCGTCTACGCCACCAAGGAGCGCACCGACACTGGCGCGTACCGCATCCCCATCGCCATCCAGTTCGCTTGGGCCCTCATCCTCGGCGGCGGTCTGCTTTTCCTCCCCGACTCCCCCCGCTTCTTCGTCAAGAAGGGTAACCTCGCGGCTGCCACCGATGCCCTTGCCCGCCTCCGCGGCCAGCCCACCGAGTCCGAGTACATCCAGGTCGAGCTCGCCGAGATCGTTGCCAACGAGGAGTACGAGCGCCAGCTGATCCCCTCCACCACCTGGTTCGGCAGCTGGGCCAATTGCTTCAAGGGCTCGCTCTGGAAGGCCAACTCCAACCTGCGCAAGACCATCCTCGGCACCTCGCTCCAGATGATGCAGCAGTGGACCGGTGTCAACTTCATCTTCTACTACTCGACTCCCTTCCTCCAGTCGACGGGCGCCATCTCCAACACGTTCCTCATCTCCATGGTCTTCACCATCATCAACGTGTGCTCGACCCCGATCTCTTTCTACACTGTCGAGAAGTTTGGCCGCCGCACCATCCTCTTCTGGGGTGCCCTGGGCATGCTCATCTGCCAGTTCCTCGTCGCCATCATCGGCGTGACTGTCGGCTTCAACCACACGCACCTGGACGAGGCGGGCGCCAGCATCGCCGACAACATCCCGGCCGTCAATGCGCAGATCGCCTTCATTGCGATCTTCATCTTCTTCTTCGCCTCGACCTGGGGCCCCGGCGCGTGGATCGTCATCGGCGAGATCTTCCCCCTGCCGATCCGCTCGCGTGGCGTCGGTCTCTCGACCGCCTCCAACTGGCTGTGGAACACCATCATTGCCGTCATCACCCCCTACATGGTCGGCGAGCACCGCGGCAACCTCAAGTCGTCCGTCTTCTTCGTGTGGGGCGGCCTCTGCACCTGCGCCTTCGTCTACACCTACTTCCTCGTCCCCGAGACCAAGGGTCTGTCGCTCGAGCAGGTCGACAAGATGATGGAGGAGACCACCCCGCGCACCTCGGCCAAGTGGAAGCCCACCACCACCTACGCCAGCCGCCGCGCCGTCGATGACACCTACGTCAAGAACGGCGACGCTGCCGTCTAAGAGAGGGGATTCCGTCCCGGCTCATGGCCTGCACTTGCTTTGCTTTGCTGCCCATTACACGATACCACGGAGAATTGCATGGCATGACGAAGCGCGCGAGAAGTGCCGGTTTGGATCAGCGCAATATCCCCTTTTGATTATGTTCTATTTTTTGCTTTGGCTTTACCTTTGGAGGCGAGAGGGGAGGGCGGGTATCTTGTCTAGAAACATTGGAATGATCTGATCTGTCTCGAGATGTGGTACACGAATCTCCTTTTTGAAGCTTCTTCTGTTCTTGTTCATCGAGCCTTCAGACTCGGCTTTGTACATAATCCCCTAATCTCGCGCAATCTCAAGCAGAATTCGCGCAGCTTGTTCACTTCTCAACTTGCAGTTGATCCTGCTGTGGTGCACACTGACTTTGCACGGGTCCCAGCAGAGTCTAGATTTCGAATTCATGGGACGGCGGGGTTTCAGACTTTTTAGTGGACCGTCCCCCTTGCGCTGAACAATCTGATGATTTCGGCACCAGGGGTCTCCTGGCACAGGAGATGAGCGATGGGCAGAAATCGAGACGAGCCCACCGCCTCTTTTCGCATTCCGCAGGGATCGCCGCCGGGCTGAGAAGCTGCCGGTTGCACCACGACTCGGTGCAACCGGCGACGTTGGACGAACCCGTTCT
>FTIZ01000408.1_pt2 | contig 10283 bp, 17 predicted proteins | sample 1658381 | NCBI WGS metagenome assembly FTIZ01 (sample SAMEA3914822, study PRJEB12502) | metagenome | biome: forest; material: soil | place: USA | collected 2012-03-12 | depth 0.1 m
CCACTGCATCGTGCGCATCGTGCCGGCCGCTTCTTCGGACCGCATCATGCGGTTCAGCGGCGCGTCGTATTCGACCTTGTACTGGCCGCCGGCCTCGAGCACCGAGCGCGGGGGCGGCGGCACCAGGCCCTGGTACATGAGCAGATCGACCTCGCGCTCGACCATCGGGCCGATGCCTTCGGACTGGTGACGGCCCATCGTGGGCGACAGCAGTGCGCCCTTCTCCCGAGCGCGCTCGAGCACCTCGGTGGCCGTCATCTGCGGCGTGTCGATCAGGATCTGAAACAGCGTGACCAGGAACGCGTCGTTGATGGCCATGCGCTCGTCGTCCATCAGGTCCTTGCCGATGGAGATGTTGCCGGTCTGCAGGGTGTGCACGAGCGGACGGCCGTCGGCGTTGACCGCGCCGTAGTTGACCGCACCTGGCTTCAGGCTCATGCCGTCCATGATCCCGTCGTCGTGGGCCAGCAGGATCGGGTCCACCGCGCGGTGGCCCTGCTTGAGGATGGTCTTCTTTTCCTCGTTCAGGACGTTGATGCCGGGCAGCACGTTCATGGCCGGCCCGCGGCCGTAGACCTCGCCTGGCGCGGTCAGGTAGCGCGGGATGCTGTAGGGCATGCAGCGGTAGCCGCCCTCGGCCAGCAGCGTCTTGTCTTGCCGCAGGATGTAGTGCGACGAGAAACGCTTGGACTTCCACGAGAAGACCATCGACGGGTCGAACTCGTTGTTGGGCTGGACGAAGTGGATGACCACCACCTCGTCGTCAGGCGCCACATTGAGTCGGCTCTTGAGCGCCTCGGACAGCTTGCCCGGCCACTTCTGCTGGATCTGGCGCAGCGTCATCTTGAAGCGGCGCCCCACCTTGTCGACCTGGCCCTGGTGGTTGAGCGAAAAGAACAGCTCGCCCAGGAACACCTGCTTGTAGCGCAGGCCCTTGGCCCACGGCTGTGTCGGATCCTGGAACGCGTCGGTGAACATGCACGACGTGCCGAACGCGCCCACCGAGACGTACCCGTCGTGCGCCTGCGACTGGAAGCCCGAGTGCGGACTGTAGCGATACCGGAACAGCGCGTCGTTGAGGGTGTCGTACCAGATCCGCGCTTCGCGGTCCTTCATCAACGCCGCGTCCAGTGGGCGCATCCGGTGCCACTTGCTGTTGGCCGGCGTGATCATCGACTCCATCGCCGCGGCAAACTTCCACAGCGCGGCGTTGGCCGTCACGTCGTACTGGTCCTGGCTGCGCTTGGCGCCAGGCACCACGTTGCCGCGGCTGTAGAACGACGTCGAGTAGTAGGGCAGCACCTTGAGCGCCACCTGCTCCCAGTGCTGCTCCCAGATGCCGCGCTTGGACTCCATCGCGTCGAAGTCGCGCAGGATCGCGTTGACGGACTCGGCCGTCTTGTCGCGCGCCTGGGCCGGCGTCATGTCAGCCACCGAGCAGCACCTTCGAAGTCGTGCCGGTGTAGGCCAGGCCGGCGCCACCCGTCAGCATCGTGGACGTCAGACCGCGCTGGATGCCCATCTGCTGCATCCGCGCGGCCACGTCGAGCTCGCTCTGGCTGTTGCCCAGGGTCGGCGCGGGAGGAACCGCGCCCGGCGCCTTGGGCGCACCCGGGTTCAGCAACGTCCCCGGCTTGGGGTCGACCAGGCTGCTCAGGCCCGGACCCATGAGCGCACCTTTCCAGGTCTTACCCGGATCGGTAAACGTTCTGTTCATGGTGCCGATCATGGAACCCATCGGGGGCTTTCCTGGGTGAGGTCGCGAATGATGTTGCGATCCTACCACCGTGTTGTCGTAACCACAACGCCTCAGCCAAAGAGGTCGTAGTCGACGTCGCGGGCCTGCGCGCTGCGCCGACTGTTCTGCCTGGACGTGCGCAGGTCGTTGCGCGCGATCGGCTTGGCGAACGTCATGGCCAGCGCTTCTCCGCTGTCCGGGCTGGCCACACCGCGGCTTTGCATGTGCTCCTTGCTCTCGAGGATGATCTTGTTGGTCACCGGGTGGTACTGGTACTCGGGGGCGACCAGGTCGGCCGACAGCTCGACGTCATCTGGGATCGAGCCGATAGTCAGCCATTCCTTCATCAGCCCCCACATCTCGGCGCGCTTGTTGACGTAGACCTCGGCGTCGTTGGGCGCGGCGCCGGCCTGCACCTCGATCACGTTGAACTTCCACGCGGCCAGGTTGTCGACCACGCCGCCACCCACGCCATTGCCGTCCACGAAGATCGCGTCGACCTTGAACTTGACGGCCAACTCTGCGATCGCGCTGGCCAGCTGCACGGTGCTCGCCCCCTTGAACTTCTTCCACGGGTAGGTCTTGGCATCGCGCCCCTTGCGAAAGCAGATGACGCTCTTGGCATTGCCGAACCGCGCCACGTCCACGCCCATGAGCAGCGGCGCCCCCGGGTCCGGGATCACGTCGCGCGCCGCGGCCTCGGACACCGCGTCGTTGCCGATGAACTGGTTGGTCGCCTGGTTGGGGAACTGGCCGTAGACCTCCATGCGGGCCTCGTCCGAGTCCGCACCGTGGGACTTGATGATGGCGTCGTAGGCATCGGTAGCCACGCCCTCGACCGTGCGGCTGTCGATCTTCCAGCGATGCCAGCGGTCGCGGTCCTTGTTGAAGCATTCGAAGAACGCGCCGTCGTTGCGCCGCGGGTTGGAGAACGCCAGCCAGTAGCGGTCCACGATCTGCTCAGTGAACACCCCCTGAGCCACCGTCCAGATGGGCCTGGGGATGCCGCTGGCCTCGTCAAACAGGTACATCTCGCCGTAGCCGTTGTGGGCGCCGGCGAAAGCGTCGGGGTTCTCTTCACTCCACAGCTGCGCCGCGATGTACCAGTACTTCGGATCGATCTTGAGGTCACGCTGGACGAGCTCGGTCAGCCACTGGGCCGGCACGATGGACGTGGCGTTGACGTCGAACCAGTGGGCGTTGATGCCCAGGTTGACCCACTTGGAGATCTCGGGAAAGGTCTTGGTCTTGAGCTGGGGCTCGCCGTTGGCCGTGACCCAGACGCTGCCGCCGATGCGGGTCGACACGAGCCAGTGGGCCAGCCAGGAGAAGCAGGCCGACTTTCCGATACCGCGGCCAGAAGCGACGGCCGCGCGGTACATCTCGGGGACGGCCTGGTGGACGCGCTTGTGGTTCCTGGCCTGGGCGATGTAGTCGGACATGTCCTTGAGGATCACGTCTTGCCAGTTGCGCGGGCCTTGCTGGTCAGCCAGGGGCGTGTTGGCCTTGCCCCAGGGGTAGGAGAAGCGTACGAAGTTGCGCAGGTCGTCGGCGATCTCGGGGGACCACAAGTCCGCCATCAGCTGCTGTTCGGACTTGGCGTCATAGATCGGTGTCGACTTGGGCATTAGGCGTCCGTGAAGGTGTATCCCTTGTGAGTCTTGAGCTTGCCGGTCAACACCATCGAGATACCTGCGTCAGAAAACCCCATGCGGACGGCGTCTGAGACGCTTGCAAAACGTACGACGTGCCGCGTCACAGGGTGCTCTGCAACGACAGCCCGCGCCGCCGTGCTGCGCTCGGACTTCGGGACCCATCCGGGCTCCACATGCCGCTGAAACGCGTGGTTGTTCTGTTGCGCCGTGACGTACTCGAGGTTGGCGGGCGCGTTGTTCGCCTTGTCGTGGTCGATGTGGTTGACCTGCGCGCCGGCCGGTCGAGGGCCAAGGAACGTCGCTGCAACGAGTCCGTGAACCGAACGCGTTTCACCCACGTTACCCTTGGTCAGCTTCAACTGGTGGTAGCCGTTCTTCCGCACGTAGGTCTTGAGCACACGGCCCGACCTGACGCGGATGATGGCGCCCGTGTCGTCGGCGTCGTAGAGACCTTCGTAGCCAGGGACAGGTTTTCTGATCGGTCCATTCATTTGCACATCATAAATAAAAATTTGCAAAATCGCAACGGAATGCGTTTTTATAATTTCAGCGCACGGAAGTTCGGCTGCGCGCAGACCGGGGAATTCAGCGCGGCGCGCGTTCTTGGGGTGCCCCCACCCCACGCCCCCGTCAACGCGCGCGATATGGGACCCGTTTCCTAGCTGAAGATGTCGGGCTGATCAGGCGTCTGTGATGCCTCGTCACTCGGTGTGGGGAGCGCAACGGGTTGCGAATCAACCACTTGCGCGTCCTCGACCACTTGCTGGTCGCTCACTGGTCGAATCAGCCTGGCTCGAGCCTCAGCCAGCGCATCGCCGACGCTGATCGTTTGGGTCACTGCGATGTCCAGGCGATCACCATAGGTCTTTGGCGCAAGCTTGGATGCGCGCCATTGCCTGGCCAGGATGCGATTGCGAGCCACGCCAGCGTCTTTGTCCGTGTCTGCGATGGTCAGCGCCTCATCGGCCAGGATGTCAGCACGGACAGTCTGTGCGTGCGCGTAAGCGGCGGACAGGTTTCGCAGACTTGAGATCACCAAAGCGAACGTGCTTGGGTGCATGCCGACAGTCGCGCAAGCGTCTTTCAGCATCGCGCCTTCGCCGACCAAGGCAATGGCTCGCTCAGTCTTTACGACAGTCTCTGCGCTATGAGGAATGACATCGTTCATGCCTCGCACACTAGCGCACGGATTCGGGTGTTGCGATTTTTCTTCAACAACGTGTTGCGATTTCCGTAACACTGTGGCATGATGCGATCACACCAACCCAAACGGAGTCGCACATGTCCCGCTCTGAATTCACTGCCAATCAAGCCCTCGCGCGCGTCGCGCCCGCGAGCTGGACTCGTCCCGCACCGATCCGCAACACCAAGCCCGCGCCCAGCCTGCTGCAGCGCCTGGCGCGCGCTTTCACGTCCTGATCGTTGCCACAACCTCAACACATACCGGAGTTCGCAACCATGTCTCAATCCATCACGACCAAGACCCTCAAGCCCACGGACAGAAGGGGCGCGCGGATCAAAGCCACGTCAGCGTCAGGTGAATCGATCACCGTCGCGCACGGATACGGCGACGAGTTCGCCGAGCACTCGGCCGCCTGCAAGGCGCTGGCCGAGAAACTCCAATGGCACGGCGAGTGGTTCGGCGGGTCGACCAAGGACGGCTACGCGTTCGTCCAGGTCGACGCAGGCTGCCCGCCGGTTATCGTCGCTCGCGCGGAGGGGTGCTGATCATGGCTGCTGTCCTCACCTCTGCGCGGGAAGATTTCGTGGCCAAGAAGATCGCCAACATGAAGGCGCGCGATCGTCGGCGCTTGTCGCAAGTCCACACGGACGGCGAGTTCCCCAAGTGGAAGCCCGGCATGACGACCGCGGAGTACATCCAGCGGTTTGGCATCCACTGTCGTGGAACGCTCCTGGACTTCGGCCCGCGGGTGCTCGACAAGCGGCTCGGCTGGAAAAACGACCTGTCGCACCTGGATCGTCCGGCGCCCTACCTTACGCCCGAGCAGGACGCGGTGATCTTCGAAGAGGCGGCCGAATGACCACGACCGTCAGCCCCTACTACCTCGAGGGCATCCAAGAGGGTCGCGCGGCGCTCACCAAGCACGGCATGGCGATCGCCCGGGACGAGCTGCGCAACCTGGAGTCGACGATTCGCCGCGGCTTTGACGCACAGAGCCCTGTCGGCCAGATGCTGCGCGGAGAGCGCGACTTCTGGCGCAACCAGCTGAAGCGGGAGGCCCGCAAGGAATGACCCTCTGGCACCTCAACCGTCGAGCCCTGCTCAGACACCAAGCCCGCCCCGAGCGGGCTTTTTCACGCCCAGCGTTTCGCAATGCTTGTGATTAGCACATTTGATTGCTATTATATAAACACCTAAACTGTACGAGAAACTCATGGAAGCACCCCGCTATCGTGTTGTGAACGGGCGACATTTCTGCCAAGAGACGCAGGGCTACCTGGTCGAGTACGAACTCTGGCGCGCAGGCCCTACCAGGCTGTGCGACCTGACTGCCAAGGTCAACGCCGAGCACGGCCTCGCCATGGGCGACTCGAATGTTGTCCTGAAGCTCACTCAGTTGATCGCCAAGGGGCGGATAGAAAGGCTGGCTCGGGGGGTGTACGCCCACAGGGACAGCCCTTTCGCTTAGCCGGCGTTTCGCAAGCCTGTTCCTGGCATGCACCTCCCTCAAAAGATCAGCCAGGAACAGTTTTTCATAGGAGGTTACCCCCTCTCCTACCTTACCCCCCTAATCAAATAGCTCTGTAGCACTGTATTAGCGTGCCAACGCGCCATCTGTAACCACCGTGGCTGCGCATTCACACATTGTGTGGTCGCGTGGCCGGCGACCGGCGCGGACTCTAGAACAAGGAACAGAACCCCAGAACCCTAGTATCCATGCGGGTTGCAGCCCGATTTTCGACTCTAGAACAAGGGGGTCGAGCCAGGCACAAAACCCGGTGCCCCGGCAGCGTTTCGCACACCACAACGCAAAAAGGCCTAAATTTAGCTCTCCCGAACTAAATTTAGGCCTTCACATTCGCGCCCCGTGGGCGTCAATTGTGTAAATCGTAACTAGTTGCTGTTAAAACAAGCCCTCCACAATCGGCTAAACGACTTAAATTTAGCTTTTCTTCGAACCATCCACTGCAGCGGCGACAAGTTGACCCACATACGCCGCGGCCAACTCCCACTCCTTGGGTGTCAGCCCTGGCGGGATCTCGAGCTTCACGACCTTGCCGCTCGGCGTGGGCACGCTGATGGAGGGCCTGGCCACGCCGCGCATGTCCACCCCAGCGTGCGACAGCACGTCGGCAAGCGACACGTTCAGGTGCAGCGCCATGGCTGCCGCTTCGTCGTTCTTCAAGCGCCGGCCGCCCGACAGCACCAGGGACAGCGCCGACGGATCGATCCCCATCTTCTTGGCCAGCTGCCTGGCCGACGTCTGCTGGACGCGGATCTGGTCTTCGAACCAGGCTTTGTCGACGCCGGTGGATACGGGCTGTTGATGCTGGGTTGCGATTTTGGTAGGCATGGGGGTATTCCTAGAGCTCTTGCGTTGCTGAATGGCCGCGAGTGTAGCGGTTTTCGTAACACAGGCAAACTCCACACCTAGGGGCGTGGCGCACGAAACGCGCAATTTATTCCGCCCCACCCGTTGCTATTGTGTTGCGATTACCGTAATATCTTCACAACACCTCCCCAAGGACATCGAAGTGTCTTCCCCTCTCAGAACCCGAGTCCCGCGCCCTCCTAATGGCTCGGGCAAGCACGGCAAGCCCACCTATGGCCAGGCCGCGCGCATCACCGCACTGTTCAACGGCCCGTCAGCTCTCGCGCGCGCCTTGAACATCTCGAGGGTGACGGTCTACAGATGGAACTACGCCAAGCCCTTGGGAACCGACGGCCTGATCCCTGCTGCCATGGTCGAGCGCGTGCAGCTGGCTGCCAGGCTCGAGGGCATCGTGCTGACTCCCAAGGACTGGGAGCCCAACAGGGTGTCGTACGACACGGACGCCTGACCCTCTCCCACAAGAGCCCATCCCGATAGAGGAAAGGAAATGAATATGAGCGAGGAAGCGCAAATCGCTGCTCTGTACGTCGAGAAGGACGGCGCCTACTTCGGCCTGCCTGGCGTCGACCCGTGGGACGAGGTGCGGGATGCGCGCAAGTACGCCGGCCCGCATCCTGTCGTCGCTCATCCGCCTTGCCAACGCTGGGGCAGGTTCTGGCATGGAAGCACGCGCAAGCCTCACCAATTCAAGCTGGGCGACGACGGCGGATGCTTCGTTGCGGCGCTCAATGCCCTGACGATCTCGGGCGGTGTGCTGGAACACCCGGCCGACTCGCATGCTTGGCAGGCCCACGGCTTTGCCAAGCCGCCGCGCGCTGGCGGATGGGTGGTTGCCGCATGTGACCCGTTCGGGCTTCCGTGGTTTACCTGCTGCGTCTACCAGGGCCAATACGGGCATCTAGCCGGCAAACCGACATGGCTCCTGGCCCGGGGGATGGACCGTAAATCGCTCCCCGAACTGCGCTGGGGCAAGACCGAGCAGCGCATCCACCCGACCGCGCTCGCCAAGCACGGCTACGAGAAGGCCAGGCGAATCGGAATGATGGCCATGGTCGGCGGCAAGGACAAGACCCGAATCCGCAATGCCACGCCTCCCGAATTCAGGGACGTGCTATTGAGCATCGCGCGTTTGGCGGGAGGTCAATCGTGACTCGTCGCCGTCAAGACTTCTGGCTGCTTGTCGCGGTAGCGGCCTACGTCGCAAACATTCTTGGTTGGGCGACCTATTTCATCTTGATTGCCATCCACCATGGCTGAGTCAAAAGACTACCTCGAAAAGATCGGAAAACTGGCGGTCGCCGAGCACCTGCGCTGGAAGAGTCGAAATCTCGCCTGTGACACGCTGCGCGAGGCGAGGCGAGGCGCTGGAATTGAAAGAGGCGAACCGATCACAGAAGAAATGTTCGAGGCCGAAGACCTCGCCGAGTGGCGAGCCATGGAGCATGAAGTGCAACGCGCTCAGCGGCGACTTGACACGGCCCGCGCCGCGACCCGTCGGGCCATCGCCCTCGCCACCAACCCGGAGCAATCCGCATGACCACCGACAACGCCAGCGGGGCGGGGATGGAGACGGTGGCGTGGCAATGGCGCAAGCGTCACACCTGGTTTGCCGGACAAGCCGACGAGTGCCACTTCTGGTCGGAATGGGAGGCGTTGCAGCCGCCGTACATGGACGCGCGCGACCTCGCTACGGCCGATCCGGAGAACTACGAGATTCGCCCGCTAGTTCTCCGCACCGACGCCACTCGCCTCCTTGCCGAATCGCAGGCACACAACGCCAAGCTGGAGGCGCAAGTGGAGCGGTTGCGCGAGACGCTGTCGCTGATCGCCACATGGCCGCAAGAGCGCCAAGAGACGAATCCGCCGCTCGCCGCTCCCTCAGAGCCCGAGGCACAGAAGGCGGTGGCGTGGCGCCCGAAGTATCACGCCCTCACCACCAACTTCACTAGCGGGCTGCCCGACGAGAAGACCATCGCCTACTGGAAGCTGAGGGACATCGAGATCGAGTACGCCTACGCCTCTCCCGCAGCGAGCATGGAAGTGCAGGGGCATGACGCCAATGCCATTCGGCTCGCCACGCTGGAGGAAGCCGCCAGGGCCTGCGAAAAGCTGGCCGAAGAGCGTTTCAACGATCACGGCATCCGCGAGCCCGACACGGGCGCCTGCTACTACGGGGGTCGCGTCGAAGAGGAGTACCAGGCACGCGACGAGGAAGACGATGAGTGTGCCAAGGCTATTCGCGCTCTCGCCGCGAAGAACGGCTGGAAGCTGGGAGAAGGCCATGAGTGAACTCGCCAAACCGAGCCGCAACATGTGGGCGCCCATCAACATCAGCCCGCGTGGCGATTGGATCTTTCACACCTGTGTTCGCTTTACACGCCGAGATGCCAAAGAAGCATATCTCGCTGGCTACGACGAGAAGCATCACAAGCGGCTTCTGAAGAACGTTCGATTCGCCCGAGTCACCGTGATGGAGCAACCGGGAGAAGGCCGTGGCTGAGCAACTTCCAATCGTGGCATGGCACGTCATCTGGCCCGAGTGGACGCAATACCACGACGAGGGCGATCCGCTCCCGAGCGATTGGGACGATGAGCCCACCGAGATCATCGCCCTCACCCCCCACGCACCAGCGCAATCAGCGCTGGACGAGCTGCGCAGGGAAGTCGAAGCCTTGCGGGCGGATGCTGAGCGGTATCAAAAGCTGCGCGGGTGGATGAGCAGCAACGTGTCGGAGGGTTGGCAGCAAGTCGAACAACTAGCCGCCATCGCTTGTTATGTCGATTGGGATGCGTTCGATCAAACGCTCGACAGCCTGCCCACTTGCGATGTTGGCTTGATGAAGCGCGCCGCCATCGACACCGCCCGGGCTTCGACGGACGAGGGGGTGGGGAAGTGAGCAAGTGGCCCTACACCGGCCCGCTCAGCGGCTGGGGAAGTGTGCGCATCGTCTCCAGCGAGCTTTGCATGGCGACCGATGTTCACTTCGAAGTCAGGAAGACCAACCCGCGCGCCCGGCGCAAACGCTATCGCTCCGTCAGGGTCGAGACGCGGCGGCCAACAGCCTATTGGTGCGGCGAGGACGGTGGCTATTTCATCGCCCATCCGAAGCTGATCGAACGCATGAAGGAATCAACGTGAGCAACCAAGCAACAAGGCTGGCAGAGGAAGCGAAGCTGCTGCTTACCCGCGCGATGACGGCGCAAGCCGATGCCCGCGAGATGGGCGATTACACCAAGTCGAAGGCCGCCCACACTGCCGCCGAAGCCGCCATCGACGCCCTCCTGGCTCTAGTACAGCCTGCGGTGAGCGAAGAG
>FTIZ01747515.1_pt1 | contig 10280 bp, 9 predicted proteins | sample 1658381 | NCBI WGS metagenome assembly FTIZ01 (sample SAMEA3914822, study PRJEB12502) | metagenome | biome: forest; material: soil | place: USA | collected 2012-03-12 | depth 0.1 m
TGCGTGCAGATGGCCCTGCTCTACGGCACGCCCGCGGCCGTGCTCGAGACGCCGCTCATCGACCTCCTCCCGCCCAACCTCGTCGAGCTGGCCCTCGAGGACTGGTGGTGGCCCAACGTCGAGCTGCTCGACGAGCTGCCCGAGTGGACCCCGCAGGACCGCGCCCGCTACTACCAGGCCCAGCACCACTACCGCGTCAGCGCCGTGCGCACCCTCACCCAGTTCGCCTGCGACGTGCGCCAGCGCCTGCACAAGCTGAAGAAGGTCGTGCTGCTGTGCAAGATCCCGTGGACCTGGGTGTTGGAGGGGGCCGTGCCGCTAGAGTTTCACTTTGAGAATGTCAAGACCATGTTTTTGGCCCAGGGGGTGGAGTTTTCGGTCAAGTCGGATGAGGTTTAGGGAGACAGGGGAGGCGGCATGCCGCAACAGTCGGGGACGTAACTGCTGGCATATGATACTGTATAGACGGCGTTGAATAGTTGGCATGGAACTTATTTGGAGTTGGCAGGGCAGTCGTCCCTAGAGCGGCAAGGGTGGTTCTCACCCGCATCGATATCAACTTCACCACATGTCGATAGGTTGCATGTCATTACATAGCAATGGCGATGATTTTCAAACTCCTCGGCCCAACGACAGTTACGACACTAGCGTCCCAAACTTGTAGCGACTGCTTCCGTGACCTCCTGATTAAGATACATTGATAATATTGTCGTTGTTTCGCAACCAACTGTCAAACTGTTCGGAGACCAAACAGGCAGGCGCATCGGTGAGGAGAACCCCGACGGAACGAATGCGCAGACTTAGTGCTCACAGATCGGCGCAGTGGTAACGAGTCTGGCTGAGTGGCCGTCTAATGCCGGTGCGGCAGCCCCTCCAAAGCCTTCGGCTTGTGGGCGTCTTTCGACAGAAAGGAGAGCGCGAGCAAGACATCGGTTCCTTGGGACAACGAAATTGAGGCGCAGAAATAGAGGTCTTTATTCTCCGGCGTCGAGTTCCCGTCCAAGGGGTGGACATGATATGACTCCTGCACTAGTGTGGCTGAGATCTAGGCACTCACACTAGCTCGCGTGAACTGCAGAGCACAGTTGCAGGAGTGAATCCTCTTTTTAGGACATGATGTTCTCCGGTTTCAGTCCCAGAGTTTTCATCAAGCCACCACGGTCCAATTCAGTAGGACCCGCCCTCCACGGCCGAGACAAACACCGACCAAGCAGATGATGAGTCGACTACGGCCTGCCTCAATACAACCCAGCAGTTCCTAAACCTTCCGAGACATGTCTTTCTTCAGCACATCGGATTCAGGCTCTGAGTGGAAGTTCGAGACGATTCCGAGATCTCGTATCGCAGTGACTGAGGGCAGAGGGTAGGTTGGGTTACTCGGCCCGCTAGGGCTCGTTTCATCCCCTTCCATACCTACTACGCCTTTCTCCAAGCTGTATCTCGAGGCAACCGCGACTTCTACACTGTACAATTTGTCGGCATGTCTCAGATGGCCTGCAAGCCAAAGCCTCCTAAGCAAGCCGTGATGGCCAGACATAGCACGGCACCCAACAATAATATCCGCCACTTCGAAACTGCAACCTCGTGATGGACAACGGCTGATACAAAGCAAAGCCTACCTTGCAGTCTCATGTGCAACAGTTGCCCCGTCCTATTTCCGTCCCACCGACAGTCCCAACACCGCAGGCACCGGCAAGCTAACGCTCCCGACACACTCTGACCCAACCAGTTCAGGGCGTGGCAGACGGGCCGCTCCGCGATTGCCTCCAGCGAAAGATGGTCACGGCGGTCCGGTCTCGGCGGCTATTGGCCCTCCCAGCAAACATGCTCAGCTGCAGCCCCCCTGGAGGCTGACGACTGTTCCCCACTGTTTCATGCCGCGTGTCGGTCAGGGACATCGAGAGGAGGGCCATCCATGCTCCCCACAACCCGACCTGGTTGCCGGCTCGGTGGGTTGACCGTCTGGGGGCATAACGGCGGTTATATCCGAGCGTCGAGCTTGAGCCCGCCGATTTTCCTTGCCTCTCTTGGAGCTGACATGGCCGTGATGCGGCAGCTTGGCTGGGAGATGGAATGACATGAATAAGCCGGCAAACGAATGAGGTGCAAATTTCCGGGGAGAGCACAAGGTTGTCTGGAGATGCTACGTTCCTGAAGACGCCGACAGTACATTCAAGCCGAGGAAATCCCATGGAGTCAGACTCTTCATGGCGAAAGTCAATCTCCTGGATCGATGGGAATTCACTGCATCCAGCTCGAGTTGGACAGCATGTGAAGGGCATCCGGGGTTGGGTTGCAGCCGGTTGGGTGAGAGTTACCCAGCCAAGTAAGCCGGAGCGGTTTCGAAACCCGTTCGTCCATTCTAACACCTGTGCCGCTCGTGGCGAGGCATGCGGGGGGGCGAGGGATGGCCCGTGAGTCGATCGAGAGCGATTGGTCGACTGGTCACGAGCATTCTCCGGGGTAGTGATATTTTTGGCTTCCGCTTTTGGTGAATCGAATCTGACAAGCACGTCATGTTGACAGTTGTTCGAGTTTTTGGGTAGTGTACTGACGAGAGCGGGGTGGGAAAAGCAAGCTCAACAAGGAGGAAACACGAGCGGCCGCAGTTCCCCATCTGATCTGAGCCTGGATTCCCGTGTCGAATGTGGCGGCTCGCTGTGGCTCATCGCCGCCACGCAAATTAGGGGAGCGGGCGTCCCTGACGATCCTGGTGATCGACTGATCGTATCCCAAATCCAAGGGTAAAATAAAAAAGAGGCGGCGATGAAACGGGGTGGAGAGTCGGTGCTCCGCACTGAGCCAGATCCCGTGCGGCGCGGCCCCACACTCCATAACGTTACGCCCCGTCCTGATTCCGGCGGTTGCTGCTTTTCGAACAGGCGGCTCGCCTGACTTTTCGTTGTCGTCGTCATCGGCATGGTCAGGTGATTCGAGACCGAACTAACGCTTTTCACGCTGTCCACATGCCTCTTTGAACTTGGTGACCCTCGTGGTATCTCCACCACTCGTCTTGGCGGTCAGAACTTAATTGCACGTTATCTCCGGCCCCCCTTACTTCTGGCGGGCATCAGCGCGAGAGCCAAGCACCGAGAGCCCACTCGCGGCCGCTCCCATCGGCCAATGGCGCCGGGCCTTGTTATCTCAGAGATGGGGGTGAAGCGCGGGATCGATGGGCTCGGTCTCGTGCGCACTTGGCAGGAAAGAACCTGGAAGCTAACGCGATTCTGTTCTGTGCGATGCTGTACACAGAATGCGATTGTGCTCCAGTTGCGGTGTTGAGTGCGACGAAGTCCGTCCGCGGTGGAACTATGATGCCATCATGGGACTGGTCTCTTGCGGAGTGGGGATGGCGTCTCCCTGCCTTTTCGGGACTTCGAGAGCCGCACTAGAAGGCGGTCGGGTGGGCTCAATTAAAGACTACTGGAGCCGAGGCGCTGCTCGAAAATCAGAACCTGGAAACTGGTGCTGTTCAATGGCACTGCATCCTCTGTCAAGCGTGACACCTCGGTTTGCTCAACGTTGCAGTGTTTTGTTGCTTGGTGAGGGTCAAAGGTTGCCCAGCGTCGAGTTTGCCTCTCGGAAGAAACTCAGCCGACCGCCGACTCTGAAGGTTTTGGTTTTTGTTCCGTTGGCTGCCATGGGCAGAATTCATCTCGCGAATCTGCAATCACCCCCCGATCTCCAGACTTACGCGTCCTGTGGAGTCTCCCTGCCCGGCGGGCCGCCATGATTGGCGCACCCTTGAAAAATTGTGGTCAGAGAATTGCAGCCAAGCTCGTCGGGTTACATCCCAGCCTCGCATGCGGAATAGTCAAAACAAGGAACCCAAAGGGGTCAATAAGACAGTGACGACAATGCAAGGCATCATAGGCTGCTTCGTATGTGGCTGTGAAAGATGCTGATGCTGCAGCCATGCTCTCATGATGCATTGACGACGATGGCAGCGTCCGAAATAGCACCTCCACCAAAGCCATCCATGGTCCATGGTCCATGCCTCTCAAGAACCAAGACGGTTCTCAATTATCAGCGCGGCGGGTTAATCACGTTAGGTAACTCTAACTCTGCTGGCTTGGCTCTTGGCAAACCGGGCCCTGCGTCAACGATCACCAAACAAGCTGGAAGCTGGCCCGGCTCCGACATTGCGAGGGGCGGGTTTCGGAAGTGCGGCACCACAGCGCTGTGGCAGGGCAAGGAGGCTGCAGCGGATCGAGACAGCCACGCCAGCTGACGGTCCGGTGTTGGGCTACACCGCCGTGGATGAGAATGGAACTCATGTTATTGTGTGCTCCACTGGGCTGGGCTAGGCTATACTGGAATTGCCTGCGCCCTGTGTCCGGCCCCTGCTGATCGTTGTTGCGTGTTTCGCGCGCTGGTGAGCCGTGAAGATGGATGGTTGGGACCAAGGTTACAAATATCGGATGGGAGGCGAACACAACTGGCTTGGTTTGCTTGGCGGGAAGCTGGGCAGTGGGACCAGGGGGCGCATGGCTGGCTTGGCGGCTGCCCTCCACTGAACATCCCGTTTCTGCGCCCGCCACCAAGACACACACCCCTCCACCCCGAATTGAACATAACCAAGTCCATGGGACACCCGCTTTTGCCTGCCGTTGCGACCATCCAGGTTCAACCAAGCTCACCCTCCTGCGGCGTCCCTGAACGAATCGCGCAACCTCCACTCCTCGCCCGACCTTTCGATTGCTCCGGTGTTTGTTGCGAGACGAAACAAGCCGGACGAAAACGGACACGGCTCCACGAAGTGCCAACGCGGCGGCGGATCCGCCTCCCAGCAAACCCGGCACCTGCAACCTGGTGTGCATCTCCACTCCCCATCTCGAAGTGCAAAACGGCCGTGGAGAGCGCCAGATGCATCCGGTGCTATTGTCGACTCCTGGTCCCTCCTGGCCCTCTGGCACCATCTGCTCCCAGCGTCGACGACCGCCTTTGCTCCCCCCGTCGTCGTCACCCGCAGCACCCGAACATTGCTAGCCACGCAACGCACTCTGAGAATACCCCGCCGTCGAGGGTCAGCCTCAACCCAACGGGCGTCCACTGTCTTGGATCCGGTCTCGGGACAAGCTCCCGGCCTCTGCGTTGGGAATTCCCCACCACTTCCCTGTACCTAGGTACCACCGAGTAAATTCGTCACTTTCTGGGCGACTGCGAGAGGATCGGCAGGGCCGTCGACTTTCGTTCTGTCTTGTTTTTCTTTTTTTCTTTTTTCCTTCCTTGGTTTTTCTGTAAGGTGGCATTGAACAGACAACATGAGTGCGAGGCCGAACCAACGAAACATCAAGTGGGTTGAGGTACGCCCCGAGTCCCTGCATGCTGCCTGTCGTCTCCTTGTCCTGACTGACGCTGTTTGCTTCCGCAGGGTCTGCGAGGTCTCACCTCGGTCCTCGTCATCGTCACCCACATTTCACGAGCCTTCGACTTCCCCTTATTCTGGCCCGCCGACCACCACGATGGGTCCCCGAGGCTCCTGCAGCTGCCGTTCCTCCGGATACCCTGGCAGGGCCGCATTGGCGTGCCCATCTTCGCCTTCCTGACGGGCTTCGTCTGCTCTTACAAACCCCTGAAGCTCGCCTACCAGCAAGGGAATGCTCCCGCGGCGCTCAAGTCGGTCGCCCGTAGCGCATTCCGCCGCCCGCCGCGGCTCGTCCTGCCGGCCTTGATCGCGACCTTCATCAGCTTCGTCCTGTCGTGCTTGGGGGCTTACAAGGCGTCGAACCACTGTGACAGCTTCTGGGTCCGCTTCGATGCGCCGGACCCCATGGACTTTGGGAGAAATGTCCAGAGGTTGTTCAGGACCTCGCTGACGACATGGACGAACACGGAGAACATATTTGATCGGCACCAGTGGGCCATGCGCCCGCTGCTGATTGGGGCGTTCCAGGTCTACATCGTGCTGGCGGCCACCATCGGCATGCGATTCAAGTATCGGATGCTCGTCCATGTGCTTCTGATCGTGTACTGGTTGATGAACGTCAATGCCCTGACAGGTACGTCGGCCCTTGGTGCATGCATACACGCCGGCGTCTGCCGCCGTCATCCGAAAACCTGCAGCTAACACGCGCGCCAAACAGAAACGTTCGGCGCCATGTTGTCCCTTGGCACACTCCTCGCCGAGCTTGCGCAGCACCGCCCAACGCAAAACTTCATTACCACCCACCAGCGCGTGCTCAACTTCGTCGTCGTCCCGCTCATCATGCTTTTCGGCGGCTTCGTCGGCTCCTACCCCGCCGAACACGAGGACTGGTCCGCGTGGTCCAGGACCCTCCACCGCCTCCTCGTTGACCCGGCCGGCGACCGCAGCCGGGGCAGCCTGATCGTGCCCAAGGGCACCGACGTCCCCCGGCGCACCTCAGCCTTCTTCATCATGTGCACGGCCGTGTCGCTCTCCCTCTCGCCGCTTCTGCAGAAGCTCCTCTCGCACCGCCTGCTCATCTGGCTGGGCCACCACTCCTTCGCCGTCTACCTGGTCCACGGCACCATCCTGCGCACCGTCGGCATCTGGATCGTATACGGCATCACCGGCGAGCCCTGGGAGCCCGCGGGCAAGAACGAGGACGGCACCCCGCGCGACCAAGAGTGGCTGCCCCCCAAGGGCCGCCCCTACAAGATGGCCTCCATCCTCGTCTTCACCGTCCTGACCTACACCGCCGCCTGGGCCTGGATGCGCTGGGTCGACACCGCCTGCGCCCGCGCCACCCAGTGGCTCGAGAACAAGGTGTTTGACGACGAGGACGGCGAGGGCAAGGTCGGCTTTGCCGAGAAGGGCTATCCCGGCCACCTCAACGGCAGCCACCACCATCACCCCAGCCGCCACCAATCCATGGGCAACGGTGCCATTCCTACGAGACCGTCTTACGAGCCGGGGGAGCGGACACAACCGCCACCGTAAAGGAAATCTGGTGGGGCTTGCAAGGGAGGCAAGGAGGGCATACTGTTATCGTTCCGTTTGTTTTATATTTTTATCCTGCATGGGACTGGATGTCTTGGATATACATACACTGATACTTACAACTGCTGCTGGTGCGAGTGCTTGAGGCTTTCAATTTTGCTATCTAAGGAGGGTGGGATATCACACCACATGGCGGATTGGGAAGGAGAAAGGAAGGCGGCCTTGCATACGATTTTCGTCCTTGTGTCTGGGATTTTTTTTACCTCTTGTTTCTCTTGTTGTTCTGTCTGGTTGCGTGTTGTGTTGAAACGAGAAATACCCTGGTCGAAAATCGGTTTGGGAGATAGAAGGGTTGAAGACGGGACCTGGGTTCTCTGGAGGTTTCTTTGTTTGGGTATGTACATACACGTGGCTGGTCATTTTGGAAGAGTGACGCCGAGGGAGACACTTGGGTCGGGAGGGCGGTCTTCGTGGCCGCTGCTGTGGAGTGTACATATAGATGTGAGAGACATGCTGTGGAGTTTGCATTGATGGGGAGTATATATTCTGGAATTGTTTACTCATCACTGTCTGGTTTTCTGCATGCTGTGTTTGAGTGTGTCAAAGTTGTCTTGGTTATTGCTGAGGTGTGGTTGAAGTGGAGTGATTGGCTAGCCCCTGATCAATCCAAACAAAGCTTTGGGCAGGGAGCTTTCAACAACTTGTGCATGCCAGCAATGCAATCAGGCAGGCTGTAAGTTAGAATCAGCTTTGAGCATGCTACAATCGTAACCACGCCATCCTTGTTTATAACGCAGCAGTGCTCGCTTGACTCAAGATGTCAAGCCTTGCTTGGGCGTGGATTCCATATGGCTGTTTCCATTCATCCCGTGGTGGAATCAAGGCTTGAACTTACTTCATCAAATACTATAAATGCAGGTGATCAATTGACTCTCAAACATCGACAAAAGGTGAGTTTACTCTAGCTATCATTGATCCAAGTCCAAGCCCCCAGTGATAGAGCCCTCGCCTCTGACGCCCTGTCACAAGCTGTCGGGCAGCGATTTGAAACAGGGGGAAGTGCTTGTGCTTTAATTTTCACGCGGGAATTGACTCAAGAAACTGAGACTGTAATGAGAAAGTGATGAATCATATTCTCCAACCTGGATGATGCTCACTGGGGTGTCTTCGTTTCACCCCAAAGTCGCTCATACACGTAGGACGGGAGCGTAAGAGGAGTTGAAATAGCTGCTCCATTTGAGATTAGGCTGACTACATTCTCTCATCGAGAGTTCAAACTGTCATTCACTGTTTTGAATATCTATCTCGTTCCGCTCGCAACACTGCCGCCTTTAGAGGCCGCTAGCTAAGCTAGAACTCTCGATTCTGCACCATGTGCCACTGTTTACGAAGAACTCGTCGCGTGGGCAAAGACGCCATTATTGGATTTGCTAAAGCCCTAACCATCCTGTCTCCGGAGTGTGGGAGCCATGGAGGGTGCCATGCCGGGGGCGAGGGCGACCGAAAAACACTGATCGTGGTTTTTCCGAAGCTCAGGTTTTCCAGTCGCAGTCGCCGCTTTCGTCTGAGCTGTGAATGCCAAAAATTCGAACCAACAGGCGTGCATTGGGTGTGGCCGCCAGACCTGGGACTCTTTGTTCTACTCGGATTGCGTGTCACGTTTGCTGGAACCCGTTGAGCCCGACCTTCTGCGGCCTTTCCTCGAGAGAAGCGCTGAACAAGTTGGTCAGAGCACGCTCGGAGGTGCATGAGGTAGCACGACACCACGGCGACTTGCTGACCAGGACCTTCCCTGTGATCAACTCCCATGGCTTCAACGTTGGTGGCCCGACAATTCTTCCCGCTTGCGGCGCTTCCTGGCCAAGCCATTGAATCCCTTCAATTCGGCCAAGAGAGTTACCTCCCGGTTCTTGGCCAGGAGGGCATCAACTTTCACTTTCACTTCGGCGAAGAAAGTTACGCCGCTTTCAAGTCGGGCCCCCATCTTTCACTCAGGCCTGATGCCAAACCAACCGGTACAAAATTTCGGCAATCCGATCTTTGCCGATAGCCCTCAAGGTGAAGTTGATGGCGGCGAGTAGGACGAAGGCGATGACGACGAGCAGGTTGAAGGCGACCATGACGAGCAAGAAGAAGATGATGGTGACGAAGAGGAAGAAAATACGCCCCGCCATGCTTCATATGGGACGGGCAGATTAGCCCAGCAAAATGCAGAACTTCGGGAGAGAGGTTTGTGCGTGACGTGTCGCGAGCCGAATCCGAACCTCTGGATGAAAGCCTGCCCCGAATGCCGCATTAAATCGGCGGCACTTCTAGCCCTCTGGCGCAGCAAGAACGGCCAAAGAAAACGGCAAAGTGGACGAGCTGGGATGCGAGCTACAGGCCAAAACTGGAGGTACATCTGAAGGCTAGGAAATGGATTTGTATTTCGCAGGTCGACGGAAACAGTGGCTATGAAGCGAGACTGGTTCTGGTTCTCGGCCAGTTCGTTCTTCAAAATGCTCCAACTTCGTTCTCTATCTCGTTCAAAACCTCCTTCATACACTCGTTCCCTCCGTTACTGTGACTTTTGACCGGCGCGCAAGTGTCGATATTAACCCAGACGGCTTGGAAGTCCAGATGAACTATAGACTTCCAAGAAGACCCCGTCATGCGGCACCATTCCAACCTAAGTTGGTTCTGGAAACGCTCTCCGGGAGCGTGTGGGTGAGAGCTATCATGACTTCATCTAATTCGTGTTGAGGAATCTGCCTTCTCGCAAGGTTCTGCTTAGCTTGCGGGGCGTGCCTCAATCGGCCCTGCATTGATCTTAGAGGCGGATCTGATGCGACGGCGGCGGCGGCGGCGAGCCAGGACGCCTACCGACCTCCTCGCACTCTCCGGCCCGCCCATGACGCGGGATCCAGGCAATTTCTCTCGGCTCGTCTCCTCATAGGTCCCCTCCACAGCATCGATAACCAGTTTGTCAAAGGGACGGTTCTAATTGGGGTTGGTAAGAGAGAAGGGCAATAGGGCGCCCAGCAGGAATTGACAACGTGAACGAAGGTTGTGAGCCCCTGAACCGCGAAGGACGAGGCTTTGGCGACGTGTTCGCCGCCATACCACCACACTTGACTAACGAGCATGGTTTCCCCGAAATTCTGATGCACTGGTGGCGCGACGGCACCATCAACGCCGCGTCCTCGACCCCATTTGAGGTTTGGACCCTCCAGATGAAATGGGGGACGGACGACGACGGAGGGCCAGAAGTAGAAGCGGGTTAGATGGGTTTATGCAGAATATCGAAGTTTGGCCACGGCTGTGTGGGTTTTCGAGCCAGGTTGTGTGTGTGGTCGAGGTTGGGGGTTTGGTTGTTGAGAGGGGCATGCAGTTGGGG